>Ga0182736_1001849_pt1 | contig 18347 bp, 17 predicted proteins | sample eDN5th30CKraftBY_FD_128882 | JGI IMG/M metagenome (GOLD analysis project Ga0182736, IMG submission 128882) | Enriched backyard soil microbial communities from Emeryville, California, USA - eDNA 5th pass 30_C Kraft BY (version 2) (version 2) | ecosystem: Environmental > Terrestrial > Soil >... | reverse complement strand
TGTCGGCCCAGGCGGTGTGGAAGCTGCTGCGCGCGCGCAGCCTGCGCGCCGGCCTGGCGGCGCCGGTGCACCCGCACATGTTGCGCCACTCCTTCGCCAGCCACGTCCTGCAGTCCAGCGGCGACCTGCGCGCGGTGCAGGAACTGCTCGGCCATGCAAGCATCACGGCCACGCAGATTTATACATCGCTCGATTTTCAGCACCTCGCCCGCGTCTACGATGCGGCGCACCCGCGCGCGAAGAAGCGCGATTAACTCCGCGAGCGCCCTGCGCGCCGCCTCGGCTTGCAATGGACACCATCACGCTCAAACCGGCGAAGGACAAGTCGCTCGTCCGCCGCCATCCGTGGATTTATGCGAACGCCATCGCGCGCATCGACGGCAATCCCGCGCCGGGCGCGACGGTCGTCATTCGCGCGGCCGACGGACGCTTTCTCGCGCGCGCGTCGTACAGCCCGCAATCGCAGATTCGCGCGCGCGTCTGGACGTTCGATGAAAGCGAGCCCATCGATCACGCGTTCTTCAAGCGCCGCGTGCAGCGCGCGGTCGCGCATCGGCGCACGATGGTCAAGGACACCGGCGCGACGCGCCTCATATTCGGCGAAGCGGACGGCTTGCCGGGCCTGATCGTCGATTACTACGTCGCGGATACCGGCGATCACGCACAGCTCGTCTGCCAGTTCATGGCGACGGGCGTCGAGTCATGGAAAGCCGCGATCGTGCAGGCGCTCGTCGATGCGACCGGTTGCGCGAACGTCTACGAGCGCTCGGACGTGTCGATCCGCCAGAAGGAAGGTCTCGAACAGACGACCGGCGTGCTCGCCGGCGACGCGCCTCCGGCGACGCTCATCGCGAACGAATGCGGCGTGCGCTATCACGTCGACGTGCGCAATGGCCACAAGACGGGCTTCTACGTCGATCAGCGCGACAACCGCGTGCTCGTTGCGCAGAACGCGCAAGGCCGCGAAGTGCTCAACTGCTTCTGCTACACGGGCGGATTCTCGCTGGCCGCGCTGAAAGGCGGGGCGACGCGCGTGGTCTCCGTCGATTCATCGGGCGAAGCGCTCGCGCTCGCGCGGGAGAACGTGAAGGCCAACGGCTTCGACGCGGAGAAAGCCGAATGGCTCGACGCCGATGCGTTCAAGACGCTGCGCCGTCTCTACGACGAAGGCCGGCGCTTCGACCTGATCGTGCTCGATCCGCCGAAGTTCGCGCCGTCGAAGGAAACCGTCGATCGCGCCGCGCGCGCGTACAAGGACATCAATCTGAGCGGCTTCAAGTTGCTGCGTCCAGGCGGCCTGCTTTTCACGTACTCATGTTCCGGCGCGATCGATGCCGACTTGTTCCAGAAGATCGTCGCGAGCGCGGCGGCCGACGCACGCGCCGATGCGCGCATCCTCAAGCGGCTCGGCGCGGGCGTGGATCATCCGTTGCTGACGGCGTTTCCGGAAGGCGAGTATCTGAAAGGGCTGCTGTTGCAAATCGCGTGATCGGCCTCAGTTAAGGGCGATTCGCGAGCGAAGGGCGCACGAAGCGTCGGCTCCGCAAATATGTTCCAATATTCGATTCCGCGCGTTCCCCGAACTTAAAAGGCGACACCATGATTCCCGTAACCATCCTGACCGGCTTTTTGGGCAGCGGCAAAACCACGCTGCTCAAGCGCATCCTGAACGAGAAGCACGGCATGAAGATCGCCGTGATCGAGAACGAGTTCGGCGAAGAGAACATCGACAACGAGATCCTCGTGCAGGAGACGAACGAGCAGATCATCCAGATGAGCAACGGCTGCATCTGCTGCACGATCCGCGGCGACCTCGCGCGCGCGCTCGAAGACCTCGCGAACCGCAAGAAGGCGGGCACGCTCGATTTCGACCGCGTCGTGATCGAAACCACCGGCCTCGCGAATCCGGGTCCGGTCGCGCAGACGTTCTTCATGGACAACACCGTCGCCGACGAATTCCTGCTCGACGCGATCATCACGCTCGTCGACGCGAAGCACGCGAATGCGCAGCTCGACCAGCACGAAGTGGTGCAGCGTCAGGTCGGCTTCGCGGATCGCCTGTTCATCACGAAATCCGATCTCGTTTCCGCCGACGAACTCGAAGCGCTGAAGCATCGCCTGCTGCACATGAACCCGCGCGCGGCGATCAAGGTCGTGAATTTCGGCGACGCAGACATCAAGGAAATTTTCGATCTGCGCGGTTTCAATCTGAACTCGAAGCTCGAGATCGATCCGGATTTCCTCGCGGAAGACGATCACGATCATGACCACGCGCATGACCATGATCACGATCACGATCATTCGACCTGCGGTCACGACCACAGCCACGATCACGAGCACGGGCATCACCATCATCATCACGCGCATCACGACGACAAGATCAAGTCGTTCGTGTATCGCAGCGACAAGCCGTTCGATCCGAACCGCCTCGAAGACTTCCTCGGCGGCATTCTGCAGATTTATGGCGAGCGCCTGTTGCGCTACAAGGGCGTGCTCTATATGAAGGGCGTCGATCGCAAGGTCGTGTTCCAGGGCGTGCATCAGATGATGGGCAGCGATCTCGCCGGCAAGTGGATGCCGATCGAGAAGAAGAACAGCAAGATGGTGTTCATCGGCATCGAACTGCCGAAGGATCTGATCACCGACGGCCTCGACGCCTGCCTGGTGAAGTAATCCGGCATGCATCTCGCTTGGATTGCCGCGAATCACGCGGGGCGACAAAACGGGCACTGACACAGAACGCCGCCGCGAAGGGCTCGCGCGCGGCGTTTTTCATGTCCGACTTTCGGTGCGCGTATGTAGTCGCGCCCACCAAGCGTCATCGCTTTTTGCGCGTTCAGGCGTTATATTTTTGAAATTCCGGCGCAAATCGACAGGGTTTTCCGTAGGTTTAGTTGGAATTTGCGGTTCAGTTACAATACAGCCCCACTGGAGAAGGGCAGTTCCGCTGAATGCGCGTCTTCGAGGCGCTCGGCCAGCGGATCTTGGGAGAAGGGATGTCCCGTCGGGACGATGCCTCGATTTGCCGGGGGAAGGCAAATCAAGTCAAAGCACCGGGGCCGGAAATCCGGGGCCATGCGAATGCGCCCGGTCTTCCGGAGCATCATCCAATATCGGTTTCCAGAGGAGTTCGGCCCCGCATCGACGTGTCGCGTAGCCCCTAGCGTACGGATGCGCTGAATGCGGGTAACGCAAGTGCGGGCGTTGCGAAGACATCGCCCTACATTGAAGAAGCAAGCTGATGACAACGAAACTCTTGACCGAAGCCGAAATCCTGAAGATGAGCGAGAAGGACTACATGAACGAGGATCAACTCGCCTTCTTCAAGAACCGGCTCGAACAGTTGCAAGCGGACATTCTGAAGAATGCCGGCCAGACGACCGAGAACCTGCGGGAAACGGTGATCGTGCCGGACCCGGCGGACCGCGCGACCATCGAGGAAGAACATGCACTGGAACTGCGCACGCGCGATCGCGAACGCAAGCTTCTGAAGAAGGTGCAGCAGTCGCTCGCGCGCATCGAGTCCGGCGATTACGGCTGGTGCGAAGAGACCGGCGAGCCGATCGGCATTCCGCGCCTGCTCGCGCGTCCGACCGCCACGCTGTCGCTCGAAGCGCAGGAACGCCGCGAACTGCGTCAGAAGCTGTTCGGCGACTGAAATCGCTGTCGGCAGGCGAGCGTCGCGGGACCGCCCGCAACGGGGAAGACGCCGCCGCAAAAAGTTGTGCAGAAGCAGTCGCATCGGCAAAAAGGCATCCAACGAAGGGATGCCTTTTTTGCTTTGTGCCCGGTAAAAACGGCGAGCGCCGATACCGTACGCCTTGATAAATCCGGCGTCGCCCTAAAATGAATCCGACGCGCGCCGCAAAAGCTTCATCGCGGCAAGCGCGAGCGCGGCGCCGTCCGCCTCGGGCCTCACGCCCGACGGAACCCCGCGCCGTGCACTCCATCGAATTCTCGACTGCGCGGCGGACTTTCATCGCCACGCATCGTCTGTTTATCCAAGGAACGCACATGGAACAATTTCACGGCACGACCATCGTCTCCGTGCGCCGCGACGGCAAGGTCGCGCTGGGCGGCGATGGTCAGGTGACGCTCGGCAATATCGTCATGAAAGGGGGCGCGAAGAAAGTGCGCCGCATCTATGGCGGCAAGGTGCTGGTCGGCTTCGCCGGCGGCACGGCCGACGCGTTCTCGCTGCTCGACCGCTTCGAAGCCAAACTCGAGAAGCATCAGGGCAATCTGACGCGCGCCGCCGTCGAACTGGCGAAAGACTGGCGCACCGATCGCATGCTGCGACGCCTCGAAGCCATGCTCATCACCGCCGACAAGGACAACACGCTCGTCATCACCGGCAACGGCGACGTGCTCGATCCGGAGCACGGCATCGCGGCGATCGGCTCGGGCGGCGCCTATGCGCAGGCTGCGGCGCAGGCGCTCATTGAGAACACCGATCTCTCGCCGCGCGACATCGTCGAGAAGGCGCTGACCATCGCCGGCGACATGTGCATCTACACCAACCACAATCGCGTCATCGAGACGATCGAATAAAGGACTTTTGCGATGACCACCATGACTCCCTCCGAAATCGTCTCCGAACTCGACAAGCACATCATCGGCCAGGGGCGCGCGAAGAAGGCGGTTGCCGTCGCGCTGCGCAACCGCTGGCGCCGTCAGCAGGTCGCCGAGCCGCTGCGTCAGGAGATCACGCCGAAGAACATTCTGATGATCGGGCCGACGGGCGTCGGCAAAACCGAAATCGCGCGGCGTCTCGCCAAGCTCGCGGACGCGCCGTTCATCAAGATCGAAGCGACCAAGTTCACCGAAGTGGGCTACGTGGGCCGCGACGTGGACAGCATCGTGCGCGATCTGATCGAGATTTCCGTGAAGCAGACGCGCGAATCCGAGATGAAGAAAGTCCGCACGAAGGCCGAAGATCGCGCGGAAGACCGCATCCTCGACATTCTTCTGCCGACGGCGCGGCCGGTCGGATTCGGCGCCACGAACGCGATCGAGTCTTCGGGCAGCGAAGGCGGCGACAACGCCACGCGTCAGACTTTCCGCAAGCGCCTGCGCGAAGGCGCGCTCGACGACAAGGAAATCGAGCTCGATGTGGAAATGCCGCAAGTCGGCATGGACATCATGGGGCCGCCGGGCATGGAAGACATGACCGAACAGATTCGCTCGATGTTCGCGAACATCGGCGGCGGCAAGAAGACGCGCCGCAAGGTGAAGGTCAAGGAAGCGCTCAAGCTGCTGACCGACGAAGAAGCCAGCAAGATGCTCAACGACGAAGAGGTCAAGAGCAAGGCGGTGCAGAACGTCGAGCAGAACGGCATCGTGTTTCTCGATGAGATCGACAAGATCGCGTCGCGCAGCGAGACGGGCGGCGCCGAAGTCTCGCGCGCGGGCGTGCAGCGCGACCTGCTGCCGCTCGTCGAAGGCACGACCATCAACACGAAGTACGGGATGATCAAGACCGATCACATCCTGTTCATCGCGAGCGGCGCGTTTCATCTCGCCAAACCGAGCGATCTGATTCCCGAACTGCAGGGGCGCTTTCCGATTCGCGTCGAGCTGGATTCGCTGTCCGTCGGCGATTTCGAATCGATCCTGAATTCGACCGATGCGAGTCTCGTCAAGCAGTACAAGGCGCTGCTGGCGACCGAAGGCGTCGAGCTCGACTTTGCGGAAGACGGCATCCGACGTCTCGCGGAAATCGCGTTTTCGGTGAATGAGAAGACCGAGAATATCGGCGCGCGGCGGCTTTATACGGTGATCGAGAAGCTGCTCGAAGAAGTGTCGTTCGCGGCGGGCAATCATGCCGGCAAGCCTGTGCGAATCGACGCGCCGTATGTCGAACGCGCGCTCGGCGATGTGGCGCAAGACGAGGATTTGTCGCGCTACGTGCTGTAACGGCGGCGGAATCGTCTACGAGAAACCGGGCCACGCGCCCGGTTTTTTTTGCGCTGACGTTTCGGACACGCAAAAACCACGGACGAAAAAAAGCCCGCCTTAGTGGGCGGGCTGAATCCATATCAGGAGGAGACATGGAGGAGACAGTTCCAATCATACACAGCCACTTGATGCGACGCAATAGAAATTTCGGTAAAAACCCCTATGGCGTCCCTTTGTGGTATCTGAGCGTCACTTTTCGGATGTCGCGGACCGATGACAGAGCAAGAATCGGCGCGTAACCTCAGTTGGGCGGCTCTACAGTGGTCACGTACCCAAGAGCCATCGAGGTCGTCATGGAAACCGTCACGAACCCTGTTTTTTCCTCCGATGAAAGCCGCTGGCAAGCCGTCGTCGATCGCGACGAGCGCGCCGACGGTGCCTTCTTCTTCGCCGTTCGCACGACCGGCGTGTTTTGCCGACCGTCGTGCGCGTCGCGTGCGCCGCGTCGCGAGAACGTCGAATTCTTTCCGACGACCGACTCCGCCGAACAAGCCGGATACCGCGCGTGCAAGCGCTGCCAGCCGACGAGCCTGCCGCGCGAACTCGCGATCGTCGAGCGCGCATGCAAGGTGCTCGACGCCGATCCGCAGCAACGCATGACGCTCGCGCAATTGAGCGACGCCGTACATGTCAGCCCGTTTCACCTGCAGCGCCTGTTTTCGCGAATCGTCGGCATTTCGCCGCGTCAGTATCAGGCGGCGCAGCGTGCCGGCGTGCTGCGCGATGCGTTGCAGCGCGGCCGCGACGTCACGCGCGCGACGCACGACGCCGGTTTCGGCTCGCCGTCGCGCATGTACGAGGCCGTGCCCGCGGAACTCGGCATGACGCCGTCCGCGTATAAGCGTCAGGGCGCTGGGCTGACCGTGCGTTACGCGACCGCCGCGACGCCGCTGGGTGCCGTGCTCATCGCCGCGACCGACAAGGGCGTCTGCAAGATCGCATTCGGCGACGACGCGCCCACGCTCGTCGATCAGCTCGCCGCCGATTTCGCGCAGGCCGAACGCGTCGAGGATGCCGCGAAACTGGAGCCGTTCATCGCGCAGATTCGCGCGTATCTGCAAGGCACGCGCGAGCGCTTCGATTTGCCGCTCGACATCGGCGCGACCGCATTTCAACGGCGCGTATGGGACGCGTTGCGGCGCATCCCGTATGGGCAGACGCGCAGTTACACCGAGATCGCCGAATCGCTCGGCGCGCCGCGCGCGGTGCGGGCGGTGGCGAATGCGTGCGCGTCGAATCCGGTGGCGCTCGCGATTCCGTGTCATCGCGTCATCGGCAAGGATGGCGCGATCGCCGGCTATCGCTGGGGCACGCCGCGCAAGGAAACGCTGCTCGAAACCGAACGCGCGCGTAACGAAACCAACAAGGTTGCATGAAGCAGGCGCGCTCGCCGTCGACATGACGCGCGCGCGCTTCGATGTCCTCGCGAGCCGCTCCAAGCGGCTCCAAAGCGCACGCCGCGTATTCCGCGGATCTCCCGCGAATCTCCCGAAAAACCCGCAATCCCTTGCCTGGTCTGGGCCCAAGCACGCCATACACCGAGATGTTAAAGTGCCCGCTACCCTAAAAATACGACCGCGCGCACACGCGCTCGCGCTCCTCGCAGAACGCTTCAATGGCAAACAAGAATCCCGCTCACACCAAGGCCGGCGCTTTCGAGCGCAGGCTTGCCGCGCTCGCGTCCGGTCCGCATGCCGACGCGTTGCGCCAAGGCTTGCGCGGCATCGAAAAAGAAAGCTTGCGCGTGACGCCGCAGGGCAAGCTGGCGATGACGCCGCATCCGCGCTCGTTCGGCTCCGCGCTGACGCATCCGCTCATCACGACCGATTACTCCGAGGCGCTCGTCGAGCTCATCACGCCCGCCGAATCGGATGTGGCGATCACGCTCGATCGCCTCGACGCGCTGCATCGCTTCGCGTACGCGCACATGGGCGACGAGTTGCTGTGGAACAATTCGATGCCCAACTCGCTGCCGCCCGAGGACGAGATTCCGTTCGGCTATTACGGCACGTCGAACATCGGCATGTTGAAGACGGTGTACCGGCGCGGCCTCGCGCTGCGCTACGGCCGCACGATGCAATGCATCGCGGGCATCCACTACAACTATTCGCTCGATGAAAACGTATGGCGCGCCTGGCAGGCGCTCGATGCGACGAGCACGCTGTCCGCGAAAGACTTTCAGTCCGAGCGCTACTTCGCGCTGATCCGCAACTTCCGCCGCACGAGTTGGCTCCTGATGTATCTGTTCGGCGCGTCGCCGGCGCTGAACAAGCGCTTCGTCGCCGGCAAGAAGCATCATCTGGAAACGTTCGATGCCGACACGTTCTATCTGCCGCACGCGACCAGCCTTCGCATGAGCGATCTCGGATACACCAACAATCCCGCGCAGGCCGATCTGCTGCCGAGCTACGACAATCTCGACGCGTATCTCGACGTGCTCGCCAAAGCCGTGAGCCAGCCGTATGCGCCGTATGAAGCCATCGGCACGCAGCGCGACGGCGAATGGGTGCAGATCAACACGAACGTGCTGCAGATCGAAAACGAGTTCTACTCGACGATCCGCCCGAAGCGCGTCACGCATTCGGGCGAACGTCCGCTGCATGCGCTGGCCGAGCGCGGCGTGCAGTACATCGAAGTGCGCTGCCTCGACATCGATCCGTTCGTGCCGACGGGCATCTCGCTCGAAACCGCGCGCTTTCTCGATGCGTATCTGCTCTATTGCGCACTGGAAGACAGCCCGCTGTTGCCGCCCGGCGCGAGCATCGAAGCCAACGCGAATTTCATGACGGTGTCGAAGGAAGGGCGCAAGCCGGGTCTCGCGCTGCAACGCGACGGCGCAAGCGTGCCGATGCAGCAATGGGCCGAAGAACTCTTCGATGCAATCGAACCGGTCGCGAAGACGCTCGACACGCTAAACGGCAACGGCGATCACACGCGCGCGCTGGAAGCGCTGCGGCCGCGCATCGCCGATGCGTCGCTCACGCCGTCCGCGCGCGTGCTGCAAACGATGCGCGACAAGCAGCAAACCTTCAACGAGTTCGCGCTCGATCTCAGCGCGCGTCACGCGGAAGATTTTCGTGCGCGTCCGCTTTCCGTCGCAGAAGAGCGCGTGATGAACGAGCTTGCGGCAAAATCGCTTGTGGAACAGGCGGTCGTCGAAAGCAGCGACACCGAAACGTTCGACGCCTTCGTTGCGGCGTATCAGGTCTACAAGCTGAACCCCGCGAACGCGTGAGGCGATTTTTCCGCTGCGGTGTCAGCACGCGGCGGCAATTGTTTCCGGCTTATGCAACAGAGGGAAACGCGTCATCACATCATCCGATTTGAGGGGTCAAAATATGGCCGACTTTTCGACGATCGGGGGAGTAATGAAGAAGAAGTACTTCGCCGCCGCCGCGCTTGGGGCTGCATGGCTCGCCCTTTTTAGCGGCTGCGCCGTGCAGGACCAGGTCAGCAGCACGACGATGGAGCAGGCCACGCAACCGCTCACCTGCATGAGCAAGCCGGAATGCGACGCGTGGTGGGCGCGCGCCCAGGTCTGGGTGACGAACCATTCCGAATACAAGCTGCAGACCGTCACCGATTCGATCATCCAGACGGCGGGGCCGTCGAGCGGCAAGCGCGCGCTCGCGTATCAGATCACCAAGACGCCGACCAACGAAGGCACCGCGACGATCGGTTTCGCCGCGCATTGCGATAATCCGCTCGGCTGCCAGCCGAATCCGTGGCAGGCGGGCGCGGATTTCAAGCAGTTCATCAAGAATGGCCCCGGACTGCGCAAGACCGAAACGCCGCAAGCCACGCAGACCCCGCCTGCACCCGCGCCGAGCGGCGTGCAGGTCAGCCCGCTGGATCAGCCGGTCCCGCTCAATCTGGAGAACCAGCCGGGGCAGTCGGTCACGCCGCTCACGCCTCAGTAGTTCAGTGTCCCATCGAGGCTGACGCGCCCTTCTTCGGCCGCGTCAGCCAGACCATCGCGGCCAGCACAAGAAACGCATAGAACGAAATGCGGAAGAAGTCGTTGGTCGACATCATGTACGCCTGCGCCGACACCACGCGATCCAGTTGCGCGGTCAGCGCCTGTCCCGACAAGCCGAGTCCCGACAGCAGGTCCGAATACGCGTTCGTGCCCGCCGAATAAGGCGTGACCGATTCGGTCAGACGCGCGTGATGGCGGATCATGTCGTTTTCCCAGAACGTCGTGCTGACCGCCGTGCCGATCGCGCCCGACAGCGTCCGCAGGAAGTTCGACAGGCCCGCGGCGCCCGCGAGCCGTTCGTCGGAGACGCTGGAGAGCGTGATCGTCGTCATCGGCACGAAGAAGCACGCGACGCCGATGCCCTGAATCAAGCGCGGATAGATGATCTGGTCGAACGGCGTATCGAGCGTGAAGGTCGAGTTCCAGTGCGACACGAACGCGAACGTGAGGAACGCGAAGCTCGCGACCACGCGCAGATTCAGCCGATGCATGTTCTGCCCGATGATCGGCGACAGCACCAGCGCGAGAATCCCGACCGGCGCGGTGGCGAGACCCGCGAGCCACGGCGTGTAGCCGAGCACGGTCTGCAACCACAACGGCAACACGACGACCGAGCCGAAGAACGCGAGAAAGCCGAGCGACGTGATGAGCACGCCCATCGCAAAGTTGCGGTCGCGAAAGAGCGAAAGGTCGATCACCGGTTCCTTCTCGGTCAACTCCCACGCGAACATGAACGCGAGCGAGACCGCCGACACGATCGCCAGCGTCACGATGAAGTTCGAGTTGAACCAGTCGTGATCCTTGCCGAGGTCGAGCATCATCTGCAGGCTCGCGACGCCGATCACGAGCAGCGCCAATCCGACACCGTCGATGCGCTGCTGCGTCGTCTTCGTCTCGTGGCCGCGCAGCAGGAAGTACGCGATCGCCGCCGAGAACACGCCGATCGGCACGTTGATATAGAAGATCCACGGCCAGGTGTAGTTGTCGGTGATATAGCCGCCCATCACCGGGCCGAAGATCGGCGCGACGATCACGGTCATCGCCCAGAGACCGAGCGCGAGGCCGCGCTTTTCGGGCGGATAGCTGCGCATGAGGATGGTTTGCGACAGCGGGACCATCGGGCCGGAGACGAGGCCTTGCAGCAGCCGGAACGCGATCAGCGATTCGAAGTTGTGAGCCAGCCCGCACAGCGCCGACGCGATCGAAAACAGCAGCACGGAAATCGTGAAGAGCTTCACCTCGCCGACGCGCCGCGCGAGCCAGCCGGTCAACGGCACCGCAATCGCCGAAGCGACCGAGTACGACGAAATGACCCACGTGCCTTCGCTCGTCGCGACGCCGAGGCTGCCCGAAATGGTCGGCACGGCGACGTTCGCAATCGACGTGTCGAGCACTTCCATGAAGGTGCCGAGCGCGAGGCCCATCGTCAAAAGGGCGAGGATGCCGCCCGTGAGCGGCACGGGCGTGGGCGGCGTGGCGGGCGTGCCCGCAGTGGATGTGGACATCGAAGGTTTCTCCGGCGCGCGGCGCTCGAAACGCGCATCGCACGCAAACTATTTCTTGTCGCGGCATTCTCTGCTCAGACAGTGAAATCGGCGCAGAAATGCAGGTTAATTCCGATGAATCAGGGCAAGTCGTCGTCGAGCATGCATGGCGCGCAGTCGCCCATCGGCGTATTGCCGACGATGCGCGCGAGCATCGCGATCAGCAGATCCAGCTCGGCGCGGGTAAAGCCGTGCAACTGCTCGTTGAGCACGGCCGCGCCGATCACCGGCAAACGCGCCGCCGCGTCACGTCCGCGCTCCGTCAGACTGAGTTCGACGATTCGCCGGTCCACTTCGCTACGCGCGCGGCTGACGAAACCCTTCTTCTCGAGCCGGTCGAGCATGCGCGTCATCGAGCCGCTGTCGTACGACAGCTCGCGCGACAGTTCCAGCGGCGTGCGCGCCCGCCCCGACGCGAGCAGCAGAATCACGCCGATCTGCGGCGACGTGAGTTCGAGCGGCTTCAACGCCTGATCGGTTCGCATGACGAGCACGTTGCGCGCCTTCGCGAGGTAGTAGCCGAGGCTCGTTTCGAGCTGGATCGTCGCGGGATCGTAAAGCGGTTCGCCGTTCATGCGACATCGGTCAAACCGCGGGTGCAAAAGTGTGACACTGCGCCGCGTCTCCTAAAGGCAACAATTGCGAAAAGCAATCAGCAGTATCTTGAAAAGTAGTTGCACAGTCAATATTATTCTATGCAACGAGTTACGCGCTTCATGCGCCGCCCGAGACCATGTTCTGACCGCCCGCCGTCGCTCGCCGACGCCCGAAGGACCTTTCGATGACCCGCTTTGTCCGTACCGCCCGCCGACGCTTCGGCCCCGTCAGCAGCAAGATCGCCGACGCCTCCCGTCACTTCGTCCCGCCGAAGCTGAGTTCGTGGAAACTCGCGTTGTATCTGATCGTGTTCCTGCTGCCGGGCGGATCGTTCGTCGTCTTGGGCATGGGATGGTTCGAGAACCGGCAGCGTCGCAAGGCGGCGGCCGCGCCCGCGAAAGCGCCGGCGCGACCGTTGCTCTCGGCGCCCTGCTCGCCGTGTCCCGGTAGCGGACGATAATCGTCACCGTAACGCGTCGTAACCGATTCCACCCGCTGCGTAACACCCGCCTTACGGCGAACCCGTTACGCTAACGTCTGCCTGACGCGCGCGCCGCACGAGCGCCCGTCGCGTTCCGTTACCATTTCGGCTTGCCGCGTCCGTCATATCGAACGGCGCGGCGCCGACAGGAATTCCGACAAGCAGATGCCGTATCGCCCCGCCTTTCCCGCTTCCGCCGCCGCGCGCCTGACCACGACGGCGCTCGCCGCCATGCTCGCGATGTTCATCGCCGGCTGTGCTGTCGGGCCCGATTATCAGCGCCCGACGACGGCGGTCCCGGCCAGCTACAAGGAAGCGCCCGAGGGCTGGAAAGTCGCCCAGCCCGCCGACCAGGCCGATCGCGGCGCATGGTGGAGCATCTATCGCGACGAGCGCCTCGACGATCTCGAAGCGCGCCTGAATCAATCGAACCAGACCATCGCGCAATACGCGGCCGCGTATCGTCAGGCACGCGCGCTCGTCGGCGAGGCGCGCGCGGCGTATTTCCCGACGATCGGCGCATCGGCTTCGGCGGCGCGTTCGGGAACGGGCGCGGGCAACCGGTCGACCAGCAGCTCCAGCCTCGGGCAGACGGGTGCCGTCACCAACCAGTTCAGCCTTGCGCTCGACGCATCGTGGGAACCGGATCTGTGGGGCAGCGTGTCGCGCACGGTCTCCGCGCAAAAGGCCGGCCAGGAAGGCGCCGCCGCCGATCTCGCCAACGCGCGGCTGTCCGCGCAGGCCACGCTCGCGCAAACCTATTTCCAGTTGCGCTCGCTCGACGCGCAGCAAAGGCTCCTCGACGACACCGTCGCGGCCTACGAGCAATCGCTCAAGCTCACGCAGAATCAGTACGCGCAGGGCATCGTCGCGCGTTCGGACGTGATTCAGGCGCAGACGCAGTTGCAGTCGGCGCAGGCATCGGCCATCGATAACGGCGTCGCGCGCGCGCAGTACGAACATGCGATCGCGGTGCTCGTCGGCGAGGCCGCTTCCACGTTTTCGATTCCGCCGATTCCGCTCGACGCCACGCCGCCGACCGTTCCCGTGCAGATGCCATCCGCGATTCTCGAGCGCCGGCCCGACATCGCGTCGGCGGAACGCAAGGCCGCGGCGGCGAACGAGCAGATCGGCATCGAAATGGCCGCGTACTTCCCGACGCTCACGCTCTCCGCGCAAGGCGGCTTCGAAAGCTCGGTGCTGTCGCAATTGCTGCGCGCGCCGTCGCGCTTCTGGACGCTCGGGCCGGACATCGCCGCGACCATTTTCGACGGCGGCCTGCGCTCCGCGCGCACCGAAGCCGCGCGCGCGACTTACGACCAGAACGTCGCGACGTATCGGCAGACGGTGCTGACCGCGTTCCAGGACGTCGAAGACAATCTCGCGTCGCTGCGCATTCTGGAGAAGGAAATCGTCGTGCAGCAGCAGGCCGTGGAATCGGCGCAGCAGGCGCTCGCGATCATCAACAATCAGTACAAGGCGGGAACGGTCGCGTTCATCAGCGTGCTGACCGCGCAGACGACTGCATTCACCGCGCAGCAGAAGCTCGCGAACATCGCGGGACAGCGGATGGTGTCGTCGGTCGGACTGGTGAAGGCGCTCGGCGGCGGCTGGGATGTCGGGCAGATGGATCGCGAAACGGGCGCGGTTCAAGCGCCCGCGCCCGCGTCGAGTCCGGCGCAAACCGCCAGCCGCTGATCAACGCATGAAGGTCAGGGCGACCGTGTCCGGATCGGTGTGACGGCCGAGCAGGTTGAGCAGACCCGCGAGGTTTTCCCGCTGATCCGGCGCGGCCGTCGCCGTGCCTTGGAACGACGTCGATTCCGGTGAGATCGCGCCGTTGCCGGTGAGCATCAGCGGACCTTTGCTCGTCGAAAGATCGATGGTCGCGGACGCGCCCTGCGCCTGCAACGCAACGCGATACGAACCGAGCGGCTTCACGCGCGAGACGCGCGAAGCCATGTCATCGAGCGTGACGACCACTTGCCCGTACGCATTGCGGTTCAGCAGGCGGAACTCCGTCCACGAGAGCCGCACGCTGCCGTCGAAATCGAGCGTATTGAACGGCGCGCCGAGGCCCGAGAGCAACGTCGCGGGCACGGCGATCTGGCCGGCGGTGATAACCGCGCCGCGCGTGGTGGCGTCGACGATCACGGCATCGGGCATCGCTTCGGTCTGACGCATGGTCATGTGAACGCGGCCGGTGAAGAGCGGCAGAAACGCCGTCGTCCATTCGATGCGCCCCGGCAAGAGCGTCGCGCCCGCGCCGTCGCTGCCCGCGGCGAGCATCAGCGTGGCCGAGCCGCTCCACAGCGAGCCCGCCGGATCGACCAGATTCACATGGCCGCCCGTTGCCTTCGAGAACTGCGGCACGATCCACGCGGCGGGCATCATCGCGAGCAGCGTGCCGGCGACCGAAATCACGATCACGAAAAGCGCCGGCAACGCGAGCCGGATTCGTCGCGTCCAGTAACTCATTTCGTGCCGGCCGGTTGCAGCGATGCCGTCAGATCGACCTGGCCATCCGGCTTCAGCGCCGTGACGTGCGCCTCCGAGACCTGCACCTTGAACTGCTTGCGGGCGTCGTCGAGCCACGCCGTCCAGTTCGGAAACGACGCGTTCTTCAACTGAATCTGCACCGCCGCGCCGATCACCTGAACCTGCGTCGGCTGCATGCCGTTGTCGGCGAGCGACTTCGCGAGCGCATCGCGCAGCGCGGCGCCGGTCGGCATCACGCCTTCGGCGGCGGGCGCGAGCGAGCGCGCGTCGTTGGCCTGCGCGGTCATCGTCGCGAGCTGGCGCTGCATCGTCGGCAGCGATTCGCGCAGCCGCGCGCGGCCTTCATAGGCGGGCGCCCACAGCACGAGATAGACGAGCGCGAGCCCGACCGCGATGCCGCCCCACATGAGAATGGTCTTCTCGCGCAGCGTGCGCGCTTCCCAGAATTCCGACAGGGAACGTCCGATTTCCGCTTTCATTGGCCGCTCCTGATCGTCCATTTGCCTGTGTTCGTATCGATCGATCCGTTCAGGCCGTTCGCGGCAAGGCGCTTCGAAAGATCGGGATCGACCTTCGTCTCCGGCTTGAAGGTCACTTCCAGCCGACGCTCGCGATAATCGAGCCCCGCGACGCCGTTCACCGGCACCGGACCGAGCGAGCGCGCGAGGCCGTCGGCGAGCGACAGGAAATCCGACGGCGACAGCTCGCCCGATGCCACGCGCAGACGATCGAGATTGCGCGTCATCTGGTCGGGCGCATCGAGCACGGTCGTCGTCTTGGGGAAGGCGTTGAGCAGGAGCTCGGTTTCCTGCGCGCTGATCGCGTCGCGCTGACGCGCAAGCTGCAGCCATTGCACGTTGATGCCGATGATCGACACGACCACCGACGCCGCCACGAGCGCGATCGGCACGCGCAGACGCCGCATCGTCGCGCGGTCGAGCCGCCACGGTTGCGCGGCGAATTCGAACTGGCACAGGTCGAAGCGGCACGCGAGCGCGTTGCGCGCGAGCGCCTCGAACGTGATCGGATGCGCGCCGGCGATGGCCGCCGCAGCATTGCGCGAACCGGACAGGCGCGGTTCGTCGCCGGGCAGATCGGCGAGCGAATAAAGCGTCACGGGTTGATCGCCGGCGAGCGCGGCGAGCGTTGCCTCGATCGAATCGGCGGGCAGCGCGAGTCCTTCGCCGAGCGCCGCGCGTTCGCCACGCGCAATCGCCACCTCGATGCGCGGCGCGCCCAGCGCGGCGGGCGAGGGCGCGGCCATTTCGCCGATCAGCGCGGGCGCGGTCGACACGACATGACCGAGCAGCCCCGCGATAAACGGCTGCGGCGGCGCTTCGATCTCTTCGGCTTCGCCGGTTTCATCGAATGGCACGGCGGCCGGAACCGGCAGGCAGCGCATCGCGGGCACGGCCTTCAGATTGCGATGCCCCGCGCCCGAAAACGCGCCGACCACGAAGCGGAACCAGCCGCGATCGATCACGCCGACGACGCGCTTGCCATCGGCGAGGGCGACCGGATCGACGGCGATGTGGCACGTCTGCGGATCCTGGATCAGCTGATCCTCGACGACGTTCGGCAGCGCCTGCCGCAAGCGCGGCCCCTTGAGTGGCGGCACGGCAGCGGCGAGCAGAAGCGTGTCGCGCGCAGCGACGATCAGCACGGTCGCACTCGCGCGCGGCAACAGCCCGATCGCCGCGCGGCCGATGCGTTGCGGCTCGCCGCGCTTGTCGAGCAGCAGAAACGGCAGATCCGGCAGATGCCACTCTTCCGAGCGCACCGCGGGATCGCGCGGCGGTAACAAAACGATCAGTGTGCTCAAAGGCCACTTCCTCTCATCAATAACAGCGCATCGGTTCTACAGCGAATCACGCGTGTAGACGATGCGCGTCGTATGCGTCGTCGGATCGCGATACACGAGCGTCGTGCGCTCCAGTTGCGCGCGCTCGTGTTCGACGCGCCCGTGGATCACGAAATACTTCGTCGTGACGTCCATCTCGTTCGAATCGATCGAGACCGTCTTGACGCCCGCGCCGGTCAGCGCGAGTTGCACGTTGCCGATGTCGTGAAAGAACACCGTCTCGCGGCGCGCGACGAACGCTTGTCCCTGCGACAGATTCATGCCCGGGATCAGCGCGGCGATCACTTCGGCGGGCGCGGTGTTCATGTTCACGGCGGTCGTCGTCGGCAGCACGGTGACGAACGGCCTCAGCTTCGCGACCGCTTCCGCGGAAAAACCCGGCACGTCGAGCAGCGAATCGACGGTAATCATCTGCAAGGGCGCGACCGGCGCGTTGCTGTCCGCGTCCTTCAGGCCGGGATCGTCGGTGAAATTGCCGCCGCCGGCCGCGCCGCCGCCCTGCGCGATCGCCGCGAGCGTCGTCGATTCGTTGTTCTGGCCGCTCGCCGTGGTCGCGCTGTTGCCCGTTTGCGTCTGGAAGCGCGTTGCGGAGCGCGCGAGGCCGGCGCGCATCTGCAGCGCGACCGTCTTCGCGAGCGAACCGTTGATGCCGAGCATCGTCAGCAGCCGCTGAAACGCCTGAATCTGCGCGACGTTGATCGTCAGCACGCCGGGCGTCGGCGTCGACACCAGATTGCGCAGGTTGAATTTCGCCTGCGCGTCCTCGATCGAGCCGGACAGATACGTCGACGCGCCTTGCTGCGCGCGCACTTCACCGATCTGCCCGAGAAAATCCGACAGCTTCGTCCGCGCGATCGGCACGCCCCACACGCCGCCGAGATACGTGACCGTCGGCGAAGTATCGGCTTCCGAGCGCAGGATGAGACGCGTCCAGTCGAGCGCGCTGCGCGAAATCCATTGCGCCTGCGCGAGCAGCCGCTGATTCTCGATGCGCCGAATCTGCACCTGCTGACGCCACAGCATGCCCGAGACGAGAATCGCCGTGAGCGATACGACGAGGAGCGCGCTGATGATCGCGACGCCGCGCTGCTTCTTCCGGTTCGGAGCGCGCATGTTCATTCTCCGACCAGAAAGACGCGCGTGATCGGCGTCGCCAGCGTGCGCGCGCCGACCGCGACCTGAACGCCCGACACGGCGCGCGCCAGCGGCGCGTTGCCCAGTTGCGGCACCTTCAGGTTGTTGTCGTTCTGGTTGATCTGCGCGAACACGTCGCCCATGCGCGTCGTCCAGCCTTTTTCCGGAATGTAGACGCGCGTCGCGAGCGATGCCACGCCGCCCATCAACGGAATCGCGCTCCAGCCGTCCGCCGAATCGCCCGACGACAACGCGCGCCGCACTTCACCGACGTTTTCGAGCGGCGGCGACGCC
>Ga0182736_1001846_pt1 | contig 18356 bp, 21 predicted proteins | sample eDN5th30CKraftBY_FD_128882 | JGI IMG/M metagenome (GOLD analysis project Ga0182736, IMG submission 128882) | Enriched backyard soil microbial communities from Emeryville, California, USA - eDNA 5th pass 30_C Kraft BY (version 2) (version 2) | ecosystem: Environmental > Terrestrial > Soil >... | reverse complement strand
TCTTTTCTTGAATATACCATTGGCTATTTAAAGCAAAATCTGCTCTCGCCTTTCTTCACTTAAAATTATTATACAAACATAGGAGAAGCAAAAGTTCAAGGCTTGTGTAGGCTACTTTGCAGCTGATTGCAAAGCATCTATAGCGCGTATTGGAGCCGTTTCACTTCCTCAATCCGCTTGGGCCAAGCAAAATGAACGATTCTGACAAATACTTTGCTGCTCGCTGCTGCCGTATCCTCCAAGGCCGTCCTTCCCACGCTCAAGGCCGATTTGTCCTTCGGTATCACCCATACGCTGTTCGCAATGGCCCTTCGTTTTGCTTCTTATGCCACCTCGGAAATTTGCGGCTTGCAGGTTGATGCACTAGCTTTGTAGCAAAGTTCCAAGTGGCGAGTTTACTCACGTTGTGTTTATCTTTAAAGGTGTTAGTGAGCTCCCTACGGTCGGTTTTTGTTTCTTTTTTGCTCAATAAAAAGAAAGATAAAATCCTTTCTTTTTATTGAGCAATCAAGCTAATATTTTACTGGTATCCCCTAAAAATTTTACTTAACCCGAAAAAACCATTAATCTCAATACCCTTTATAGTCCCAATTGATTCATGAAAATAATACGATAGAAACCGAATACAAACAAATAAATTACTTTTCATACACAATTGTAAGCTTGCATATAAAAGCAACTTTATCTAAGTTTGCCCAACTAGATATTCGCGTATGGAAGCAGTTAATAGGTTAAAGTTAGTGATAGATAACCCCCGTCTGGAGCCAGAATTAAAAAACATTGCGCTAAAAGTTTTTAATAATCAACGGATTACATTTGAAGACGGTGTAGTACTTTATGAAAAGGGAGCGTTGGGCTTTTTAGGCGTACTTGCAAATTACATTCGGGAAAAGAAAAACGGTGACTACACCTATTTTAATCGGAATTTCCATATAGAACCTACAAACCTCTGTGTTTACGACTGCAAATTCTGCTCTTACTCCAGATTAATTAAAGAACGTTCTCAGGGCTGGGAGGCTACAATGGAAGATATGTTGGCCACCATAAAAAAATATGATGAAGAACCTGTTACAGAGGTGCATATTGTGGGAGGCGTACTACCTCAGTATAACATGCAATTCTATATGGATTTGTTTACTGCAATAAAAAAACACAGACCGAGTTTGCATGTTAAAGCACTTACGCCCGTAGAATATCACTATATATTTAAAAAGGCTAAGGTAGATTATGCTACGGGGATGCGGATGATGAAAGAAGCCGGCCTCGAATCAATGCCCGGAGGCGGAGCGGAGATCTTTGCACCTGAGGTAAGAGACAAAATTGCTAAAGATAAATGCAATGCCGAACAATGGTTAGCTATACACGAGGAATGGCATAAATTGGGTATGCATTCTAATGCCACTATGCTTTATGGACATATAGAAGAATTTCACCATCGTGTTGATCATATGGAAAGATTGCGGCAATTACAGGATAAAACTGGCGGTTTTCAATCTTTTATTCCTCTCAAATTCAGAAACAAAGACAATCAAATGTCGCATATACCCGAGACTTCCGTTATTGAAGACCTTCGAAACTATGCGATAGCTCGGATTTACTTGGATAATTTTCCGCATATCAAGGCTTATTGGGCAATGATCAGCAGAGATACGGCGCAACTATCTTTAAGCTTTGGCGTAGATGACATCGATGGAACACTAGATGATACGACAAAAATATATTCAATGGCCGGTGCGGAAGAACAAACCCCTGCCATGAGTACACAGCAATTGGTTGAACTCATCAAAACAGTGGGCAGACATCCTATTGAACGTGATACCTTGTATAATATCGTAACGGACTATAAGGATTTTGTATTTGATGAAAATACAAAGCCAAAAAAAGGTTATTACAGCTTACCGGTATTGAATTAGATAGGAGATATTAGACATTAGATGTTAGTTGTTGGGATTTGTCATTATCACACATAACAGACGTCTTGATACCAATAAGTAGTGATGAGTGTTGAACGATGAACGATGAGTACCAAACTATATAGGCACTTATCACTTATCACTCATAACTCATCACTTAAAATGATACTTAAAAACATAAATGAAAAAATTACTTTATATTATCCGACACGGAGAAACAGACTTAAACAAAAAAGGAATAGTTCAGGGCAGGGGAGTTGATACACCGCTCAATGATTTTGGAAAACAACAGGCAGAAGCCTTCTACGATGCTTATAAAGAAATAAGTTTCGATAAAATTTACACGTCCACTTTACAACGAACCCATCAAACAGTTGCCAAATTTGTCGAAAAGGGTATTCCATACGAACAGTTAGCTGGCCTTGATGAAATAAGCTGGGGAGTATATGAAGGTAAAGTACAGGCAGATAGTATTATATCCGGCTTCAACGCCATCACAAAGCAATGGGGTGAGGGAAAATTGGATGTAAGTGTTGAAGGTGGCGAAAGCCCTAATCAAGTCCAGGAAAGGCAGCAAGAGGCAATGGATTATATCGCCTCAAAAGAAAATGAACATAACGTGCTGATCTGTATGCATGGTCGTGCCATGCGGATTCTATTGTGCTTACTAATTAATAAGCCGCTCTCGCAAATGGATGATTTTCCACATATGAATACAGCCTTATACCTTGTTTCCTATAATGATGGCGTCTATACTATTGAAGACCATTACAATATAAATCACTTGGCCAAACTTCAACACGCCGAGTAGACATGTAATTAGTTGTGAGTTGTGAGCTATGACTGCCTGTATAGTTTACGCCTCATTATTCATTTATTAGTATCAAGACTTTCTAATATCTAGTATCTAACATCTATTAGCTAAATAATATACATGAACAAAGTTAAAGTATCTGCCGTATCGTATACGAATACAACGCCGTTTATCTATGGCATCAAGAACACTGCTCTTCTAAACGAAATTGATTTAAGCTTGGATATTCCAAGTACCTGTGCCCAAAAGCTAATCGATAATCAAGTTGATCTTGGGCTGGTACCCGTAGCGGCATTATTGAATATACCTGGATATGAAATTATCTCCGATTATTGCATAGGAGCAACGGGTGCCGTAACCTCGGTTTTTATTTTTAGCAACAAACCAGTAAATGAAATTAAGACACTTCGACTGGATTTGCAATCTCGAACTTCCAATAATTTAGCACGTGTTTTATTGAAAAATTACTGGAAACAATCCGTTGAGCTGGTAGAAAGTTCGGATGCAGATGCTTTTGTTGAAATTGGCGATCGGACATTTGGAAAGAAAGCCAGTTATCCCTATGTATACGACATGGGGGAGGAATGGATGAATTTCACAGGTCTTCCTTTCGCCTTCGCAGTATGGGCAGCAAACAAACCGCTTCCGGAGCCTTTCATTCAGCTCTTTAATGAATCGATGAAATTTGGATTAGATAATCGGGATAAAGTTATCGAAGAACTGCCTAAACGTAGTGATTTCGACATTTCAGTTTATCTAAAGCACTCTATAGACTTTGCGTTAACAGACAAGAAGAGAGAAGCTATTAAACTATTTCACCAATATATCAATGCTTTAGACTCGTAGTAATTGGCCAACTATAGCCGAGTGATTAGTTGGCCAATCAATTTTATTTACCATTCACTTGCATGATCCAGAAGTGTTACCTCGGTCGAAGTTAACTGAATGGTAGCCGCTGCCATTAGATCATTTAACTGCTTCTCATTTGTTGCACTGGCAATTGGTGCAGTGATGTAAGGTTTATGCAATAACCAAGCAATAGCAATTTGTGCTTGAGTGACCTGCTGATTGGCAGCTACGTCATCTAAAGCTGTTAGGATTTTAGTGCCTCGCTCATTTAAATATTTCTTTACTCCAGCACCACGTGGACTTTTATCTAAATCACTTTCTTTGCGATATTTTCCACTTAAAAACCCGCTTGCAAGCGCATAGTAGTTTAGCACCGCTAGTTGCTCTTCTTCAACTAATTTGAGATACTCACGTTCAAATCTTTCTCTATCAAACAGGTTATAGAGCGGTTGCAAAGTAATATAGGGTTCGAGCTTATTTTTTTTTGCAAATATATTCGATTGCTTAATTCTTTCCGGTTCAAAATTAGAGGCACCTATATAGCGTATTTTTCCTTCTTTAATTAATTCGTTCAAGGCCTCCATCGTTTCTTCAACTGGTGTACTTTTGTCGTCATAATGGGTTTGGTAAAGATCAATATAATCTGTTTTTAACCGCCGCAACGATGCTTCAACAGCCTCTTTTATATAAGACGCCTTTAGCCCTTTCTTACTTCCTCCCATATCGCCCCCTAATTTAGTAGCAAGGACAATGTCATCTCGTTTACCACGTTTAGCAAACCAATTACCTATAATGGCTTCCGATTCCCCACCTTTATTTCCTGGAACCCAAGTAGAATAAGTATCGGCAGTATCGATAAAATTATAACCACCATCAACCCACGCATCCAAAATTTTAAAAGAAGCCTGTTCATTCAGCGTCCAACCAAACACATTTCCCCCAAAAGCAATGGGAGATATTTCCAAAGTAGATTGACCTAATTTTCTCTTATTTGTCATATTATTATAGCTTGTTTATTTTAAAACGATGAGAAATCGAATAAGTTTTTGCTCAAAACATCCCTGAAATAAATATGACATCCTTTCAACTTTCTTCGGTAATAGCTTTTGTTAGCTTTTCTTCAGGTGCGCTAACAGGAATCACGGTAGTATCTTCACCCAGTAACATTCCCCAAGGTTTCAAATCTGGCACCCGATCAAATATCACCTTCATAATCGCAATAATCGGTATGGAAAGGAACATTCCCGCAATGCCCCATATCATTTCTCCCAACACCAAGCCAATTAAGGCAATTAACATATTGATCTGAACCTTTGAGCCTACAATCTTAGGCATAATAAAATTGCTATCTACCATATGGATGATAACGAGGACGGCAATAACAAACAGAACATGTGTAGCCGAAGAGGTAGCAAAGGTGATCAGAACTGTTAATAAAAGCGCCGTAAAAATCCCGATATAAGGAATAATATTAAATATTCCCGTTATCAGGCCTAATAAAAAACTATACTTTACTCCTATAAAGTAGAAAGCGGTACAGGCTAAAATCGTAACGATAAACATCTGTAAAAATAAGCCCACAATATATCTTTTGATAATATATTGGATCTGATAAACAACATCATAAACAACAGGACTATGTTTTTCTTTAAAGCAGTTTACCAGAAACCTTACGATTAATCTTCTATGGAATAAAATAAAAAAAGTATATAGAAAGGAAAACAACAACAAAAGAAACAGAGATGATAGCGACATCAACGTTTTGCTTAAAATTGTAGTTCCGGTGCTTAACGACTTCGATGCCGCTTCATTAATGTAATCTATCTGTGCTTGATTATTTACGTGAAATGTTTTTGAGACCCATAACTGCAAATCTGCCGTAGAAACCAAAACTTGCTGTTTAAAGGCTGGCCAATCTTTAGCTAATGAGGACAATTGTGTGCCCAGTAAAGTAATAATAGAAGCTATAATCAGTACCAAAGCTATAGAAGCTATTAGTGATGATAAAGCCCGGGGCATTTTTAATTTGCGTTCTAAAAAGTTTGCTAATGGTAATAACAGCACAGAACAAAGGAAGCCGAAGATTAACGGCGATAAAATCGTATGTCCTAAAATGGCTAAGTATCCTATTAGCAGGATACTTAATAAAACGCAGGCCAATTTTACATAAAAGGGCAAAGTATATACCTTCATATTTTAACAATAAAATTATTTTATAATGTAAAGATATGAAGGTACAAAATTGTTTTTTACTTTTTTAAAATAGCAAAGAATAACATAAGTGAATAAACCCGTTTAGGCGGCTACTATTGATGTCTTTCATAACGAATCACCTCGTTTGAAATAGGTTTAAGTGTTTTTAAATAAGTAAAAATTGCTAGTAAATCTTTCCTTTTCATTCCGGCATACATACTCCACGGCATCACGGTATTAAGCTGCCCAGACGCTAAAGATGGTATATTTTTTTGGTGTTCGAAAGATTTAAACCGATCAACAAATAACGAATCTGTCCAGCCTCCAATACCTGATTGGCTATCAGGTGTTATATTGGCTGATCTAACAACACCGTTTGGCTGGTTAAATGCTCTTCCACCTGCAAAAGCCTGATCCATTATTAATTTTCCGCGATCGGCCTGTGTATGACATTCCATACAGGCCGCCATATTAACCAAATATGCTCCATATTCAACAGTGCGAAGTGTATCCGGTTTAGCAACTGGGCTAAACTTCTTCGGAACAGTATTCATAATAAAATTAATTGGAAAGTTGGCCTTAGAATCCTGCACATCATTGCTAATGGCTGGAAGCGAACGGATGTAGGCTATAATAGCTAATATATCTTCACGATCCATCTTATTGTAGTAAGGATAAGGCATCACCGGAAACAATGCTTTACCCTCTTTGTTAACACCAGAGGTTATTGCCCGGAAAATTTCCCCGTCGGTCCAATTGCCAAGATGCGTCGGTGTAAGATTCTTAGCATAAAACTTTCCGGGAAAACCCATCTCTGGTCCAAAATACTCGCCTCCATTACCTAAAGTTCCATCTTTCAGCGGGCCTGAAAATCGACTCCAATCGCGCGAAGAATGACAATCCATACATGCAGCAACATGTGTAGCGAGATATTCGCCATGTTTTATCCGTTCTGGCGTTAAATTTACATTGATGTTCGGCGCTGGAGCTACATCAGGCAAAGCAAAGGCCACATAGGCTGCAAATCCACCAACTCCAATAATTAATAGAATTAGAACTACCTTTATGATCCGTTTCATCTTATTCGATTTTTTTTAAGGCGCTAATTTTAATGCTAATGGAAATGATAAGCTATTCTAAGCCCCATATGCGATAAGGTGCCTCCTTCTTTGGTAGCCCCTTCATAGCGAAGTGAAAGGTCAAGCTTTGGCTGGATGTAGTAACCGATATTAAACGCGTAAGTAAAAGCTGAGGTGCTTCCGTCACCTGTAAAAATAGAATAACCCAATTGAGGTTCCAAATATACTCTGCCCGAAGGAAATTGGTATTGAAAGCCCAATTTCAAAGGTATAAGACCCAAGCTTTCTGTTTTTATCTCAAACTCACTGTTACCTATACTCTTTCCTAAGAAGTTGATGTAACCGGTCTGGAAAGTAATTCGCCCGTCCTGAATAACAGCATAACCTAACTTCGCGGTAGCACCGATGCCTAAAGATTGAATTTCTTTTAAATCTCCAACCGGAAGCGCTAACTCAATTCCGGCATCTACCGTAACTTTGCCAGCTGTTTGCTGAGCATCGGCATGCCGTATAAAGAACATACCAATAAACATCATTAGAAGCACACATTTTTTTTTCATAATACATTCGTTTTTAAATAAATAATTAGGGGTTAATAAATAAATTGTTTTGTTTATAACAAGTTCAGGTCGTATGGCAATTCTTACATTTACTTTTCAATTTTTGTCAACGCTGTTTCGTTAACTGCACCGGTTGATAGGTTTACTTCTCTTGATTTTATACTTCCGATTCCCCTTGCCAACCATGTAGTTAATTCCCATTCTACTTTAGTGTCAGCTATTGGATCTCCATTAAAGGTGTATTTGCTAAAATCTGTTCGGTTAAATACAATTTGAAGGCAATCGAAAGTTCCCAGATTTGTAGTTATTTTTTCAGTTGCCACAATTGTTCCCGTGTGATACGTGATAGAAAAATCGGCAACTGTTTTGTCGTGCGGCTCACCAGGGCCGATATTTACCCCATGCCATTTTCCGGCTATGGTTTCGTTCAATACCGTTGCTCCCTTTTGATTTTCATGAGGAATAGTCATGATAAAAGGATGCTCTTCATGCGTAAAAGTATTGTTGTATTGTGGCTTAACAAGATTTTCCACTGTCTGCACATAAAGCGAAGGAACGTCGTTGTAGGTAATGCTTTGTTCTTTATTATAAAACCCAGTACTGTGTTGTACTATTCCAGCGGCTTCTATCGTAAAATTCGCCACAGTATAACCTGCCGAATCATGAAAATTATTCACCGTTATGGTGTTGCTAAACCCTATCTCATCACCTTTCGTTATAGTATAAGTTAGCTTAGTATCTTGAACAGGGATATAACCTACTGTCGCATCTAGATTATCTGGATCTGACTCAAGACCATCTTTCTTACTGCAGCTCACTAAGGTGACTGTTAACAGAAATACCCAAAGGCTAAATTTGATTATTTTTTTCATCTTTGTCAGTTTTATTCCATTGCTTCCATAGTAGCACTTATATACGGGTCGGGGTCGCCTAGACGGATATCCGTTTTTAGGGGAGTATCCGGAATCCAGCCCAAGGGAAAATCGGTAACTGAATAATTGTCCAGTTCAACATCCTCAGCCACTGGAAAAGGGTCATCTCCACAGATATTTTCCATCCAAGAGGCATTGAATTTTGCAAAAAATTTCACGTCCGCATTAAGTACAATCTGAAAAGGAAAGGGATTATCCTTTTCCGTGATAAAATCAAGGTTAAGATTGGAAATAAACACCCCTGTGCCCGGTACCGCCGACAGCCTGACGTCCGACTCGCAAACGGTACAACTAGCAGAACTGGTGATCATGAGCGGCGTTAAACTGTAATTTGCCGATTCAATCTGGAATCCGTCTTTTAAGACAAAATCAATTGCCGACTTTACCTCAGCTTCATAACCATATCCAAAATCATCAAAGCCTCCGCACTGGTGTCCATAAGTTTGCCGATAGCTCAGGCGCCATTTACGGGCATAGACATTTACCTGTTGTACCAGTTGTATCTGGCCATTGCTTTCGGTATTAACCCCCGCTGTTATAGCAATAGGATTATCAAGTGGCATTTTTTCCGGCGCGGTATAGGTGTAATATGTACCTTCTTTCAACTGTATAGTTCCTTCCCGGACATTCCCATTGACAATCCCATTAACCATCCATTTATCGGGTTTTAAAGCTTTGGGCTTCAAATCGTCGTAACGTATGGGAGGTACATAGGTTACAGGCGCCAGTATATCACAATCAGGGCAGTCTGATGTCGATACTGGATTCACTGGATCTTTAACCAATGTAACCGGTGCCAGTAATTTTACCACCTCCTGCTCATCTAAAGAGAGTGGCGGATAATCCATTATAAGGAGTAAATCAGCTTTCTGGTCAGTAAGCATGGGTGGATTAAATTCGTTGCCGCTGTACACCTGATCGTTCGTTTTGATGTGCAGGTGAAAGCAACTGAATATGCTCCAATGACTGAAATGTGTAATCTTTACTGAAAGCGTATGATTCACCTTATCTACTTCACCATTTATGGGCGCATACCATTTCCCATCTTTGTCATTTTGAAAAGCGATCCCAACATTGTAGGGCGAATTGCCCTTCAGCAGTTTATCATCGTACTTGATTGTAAGCGTTACGGGTTTACTGAATTTTGTACCTACCGGCAGGAGTTCAAACTGATTTAAAACAGAAGCCATATCCGGAAACTCCGCCTCAGAAGATTTCATGCTCACTTGCGTACCCTCTGGCATGGCCCCAGCTGGTATTTCCAGCATGATGTTACCATCGGCCAGACTTACCGTTTGCTGATCGGAATTGGATGAACCAACCACACCTTTTTCGCCGGAAGAACTGTCTTTTTTGCAGGCGACAAATAAAGCTAACGTTATTAACATTAACATGAACAGACAGTGTCTTAACAATTGTTTCATAACAGTTTATTTTATTATCCTTAGCGTTACCGGATACCGGTAATCTTCTCCCTTCGAAGTGCTAACTGCAGCGATAATGCAAAAGATAACGTCAGCTAACCATACAAGCCAGATAAGTAATGCACCTATCAAGACGAATACCAGCATAATGCAGGCAAACATTGCTATGCCAATAGTAAGCTGAAAATTGAGAGCCTCTTTAGCTTGAGTTGCCACATATTCCGATTCATCTTTTTTCATCATCCAGACGATAAGTGCTGGTATAAACCCGAAAAAGATGCCTCCGGCATGTGCTAAAATGACCATCATTTTGTCGGTGCTTTCCTGTGCAGCGGTATTGTTGACGGGAGCCTCCCTTTTGTTAGTTGGATTTTGTTCCATGGTTGTTAAGTTTTATAATTGATTATGTTGAATAACATCAACATCTATCTCATAGCATAATCGTTCAGTTGATCGTTTTTATCTGATTGAACAACTCCACAAAGTTGATACACAATAAATTGAATATCAATCACCTGAAAACAGGATTTTACATCCTCCCCCTAAAAGGGGATTTTGTGTTAAAATTTGTTCCGACCATTTTTTTTGGAGAATTTTACTTTAATTAGGCATCAAGAAAAGCCCAACCTTATTATAGACTATTGGCGTATGCACAAACTACTATCCATATTGCTTTTAAGTGGCTTGCTATCTTCGTATGTAACGAAAAGCTCTTTTGCTCAAGACCATTATTTAGATAGCCTGAAGCGAGAAGCCTTAAAAGCGGGCGTAGCTGATACTACCCTTATTGATAACTTGATAAAAATAGGTGACCGATTGGGTTACTCCGACAAGGTCGCAGCAAGAGATTATTTAGATAGAGCGTATACATTAGCTAAAAAGAGAAGTTTGTCGCTCAGTATGGGCGACGCGCTTAGTGGCATCGCACAAGCTCATTATCGCACTAATAATCTGGACAGTTGTATGCATTACCTAAGACTTGCCGATACCCTATATGCTTTCAATAACACCGAAGGGGCCAAGGCAAGACAGATCAGCAGTAAAATGAATATGGCAACGGTTTTAAGAACTCAAGGCCAAGCGTCCGTTGCCATTACCATGTACCTCGAAGGCATCGATTCACTTAGGCACATCGATATACCAGATAAATCCATGAAGCTGATTACCGCCTATTTAAATATAGGCCTGGTTTATAACGAACTCAATCAGTATGATAAAGCCTTGTTTTACCATAAAAAAGGTCTAGGGCTGGTAGATAAACAAACAACATCGGATATCAGAACCTACTATCTCCGTCTACACCGGATTCACGATTTTATTGAGTTGCACCAATATGATTCGGCGAAATATTATTTAGATAAGGAGAACCCACTTTTTATAAAATTGAATCAGGTTGACATAAACTCACAGCTTTATACAAATTGGGGGATGTATTATCTTGGAATAAAAGATGCGGCGGCAGCATTGACTGCATTTGAAAAAGCGTACCGCTATGCTATCTCCTCTAAAAACGAATTTAGGCAAGAACAAATATTAGCGCGTATAGCAAAGATTTACCGCGAAAAGAAACAGTATAGAGAGAGCATCGAATATTTTCAAAAAGCGCTTGTGCTCAGTCACGCCATCCAAGATAAACCCAGTGAAATGCATTACCTAAAGCAATTGGCATCATTATATACCATAACCAAAAGCGACCGCCTAGCAGCACGACATTATCAGCAATACGTCCAGTTGGCGGATAGTCTGAATGCTACAGAAAATAAAAGGAAAATCAACGAAATAGAAAACAAATACCAATTTACAAAAAAGCAGGACAGTATATTGGTACTTCAAAAAGACAATCAATTACAGCGCCTCCAACTACATAAACGGCATACGCTCAACATAGCCCTAATTGCTGGATGCGCTTCATTATTATTGCTCATTGTATTAACTTACCGTAATTTAAAACATCGACAACGGCTGCTGAAACAGGAAAAAACCATACATACACAGAAAATAATCGAACTTGAAAAAGACCGCCAACTTATTGCCGTGCAATCCGTATTAAAAGGCCAGGAAGAGGAGCGGGGCCGGCTTTCACGTGATCTTCACGACGGCGTTGGGGGCTTATTATCAGGTGTGAAATTAACGTTATCTACCATGAAGGGAAATGTATTTCTATCAGAAGAGAATGCGCATACCGTAAACAATGTGATTGTGCAGCTCGATCAATCTATTGCAGAGTTGCGCCGCGTATCGCATAACATGATGCCAGAAGCACTTATTAAGTATGGACTAAAAGAAGCTCTGGAAAACTATTGTGAAGGATTAAATTCTTCAGGAATCATTTCCGTGCAGTTTCAAGCTTATGGCATGGATCAGCGTCTAGAGCAAAGTACCGAGATTGTTGTATATCGTATTGTTCAGGAGTTGCTTAGTAATGTTATTAAACATGCTCAAGCAAAACAAGTATTAGTGCAGCTGATACGCAATGATGAACACTTTACTCTTACTGTTGAAGATGACGGAAAAGGATTTAACCTTGAAGAAGCCGAAAAGAAAGATGGGGCAGGCTTGGCCAATATCAAAGCACGTACGGAATATTTAGGTGGTACACTCGACATACAGTCAAATCCGGACGAAGGGACTTCTGTAAACGTAAATTTTTAGAAAATGGCTATTCGAATTTTTATTGTAGACGACCATCCCATGGTAGTTGCTGGTTTAAAAGCGCTCTTAGGCAAGTTAAATAACATCAATATCATTGGAGCGGCGAAAAGTGCGATCGACGCTATCGCGTTCTTAAAGAAAAACGATATAGATATCATGCTGCTGGATATCAATCTTCCGGATATCAATGGTATCGACCTGTGCAAAAAAGTAAAGAAAGAGTTTCCTTCGGTAAAAATACTGGGTATTAGCACCTTCAGCGAAAGAAGTTATATTTCGAGGATGATAGAGAACGGCGCTTCAGGCTATCTGATAAAAAGTGCCTCTGCCGAAGAAATAGCACAGGCCATACAAACCGTACTGAATGGAAAATTGTACCTAAGCCTTTCCATGGAACAAATGATGAAACCTCCTGCGCTCTGCGGTAATAGTATATTGCCTGCTATTACAAAAAGAGAAAGAGAAGTATTACAACTTATCTCAGAAGGTTTTACAAATAACCAGATTGCGGAGCAATTGTTCATCAGTCCTTTAACAGTTGATAGCCATCGCAAAAATCTGCTAACTAAGTTGAATGTAAACAACACGGCCTCCTTAATCCGATTAGCTGTAGAATATCAACTATTTTAATAAACGCTATTAGCAAAAAATAGGGTTCGCCTTTACCCGGGAAAATAAATTTATATAAAATGCTTTTCGCTTTATAGCTTTAAGCTTTGCCCTTTTTTTTGTTACTTTGTAGATAAATCTGTTTACACATGACAACACAGAAGATAAATCGTATAGATACACGAAACCTAGTGTTAATATTGATTATTATTAGCGTAGCTGTATTGCGCATGCTTAACGTAGGTAAATTTGGAGAATGGGCAAACTTTACACCAGTTGGTGCTATTGCTTTATTTGGTGGAACCTACTTTCGTAATAGATGGACTGCCTATATAACACCGCTAATCATTCTATTTGTTTCAGACGTTGTGGTTAATTATGGCTACTACGGAAAAATAACCTTGCTTTATGATGGTATTGCCTGGGTTTATCTTGCATTTGCTCTTATGGTCTTTGTAGGAGGTCTTATTAAGAAAGTTTCTGCTACAAATGTCTTTTTAGCCGCCATGGCTTCTGTATTTATCCATTGGGTAGTTACTAATTTTGGTGTGTGGATCAGTGGACAATATTATCCAGTCAATGTTACCGGTTTAATTGACTGCTATCTTAAAGCAATTCCGTTTGAAAAGAATCTTCTGCTAGGCAATCTAGCTTATGGTGCTATTTTATACGGCGGTTTTGAGTGGGCTAAACGCTATTTCCCTCGCCTTAATGAGTCGAATACTTTAGCAGGAGGTTACGCATAAAAATAACCCAAAAAATGAAGCTTGTTGTTTTCACAGGCGCTGGTATTTCTGCCGAAAGCGGATTAAAAACCTTTAGAGGAGAGGATGGTTTATGGGAGGGGTATAATATCCAGGATGTAGCCACACCTGAAGCTTGGCATAGAAATCCGGAGCTCGTACAGCACTTCTACAATATTCGTCGTAAAGCCGTTTTAGAGGCTAATCCTAACCCAGCACACTTGGCACTCGCAAAGCTCGAAGAAAAATTCGAGGTCACCATTATTACCCAAAATATCGATGATTTACATGAACGTGCCGGATCTACCAACGTTATTCATTTACACGGTTTAATCACGAAAGCGCAGTCTTCCATCGATCCGCAACTAACCTATGATATAGTGGGACACGAAATTAAGATGGGAGAGGTTTGCGCTAAAAACTCCCAATTACGACCTCATGTCGTTTGGTTCGGGGAAGCTGTCCCCATGATGCATGAGGCCGTCGCCCAATGTAAGTTGGCTGATATTTTCCTAATTATCGGAACTTCTTTGCAGGTATATCCGGCAGCTGGCTTAATAGATTATATACCCCATCAAGCTCATAAATTTCTCATAGATCCTGCGGCGGATGAATTAAACCGAAACGTAAACATTACCAATGTTGCGGAAAAAGCAAGCTCACGAGTGCCAAAAATAGTGAAGCAATTGCTTGCAATCTAGTATTAAAAAATCACTTACTAATAAATCTTTTGACAGAAAATAAGTTTGCGAAATATTATTTGGCAATATAAAGAGCCATATAAAGGCACTTATATACATTCCTAACCATTCATAAACAGCGTTTGACAGAATATTTGTTGGTTTATGGGTTAATACCAATGTAACCAATAAGTATTCAAAAACCCTGTTATAAACCAAACTAACAACCCAGCTATTATAGCTACAATTATTTCTTTTATGTTTGACTTTATATTTGATTGTATTTTTTTGCATGGAGTATTCTTTTTTATAGGAATGCTATTCGGTGCATTGGCATTATACTTTGCGGATAAAAAAAATGAATAATATTTCTCTCCCTTCAAAGTTAGCCTAACATTTACTGAATACTCTGTCAAAGACGTTAGAGCGCCAGACTGTTTAGAAGCTATTAATCTGTAGCTATTGTTCCCTATCTCTATAAGTCCATCTTTTTGCAAGGAAGATAAAACACTTTTAAACTTTAATCTATCTTGCATCGTTGCAAGACTGTCTTTAAATGGCGGTAATATATCTATATGGGCATCAGCGCCGTTATTGTCGTTTAAATACTGTAAAATTTTTATGCGTAACGATTCCTGTTGGTTCGGTTTATCCATTGATTATTTTTTGAAGTTGTAATATTACTATTTTTGCTATATATCTTTATCGTTATGATCCCAAAATTTAACACTATCCTACAACTTATAGACAGATTCCCTAACGAAAAAGCCTGTCACCAGTATTTGGCTGGTCAGAGATGGAACGGCTATATGGAATGCCCTTATGATGATTGTGACGGAGATGAAGCTTATGTATTCAAAGATGGTGTCCGTTACAAATGCAAGTGTTGTAGACGTGTCTATACAGCCAAAACAGCGACAGTATTTGAAAGCAGCAAAATAGATTTACAGAAATGGTTTGTGGCTATTTTTCTTCTAATGCATAAAAAAGGAATCAGTTCGGTGCAGTTATCCAAAGATATCGGAGTAACCCAGAAAACCGCTTGGTTCATGTTGCAGCGTTTACGTACAGCTTTAGGAAATGACAAAGAAGATGCTCAGCTACAAGGAGTTGTTGAGATTGATGAGACTTTTGTGGGTGGAAAGCAAAAGAACAGGCATAAAAACAAAAGAGTTAAATATGCTCCCGGCAGGGGATGGCCAGATAAAACACCAGTTTTCGGTATGTTGCAAAGAGACGGTAAACTGAAAGCTTTTGTTGTACCGAATGTTTTGATGCTTACCCTTACCAAAATGGCTTACAGACATATAAAAGGAGGGACAGACATCATGGGTGACGGGTTCAATGGTTACAGGGGATTGGAGCCAGTTTATAATATGCAGAACGTAGATCACGGTCATGGGCTATATGTTAACGGTGACTGTCATGTAAACACACTAGAAGGCGCTTGGTCACAACTGAAACGTTCTGTAATAGGTATATACCACCATGTAACAAGGAAACATATGCAGAAATATGTAAATGAATTTGTATTTCGCTATAACTGCCGTAATTTAGGGGTTCAGGAACAGATGAACATTTTCATTAAGAATATGGACTGTAGGTTGAAATATAAAGACTTGATAGCGGCATGAATAAAAAATTAGATCCAAAGAAATGGAAGGCCATGAAAGAGAAAAACAAAAAAGCACTTCCCAAAAATGAGGAAGCGCCTAAAAAAGAGAGTAGTGGTGATATTAATTTCGATTTAACTATCAGAAAACTGTTAAAGAAAAAATAATAATATTTTTATTTAACTATTTCTTCCGCACATCTTTTACTTATCCCTGATATAACTATATCCACACTATCTTTAGGAACTGATTTATACCCATTAGGATAATAACTAACGGTTTTACTTACTATACAGTTCGCTATTTGTTTTTTCTGCAAATCAGTTACATCTAAAGACAACAGGCTTTTGTATAGCGAATCGTACATTTGCTGTTTCTGTTTCTCCGTCCACTTATCTATATTATCATCTTTTTTATACGTAACCGCTAAGGCAATTAAAGGGCCTAACCAGATGGCTGTTACTATAAACAAATAACTCTTCAGTCTTAGAATCTTTTTAAATGGTTTGTTTTTAAAAACCCCATTTATCCCATACAGAATCAGGAAAAGGATAGTTATTAAAACAAATGTACCTAGTGGTTTGTCCCAATAGTTCTCGGGTGCTTTAAAAATGAACAAGATATTCATTGTGTGGTGATTTGGTAGTCTCAGCCCCAATAAGACGGTTGATTATAAAAAAAACAGCGAGGGGCCTCATCGGCTACCACGCTCACCACAAGCGTACACACGAATGAGAAGATACCCCACGCCTTTGGCATAAGCATAATCTGTCCTCGTGTGTTTCGGCTTTGAAGTGGTGATTCGGTAACCTGAAACGAGATCGCTCTTTTATATTAATTACATCAAATATATACCATATACATTAATAACTAAAATTAAAAATCATGAATAATTCAAAAACAATCCCTACTATGATAATAGAAGACACCGGTAAGCAACATTATAATATTTATGGTGATCAGATAACTATATCAATATTTGTAAGAGGAATTCCTCATACTACAGTGTTAAGTGTAGGTATGCTCAAAAAGTCATTGGATTTATTGAGTGAATCTGGAGGTTTTGAATGGACTATTAGCCAAAATACTTAATAAAAGACTTTTTACAGTCATTAGCAACTTCTTTTGGAAGGTACGATTTGGTGTTCCATCCAAACTTTGGAGGCAATGGTGAAATCTCAAAAAAATAGTGATTACTCAACGTATCTTTTCTTTCTTCACCATTTTGACCGATTACGTTCTTAAACACATGGGAATATTTAAATTCAATTTCGTTCAACTCGGCTTTAAAAGATTCAATTTTGGAGCTAAATGATTTACCCCACAATTTTTCATTATAGTTTTCCATAATTTTAAGGTTTAAACACAAACATACAAAAACAACTGAGAAACAACATGTTGAAAAATGGAACAGAATTTTGTTCGCCAAAGGTTATTTTGGTATATAGGTGCCCATATAAAATTTTTTATATAAACACAATGCATTAATAATAAGATATATAATTTACTTTGTATTAAGTAAAACTAATACAAAAACATTTTATTTTCATCTTTAAGTAGTAAATATGCAAAATTATATATCGAAACAGAAAACAACTAAGCATAACTTATTATTTTAGAGATAATTACCAAGTAATATAGAAACAAAAAGTTAAACAAGCTAAAGGAAAACTAATTTATTAGTTAAAAAAAATAAAATTGCTAGGAGAGGGAGAAGCGGTTAAAGGAGGTGGCGTAAACTACCCCTCATATCGGTCAAAGGCATTTTTAAAGTCGTGGCGCATGGCCGTAAAGCGATCGGTTACCGTTTTCATAAAATCATCGTCCAATAATTGGAACACACCATTAACACCGTCTATAATGTCCAATTCTGAAATTTTATAGGTTTGTTCCAATGCGCCTTGCTCAAATTTAATGATGAACTTCTGGTTCATGGAAAATAAGCTGATTTTACAATCTTTATGTGGAAGTTCGGCAATTGCTCTCATGGAGCAAACTTAGCTAAAATGCTTAGGAAATACAATTCAAGGACTCAATTTCCTATTTTGATCTTCTTTATTGATATGGGTTAATAATTCGTTAGCCATCATATATTCCAGATCGTTGTAGTTCGAATTTTTACCCGTCATTATTTCTTACGGTTGGTTCTTATTTTAAGGAAGAAGGTGATAAGTCGAACATTCTATTTAACATAATATAAATTATAGTAATAATAACAAACTGTAAAAAGGTGCAGTTCAGCTAATATTGCCAGCAACAAATATAAATCTGCTAGTAGAAATAATGTAGTATCAT
>Ga0182736_1001845_pt1 | contig 18372 bp, 17 predicted proteins | sample eDN5th30CKraftBY_FD_128882 | JGI IMG/M metagenome (GOLD analysis project Ga0182736, IMG submission 128882) | Enriched backyard soil microbial communities from Emeryville, California, USA - eDNA 5th pass 30_C Kraft BY (version 2) (version 2) | ecosystem: Environmental > Terrestrial > Soil >... | reverse complement strand
GCCACGGCGGTGACCCGCGCGGGCGACCCGGAACGGATGGCGCACGCGATGCGGCTGGCCGTCGAGGCCGGGCGGGCCGCGCACGGCGCCGGGCGGATCCCGCGGCGCTACTGGGCGCAGGCGTCGTCGCCGGATCTCGATCCGTCGAGCTGAGCCGCCCGCCCTGCGCTACCGGGCGGGTTCGACGCCCGCGCGGTGCCGGCGGGCCAGGATCCGGTAGGTCTCGGGGTTGGTGCGGACCCACCACGCGGCCGAGCCGGTCAGCGGTCCGCGCGGGGTCGCCGTGACGTCGCCGAGCACGAGCGTGCCGTCCTCGACGATCTTGTTCGGCGGGACGGTCGCGCCCGCGCCGACGAGGCAGCGGGCGCCGATGCGGGCGCCGTCCTGGATGGTCGCACCGTTGCCGACGACGGACTCCGGCCCGATGACGCAGCCGTGCACGACGCACAGGTGTCCGATGGTCGCGCCGGCGCCGACCTCGGTCGCGGGGTCGTCGCCGCCGTGCAGGACGGAGCCGTCCTGCACGTTCGCGCCCGCGCGGACGATGATCGGCCCGAGGTCGGCGCGGAGCACGGCGTTGTACCAGATCGACGCGTCGGCCTCGACGCGCACGTCGCCGACGAGGGTGGCGGTCGGAGCGATCCAGGCGTCGGGGTGCACGGTGGGCGAGACGCCCTCGAACGCGAACAGCGGCATGTCCCGAGCCTGCCCGATCACCGCGGGTGGTCCTCCGGTGGGACCGCCACCCGGTCGACGACGACCCCCGCCTCCTCGAGCGCGGCGACCTCGGCGGCGGGCGCGTCCTGCCGCCACCCGCAGGGGTGTTCGTCCCCGATGTCCGGCGTGCCGCGCTCCGGGGGACACGCCCGATCGGCCACCCTGGACGGGTGCGTCGCCTACCCGTCCGTCCTCTTCTGACCGTCCTGCTCGCGGCGGTCGTCGCCGGCACCGTCGCCGGCTGCACGGCCGACGGCAACGCCGACGACCGCGGCATCGCGACGGCCAGGCCCGCGCCACCGGCGGCGCCCGACCACTCGCAGCCGCTCCCCGCGACGCGCGCGGTGCCGGTCTACTACGCGGCCGACACCCCGTCCGGGCCCCGCCTGCAGCGTGAGTTCCACGCCCTCGCGACGATCGACGTCGGCTCGGCGGCGGTCCGGGAGATGCTCGGTGCCCGGCCGCTCGACGAGGACTACCGCACGCTCTGGCCCGGCACCGCGGCGCTGCGCTCGTCGGTGACGCGCGAGGGCGGAGCAATCGTCGTCGACCTCACCGGCGTGGGCCGCGACGCACCGGACCGGGCGACCGCGGCCCTGGCGCTGCAGCAGCTCGTCCTCACCGTCCAGGGCGCGCTGCAGTCGACCGACCCGGTGCGGGTCCTCGTCGACGGGCAGCGCACCGACCGGCTGTGGGGGCTCGTCGACGTCGGTACGCCCGTCGCGCGGGCGGACCAGACCGCCGTGCGCTCGCTCGTGCAGATCGACTCGCCCGCCGACGGGGCGACCGTCGGTCGCGACGTCGTCGTGACGGGCGAGGCAGCGGTGTTCGAGGCGACGCTGCCGTGGGAGGTCCGGCAGGGCGACCGCGTGGTGGCGTCGGGGGTCGCGACGACCGCGGAGGGGCAGCGGTTCAGCCCCTACCGCTTCACCGTCCGGCTCGAACCCGGGCAGTACGTGCTCGTGGTGACCGAGGACGACCCGTCGGGCGGTGCGGGCCGGCCGCCGTTCACCGACACCAAACGGATCACCGTCCGCTGAGCGGACGGTGATCCGGCGGCGCTCAGGCGCTGGCCACGGCCAGGTGGATCGGACCCTCGCGCTCGGCGAGACGGACGCCGCCGCCGCCCCAGCGCTGGGCGATCATCTCCGCGGCGATCGAGACGGCCGTCTCCTCGGGGGTGCGCGCCCCGAGGTCGAGCCCGATGGGGCTCGACATCCGGGAGAGCTCCTCCTCGTTCAGGCCCGCCTCGCGGAGCCGCTCGAGCCGGTCGTCGTGGGTGCGCCGCGAGCCCATCGCGCCGATGTAGCCGACCTTGGGCAGCCGCAGCGCGACCTCGAGGACGGGCACGTCGAACTTGGGGTCGTGGGTGAGCACCGTGATGACGGTCCGCTCGTCGATCCGGCCCGCCTTCGCCTCGGCGGCCAGGTACCGGTGCGGCCACTCGACGACGACCTCGTTGGCACCCGGGAACCGGCTCGCGGTGGCGAACACCGGGCGGGCGTCGCACACCGTCACGCGGTAGCCGAGGAAGTTGCCCATCTTGGCGACGGCCGCCGCGAAGTCGATGGCGCCGAACACGATCATCCGCGGCGGCGGCGCGAACGACTCGACGAAGACGTCGAGACCCTCGCCGCGGCGCTGCCCGTCGACCCCGTAGTGCAGGGTGGCGTTGCGGCCCGCGGCGAGCAGGCCCCGCACGTCGTCGCGCACGGCCTCGTCGAGCCGCGTCGACCCGGTGGTGCCGTCGACCGAGTCGGGCCAGACGATCAGCCTGCGCCCCAACCGCTCCTCCGGTCCGGCGACGACGGTGGCCACGGCGACCGGCGACTCCTCCCGGATCGCGTCGGCGACCTTGCCGAGCTGCTCGTAGGTCTCGGGCGAGACCTTCTCGACGTAGATGTCGAGGATGCCGCCGCACGTCAGGCCCACGGAGAAGGCGTCGTCGTCGGAGACGCCGTAGCGCTGCAGCCGCGGCCGCCCGTCGGCGAGCACCTCGCCACCCAGCTCGTAGACCGCGCCCTCGACGCAGCCGCCCGAGACACTTCCGACGGCCTCGCCGGCAGGTCCCACCAGCATCGACGCGCCGGGTTGCCGCGGCGCGGACCGGAAGGTGCCGACGACCGTCGCCAGTGCGGCCTCCTGGCCGTTCTTCCACCAGCCCTCGAGCTGGTCGATCACGTCACGCATGCTTCACCACCTCGAGAAGACGCTCCAGCGTGCCCAGGCTGTGCCCGGCCAACAACTCGTCCAAGTACGGCAGAGCCGCGACTATTCCACCCTGGACCGGGGCGTAGCCGTCCTTGCCGGCGTGCGGGTTGACCCACACGACCTTGTGCGCGAGCCGGCTCAGCCGCTGCATCTGCTCGGCGAGGAGCGCGGTGTCGCCGCGCTCCCAGCCGTCGGAGAACACGACGACGACCGCGCGCCGCGCCGCCCCGCGCTGCCCCCAGCGGTCGACGAACGCCCGCAGCACCTCACCCAGCCGGGTCCCGCCCGACCAGTCAGGGATGGCCTTCCCCGCGGCGTGCAGCGCGTGCTCGGGATCGCGCATCCGCAGCTCGCGCGTGACCCGGGTGAGCCGGGTCCCCAGCGTGAACGCCTCGACCGAGCCGGGGGAGCGGCGGACGACGACGTGCGCGAACCGCAGCAGCGAGTCGGCGTAGGGCTCCATCGAGCCCGACACGTCGATGAGCATGACGACCTTGCGCGGCCGTTTGGACGCCGAGCGCAGGTACAGCTCGCGCAGCTCGCCGTGGTTGCGCAGGGCCGCGCGCAACGTGCGGCCGGGGTCGGGCACGCCATGGCGGCCCGGCCGCAGCCTGCGTGACGACCGGGTCGGGGGGTCGGGGCGCAGCGTCGCCAGCAGGGACCGCAGGTGCTGACGCTCCGCGGGGGTCATGTCACCGAGGTCGCGGTGGCGCAGCACCTCGGTGCCGCTCGCGGCGGCCTTGATCTGCGGACCGTCGTCGCCGGCCTCGTCGGTGCCCGGGTCCTGCGACGTCGACAGGGACGCCAGCTTCGGCGGGGGCGGGGGCCGCTCGTCGACGATCCGGGTGCGCCCGCCGCGCGGCGGGTCGAACCAGGCGTCGAACGCCATGTCGTAGCGCGGCAGGTCGTCCGGGTCGGAGCACAGCGTCAGCCGGCCCGCCCAGTACGTCTGCATCCGGCTGGTGACGTCGAGCTCGTCGACCGCGGAGAGGAAGGCCGCCACCCGGTCGGTCGTGATCGGCAGGCCGGCGTTGCGGAGCACGGCGGTGAAGCCGACCAGGCCCGGGATCGGGTCGGCGTCGGCTTCCTCGTCGGCGAGGGCCGGGGCACCGGGGTACATGGCGTTCGTGACCGCCCTCAGGACGCCAGCAGGGCGTCGAGGCGGTCCCGTACCCGGTCGGCGTCCTCGCGGTACTTCAGCACCGCGCCCAGCGTCGCCGCCGCGCTGTCGACGTCGAGGGTCGTCGCGCCGACGAGCTGCAGCGCCTGCGCCCAGTCGATCGACTCCGCGACGCCCGGCGGCTTGAGCAGCTCGGCATTGCGCAGCTTGGCGACGGTCGTCGCGACCTGGGTGGCGAGCCGCTCGGGCACCTCCGGCAGCCGGCTGCGCAGGATGGCGATCTCGCGCTGCACGTTCGGGTGGTCGAGCCACAGGTAGAGGCAGCGGCGCTTGAGCGCGTCGTGCACCTCGCGGGTGCGGTTGGAGGTGAGGACGACCAGCGGCGGGGTCGCGGCGCGGATCTCGCCCAGCTCGGGGATGGTGACGGCGTGCTCGGTGAGCACCTCGAGCAGGAAGGCCTCGAACTCGTCGTCGGCGCGGTCGACCTCGTCGACGAGCAGCACGCTCGGCGTCGTGGTCAGGGCCCGCAGGATGGGGCGGGCCAGGAGGAAGCGCCGGTCGTAGAGGGAGGCCTCGACCTCGTCGGCGTCGAGGGTCGACCCGTCGACACCCGCGGCCGCCTCCAGCGCGCGCAGGTGCAGCAGCTGGCGGGGGAAGTCCCAGTCGTAGAGGGCCTGGCTCGCGTCGATGCCGTCGTGGCACTGCAGCCGGATCAGCTCGGCGCCGAGCACCTGGGCCATCGCCTGGGCCAGCGCCGTCTTCCCGGTCCCTGGTTCGCCCTCGCAGAACAGGGGCCGTCCCATGCGCATCGCGAGGAACGCGGCGGTCGCGAGGCCGTCGTCGGGCAGGTACCCCGTGGCTCGGAGTGCCTCGGTCAGTTCCGCGGGCGAGGCGGGCACCGGGGGGAGCGTGGCCGTCACGACCGGGCCCCCGGCGTCGGCGGCCCGGAGTGGGCGGTACGTCGGTTCACTCTTCCAGCATGGCCCACGCGCAGGCCCGGGGCCAGGTGTGACGGTCGCCGCTGCACAGCACAGCGTGGTCGTCCCGTCACGGATCGTCGAGCAGGACGATGTGATCGGATCGACAACATTTCCGATTCGGTTCTAATGTTTCGAGCGTGATCGTTTCGTGATACGACCCCCCTGACCTGCCGTTACTCGACCGTCGGCAAGTATTCATCAGACGTTACCGTGACGATGGTCACTCAGGTTCGATTTGACCAGATCCGGAACCGGAAACGTAGCGTTCTCGCTCGGTCGTTCCGGAAGGCGCGGCCGAATACATCCGGAACCGCCGCTCCCGGCTCCCTGTCCCGCGGTTTCCGGTCCGTCGAGTGGAAAAGACGGGGCAGGGCGAGGAAGCAATTTCCGGAACGCAAGCAATTGTGTTCCGGGGCACGGACGGCACCCCCACCGTCCACGGGCACCCCTGCCCGGCCCCGCGGAATTCCTCGGGAAGCGGTAGGAGAGCAACGACATGACGCTCGTCTCCAAACGGAGCCTCGCGCGCCTGCTGGTCGCCGGCGTGATCGCCGTCGGTGCGCCGGTTGCGGTCGCCGGGACGGCCAACGCCGCCCCCGCCGACGCATGGGACCGCCTGGCGCAGTGCGAGAGCGGCGGCAACTGGGCCATCAACACCGGCAACGGTTTCTACGGTGGCCTGCAGTTCACCCTGAGCACCTGGAAGGCCTACGGCGGCACCGGTTCGCCGCAGAACGCCTCCCGCGCCCAGCAGATCGCGGTCGCCGAGCGCGTCCTGGCCGGTCAGGGCTGGGGTGCGTGGCCCGCGTGCTCGCGCAAGCTCGGCCTGTCCGGCAGCGTGCCGAAGCAGGCGCCGGTCGTGACCGAGCGCGCCTCGGCGCCGACGAAGCCCGCCGCCCCCGCCAAGCCGGCCGCTCCCGCGAAGCCCGCCGCGCCGGTCGCCCCGGCCGCCCCGGGCACGACCTACACGGTCGTCGCGGGCGACACCCTGTCGAAGATCGCGCAGGCCCACGGCACGAACTGGCAGGCGCTGTTCGACAAGAACCGCGCCGTGGTCAGCGACCCCAACCTGATCCACATCGGTCAGGTCCTGGCCGTCGCCTGAGCACGCGGGCCGTCGCGCCCGCGCCCGCGGCACCGCCCCCGAGGCGGCCGCGGGCGCGGCGTGACGGCCCGACGCTCGTTGCGCCGCAACCGGTGCAGCCGATGGATCAGGTCGAGTTGACCCACTCGTCGGAGCCGTCGGTGAACACCTGGTGCTTCCACACCGGGAGCAGGCGCTTGACCTCCTCGACCAGCTCCGCGCAGGTCGTGAAGGCCTCCCGGCGGTGATCGGCGGCGACGGCGCAGGCAAGCGCCACGTCGCCGATCCCCAGCGTCCCGACGCGGTGGCTCACCGCGATCGCCCGGACGCCCGTCGCGCGGCCCGCGACGTCGGCAGCCACCTCGGCGACGACCCGCGCCGCCGTCGGGTGGGCGCTGTACTCCAGGCCCCGCACCGAACGGCCGCCGTCGTGGTCGCGCACCACGCCCGCGAAGGTGACCACCGCGCCCGCCTCGGCCCTGTCGACCAGCCGGGCGTGCTCCTCCACGTCGAGCGGCTCCTCGCCGACGGTGGCGCGCAAGACTTCCGCGGTCATCAGTGATCGCCTCCCCTGAGCTGGTCGACAGCGTGGTCGAGCACCGCGTCGAGGACCGAGAGCCCGTCGCGCACACCGCCCGTCGAGCCCGGCAGGTTGACCACCAACGTGCGCTCGACGACGCCTGCGAGCCCCCGCGACAGCACCGCCGTGGGCACCTTCGGGGCGCCCGCTGCGCGGATCGCGTCGGCGAGGCCGGGAATTTCGTAGTCCAGCAACGCCCGGGTCACCTCCGGCGTCGCGTCCGTGGGGGAGATGCCGGTGCCCCCGGTGGTGACGACGACGTCGACGCCCGTCGCCACCGCGGCGCGCAGCGCGTCGGCCACCGGCTCGCCGTCGGGTGCGACCGTCGGCTCGGGGCACTCATACCCCTTGCTGCGCAACCATTCCACGATGATCGGCCCGCCCCGGTCGGCGTAGACGCCCGCCGCGGCGCGGTTCGACGCGGTGACGACATGGGCGCGGCGCGGCCGGTCGGTGCCGGTCACGCGCGCTCCTCGGGCCGGGTCCAGCTGCCCGTCTTCCCGCCGTCCTTGCGCTCGACGCGCACGGCGTCGAGCACCGCGGCGGGATCGACGGCCTTGACCATGTCGTGCAACGCGAGCCCGGCGACGGCGACGGCCGTGAGGGCCTCCATCTCGACGCCGGTGCGGTCGGTGGTGCGCACGGTCGCCCGGATGCCCACGCGGTCACCGTCGGGCTCCAGGTCGACGACGACGCCGCTCAGCGCGATCGGGTGGCACAGCGGGACGAGGTCGGGGGTGCGCTTGGCGCCCATGATCCCGGCGATGCGCGCCGTCGCGAGGGCATCGCCCTTGGGCAGCCCGTCGCGGCGCAGCAGGTCGACGACCTCGGCCGTCGTGCGCAGAACGCCCGTGGCGACGGCGGTGCGGGCCGTCGGCTCCTTGCCGGTGACGTCGACCATCCGCGCGGCGCCGGCACTGTCGATGTGGGTGAACTCCACTCGTCGACCCTACGACGTGGACGTGAGCTGCGTCGCGCCCGCCCACCGGTCCGCGGTGAGGTGTCGAACTGTGAGCTGTCTCACGTTCACGCAACCTGCAAATTGGGATTCGCCGAGTTACCGCTTCGTGATACAGGTGGCGTCACCTGCAGAAACACATCAATGTGACGACGACCGGCCGCGGCCGTGTGTGACGCCCGGCCCACGCCGATTCACTCGATCGAGTTTGCGATCCGGCGCGGCCGTCGTAGCGTCGCCGTCGGCCCGTTCCGAACTCCCCATTGCGGCCGGGCCTCGGTGATGCAGCGCCCGCCCTGTCCGGTGTCACCGATCCCCCGACAGTCTCCGCCGGACAGGGCGGTTTCCCGGGCCTGCGAGCCCGACTGCCCGTCTCCCCAACGTGGCAGGGAATCCGAGATGCGCGGCGACGGAGAATTGTCATGGCCCGCTACCGCGGTCAGCACCGCAAGACGTCCAGCACCGCCCGCACCCTCGCCCGTACCGCCGTCGCAGGCGTCGTCGTCGGTACCCCGCTCCTGGCCCTCGCCCCCGCCGCCACCGCGGCGACCGACGCCACCTGGGACCGCGTCGCCCAGTGCGAGAGCGGCGGAAACTGGGCCATCAACACCGGCAACGGCTTCTACGGCGGTCTGCAGTTCACCGCCTCGACCTGGAAGGCCTACGGCGGGACCGCGTACGCGCCGCAGGCGAACCAGGCCACCCGGGCGGAGCAGATCGCCGTCGCGGAGAAGGTGCTCGCCGGACAGGGCTGGGGCGCCTGGCCCGTCTGCTCGAAGAAGGCCGGTGCCAGCGGCGGTTCGACCCCGCGCGAGGTTCCCGCCCAGGCCAGCGCCCCCAAGGCGCCGAAGAGCACGCCTGCAAAGCCGGTCAAGCCCGTCAAGCCCGTGGAGTCGACGGCCGGCAAGCCTGCCGACCCGCCTCCCGCCGCCCGCGAGTCGATCCGTGCCGACAAGCCCGCCGAGGCCGCCACGGGCGACTACACCGTCGTCGCGGGCGACACGCTCAGCGGGATCGCCCAGACGCACGGCGTCGCGGGCGGCTGGAAGGCGCTCGTCGCCAAGAACCAGGTGTTCGCCGCCAACCCGAACCTGATCCACCCCGGCGACAAGGTCGCCCTCTGACGCGCCTCCAGGCGTCGGCGACGGCCACCGCGGATCCACTCCCGCGGTGGCCGTTTCGCGTGCCGGAGCGGCTACGTCGCGTCCGGGAGCGGTGACGAGGTCCGGCGGGCGAGCTGCTCGGGGGTGTCGACGTCGTCGGGCTCGGCGACGTCGCCGCACTCGACCAGCGTCAACGCCGGGTTGCCGGCCAGGTAGCCGCGCGCGCCGGCGTCGCCCGTCGCGGACAGCGCCACCGGGGCCCAATGAGACCTGCCCAGTAGGACGGGATGACCGGCCCTGCCGGCGTAGGACGCGCGCGCGAGCACGTCGGGCCCCGCGAGCGCGGACAGCCGCCCGATCGCGGCGGCGGTGACACCGGGCAGGTCGACGAGGTGGACGACGGCGGCGTCGACGTCCGGTTCCTCCTGCAGCGTCGCGAGACCGGCGCGCAGGGACGCGCCCATGCCCTCGGCCCAGTCGACGGCCTCGACGGCCGTCACGTCCGCGGGCAGCAGCAGGCGGACCTCGTCGGCCGCGGCGCCCACGACGACGACGAGCGGCGTGCAGCCGGCGGCACGCAGTACCTCGACCGCCCGCAGGACGAGCGGCTCGCCGTCGAGCCGGACGAGTGCCTTGGGCCCGCCCATCCGGCGGCCGGCGCCGGCCGCGAGCAGCAGGCCCGCCGGCACGCTACTTGTTGATCTCGGTGACGGGGTGCGTGTAGGGCACCGAGTCGAGCGGGAACTCGATGTCGCCGAAGGGGGACAGGGAGCCCTGGACGTCGCCGAGGAGCTCGGTGACGGGGTGCTCCCCGTCGGCGAGCTGCGGCCAGTTCGGGTCGATGCGCGCCGGGCGGCTCGGGTTCGCCACGGTGTCCTCCTCGTGTGGGGCCCGGGCCGTCCGGGCCGCCGTCTACCCGGATTATCACCCATCGCCGCCGCGTGCCCGTCGCCCCCGGCCAAGTACCGTGGACGGGATGCCCACACCCCTGGTCGACCGGCTGCGCGCCGAGAGCGACGAGTTCCTCGTCGCTCTCCTGCGGCTGCGCCCCGACCTGGCCGTTCCCGCTCCCGCCGACCTCACGGTGCTGGCGACGCGAGCGGGCATCCGGGCGTCGGTCCACCGGGCGTGTGACGATCTCGACACCCTCGTCCTGGCCGTGCTGGAGGCGCTCGTCGTCATCGGGGCCGACAGCGAGCCCGCCGAACAGACCGAGCTCACCCGGCTGCTCGGCCCGGACGTGCCCGTCGCGGAGATCGACCGGGCGATCGGTGAGCTGCGGGCCAGGGCACTCGTCTGGGAGTCCGGCGACGGCTGGGCGCTCGTCCCCGCGGCCCGCGAGGTCGTCTCCCGCTTCCCCGGCGGGCTCGGCCGCCCGGCGCAGGGGCTCGCGGGCTCCAGCGACCTGCCGCGGCTGCTCGCCGAGGTCACCGAGGAGGAGCGGCGCGTGCTCGACGCGCTCGCTGCCGGTCCACCCATCGGGCGCAGCCGTGCGGGCGCCGACCCCGACAGCCCCGTCGGCCGGCTGCTCGCCCGCGGGCTGCTGGTGCGCGTCGACCCGGAGACCGTCGAGCTCCCGCGCCAGGTCGGGCTCGCGCTGCGCGGAGAGCGGCCGCTCGGGCAGGTCGCCGTCCGCCCGCCGACGCCCCGCACCGTCGACCGCGGCGCCGACACCGTCGACGCCACTGCCGCCGGCGCCGCCCTGGAGCTGCTGCGCCGTGTCGAGGCCCTGCTGGCGCTCTGGGGCGATGCGCCGCCGCCGACCCTGCGGGCCGGTGGGCTCGGGGTGCGCGACCTGCGCCGGGCCGCCAAGGAGATGGAGCTCGACGAGTCCGCCGCCGCGCTCGTCGTCGAGGTGCTGGCCGCGGCGGACCTCGTCGCCGTCTCCGAGGGGATGCCGCCGGAGTACGTGCCGACGACCGCGTCGGACATCTGGGCCGCAGGCGGGCCCGAGCAGCGTTGGGCCCAGCTGGCCCAGGCGTGGCTGGAACTGCCGCGGCTGCCCGGGCTGGCCGGCACCCGCGACGAGGCGGGCAAGGCTCTTCCCGCGCTCGGGGAGGCGCTGCGCCGTCCGCTCGCCGTGCGCGACCGGCGACGCGTGCTCGAGGGCCTCGCCGAGCTGCCACCCGGCACCGCCGTGCGTAGCCCCGGCGAGCTCGTGAGCCTGCTCGCGTGGCGGGCACCCCGGCGCGGCGGCCGGCTGCGCGACGAGACCGTCACCTGGACCCTCGCCGAGGCGACCACGCTGGGCGTCGTCGCGCTCGACGCCCTCTCCGGCCAGGGCCGCGTCCTGCTCACCGACCCGGGCAAGGCCGCGGCCGCGCTGCGCGACGCCCTGCCCGAGCCGATCGACCACGTGCTGCTGCAGGCCGACCTCACCGCGATCGCGCCCGGTCGGCTGCAGCCCGACCTCGCGGCCGAGCTCGCACTCGTCGCCGACATCGAGTCCGCGGGCGGCGCCACCGTCTACCGGTTCACCGAAGCGAGCATTCGGCGCGCGCTCGACGCGGGCCGCACCGCCGACGACGTCCGCGCCCTGCTCACCGCGCGGTCCGCGACCCCGGTCCCGCAGGCACTCGGCTATCTCGTCGACGACGTCGCACGCCGGCACGGGCGGCTGCGCGGCGGGGTCGCCTCGGCGTTCCTGCGCAGCGACGACGAGACCCTCCTCTCCGAGGTGCTCGCCCACCCCGAGACCGGGCTGCTCGAGCTGCGCCGGCTCGCGCCGACCGTCGCCGTCAGCCCCCTGCCGCTCGCCGAGGTGCTCGACGGGCTGCGCGCCGCCGGATTCAGCCCGGCGGCCGAGGACGCCACCGGCGGCGTGCTGGATCTCGGCGAACGGGGTCGGCGCGTCGAGGCGCGCGGCCGGGCCGCCCGGACACCGTCGGGACCCGCCACCCCCGACGAGCAGCGGCTCGTCGCCGTCGTGTCGAAGATGCGGGCGGGCGACGCGCTCAGCGGGGTCCGCAGCAGCACCCGGACGGCCGCGAGGGTCCCGGGCGGAACCAGCGGCACCCTCGCCCAGCTGCAGCACGCCGCCGCCGTCCGCAGGCCGGTGTGGATCGGCTTCGTCGACGGCCACGGCGTCGCGGGCGAGCGGGTCGTGGTGCCCACGTCGGCAGGCGGCGGGGTCGTCGAGGGCCGGGACGTCGTCGACGGCGCGGTCCGCCGGATCCCGTTGCACCGCATCACGTCCATCGCGCTCGTCGAGCCGGGGGAGGACGGCTGAGCGCCGACGTCTGGGTCGTCGCGGGTGCGCCGGGGGCGGGCAAGACGACCGTCGCGGACCTCCTGCTCGCCCGCCTCGACCCGACCCCGGCACTGCTCGACAAGGACACGCTCTACGGCCCGTTCGTCGCCGCGACGCTGGCCGCCGGCGCGCGGCCGCCGGGTGAGCGTGAGGGCGACTGGTACGACGCGCACGTCAAGATCCACGAGTACGCCGGGCTCACCGCGACCGCCCGCGAGATCCGGTCACACGGCTGCCCGGTGCTGCTGTCGGGGCCGTTCACCGGCCAGATCCGCGACCGTGCCCGCTGGGACGCGTGGGTCCGCGACCTCGGCGGACCCGCGGTGCGGCTGGTGTGGGTGCGCTCCGACGCGACCACCCTGCGGCAGCGTCTCGAGGCGCGCGGCTCGGCGCGCGACACCGGCAAGCTCGCGGCGTTCGACGCGTTCGTGGCGCGGATGCGACCCGACGATCCGCCGCCCGTGCCGCACGCCGAGGTCGACAACCGGCGGGGTGCGGCACCCTTGCCCGCGCAGGTCGACGCGCTGCTCCGCGGTGGATGTCGACCGTCCCCGCCGCCGCGCTGACCGGGCGCGGCGGCGGGGACGACGTCAGGGCCTCAGCGGGCGGCCGACATCCGCTGCGTCATCGCGTGCTCGACCAGCGAGATCAGCGTCTGCTTCGTCGACTCGCGGTTGCGGGCGTCGCAGGTGAGGATCGGGACGCTCGGGTCGATCGCCATCGCCTCGCGGACGTCCTCGATGCGGTGCTGCAGCATCCCGTCGAACGCGTTGAGGCCCACGACGTAGGGCAGCCCGCGGTCCTCGAAGAAGTCGATCGCACCGAAGGAGTCGGCGAGCCGGCGGGTGTCGACCAGGACGACCGCGCCGATCGCGCCCCGGACCAGGTCGTCCCACATGAACCAGAACCGGTGCTGCCCGGGCGTGCCGAACAGGTACAGGATCAGGTCGGAGTCGAGGGACACGCGACCGAAGTCCATGGCGACCGTGGTGGTCGACTTGTTCGGGGTCGCGGAGAGGTCGTCGTGGCCCGCGCTCGCCTCGGTCATGACGGCCTCGGTCGTCAGCGGGACGATCTCGGAGACCGAGCCGACGAAGGTCGTCTTGCCCACGCCGAACCCACCGGCGACGACGATCTTGGCCGAGATCGTCGCCGTCGTCGCGACTGTCTGTGGCCTAGAGCCGACGGAGTCCACTCAACACCCTTTCCATCAGCGCGAGATCCGGCGACGCGCCGGCACTGCTCGCGGTCTGGTGCACCGTGACGACGCCGAGTCCCGCCATGTCGCCCAGCAGCACCCGCGCCACACCCAGGGGGAGCGACATGAGCGCGGCCACCTCGGCGACCGATCGGGCCTCTTCGCACAGCTCGGCGATGGCTCGGTGCTCGACCTGCAGCAGGCCGAGCTGACTGCGACCCTGCTGACTGGTCGACACCAGGGCCTCGATGGCGAGGTCCAGGCCCGACCGCGTCCGGCCGCGGGTCCAGGCGTAGGGCCGCACGAAGGAGGCCCCGGACGAGACCTCCTCGGCGTCGCCGACCCCGCGGATGTCGATCGGCGCGGTGGGCGCCGAGTCGGGCTGGTGCCCGTTGCCGCCGGTGGCGGGCTCCGGGACCGACGGGCGGGGGCCCGCCGGCTGGAACGACGACAGCCGCGGCAGTTCCGGCTGCGATTCCTGCTGCGCCGCCTGCGGGTTCTCCGTGTAGTGCCGGAGGACCTCGGCCACGTTGCGGGGCGCGCGCAGCGGCCGGTGCCGGGGCACGTCGATGGTCGGCGAACCCGACAGGAACGTGCTGTCGCCGTCGTCGTTGTGCTGCGGCCGCTGCACGGTGCCGCCTGCCGGCGCGTGGCCGGTGAGCCAGTCGGTCTCGTGGAACTGGACCGCGCTGTTCTCGTCCCAGGTGGGGCCGGCCTCGGCGTGCGCCGGGTACGGCGACGGCGGGCGTGGGCCGGAGCGCTTTCGCGTCCAGAACCGGCGTTCGGGCGCCTCGTAGTCCGGGTACTGCCCCGGACCCTCGTCGAGCGTGTACCCGTTGACGTCGGCAAAGGTCGGCTCGTCGGACTGCCGGCGTTCGTCGTCGGGACCGATGGTCATCGCGTTTCACCTACCTCTGCTGTCGACGTCGGACGGGGGGCCATGGTCGTCTCGCTCCTACCTGGTGCGGTCGGGTCAGGGCCCGAACGAGCCCTGCAGCTCGGCGCGCAGCTCCGGGGTGAGCAGCTGGCCGACGCGGTCGACGAGCAGCGTCATCTCGTAGCCGATGAGCCCGATGTCGCAGGTCGGCGACGCGAGCACCGACAGGCACGAGCCGTCGCTGATCGACATGAGCAGCACGATCCCGCGGTCCATCTCCACGACGGTCTGCACCACGCCACCGGCGTCGAAGCAGCGCGCCGCGCCCTGCGTGAGGCTCACGAGCCCCGACGACACGGCGGCGAGCTGGTCGGCCCGGTCGCGCGGCAGCCGGTCCGACGACGTCAGCAACAGCCCGTCGGCAGACACGACGATCGCGTGCGCGACGCCGGGCACGCGCTCGGCGAAGTTCGTCACCAGCCATCCGAATCGGCTCGGCTGCGTCTGTGGTGCGGTCACCTGGTCTCCTCGTCCTGTGTGCCCGCCCCCGCGGGCCGCGGCTCGGTGCTCCTCGCCATCCTGCCTTCGGCGAGTTCACGCTCTCGGCGGAGCCGGTTCTCCCGGCCCTGCCGAATACCTCTCTGATAGCTCGCCAGCCGGCCGCGAACCGCCTCTGCCGTCCGGCTCCCGCCGTCTCCGGCAGGCTCCGACGTCGACGACGCAAGCACGGCGGATCCTGCTGCACTGCCCGGTACGAGCCGCGCCCGGGGTCGCCGCTTGGGCAGACCCGCGGCCGTGAACTCCCCGGCGGAGGTCTCGGCGTTGCGTTCCGCGGCCTGCCAGCCGGCGTCGGCGGTGCTGGCGAACTCGTCCTGGGCGCCGGTGCCCGCGGGCGCGCCCTCCGGGGTGCGCTGTGGCAGCCCACCCGGGCCCTGCGCGGTGCCCCCGGACCCGTTCGGGCCGGCGGGCGTGTCCCCCGCCGGGGCGAAGACGTCGCCGAACCCGTTGCCGCCGTTGGGGCTCGTCCCGGTGCCGGGCCGACCGTTCGGCGGCCGGGCGGGGGTGACGGGCGGCGGCCCGGACTGCAGCGGGTCCGCGTCGAACGGGAGGCCCGTCGGAGCGGCGGCGCCGTCCTGCGGGGCCTCGTCGGCCCAGGTGATCGGGACCGGCCGGTTCGAGCGGAACCATGCCGACGCGATCTCGGCGAAGATCGGCGTCGAGAACCCGTCGTCGGCCTGCTCGGCCGCCGCGGGTGCCGGGGGTACCGGACGGGGCGACGGTCGGCCGTAGGGCGGCGGGACGGGCCGCGCCGGGCGTGGTGCACCCGCGACGCCGCCGGGCTGTCCGGGGCCGCCGGGCTGTCCGGGGCCGCCGGGGGCCGGCGGGGTGGCCGGGGTCCGCTGCTGACCGGTGCCGGACTGCTCCCCGGTGCCGGTCTGCTGCGGGCCGGTCTGCTGCGGGCCGGTCTGCTGCGGGCCGGTCTGCTGCGGGCCGGTCTGCTGTGGGCCGGTCTGCTGCGGGCCGGCACCGGGTCCGGTCGGGGCATGCGCGGCGGCGGGCGCCGGGGACCCCGGGCGGTCGGCCGCGGCCGGGCCGGTGGCCGGTGCCTGTCCTGCCGGTGCCTGTCCTGCCGGTGCCTCGTCCCCGGGGCTCCGGGCCGGCGGTGTCTGGGCTGTCGGTGTCTGGGCCGCGGGCTGGGCACCGGCCGGTCGGGTGCCGGAGGGCCGGTCGGCGGACCGGTCGTCGGGCGAGACCGCTGCGTCGCTGCGGGCGGCCGCCGCGGCAGCGGCAGCAGCGCCGGCGACGGCAGCGGCGGTACCCACGTTCGGCGTGCCGGTCGTGCCGCCCGATGCGGGACCACCTGCGGCCGGGTCACCGGAGGTCGGGCCATCCGCCTGGCTACCGGTGGCGGCCGCCGGGCGAGGCGTCTCGCGCGGCTGGTCGCTCGCCGCCCCACCCGTGGTCCGGGCGTCCGCGGGCGCCCCGGGAGCCTGACGCGCGGCGGGTTCCGCCGGCTGGTGCGGCGCAGGCGGCAACGCGGACGGCGGGCGGGCCACCGACGGCTGAGCAGGGGGCTGGGACGCCGCAGGGCGCGACGGCGAGGGGCGCTCCTGCCCGGCGCCGGCCGGCGCCGACGTGCCCTGCTCGACCGGCGTCTCCGCGATCGGCTGCCGGGTGCCGGACTCCCGGGACCCGGGCTGCTCGGCGGGGCGGGCGAAGTTCCCGGCGCCGGGGATCCGCCTCGGGAGCAGCGAGGGGCCCGGTCCGTCGACCGACGATCCCGGACGCGCGGCCTCGGGAGCGGGTCGTGGGCGCACCGGAAGGGCCGGGCTCGCGTCGGAGGCGGGCCGGGGTGCACCGGCGTCGCGCGTGGCCGCGGTCGTCCCGCCCTGAGCCGTGGCACCAGGAGACGTGGCCTGTTCCTCGGCCGCGTTCTCCTCGGGGGCCTTCTCCGTGGCGTCCGTCGCGTCCTGGGCGCCGGTCGCGCCGACACGAGGCTCGCCGGTGCTCGTCTCGTCGGCGTGCGCCCGGTCGGTCTCCGGCTCACCGGGGGCCGCCGCGGTCCGGGCGGCCGCGGACTCCGCCGGGGTGGCCGTGCGCTCGTCGGACGTACGGGTCCCGGAGGCGGAGCCCTCGCCCGTCTCCTCGGCGCGGTCGGCGGGACGACCCGGCTCGGCGGCGCCGGCGAGGCCGGCGGCGAGCGCCTCCCCGATCCCCGGCCGGCGACGCGGCAGGGCTCCGCCGGGCGTGGCCTCGGTGGGTCGGTCCGCGCCCTCGGTGGAGGTGGCCGGACGGCTGCTGTCCGTGTCCGCCCGGGCCTCGGCCTGCTCCGCGGTGTCGGCGGCGACCGTCGCGGCGGCGTCGGACGTCGTGGCCGCCGCTTCCGTCGCACCGGTCGTCGGCGTGCCCTGCCCCTCGCGGGACGCGTCGGAGGCATCGCCCGAGTCGGGGGCGCCGGGGGCCTCGGCGGCGTCGGGGGCGTCGTTCATGTCGGTCGGCACGACCGGCACGACCTCGGAGGCCACCGGCCCGATCGGACGGCGGACCCGGCGCGGGAGCGGCGGCGCATCGGAGCGCTGACCGACGATCCGGATCTCGGGCGCCTCGGTGCTCTGCGGGGCGGGCGAGGGTTCCGGCAGCCGCGGCCGCAGGGGCAGTGCCTGCGTCGAGGCGGCGGCCGCGCGGGCAGCGGTGGTCTCGTCGTCGGCGTGAGCGGACTCGTCGGCCCCGGCACCGGGCGCCTCGAGCGGCTCACCCGAGCGGGCACGACGCCGGGCCGCCATGGCGGCGGCGGCACCGCCGAGGGCGGCGGCGGCCGCACCGCGGGTCCGCGACCCACGACCCGAGGGGCGCGCGTCGGCTGCCGACTCGCGTACGTCGGGCGCCGTGTCGGGTGCGGTCGCGTAGCCGTGTGCGGCCCGCAGCTCCTCCTCGGGCACGACCGGGCCCGCCAGCGCCCAGCCGGTCGCCGGGTCGGGACCGGAGGACGGCTCGGGCGCGGGCTCGGGCACGACGCTCGGGGCGCCGGGCGCCGGTCCGGCGAGCGCCCAGCCCTCGGGCCCGGACTCCTCGTCGTCGTCCGCGGGCTCGCTCGGCACGAACATCTCGCCGGGCGAGCGGCCGTTGGTGCGCGACCCGGTCAGCAGGTTCGCGCCCGGCCGCCGCGACGGGAGCGCGGAGGAGCCGTTGGTGCGATGCGCCGGGCCGGCGCCGTTGGCCGCGCCGTCGACGGTCTCCAGCGGCGGGATCGTCGTCCCGTCGGTGCCGACGACCAGGTCGGCGAGCGAACCGGTGGGCACGACGTGCCCGTTGGGGGTGAGCTGCTGGGGCAGGACGGGGAGCGGCGCGCCGTTGCCGCCCTGCTGCGACGGGACGGGCGGGAGGGCGCCGACGCCGCTCTGCGTCGAGCCGGCGCCACCGGCACCGGGGATCAGGTAGGCGGGCACCGCGACCGACGCCGTCAGGCCGCCGGCGCCGGACCCGCCGAGTCGCACGCCGATCCCGTGCCGCGCCGCCAGCCGGCCGACCACGAACAGGCCCATGCGCCGCGACGCCGAGACGTCGACCTGCGCGGGACCGCTGAGGCGCTCGTTGGCGTCGGTGAGCTCGTGCTCGGCCATGCCGACGCCGCGGTCGGCGATCTCGACGAGGATCGAGCCGTCGGCCGTGCGCGTGCTGCTCAGCACCACCTGTGAGTCGGGCGGGGAGAAGTTCGTCGCGTTGTCGAGCAGCTCGGCCAGCAGGTGGACGAGGTCGTTCGCGGCGCGGCCGACGACCGTGGCCGTCGGCGGCG
>Ga0182736_1001844_pt1 | contig 18375 bp, 15 predicted proteins | sample eDN5th30CKraftBY_FD_128882 | JGI IMG/M metagenome (GOLD analysis project Ga0182736, IMG submission 128882) | Enriched backyard soil microbial communities from Emeryville, California, USA - eDNA 5th pass 30_C Kraft BY (version 2) (version 2) | ecosystem: Environmental > Terrestrial > Soil >... | reverse complement strand
GCGGACGAGGTGGACCTGTCGGGGGTCAACTCCATCAACTGGGCGCGGGTCGCCGCCCAGAGCGTCTACTATTTCACCAGCGCCGTGGCGCTCGGCGCGCCGCATCGCCCGGTGAGCTTCGCGGTGCCCACCGGCAACTTCGGCGACGCCTTCGCCGGCTATGTGGCGATGAAGCTCGGCCTGCCGATCGAGCGGCTGACCGCGGCCACCAACTCCAACGACATCGTCGCCCGGGCCCTTTCGACGGGGCGCTACACCACCGGTCAGGTGGTGGCGACCCAGAGCCCGGCGATGGACATCCAGATCGCCTCCAACTTCGAGCGGCTGTATTTCGAGGCCGTGGGCCGGGACGCCGAAGACACCGCCCGCGCCTTCGGCGGTTTCGCCGCGACTGGCGCCATCGATCTGCCGACCCAGGCCTTCGCCGATATCAAGGCGCGGTTCTCCGGCGAAGCGGTGGACGAGGCGGAGACCGCCCGCACCATCGCCGCGACCCTGGCCGCCACCGGCGAGCTGATCGACCCGCACACCGCCGTCGGCGTGGCTGCGGCTCATCGTCAGGCCAAGGGGACGACGCCGCTGGTGGTCCTCTCGACCGCCCACCCCGCCAAGTTCCCCGAGGCGGTCGAGGCGGCGGCAGGTCAGGCGCCTGCCCTGCATCCGCGCGCCAAGGGCCTCTACGATCGGCCCGAGCAGATCGAGCCCCTGTCGGCGGACATCGATAAGCTGAAGGCCTTCGTCCGCACCTTCGCGGCCGCCTGACCCGGTGGCCCCCCGCGTCCACACCCTTCGCAACGGCGTCCGGGTCGTCGCCGATCCCATGGACGGGTTGCAGAGCTGCGCTCTGTCGGTCGTGATCCGTGGCGGGGCGCGGTGGGAGACCGAGGCGACCTCGGGCTGGTCCCACATGCTCGAGCACATGGTGTTCAAGGGGGCGGGGTCCCGTTCGGCCCGGGACATCGTCGAGGCGGTTGAGTCCGAGGGCGGCCACATCAATGCCGCCACCGGCTATGAGCGGACCAGCTTCCAGGTCCGCTGTCTGCCGGATGGGCTGCCCCTGGCGGTGGAGATCCTGGCCGATCTCGTCCGTCGCCCGACCCTCGACGCCGAGGACCTCGCCCGCGAGAAGGAGGTCATCCTCCAGGAGATCGCCGAGGCGGCCGACGCCCCCGACGACCGGGTGTTCGATCTCGCCCAGCGTCAGGCCTTCGGCGGGGATCATCCCCTCGGCCGCCCTATCCTGGGCGAGGAGCCCACCTTGGCGCCCGCCACCCGCGACACCCTGGCGGCCTTCCACGCCAGCCTCTACGCCCCCGAGCGGCTGATCGTCAGCGCCGCCGGCGCCGTCGACGAGGGGGCGCTGCTGGCCCTGGCCGAGGCCGCGTTCGGCGACATGCCGGCGTCCAGCTCCGCTGCGGCGGAGCCCCCTGCAGCCTCGTTCCGCGGCGGCGCCTACACCGAGGCGCGGCGGCTGGAGCAGGCGCATCTGGTGTTCCTGCTGCCGGGCGTCAGCGCCCGCGATCCGGACTATTTCGCCCAGCGCCTGTTCGCCGAGGTGCTCGGCGGCGGCATGTCCTCCCGCCTGTTCCAGAAGGCGCGGGAGGAGCAGGGCCTCGCCTACGCCATCGACGCCTACGCAGAGACCTATGAGGACGTGGGCGCCGTCGGCATCTATGCCGGCACGGCCGCGCGCAACGCCGCCCCCGCCGCCCGCCTGGTCGCTGCGGAGATCGCCGCGTTGGCGGCCGAAGTCACGCCGGCCGAGCTTGCCCGCGCCAAGGCGCAGGTGAAGGCGGCCCTGTTCATGGGCCGCGAGTCGCCGCTGAACCGGGCGGAGCAGGCCGCCGGCCAGCTCATCCTGTTCGACCGGCTGTTCACCCCCGAGGGGCTGGCGGCGGAGATCGAAGCCGTCGATGCGGCGGGCTTCAAGAGGGTGGGCGAGCGCCTTCTGGGCGGCCGCTTGTCGGCCGCCACCGTCCTCGGGCCGGCCAAGGCGGGCGCCGCGGCCGAAGCCTTCCGGGGCGCTCTGGCCGCCGCCTGAGCCAACAAATCCCTTGCGCTTGGCCGCGAAACGTCGTTTTTCGCCCGCGGGCCACGCCCCCCCAACGGGGCGCTGCTCATCTGTAAGGATGGGAGACAATCTATGACGACCCCCGCGAAGCCGGCGATTCGCCCGGCGCGACCCGAGTTTTCGTCCGGCCCCTGCGCCAAGCGCCCAGGCTGGAACCTCGAAAATCTCCAGAATGCGGTCCTCGGCCGCTCTCACCGCTCCAAGATCGGCAAGGCGCGCCTGCAGGCCGCCATCGAACGCACCCGCGAAGTGCTGGACGTTCCGGCCGACTACCTCATCGGCATCGTGCCCGCCTCCGACACCGGCGCCATGGAAATGGCCATGTGGTCGATGCTGGGCGCCCGCCCGGTGCAGTTGCTGGCCTTCGAGAGCTTCGGCAAGGACTGGGTCACCGACGTGACCAAGCAGCTCAAGCTCGCCGACGTCGAGGTGCTGGACGCCCCCTACGGCAAGCTGCCGGACACCTCCAAGGTGCGCCCCGACGCCGACCTGATCTTCACCTGGAACGGCACCACCTCTGGGGTGCGAGTCCCCAACGCCGATTTCATTTCGGCCGACCGTGAGGGCCTGACGATCTGCGACGCCACCAGCGCCGCTTTCGCCCAGAAGCTCGAATGGGCCAAGCTCGATGTCGTGACCTTCTCCTGGCAGAAGGTGCTGGGCGGCGAGGCCGCGCACGGGGTGCTGATCCTGTCGCCGCGCGCCGTCGCCCGTCTTGAGAGCTATTCCCCCCCCTGGCCCATGCCGAAGCTGTTCCGCATGACCAAGGGCGGCAAGGTGAGCCGCGATATCTTCGAAGGCGCGACCATCAACACGCCGTCGATGCTGTGCGTCGAGGACTATCTCGACGCCCTGAAGTGGGCGACCTCCATCGGCGGCGCGGCCGAGCTGCAGCGCCGCTCCGACGCCAATCTCGCCGTGCTGGAAGCCTGGGCCGAGACCGCCGCGTGGGTCGACTTCCTCGCCGAGGACAAGGCGATCCGCTCCAACACCTCGGTCTGCCTGAAGGTGGTGGATCCCCGCGTCACGGGTCTCTCGGCGGAGGCCCAGGCCGACTTCGCCAAGAAGCTGGCCTCGGCGCTGGAGAAGGAGGGCGTGGCCCTCGACGTCGGCGCCTATCGCGACGCGCCTCCGGGCCTGCGCATCTGGTGCGGCGCCACGGTGGAGTCGTCCGATCTCGAAGCCCTGGTTCCCTGGCTGGACTGGGCCTTCGCCACGGTCGCGTCCGAACTCGTCCCCGCCTGAAGCGACAGGTCGGCGCTCTAGCCGACGTCGCGCCATCACCCCCACCCCGACCCTCCCCCAATCAAGGGGAGGGAGAGACATCAGGAGGCTTCCATGCCCCGCGTACTCATCGCCGACAAACTCTCCCCCGCCGCCGTCCGCATCTTTGAAGAGCGCGGCGTCCAGGCCGACGTGAAGACCGGTCTGAAGAAGGACGAACTGCTCGCCATCATCGGCGACTACGACGGCCTCGCCGTCCGCTCCGCCACCAAGGCCGACAAGGACGTGCTGGCCGCCGGCAGGAAACTGAAGGTGATCGGTCGCGCCGGGATCGGCGTCGACAACATCGACGTGCCCGCCGCCACAGCCGCCGGCGTGGTGGTCATGAACACCCCCTTCGGCAACTCCATCACCACTGCCGAGCACGCCATCGCCATGATCTTCGCCATGGCCCGGCAACTGCCGGCCGCCGACGCCTCCACCCAGGCCGGCAAGTGGGAGAAGAACCGCTTCATGGGGACCGAGCTCTACGCCAAGACCCTCGGCGTCATCGGCTGCGGCAACATCGGCTCCATCGTGGCCGACCGGGCGCTGGGCCTGAAGATGAAGGTCATCGCCTTCGACCCCTTCCTGTCGCCGGAACGCGCCCTGGAGATCGGGGTTGAGAAGGTCGAACTCGACGATCTGCTGCACCGCGCCGACATCATTAGCCTGCACACCCCGCTCACCGACAAGACCCGCAACGTGCTGTCGCGCGAAGCCCTGGCCAAGACCCGCAAGGGCGTGATGATCGTCAACTGCGCCCGCGGCGGGCTGGTGGACGAACAGGCCCTGCGCGAGGCGCTGGAGTCGGGTCAGGTCGGGGGCGCCGCCTTCGACGTGTTTGTCAGCGAGCCGGCCAATGAGAATGTGCTGTTCGGCGCGCCCAACTTCATCGCCACGCCTCACCTCGGCGCCTCGACCCTGGAAGCCCAGGAGAACGTGGCCCTGCAGGTGGCCGAGCAGATGGCCGACTTCCTGCTGACCGGCGCCGTCACCAACGCCCTCAACAGTCCCTCGATCAGCGCCGAAGAGGCGCCGAAGCTGAAGCCGTTCGTGGCCCTGGCCGAAAAGCTCGGGACCTTCGCCGGCCAGATGATCGACGCCGATCTGAAGTCGATCAACATCGCCTACGAGGGCGAGGTGTCGAAGCTGAACGTGAAGCCGACCACGGCCGCGGTGCTCGCTGGTATCCTCCGGCCCATGCTGGCGGAGATCAACATGGTCTCGGCGCCGAACGTGGCCCGCGAACGTGGCATCGTCGTCACCGAGTCCCGTAACGAGGACTCCCCGGTCTACGACAGCCTGATGCGGATCACCGTCGAGGCGGCGGGCGGCGAGCGCAGCTTCGTCGGCACCGTCATCGCCGGCCAGCCGCGCATCGTCGAGGTCGAGAACATCGTCATGGATGCGCCGATCGCGCCGCTGATGCTCTACGTCAGCAACGAGGACAAGCCGGGCTTCGTCGGTTCTCTCGGCATGCTGACCGGGGCGGCCGGCGTCAACATCGCCACCTTCAACCTCGGCCGTAAGGCCGCGGGCGGCGACGCTCTCGCCCTGATGGCCATCGACCAGCCTCTGAACGACAGCGTGCTCGCCAAGGTGCGCGCCCTGCCGAGCGTGAAGGAAGTGCGGGTCCTGGCGTTCTGATAATCCACCACGGGCTCCCTTCCCCCTTGATGGGGGAAGGGAGAAGTCGATTTTACGACTTCCCGCCAGCTCGAGGCTGGGTCAGCTTGGCCATCTGCTGGCTCGCGTCCTTGGTGCTCGCCTTGGCGATGACCGTCTCGATCTGGGCCTTCTGAGCGCGGAAGCTGTCGAGCTCGCGCCCGGCCAGCACCGTCCCCTGGGGCACCTTGGCGCCCTTGGGATCGATCTTGTGGCCGCTCTTGATCACCTCGTAGTGGAGGTGGGCGCCGGTGGACATGCCGGTGGTGCCGACATAGGCGACCACCTGTCCCTGAGACACCCGCTGGCCGACCCGAAGGCCGCCGGCGTAGCGGGACAGGTGGGCGTAGCCAGTGGACCAGCCGTCGGAATGGCGGATCTGCAGCCAGTTGCCGTAACCGCCGGCGCGGCGCACCTGCTCCACCACGCCGTCGCCAGCGGCATAGACCGGGGTGCCGGTGGGGGCGCCGAAGTCGATGCCCTGGTGCATGCGGGTGTAGCCCAGCACCGGGTGGCGGCGGGCGCCGAAGCCCGAGGTCACACGCGCGGCGTCGACCGGGGTGCGCAGCAGGAAGCCGGCGATGTTCTTGCCGAACTCGTCGAAGAACTCGGCCTTGCCGTTCCGTTCGAAGCGATAGAAGCGGGTGGTCTGACCCTTGGCGCCGACCTCGGCATAGAGCAGGTCGCCGGTCTCCACCGTGCGCCCGGCCTCGGTGACCTTGCGGTCGAACACCAGTTTGAACTCGTCGTCGGGCTGGATGTCGCGGGCGAAGTCCAGCTTCTTGGAGAAGAGCTTCACAGCTTCGCTGATGGTGCGGCTGTCGGCGCCGGCCTTGAGGGCGGCCTCGTAAAGCGAGCCTTCCATCTTGCCCTGGGCGACGGCGGTCTCGTCGGTGACCGTTTCCTCCAGTTCGCGCAGCCGAAGCGCGCCGTCGAAGGTGCGGGACAGGGTGATGGCGGTGGCGGGGCCGGTCTGCATCGACAGGCCGATCAATTGCACCGGGCCGCTGCGCTCCCGGGGGGCGGCGATCACAGCCTTGAAGGCGAGGCCGGCCTTGATGTTCACGGTGTCGAAGGCCTGGGCGAGGGTCTTCACCACGCTGCGGGCCTCTTCGGCGCGGACGCCGGTGCGGGCTACGGCCTGCTCCAGCGTTTCTCCAGGAAGCACCTTGATCGGCAGGGTCTGCGGGGCGGCGAGGCCGGCGCGGCCCTGAACTTCCGTGAAGGCCTGATGCTCAAGGGCGCGGAGATCGACAGCGCTCGGTGCGTGCCGGACGGCCTTGGGCGGGGAGGAGATAACGCCGAAAACACCGACCGCGGCGGCCAAGACGACAGCGCCGCCGATAAGGTACGGCGCTGGACGAACAGGCGCGTGGCGCGGATCGAATTCGGGCATTGGCGCTCGTCGATTGCGTCCCGACAGCGCTAGTGCGCCGCGAACTAGGGATTCGCGCTGACCCCCCAGAGCCAACGCACCTGCGAAAGATGCCCGGGTGGCGTAAAAATGCAACAAAGATTTAGGGTTAGAGCAAGCTTAGCAATTTGTTAGCGTCAATCCGTCGCGCGGCGGCTCAGCTAAACGCCGTGGCCGTCTCCGCGGGGGTCCGGGCCGACGTAGACCAGGGCGACATGGCTGATGTCGATGGTCTGCTTGCCGGCCTCGTCGAAATTGACCGTCACGCGCCGTCCGTCCACGGATTGCACTTGGCCAAGGCCCCAGTCTTCGCGGTCGGGATGGCGGACCATGACGCCCGGTTCAAGAAAGGCTTCCAACATGGGGGCAGCCTGCCACGGCCGGACGCGGTCACCAAGGGCCGTAAGGGGCCAGCCCGCCCGGCTCTTTCGCCTTGCGCCAAATCGCGCCAGGGTGCCCATTTCCCCAATGGTGATAGCCGACCCATGAGCGACGTCATGCCCGCCGAATTCGAGTCGGCCCCAGAGGAAGCGGTGCAAGAGGAAGCGGCCGCCTCCGCGCCGCCGGTCGGCGCCAGCGAGTTGTCGGCCTTCCTGGCGGCGCGCCTGTGCCATGACATCATCAGCCCGGCCAGCGCCATCGTCTCGGGCCTCGACCTGCTCGAAGACCCGACCGCGCAGGACATGCGCGACGACGCCATGAACCTGATCGGCTCCAGCGCCCGCAAGCTGGTGGCCATGCTGGCGTTCGCGCGCGTAGCCTTTGGGGCGTCGGCTTCCGCTGAAAGGTTCGACTGCCGCGAACTGGAGCGCCTGACCCGCGGCGTGTTCGACCACGTCCGGCCGGACGTCGAATGGTCGGTGGAGCTCGAAAGTCTGAACAAGGCGGCGTCCAGGGCCCTGCTCAACCTGGCGCAGCTTGGCGCCGGCGCCCTGCCCACGGGGGGGCTCGCGCGGATCATCGCCGTCGAGGACGGCGAGCACGTGCAACTCATCGTCGATGCGCGGGGGACGCGCGCCCGTCTGCGTCCCGAGATCATGGCCGGCCTGAGGGGCGAGCGGCTGACCGAGGGCATGTCCGGCCATTGGGTCCAGGCCTATTACCTGCGGGCTCTGCTGGACGAAGCCGGGGGCGAGGTGGCGGCCGCGGCAGAGAACGAGCGGGTGCTGCTCACCGCGCGGGTGCCGATCTGAGTTTCTCCACAGTCGAAGAGCTGGCGCTCCACGGCTCCTTAACCAGCAAGGCGGATACTCCTCGCACGGGTTGAAGGAGCCCGCGCGATGAAGATCTGCCTCGTGGTCGATGACAGCAGGGTGGTCCGCAAGGTCGCCCGCCGGATTCTCGAGGGGCTCGACTTCGAAGCTGCCGAGGCCGCGGACGGTCTTGAGGCGCTGGCCTTCTGCCGTTCGGCCATGCCCGACGCCGTGCTGCTCGACTGGGCCATGCCGGTGATGGACGGGATCGAATTCGTCCGCCGCCTGCGCGCCGAACCGGGCGGCGAGGGGCCGGTGGTGGTGTTCTGCTCCAGCGAGAACGATCCCGACCGCATCGCCTACGCCCTCGATGCGGGGGCGGACGAATACATCATGAAACCGTTCGACGGCGACATCGTCGAGGCGAAGTTCGCCCAGGCAGGACTGCTGTGAAGCCCGAGGACGTCGACTTCGTCGCCGCCATCGCCAGGGCCCGGGCGGGCCTTGCGTTGAAGGGCGAGCGCGCCTTCGTCGTGGAGACGCGGCTGGCGCCCTTGGCCCGTCGCGAAGGGGCGGCTTCCACGACCGCCCTGGTCGAGCGGCTGCGCGCCCAGCCGGACGGGCCGTTGGCGGACGCTGCGGCGGAGGCGCTCAGCACCACCGAGACGTCATTCTTCCGCGACCGGCCGATGTTCGACCGTCTGCGCAACGACATCCTGCCCGCCCTCGGCGCCCGCCGCCCCGGCGGACGGGCCCGGGCCTGGTGCGCCGGCGTCGCCAGCGGGCAGGAGGCCTACTCCCTGGCCATGCTGATGGAGGAGGAGCGGGGGCGCTTCGGTCGTCTCGAACTGGAAATCCTCGCCACCGATTTCGTCGAGCGTGCGCTGGAGAAGGCCCAGTCCGGTCTCTACACCCATTTCGAGGTGCAGCGCGGCCTGCCGATCCGGCTGCTTCTGCGCCACTTCGAAAAGCTCGACGACGCCTGGCGCGCCAACCCGCGCCTGCGCCAGGCCGTCATGTGGCGAAAGCTGAACCTGATCGGGCCGGAGGCCCGAATCGGTCAGTTCGACCTGATCCTCTGCCGCAACGTTCTCAACTGCCTGGATCCCGCGGCCCGCCCGCGGGTGCTCAGCCGGCTCGCCGAAGGCCTCGCCGACGACGGCGTGCTGATCTTGGGCGCGGACGAAGCGGCGGGCCTGCCGGAAGCGTTCGAGCCCGCCCGCGGCGGCGCCGGCGTGTACCGCCGCAACCCGGGCTATCGGCGAGCCGCCGCCTAGATCGTTCTCAGCGTCTGGAAATGACCGAGATCACCCGGGTCGAAGAGGGTCGCCCCGCGAGCCCCTGCAGCGGGGCGACGGTGATCTGCAGCAGTTGATCCGGCGCCGACGGGTTGGCTGGGCGCGGGCGCGTTTCACGCGCCAGGGCGACATTGGGGCCTGGCCCCGCGGTGACCCGAACCCGGGCGATGCGGGCGACTCGCGCCCGGCCGCCGTCCTGCGAGGCGATGGCGATGACCGCCGCAGCGGTCAGGTTCGCCGCATCGGCGAAGAAGGGTTCGGCGCCGGCGGGAACTTCCTCGGCTTCGAAGGGGATCAGCCGCTGGGCGGCGCGGCTGACCCGGGCGCTGGCCTGGGCGAACACCTGCAGCAGGGCGCTCGGCCCCGTGACATGGGGGGGCTTCAGCGGCGCGGCGGCGCCTGCGGGGGCGGCGGCCACCCCCTGCGGCTGTTCATCGGTGAACAGGGTCAGGCCGCCGAGGCGGGTGGTGCGCAGCATCGGGTCGCCGACGTCGTTCTTATAGATGATGTCTCCCCGCGGCCCGGGGGTGGCCCTCAGGGCCCAGATCTCCACCTGATCGTCGAACTTCAGATAGACGCCGCGGGCTTCGGATCGGTCGACGATGAACCCCGGTCCCGCCTCGGGGCGGTACTGGGCCACGAGGGGGGCGTCGAAGTTGCGCTCCTGGGCCGGCCGGCGGGTGGTGAGGGCGTCCCGCAGGGGGTTGGATTGCGCCGACGCCTGCCCTGCGAACGCGCAAGCGCACAGGGCGGCGAGACCGGCCAGCGCCCCCGCTCGACCTTGCTTTGCGTTAGCCCTCAGCACCATTGCCGGTCGGATGATCCGCGAGTAGGGCGCTTTTGGGACGGCGGACGGACTTAGCCCTGCGTAACCTCACGCGGGGGGTTAACCGTGGCGCCGCCGCATCAGCGTGGCTCAACCCGCGAAGTGCTGGCCGCCGTTGGCGGTCAAGGTCGCACCGGTGATGAAGCTGGCGTCGTCGCGGGCCAGGAAGGCCACGCAGGCGGCGATTTCCTCGGCGCGGCCAAGACGGCCCACGGGGATGGCCCCGATGATGGCGTCAAGCACCTTCTGCGGCACGGCCTGCACCATTTCGGTGTCGATATAGCCCGGCGCGACGGCGTTGACGGTGATTCCCTTGGCGGCGGTTTCCTGGGCCAGGGCCTTGGTGAAGCCGATCACCCCGGCCTTGGCGGCCGAGTAGTTGGTCTGGCCCATCTGGCCTTTCTGGCCGTTGATGGAGGAGATGTTGATGATGCGACCGAAGCCGCGTTCGCGCATCCCCTCGATCACCTGCCGGCTCATGTTGAAGATGGAGGCGAGGTTCACGAAAATGACCTCGTTCCACTGCTCCGGGGTCATGCGGTGGAGCATGGCGTCGCGGGTGATGCCCGCGTTGTTGACCAGCACCTCGACCGGGCCAAGCTCGGCCTCGACCTCTTTCACGGCGCGGGCGCAATCGTCGAAGTTCCCGACGTTGCCCTTCACCACCATGATGTCGAGCTCTTTCGCCGCCGCCTTGGCGGCTTCTTCATTACCCGCGTAGCCCGCCGCGACCTTGAAGCCGTCGGCCTTCAGCCGCGCGGTGATGGCGTGGCCGATGCCCCGGGTGCCCCCGGTGATCAGTGCGACTCTAGACATAGACCTGTCTCCCCATGATTGGCGTCGCCTTGGTGGCGATCAATTCCGTTCCACACAAAGTGCAACGCCCATCCCGCCCCCGACGCACAGGGTGGCGAGACCTTTTTTCGCACCTGACCGCTTCATCTCGTGCAGCAGGGTGGTGAGGATCCGCGCGCCGGAGGCGCCGACCGGGTGGCCGATGGCGATGGCGCCGCCGTTGACGTTGACCTTGGCGCTGTCGAGGCCCAGCTCGCGCACCACGCAGAGCGCCTGGGCGGCGAAGGCCTCGTTGGATTCGATCAGGTCGACATCGGCGAGGTTCCAGCCGGCCTTCTGCAAGGCTTTGCGGCTGGCCGGGATCGGCCCCGTGCCCATCACCGCCGGATCGACGCCGGCGTTGGCCCAGGAGGCGATGCGGGCGAGGGGTTCGATTCCCCGCTTGGCGGCTTCCGCGGCGGTCATGATCACCAGGGCGGCGGCGCCGTCATTGAGCCCGGACGCATTGCCCGCGGTCACCGAACCCTCCTTGGAGAAGGCGGGGCGCAGGCCGGCCATCGCCTCGTAGGTGGCGCCGGCGCGGATGTACTCGTCGTCGGCGACCACGGTGTCGCCCTTGCGGCCCTTGATCGTCACCGGAACGATCTCGTCCTTGAACTTGCCGGCGGCGCGGGCGGCCTCGGCCTTGTTCTGCGAAGCGACGGCGAAGCGATCCTGGTCTTCGCGGGTGATCTGCCAGCGCGCGGCGATGTTCTCGGCGGTCTGGCCCATGTGATAGCCGTTGAAGGCGTCCCACAGGCCATCCTTGACCATGGTGTCGACCATGGCGAGGTCGCCCATCTTGGTGCCGTTGCGCAGATGGGCCGCGTGCGGGGCCATGCTCATGCTTTCCTGGCCGCCGGCCACCACGATGCCGGCGTCGCCGGTCGCCACCTGCTGGTAGGCGAGGGCCACGGAACGCAGGCCTGAACCGCAGATCTGATTGAGGCTCCACGCCGGGGCCTCGATGCTGACGCCAGCCTTGACCGAGGCCTGTCGGGCGGGGCCCTGGCCCTGGCCGGCCTGCAGCACCTGGCCCAGGATCACCTCGTCCACGTCGCCAGGATCGACTCCGGCCCTCTCCAGCGCGGCCCTGATGGCGATCGCGCCAAGCTCGTGGGCGGGAAGGCTCGACAGGGAGCCGTTGAACGAGCCGACCGGAGTGCGGGCTGCGGCGGCGATGACGATGTCGCTCATGAACGCTGGTTCCTTCTCCAGCCTGCCCTGGACGGCTAGGCTGATTTGCAAATCCGTTCTAGCAACCTGTGCCTCGGTCACAACCAAGACAAGGCTTGCACGGCCTCGTCTTGACCCTTTTATGAGCGGGCGCTACGCCACCTCGTGGCCGCCGAACCTTCCCCGCCGACGAGCGATCAGCCAGGCGCCGACGCGCCGGCGGCCGACGATCCCATCAGCCAGACCTCGACGCCGCCGACCAAGCTGGCGCGGCCAAGCCTGGTCCGGTCCTCGCTGGTCTATTCCAGCCTGACCCTCGTCAGCCGCTTCATGGGCTTTCTGCGCGACCTTGTCGTGACAGCCCGGCTGGGGGCGAGCCTCACGGCGGCGGCGGACGCCTACAACACCGCCCTCGCCTTCCCCAATCTGTTCCGCCGCATCTTCGCCGAAGGCGCCTTCGCGGCCGCCTTCGTGCCCGCCTATTCCAAGTCGCTGGAGGCGCACGGGGAAGAGGTGGCCGACCAGCTCGCCGCCGACGCCCTGGCGACCCTGCTCGGGGCCACCCTGGTCATCACCGTGGCCTGCCAGCTCGCCATGCCCTGGCTGATGTACGTCATCAACCCCGGGTACGCGGACGATCCGGAGAAGTTCAAGCTGGCGGTGATGCTGACCCAGATCAGCATGCCCTATCTGCCCTGCATGGCGGTGGTGGCGCACCTGTCGGGGGTGCTGAACGCCCGGGGGCGCTTCATCCTGTCGGCGGGGGCGCCGACCCTGCTCAATCTGATGATGCTGCTGTTCGTCTTCCCGCAGCATACCGCCTACGCGGGGGCGGTCGCCGCCTCCTGGGGCGTGCTGGCGGCCGGGGTGGCCCAGGCGGCGCTGCTGTGGTGGGGGGTGCGCAAGTCAGGGGCGCGGGTGGACCTGCGCTGGCCGCGCATGACCCCGGAGATCAAGCAGCTGATCTGGCTCGCCGTGCCCGGCGCGCTGGCGGCCAGCGCCACCCAGATCAACATCTTCATCTCCGGCGTGCTGGCGAGCCAGGTGGCGGGCGCAAGGTCTTGGCTGGCCGTAGCCGACCGGCTCTATCAGCTTCCGCTGGGCCTCGTCGGGGTCGCCATCGGCGTCGCGCTGCTGCCGCGGCTGTCGCGCGCCGTGCAGGCCGGCGATACGGCGGACAGTCAGGCCGCCACGGACGAGGCCATCGTCCTGTCCCTCGCCTTCGCCCTGCCGGCGGCGGCGGCTCTGGCGGCCATGCCCTACTTCCTGATCGACGGCCTGTTCACCCGCGGACAGTTCACGGCGGCCGACGCGCATGCGACCGCCAGGGCCCTGTTCCACTACGGCTGGGGCACTCCGGCGTTCGTGCTGCTGCGGGTGCTGCAGCCGGTATTCTACGCCCGGCAGGACACCAAGAGCCCCATGCGCTTCGCCCTGATCTCGGTGGCGGTGAATATCGGCGCCGGGCTCACCCTGTTCCATCTGATCGGCTTCGAGGGCATCGCCGCCGGCACCGCCATCGCCGCCTGGCTCAATGTCGGCCAGATGCTGTTCGCGCTCGGACGGCGCAAGGCCTACGTGCCCAGCCCTCCGGCCATGACGCGCATCGTCAAGATCCTGATCGCCAGCCTCGCCGTCGCCTTGCTGATGGCCCTGGCGTCGTCCGCCCGCGGGCTGTTCCAGCCCCTGCTGTTCGGCAGCAAGGAGATCGCCGTCCTGCTGACGGTGGCCGTCGGCGGCGTCGCCTACCTCGCCCTGCTGTTCGGATTGAAGGCGGTGACCCTGACGGAGATCAAGGGCGCGGTCCGCCGCGCGCCTGCGCCCACCACCTTGCCCTGAGGTTCCTGGACGGGTATCGAGCCTGCATGGCTTCGTTGGGACATCAGCACCGCCGATGGCGCGGCTCGGACATCGCGTTCTGAGCCCGCGCGCAGCCCTGCGCGCCCCGACCCTTTCGAGACCAAAGCCCTAGTCATGACCGATCAAGCTCCCGTCGCCTACACGGGCCCCATGCGCGTCCTTTCCGGCGTCCAGCCGTCCGGCGCCCTTCATCTCGGCAACTATCTCGGCGCCCTGAAGAAGTTCGTCGCCCTGCAGGAGCAGGCGCCGACCTTCCTGTTCGTCGCCGACCTTCACGCCATCACCGTCTGGCAGGACCCGAAGTCCTTGGCCAACCAGACCCGCGAGATCGCCGCGGCGTATCTGGCGGCCGGCCTCGACCCGGCGAAGGCGGCTATCTTCCCGCAGTCCGCGGTACGCGCCCACGCCGAGCTGGCCTGGATCTTCAACTGCGTCGCCCGCCTCGGCTGGCTCGACCGGATGACCCAGTTCAAGGAGAAGTCGGGCAAGCACAAGGAGCGGTCGTCCGTGGGCCTCTACACCTACCCGGTGCTTCAGGCCGCCGACATCCTGATCTACAAGGCGACCCATGTGCCGGTGGGCGAGGACCAGAAACAGCATCTGGAACTGACCCGCGACGTGGCGCAGAAGTTCAACAACGACTTCGCCGCCCCGGGCTTCTTTCCGCTGCCGGATCCGTTGATCCAGGGGCCGGGGGCACGAATTATGTCCCTGCGGGACGGTTCGGCCAAGATGTCCAAGTCCGACCCCTCCGACCAGTCGCGCATCAACCTGCTGGACGATGCGGACACGGTGGCGAGCAAGATCCGCAAGGCCCGCACCGATCCCGATCCGCTGCCGGAGACCACCGAAGGGCTCGCCGAGCGCCCCGAGGCGCGCAACCTCGTCGGCATCTATGCGGCCCTGGCTGGGATCAGCGATGCGGAGGTGCTGTCCCGATTCGCCGGCCAGGGGTTCGGCGCTTTCAAGCCGGCCCTGGTCGAGGTGGCGGTGGAGGCTCTGCGCCCTGTGGGCGAGGCGATGCGCCGGCTGATGAACGATCCGGTCGAGATTGATCGGGTGCTGGCCCAGGGCGCGGATCAGGCCCGCGAAGTGGCCGAACAGACCCTTGCCGAGACCCGGGCGCTGGTGGGCTTCTGGCCGGGCCGAGGCTGAAATTGCCTTTCCTTCCTCCCCCTCCCGCCGCTGCGCGGGGGAGGTAGCTCATATAAAGACATCTTTATATGCTTATTGCCGAGGGTTTGCGGGGCGGCTATACAGCCGCCATACAAATTCCAAGGAGGCCTCAATGCCCGACTATGTGGTCAAGGACATCTCTCTCGCGGCGTTCGGCCGTAAGGAACTCGACATCGCCGAGACCGAAATGCCCGGCCTGATGGCCACGCGCGCCGAATACGGCCCGTCGAAGACCTTGAAGGGCGCCCGGATCGCCGGCTGCCTGCACATGACCATCCAGACCGGGGTGCTGATCGAGACCCTGACGGCCCTCGGCGCCGATGTGCGCTGGGCCTCCTGCAACATCTTCTCGACCCAGGATCACGCCGCCGCCGCCATCGCCGCGGCCGGCGTGCCGGTGTTCGCCGTGAAGGGCGAGAACCTGTTCGAGTACTGGGAATACGTCCACCGCATCTTCGAATGGTCGGACGGCGGCTATCCCAACATGATCCTCGACGACGGCGGCGACGCCACCCTGCTCTGCGTCCTCGGCCCCAAGGCGGAGAAGGACCCCTCGGTCATCTCCAAGCCGACCAATGAGGAAGAAGAAGCCCTCTACGCGGTGATGAACCGCTACCTGAAGGAAAAGCCGGGCTTCTATTCGGCCATCGCCGCCGCCATCAAGGGCGTGTCCGAAGAGACCACGACGGGCGTGCACCGCCTGTACCAGATGGCCGCCAAGGGCGAACTGCCGTTCCCGGCCATCAACGTCAACGACAGCGTCACCAAGTCGAAGTTCGACAACCTCTACGGCTGCCGGGAATCCCTGGTGGACGCCATCCGTCGCGGCACCGACGTGATGCTGGCCGGCAAGGTGGCGGTGGTGCTGGGCTTCGGCGATGTGGGCAAGGGCTCGGCCGCTTCGCTGCGCAACGGCGGCGCCCGGGTGATCGTCACCGAAGTCGACCCGATCTGCGCCCTGCAGGCGGCGATGGAAGGCTATGAAGTCCGCACCATCGAGAACAGCCTCGCGGTCGCCGACATCTACTGCACGGCGACGGGCAACAAGGACGTCATCACCGTCGAGCACATGCGGAAGATGAAGCACAACGCCATCGTCTGTAACATCGGCCACTTCGACTCCGAGATTCAGATCGCCGGCCTGCGCAACTTCAAGTGGGACGAGATCAAGCCGCAGGTCCACCATGTGGAATTCCCCGACGGCAAGAAGATCATCGTGCTGTCGGAAGGTCGCCTGGTGAACCTGGGCAACGCTACCGGCCACCCGAGCTTCGTGATGAGCGCCTCCTTCACCAACCAGACCCTGGCCCAGATCGAACTTTGGACCAACGGCAAGGCCTACGCCAATCAGGTCTACACCCTGCCCAAGCGTCTCGATGAGAAGGTCGCCACCCTGCACCTGGAAAAGCTCGGCGTTCAGCTGACGCAACTTTCCAAGGAACAGGCCGATTACATCGGCGTTCCTGAGCAGGGCCCCTACAAGCCGGACCACTACCGGTACTAGGAGGCTTCCGCAGACATCAGGAGGCGAGGGTGACGGATAGGCTTCATCGGAGACTGGTCCCCATTCTCGCAATCCTGGCTCTTGGCGCCTGCGACCGCACCCAGCGGGCGGACGCCAAGATCTGCACTCCCTTCAAGGCGGCGACGCCGGCGGCCAACCCGTCGGATGTCGCCGCTGCGCCGGGCGCGCCCACCGACGGCGCCGGCGAGTTCGACGAATGCCTGCATCGCTGGGGCTATCGTCTCGCCAAGTCGGAGGACGCCGCCGATATCGCGGCCCGGGCCGTCGTCGCCGCCTGCGGCGAAGCCCTCTCCCGCTGGAACACCCAGGCGCTGACCCAGGCCGGGCCGAACACCTCCCAGGCCACCCTCGATCTGCACACTGGCCGCTCCACAACCATGCTGGAGCAGCGCTACGGCTACGCGGAGGGCAAGGCCCTGTTCTACGTCGTGCAGGGCCGCGCCGGGAACTGCGCCGCGCCGTAATAGGCCACCGCCCCACCTCCCCCGCTTCGCAGGGGAAGTGGAGGGGGCTTGGGTTCTAGTGCCGGAACACGCGAACGCCCGTGAAGGCCATGGCGATGCCGCGGCGGTCGGCTTCTTCGATCACCTCGGCGTCGCGCATGGAGCCGCCGGGCTGGATCACCGCCGTGGCCCCCGCCTCGACCGCCTCGATCAGGCCGTCGGCGAAGGGGAAGAAGGCTTCCGACGCACAGGCGGAGCCCTTCACCAGCGACTGCGGCAGCCCCGCCGCCTTGGCGGCGTCCTCGGCGCGCAGGGCGGCGATACGGGCGGAGTCCTTGCGGTTCATCTGGCCCGCCCCGATGCCGGTGGTCTGGCGGTCCTTCGCATAGACCACGGCGTTGGACTTCACATGCTTGGCGACGGTGAAGGCGAACAGCATATCGGCGATCTCCGACGGCGTCGGCGCACGCTTGGTCACGATCTTCAGATCGGCCGCGGTGATGCGGGCGGTGTCCCGGCTCTGCACCAGGAAGCCCCCAGAGACCGAGCGGAACACCTCGCCACCGGCCCGCGGATCGGGCAGGCCGCCGGTCGTCAGTAGGCGGAGGTTCTTCTTGGCGGCGAAGAGGGCGATGGCCTCGTCGTCCGCGTCGGGGGCGATCACCACTTCGGTGAAGATGTCGACGATGGCCCGTGCCGTGGCCGCATCCAGTCGCCGGTTCAGGGCGACGATGCCCCCGAAGGCCGAGGTGGGATCGCAGGCCAGAGCCCGGCGGTAGGCGTCTTCCAAGGTGTCGGCCGCCGCCACGCCGCAGGGGTTGGCGTGCTTGACGATGACAACGGCGGGCGCCTCGGCCGGGTCGAACTCGGCCACCAGCTCAAAGGCGGCGTCGGTGTCGTTGATGTTGTTGTAGCTCAGCGCCTTGCCCTGGAGCTGCCGGGCGGTAGAGACGCCGGGCCGCTGCTCTCCGGTGCGATAGAAGGCGGCCGCCTGATGCGGGTTCTCACCATAGCGCATGGTCTGGGCCAGCGCCCCGGAGATGCTCTTGCGCACCGGGAAGGCGTCGCCGAGCTGGCCGGCGAACCAGGCCGAGATGGCGCTGTCGTAGGCGGCCGTGCGGGCGAAGGCCCGGGCGGCGAGGCGGCGGCGGAGGGCGAGATCCGTCGCCCCATGCTCGGCGATGGCCGCCAGCACTTCGGCGAGGTCGGCCGGGTCGGTGCAGACGGCGACATAGGCGTGGTTCTTGGCCGCCGAGCGGATCATGGCCGGGCCGCCGATGTCGATATTCTCCAGGCAAGCCGCGAAATCGCCGCCGGCCGCCAGGGTCGCCTCGAAGGGGTAGAGGTTGACGTAGAGCAGGTCGATGCCGCCGATGCCGTGCTCGGTCATGGCGCGGGCGTGCTCGGGCGCGTCGCGGACGCCGAGCAGGCCGCCGTGCACCACCGGGTGCAGGGTCTTCACCCGTCCGTCCATCATCTCCGGGAAGCCGGTCAGGTCAGAAACGTCCTTCACCGCGAGGCCCGCTGCGGCGATGGCGGCGCGGGTGCCGCCCGTGGAGACGAGTTCGACGCCCCGCTCGGCCAGGGTGCGGGCGGCCTCGATCAGGCCGGTCTTGTCGGACACCGAG
>Ga0182736_1001843_pt1 | contig 18380 bp, 23 predicted proteins | sample eDN5th30CKraftBY_FD_128882 | JGI IMG/M metagenome (GOLD analysis project Ga0182736, IMG submission 128882) | Enriched backyard soil microbial communities from Emeryville, California, USA - eDNA 5th pass 30_C Kraft BY (version 2) (version 2) | ecosystem: Environmental > Terrestrial > Soil >... | reverse complement strand
CTCGATGTGCGTGGGCGCTGCCGCGGTGTTGCTCCTGGTTCCCGGTGCCATCACCCAGCTCGGCGTGATCGCCTTCGGAGGACTCGTCGGCTGGTGGCGATACCGCGGCAAGAGCTCCTTCGGATCGCGACCGGTCGGCGCGTCCAGCGTTCGTGGACACGTCGTGGCGGCTGGCGCGCTCGTCGCGTTCCTGGTGCTGCTCCTTGCGCTCCCGCCGCTCGTCTCCGCGACGGCCTCGCGCGACCTCGGCGTCTTCGACGCATTCTTCCGATCGGGCTCGCTCGTCTTCGGCGGCGGGCACGTCGTGCTCCCGCTCCTGCGCGCCGAGATCGTTCCCCGCGGGTGGCTGACCGATGGCCAGTTCCTCGCGGGCTACGGCGCGGCCCAGGCGCTGCCGGGGCCGATGTTCGCGTTCGCCGCGTACCTGGGCACGGCGATGGGACCCGCCGGCCCGAGCTGGTTCGACGGCCTCTGGTGCCTGTTGGCGATCTTCCTGCCGGCGTGGCTCCTCGTCGGCGGGGCGCTCCCGTTCTGGCACGGGCTGCGCGCGAAGCGCTGGGCGCAGGCGGCGCTCGCCGGCGCGAACGCAGCGGTCGTCGGCGTTCTCCTCGCTGCACTCTACGATCCGGTCTTCACCGAGAGCGTGCGCGGCCCCCGGGACGTCGTCGCGGCGCTCGTGGCCTTCGGCCTCCTCGAGCAGTGGAGGGCGCCGCCATGGCTGGTGGTCGCCGCCAGCGCGGCGGCCGGCCAGTGGCTTCTCGTAGCTTGAAGCGCGGCTCGGATCCCTGGGCCGAGATCGTGGCGTCGCTCGGCCATCCCGGCACGTTTGCAACGAGACGGACCCCGCGGCATCACAGGAACGTCCGAATGAACGGACGATCCGCGATCTCATGAACGACGACGAATCGAAGCTGTCGCGCAGGGACTTCCTCGGGGCCGGCACCAAGCTGCTGGCCCTCGCCGCGATCGGCTGCACCCAGGCTCCCGGAGCGAAACCCATGACCGAAACGCACGTGCGCCCGCTGGCGTCCCTCCCGGCCACGGAGCTGCCGTGGCTGAGGCTGCACGATCACTTCGTCGCGACGGTGGGCGCGAACGCCGGACGTGGCCGGCCGCTGGGATCGCTCCTCGTCCTCGCGGACGCCACCTTCGCCCCGCGCTCCCGTTTTCCCCTGCATCCGCACAAAGACATGGAGATCCTGAGCCTCGTCGTGCGCGGCGAGCTGAGCCATCACGGCGATCAGGCCCACGGCGCCACGCTGAAGGCGCGGCAGGCGCAGCTCATCTCCGCGCGCGACGGCATGGTGCACGCAGAGGGAAACGACACGGACGCCGAGACGCACATGCTCCAGATCTGGTTCCGTCCGGACTCCAGCGGGGGCGAGGCGGCGTACTTCCACCGCGACGTCCCCTCGATGCCCGCCGGGGGACGGCACCTCGTGGCGGGTGACGAAGGGATGCCGCTGCGCACGGCGGCGCGCGTGTGGTGGATCGATCTGGTGCCCGGTCGTAACGAGCGCCTCGAGCTCGCGCCCGGTAGCGCGGGCTACCTCCTGGCGATGGACGCCCCCGTCGGGCTCGAGAGCGGAGAGACGCTCGCGAAGGGCGAGGGCGCAGAGCTTCGCGGCGGCAGCGTCGCCGTCCGCGCGAAGGACGGTCCCGTCTCCGCGCTCTGGATCGAGCTCCCGATCGCGTGATCGGGTTCACCGGACGATCAACGTTCCCTTCATCATCGGGTGGAGCAGGCAGACGTACGGGATCGTCCCGGACCGAGACGCCACGTATTTCCACGAGGCCTCCGCGGGGAACACGCCCGAGTCGAAGACGGTCGTCCCATCGACGATCGCCGTCGCGGTGTGCGGCACCAGGTCTTCGTTGACCCACACCACCGTGTCGCCGACGGAGACCTCGAGCGTTGCCGGCGTGAAGACCATGCCCTTGATCGTCACCTTGTGAACCCGAGGTTCGGCGGACGTCTGGGGAGCGGGGGACGCGCCCTCCACCGGCAGCGCGAACACCATCACGAGGAGGAGGGCTGTGGTCCGGGCCAGTCCGGCGAGTGTCTGCATCGTCTCTCCGCGAGTCGAAGTTGCGAACGATTGATTCCCGACGGGCGGATCGGTGACGGGGCGCCGTGGCGACATCTCGAAACGTGCGCCTTCACGACGAGAATCGGAGCGCGGTGTCACCTTCTGCGAGACCGGGACTCTGCGGTGCCGTGCAAGCGCACGCTGCGCGAAGGCGCATCTGACGCCACGACAACAGATCTGGAGGATCAAATGTCGATTGCTTCCCGGAACCACTCCCTCGTCGGTCTCGCATCCATGGCGCTCCTCGTCGGCGCGGTGGGCTGCGCCACTTCCTCGCAGCACGCCGAATCGGAGGCGAAGGCGAGCCCCCGTCTCTCCGACGCGCAGATCGCCGCGATCGTCACGACCGCGAACGGGATCGACGTCGACAACGGCGCCCTGGCGGTCGAGCGCTCCTCGAACGACCAGGTGAAGCAGTTCGCCAAGCGCATGATGGAGGACCACACGTCGGTGAACAAGGCAGCCGTCGCGCTGGTCACTCGTCTCGGGGTCGCGCCCGAGGAGACCGACACCAGCCGCGGTCTCGCGGCGAGCGCGAACAAGACGCGCGGGACGATGCGAGGTCTCACGGGCGCCGAGTTCGACAAGGCCTACGTGGACAACGAGGTCGCCTACCACGCCGCCGTGATCGAGGTGCTCGACACGGTCTTGATCCCGTCGGCCCAGAACGCGGAGCTCAAGTCGATGCTCGTGAGCGTGCGGCCCGCCTTCGTCGCGCACCTGGAGCACGCCCGCAGCATCCAGGCGTCGCTCGGCGGCGAGGCGCCCAGCGGCCACGCGCACTGACGTTCTTGCGCGTTGGTGAGCCCCCGCCCGAACAGCGGACGGGGGCTCATCGTCGGGGATCGACGGCCGTCAGTTGCAGGCCAGGTCGACGCATACCCCGGACAGGCAGTTGGTGCCGTTCCCGCAGAGCGATCCCGGCGAGCCGTCCGTCGTTCGGCAGTGGTCCGCGCCGATGCCCTGGCCGTCGCAGAGAAGCCCGCCATCGCAGAAGCCCGGATCGCTCCCGGCGTACCAGAGGTATCCGTCTGCCGGGCAGTCCGCGGTGAAGCCCGTGCAGGACTCCGCCAGATCGCACACGTCCGCATGCGGCCGGCAGACGGTGTCCGCCGCCACGAAGGCGTCGAAGGGACACGCCTCGCCGTCGCCCGGGCAAGCCTCGGCCACGTCGCACACACCCGCCGCGTCACGACAGATCGTGCCCGTGGCGTAGGTGGCGCAGGCGCGCGCTCCGTTGCAGACACCCGTGGTGCCGCAGCTCTGCGCGCCCTGATCTTCACACTCGTCGCCCGGGTCCGTTCCGTCCGGGACCGCCGTGCACGATCCGACGCTGCCCGGCAGCGCGCACGCCTCACAGGTCCCGTCGCAGGCAGAATCGCAGCAGACCTGATCGATGCAGTGGCCCGAGCCGCACTGGGCGTCGGCGTCGCACGCCTGGCCCACGTCCTTCCTCGCGCAGAGGCCGTCGAGGCAGAGGTCCGTCTCACAGTCGCTCGACTCCGCACAGGCCTTGCCGAAGTCGCACTTGGGGCACGCCGTCTCGCCGTCGTCCGCGCCGCCACCGCAGTCCGTGTCGGTCTCTCGGCCGTTCTTCCGACCGTCGACACAGGTCGCCGGGACGCACTCGTGCGTGCTCGGCGCGCAGACGAGCGGCGCGGCGCAGTCCTGATCCCCGGTGCACTCGACGCAGACGCCCTCCGCGGTGCAGATCTTGTCGTCGTCGGGACCGCAGGCCGATCGCGCGGCCTTCGCCTCCTGGGTGGGGTTGCCGTCCTCGCACACACCGACGTGGCAGTCATCCTCGGGAGCCGGTGTGTCGGTCGGATCGTCGACGGTGCTCGTGGCGCCGTTGCCGTCGCAGACCACCTGCCGGCAGTCACCGTCCGTCTGACCCGCGGCAGGAGCCACGCCCGCATTCACGAAGGTCGTTCCGCAGCAGCCGCTCTCGCAAGTGCGCTGCACGCACACGTTCGCCGGGGCGGGGCAGTCGGCTGCCTCCACGCATGCGAGGCTCTCGCACACAGCGTCTTTGGGCTCGCTCTTGTCGTCGCATGCGGCGCCGCCGATCGCGAGCGCGATGGCGGCGAAACCAGTCGCCAGTGGTGAGATGTTTTTGCGATTCATGTCGCCTCTCGTGGGGCACGACGCCCCCCTCGCAGGGCCGAAAGGGCCCGCGCACGAGAAGTGCAATCGTCCAGGTTCCCCTTTGCGTCAAGGAAACCGTCGACCGGGGACGAGAGGCGAGGAGCAGAGGTCCTGCCCTACGCCGCCGCGTACGCCTCCTCGAGCGCGGCGACGTCGAACTTCGTCATCTTCATCATCGCGCCGACGACGGCCTGGACCTTGGCCGGGTTCGGATCGCTCGTCAGCTCCATGAAGCGCTTCGGGATGATCTGCCAGGAGACGCCAAAGGGATCGGTGATCCAGCCGCACTGCGAAGGCTTGCCCCCGGCGCGGACGATCTTCTCCCAGTACTCGTCGACCTCCCGCTGATCCTCGCAGGTGACGAAGAGCGAGAACCCCTCCGAGAACCGGAAGTACGGGCCGCCGTTGAAGCCCAGGAGCCGCTGCCCGCCGACGACGAACTCTGCGGCAGTGACCGGCCCGCCCTCTCCCGCGCGGGACATGGAACGGATCTCCGAGCCCGGAAACGTGCTGACGTAGAACTCGACCGCTGCCTCGAGCTGGTCGTTGAACATCATGAACGGCGTCACCTTGTTCGGCTGGGATGCGGCCATTTGCCTCTCCTTGGAGCCCATTGGCTCGGCTTTGGGTCTTCATTGGACGCCTGCGGCGCCGGAAAGTCATCGACGCTCGCCCATCTCGACCTGCAGGTGGTCGATGAACGCCTTCACCTTGGACGAAAGGTGTCTCAAACTTGGATACACCGCGTGGATCGGGGTCTCGACGCCCGTCCAGGCGGGGAGGACTCGCTTCAATCGGCCATCGGCGAGGGGCTGCACGCAGTCGGGCTCCGGGAGGAGGCCGATGCCGAGGCCGGCGACGATCGTCTGGCGGAGGAGGTCGTAGTCGTTGACGAGCAGACGTGAGGCGACGGCGACCTCGATCGATGCGCCTTCCGACTGCAGAAGCCACGGCGACCGCCGCGCTCCGAACGAGACGCAGTCGTGTGCGGCGAGATCGGCAGGCGTGCGGGGCGTTCGCCTGCGCCGCAGGTAGGACGGGCTCGCCACCAGGAATCTGGGCAGCGAGCCGACGCGCCGGGCGATCAGCGAGGAGTCCGGGAGCTTGCCCGCGCGGATCGCGACGTCGAAACCCTCCTCGACGGGATCGACGACGCGATCGGTGCAGACCAGCTCGATCTCCACCTCGGGCCAGCGCTGGAGGAACGCCGCGACGATGGGGCCGAGGAAGCCGAAGGAGAGCGGGGCCGTGATCCGAAGCAGGCCTTTGGGGCGGGCGCCCATTCCTCCGAGCGCCTCCTCTGCGTCCTCGAGCTCGGCGAGCGCCCGCTGGCAGTGGTCGTAGAAGACGCGGCCCTCGTCCGTGAGTCGCAGCGCGCGGGTGGTGCGCTGGAGGAGCCGCGCGCCGAGGTGTTCCTCCAGCGCCGACACCCGCCGGCTCACGCTCGACTTCTGCACGCCCAGCTCGCGGGCGGCGGCCGTGAAGCTCCCGGCCCGCACCACCCGGGCGAAGGTGAGGACGTCGTTCAGGTCCAAGAGTTGCTCCCAACGCAACAGTGAGTTCCAGGATGAGAGTCTAGTGCATCTAGAGGAACGAACCTAGGTTCGACATGAACCCGAGGCCACCTTCGGCCCTCGGGATTTCCCAAAGGAGCCTTCCATGACGAACCGCACCTGGCAGATCGACCCGACCCACACCAGCATCGGCTTCACCGTCCGCCACATGGTGGTCGCGAAGGTGAACGGACGTTTCACGAAGTTCGAGGGCAAGCTCACGCAGGCCGGGGACGGGTTCGCCGGCGCCACGGCGGAGGTCACGATCGACGCAGCCAGCATCGACACGCAGGTCGCGGGCCGCGACGATCACCTCCGGTCCGCGGACTTCTTCGACGTCGCCCGGTTTCCCTCGATCACCTTCCGCAGCAAGGGGATGGAGAAGGCGGGGAAGGAGCGGTATCGACTGATCGGGGACCTGACGATCCACGGCACGACCAAGGAGGTCGAGCTCGACTCGGAGTTCCTCGGCGGCGTCACCGATCCGTTCGGGGTGGAGCGGCTGGCGTTCAGCGCGTCGGCGCGGATCGATCGCAGCGCCTTCGGCCTGACGTGGAACCAGGCCCTCGAAGCGGGCGGCGTCCTCGTCTCCGATCGGGTCGACCTGCAGATCGAGGTGCAGTGGGTGAAGGCGGATGCGAAGGATCAGGCCGCCTGAGGCAAAGGAGGAGCGATGCTGACGATTCGCAAGGCAGGAGAACGCGGGTACGCCGACCACGGGTGGCTGCGCACCAGCCACACCTTCTCGTTCGCGGACTACCACGACCCGGCGCATATGGGCTTCCGCGCGCTGCGCGTGATCAACGAGGATCGCGTCGAGGCCCGCGCCGGCTTCGGACGGCACGGCCACCGGGACATGGAGATCATTTCATACGTGCTCTCCGGCGCCCTCGAGCACCGCGACAGCACGGGCGCGGCGGGCGTGCTGCGTCCGGGCGAGGTGCAGCGCATGACCGCCGGCACCGGCGTGATGCACAGCGAGGCGAACCCCGGGGACGAGGAGGTCCACTTCCTCCAGATCTGGATCCTCCCGGACAAGGCGGGCCTCACGCCGGGCTACGAGCAGAAGGCGTTCCCGGAGGCCGAGCGGCGAGGCGCCCTGCGCCTGCTGGTGTCGCCGACCGGCGAACAGGGTTCGCTCCGAATCCACCAGGACGCCAAGCTCTTCGGCACGCTCCTCTCGGCTGGCGAGAGCGTCACCCACGAGCTCGCGGCGGGCCGGCATGCGTGGCTCCAGGTCGCACGCGGGACCGTCGAGCTCAACGGCGTGGAGCTTCGTGCGGGCGACGGCGCCACGGTGTCCCGGGAGGAGCGGCTCACGCTCGTCGCGCGGGAGCCCGCGGAGGCGCTGCTCTTCGATCTCGCCTGATCGGAGCGGCCTCGCGTCCGGCTTACTCGAGGACCTCGAGGAGCTTCCGCGCGAGGGGCGCGGCGGACGCGGGGTTCTGCCCCGTGTACAGGTTGCGGTCGACGACGGTGTAGGGCTTCCAGACTTCGCCGCGGGAGAAATGGACGCCGAGGGTCTTCACTTCGTCTTCCGCCAGCCACCGGGCCTTCGAGGCGAGGCCCACGGCCTCCTCTTCGTCGTTCGTGTATGCGGTGACCTCGTATCCGGCGAAGGGTGAGACGCCCTTCATCCGGGTCGCCAGCATCGCGACCGGCGCGTGGCAGACGACCGCGAGGGGCTTGCCGGACGCGAGGGCAGCGCTCAGCAGCCTGCCCGAGTCCGCGTCGACGCTGAGATCCTCCATGGGACCATGGCCGCCGGGATAGTAGACCGCGTCGTAGTCCACCAGGCGGGCGGTCGCGAGCACGATGGGCCGCCGCAGCTCTTCCGCCGATCGGAGGACGCTCTCCAGCTCCAGCGCCGTCTTCTCACCTCCGACCATGGATGGGCGCAGGCTCATCGAGTCGACGTGCGGGACGACGCCGCCGGGCGTCGATACGACGACCGAATGGCCGGCTCCGGTGAGCGCGCTGTACGGGGCGGCGAACTCCTCCGCCCAGTAGCCGGTCGGATGTCTCGTTCCATCCCTCAGCGTCCAGTAGCTCGCTCCGGTGACGACGAACAGAACCTTGGCCACCTTGCCCCCTCGTCCGCGCCCGCTCCGCGGCAATCGAGACCCGAGGTTCACGCTTCAGCCTGTTGGCCGCATCTGCAATGCGCGGGGCCCTCGCTCACGGAGCGGGCAGCCCTCCTGCGAGAGGAGCGAGAGCAGGCGACGGCGTGGTAGATGCCGTCGGATGCGTAGCTCGCATCGGCTCCTCGGGATCCTGCTCCTGCTGCCGCTCGCCACGTGGACGGTGACGGGCCTCGTCTTCGTGCTCAAGCCGGGTTGGGCAGCGGCCTACGAGGCCCTCGACGCCTTCGACGGGCGGCCTGTGGACGCCAAGGACATCATCCCGATCGCCGATCTTCCGCTCCCTGCAGCCGAGACGACCGGCTGGGAGCTGCGATCGACGGCGCTCGGGCCCGTGTACAGGGTGTCGCAGCGGGACGCCTCGTTCCTCCTACACGCGGCGAGCGGCACGATCCTCTCGCCACTCGATCGAGAGGGAGTGGCGGCGATCGCGCGGGATGCCGCCGCTCGTGCGCAAGCCCCGGAGCGCTACGGCGAGGTGAGCGAGGTCTCTCTCTCCCCGGACCAAGGCGTGGTCCGCTTCACCGGTGGCGCCGAGGTTCGTGTCGGCCGGAACGATCTCTCGATCGCGCAGCGTGGATCCGACACGGCGTGGATCGATCGGCTTTACGAGCTGCACTACCTTCGGTGGACGGGGATCGCGTCGATCGATCGAACCCTGGCGCCCATTGCACTCGCCGCCGTGTGGCTGCTCGCGTTCACCGGGCTTCGCAAGCTGCGGCGGCGTGCGCGGCCTACGCTCCAGAGGTCGTACCCCGAACCCAGGGCCTGATACCTTCGGGGAGGACGAAACTCGCGGCAGTCGCGAAGGAAGCGAACATGCACAAGGGATCCTGCCTCTGCGGTGCGGTCACCTTCGAGGTGACCGGCCGGCTGCCTCCTCCCGATGCCTGTCACTGCACGAAGTGCCGCAAGCACTCGGGCCACGTCTTCGTCTCGAGCGACGTGCCGCGCGAGTCGGTGACGATCCGGGGGAGCGAGAACCTCACCTGGTTCCGCTCCTCCGAGAAGGCGCGTCGCGGCTTCTGCTCGACGTGCGGATCGTCGCTCTTCTGGGACCCGATCGATCGGACGAAGCACGACTGGATCGGCATCGCGATGGGCGCGTTCGACACGCCTACCGAGACGAAGATCGGCGTGCACATCTTCGTCGCGAACAAGGGCGACTACTACGACATCGCCGACGACGTTCCCCAGAAGGCCCAGTGACCGTCAGAGCGGCCGGATGTCGATCTCGAGGTCGTCGCAGGCGGTGAGCATGAGGTCCGCGTACTGCGCGCAGAACGCGAGGCACTCTTCCATGTTCGCGAGGTCCAGGATCGCGTAACCGCCGATGAGCTCCTTCGACTCGGCGAAGGGCCCGTCGATGATCTTGCGGGTGCCGCCGCGCCAGGTCAGGCGCTTCGCCCGCGACGACGGCGCCAGCGTCACGACCGCATTGACGACGCCGCCGAGCTCCTTCGAGATGCCATCGAGGTTGGGCGCATGGCCTGCCTCGGTCGCAGGCGAGGCCTTGTGGATGACGAGGTACCGCTCGGGGGCGTCCGCGGGCTTCTCGCAGAGACCCAGGTCCCACGCCTCCGTGAGCTTGGAGACCTCCAGCTCGACGTCGCCGCCGATGGCGTGCGCGATCTTCGTCGCCGCCTCGATGGCCTCGTCCCTCGACTTCACCGTGATCTTCGCGAATGCGGCGGGCAGCTCGTCGCTCCCCGTGAACGGGCCGTGGACCACCGTTCGCTGGCCCGACTCGACCTTCAGGCGCGAGCGGGACTTGGTGGCGCCGAGGCCATCGCCGTCGAGGAGCTTTCCGGCCTGGGCCATTCCTCCCACGAGCGCACCCATGGCCTGAATGAACTCGGGCGTCGGCCGCTTGCCGGCTTCCGTGCCCTGGTCGTGCTTGTGCATCACCATGAACTTCATGACGTTTTCTCCTTTTGATGGCCAGGAATGGCGCCCGCGACCATTTCGCCGCGCGACCCTGCCCGCAAGTCACGACGAACGAGCGTGGACGGGATCGACATGGAAAATGCGGGCCCGATGTTAGCGTCGCCGAATGGCTGCGCGTCGTCCCCTCGTCCAAGACCGCCTCGCCGGCGACGGCTGGACCGTCGCGGTGTCGAGGTACCGGCACCACGATCCGGTGACCACTTCCCGCCACGGCCCGGTGACACACAGCTACGCAGCCCTCGGTTTCTACACCGGCGGGCGCTCCCGCGTGGAGCTGAACGGCGAGTGGAACCTGCAGGAGGGCGACGTCTTGCTGGTCCCCGCCGGCGAGCCGCATCGCATGCTCGAGGCACGGAGCCCGGAGTTCTGGGGCCTGTCCTTCTGCGCGTCCTGCCTGGCGGCGAATGGGGCCGCGACGCTCCTCGAGCCGTTCGAGCGGGTGCGCGCCGGCGCCTCTGCGGTCATCTCGGTCCCGGCGGACCGCCACCCGTACCTCCTGGGGCTCTTTCGCGAGCTCGAGGCCGTCGGTCGTGAGCCGCAGGGATCGAGGGACGCCGTCGACGCCGTGGAGCGGAGCCTGCTCACCCTGATCCTGGCCGAGGTCGACAAGGCCTCGAGCGCGAGCGGAGCCCATCGGGCCAACGGCCGCAGTGTCGTGGCCGATTCGCTTCGCTTCATCGAGCGCAACTGCCTCGGTTCCCTGACGGTCCAGGAAGTCGCCGCGGCGGTCGGCCGCAGCCCCACCTACCTGACGGCCGCGCTGAAGGAGGCCACCGGGCGGAGCGCCGTGCAGTGGATCGTGAGCGGACGGATGGCCGAAGCCCGCCGGCTCCTGCTCCACTCCGACGAGATGGTCGACGTGATCGCCGAGCGGGTGGGCTACGCCGACGCGACGCACTTCATCCGCATGTTTCGCCGCGAGCATGGCGCGACCCCTGCGGCGTGGCGTGCGGCGCAGACTCGGTCCGCGCGCCCGAGCCGCGGGGAAGCTACATCGAGAGTTCGACGTTGACGATCGCGGCGGCGTGGGTGCCGGCTGCCGCCGCCAGGATGGCGGCCTGCATGCGCGTCGTTAGATCACCCGCAGCGTAGATGCCCGGTACCGAGGTCTCGCGCGTCATCGGATCGATGCGGACGAATCCGTCACCGTCGAGTGCCAGGCCCAGCTTCTGCACCAGCCCGACCTGCCTCTGCGGTGGATTCGAAAAGAGGACGTCGCAGGGGACGAGCCTGCCGCTCGAGAGCTCGATCGCCTCGAGTCGATTCCCACGCGCGACCAGCCGCGCGATCGGCGCGGTTTCGAGCCTGATGCCCGCGGCGTCGAGCCTGGTCTTCGCCTCTCCCGGGAGCTCCCGTCCGCCACCCGTGAAGACCACCAGGTCACCGGACCATCCCCGCGCCTGCAACGCGAACGGGAGAAGGTGGGATGGCTCGGCGGCGAGCGCGAGATAGCCCCACCGCCGATCCTGCGACTCCCACCCGTGGCAGTACGGGCATTGGAAGATCGAGTGGCCCCAGAGCTCGCGGAACCCCGGGATCGGGAGCATCTCGTCAACCATGCCGGTGCACAGCAGAACGCGGCGGGCGTCCATGGTCTCGGTCGGCGAGACGACGCGGAAGGTGCCGCGCTCGCCCCCGATCGACTCCACGTGGAGCTCGCGAACCTGCACGTTTTGGTAGCGGGCCAGATCTTCGCGGCCGATGCGGCGGAAATCGGCAGGAGGCGTCCCGTCCCGCGTGACGAAGTTGTGGATCTGCTCCGCCAGCGCGTTGCGCCGGGGCCCCGCATCGCAGACCAGCACGCGCTTGCGCGCCCGGCCCAACGCGAGGGCGGCGGAGAGGCCGGCGGGCCCGCCTCCGATGATGACGACGTCGAAAGACAAAGCGGTTCTCCTTTTCCTGCGACCGTCCTATGGGTGCCAACCGACGCGCAGCTCTTGATCCCGGTTGCACGTTGGTCATAACGCCCGTCGATGCGCGGCTGTAGGGCGCCGTCTTCGCTGGGATCGGCGAGGTCTTCGATCGCGGTGTTGTGGCACCCCGCAAGCCCTCCGAACTCATTCCTGTGCGGATGCGTGCAATCAGGTCGATCAGCAGGGTTGCGCCAGACGAAGTCGTCGTCCATCCCTTCGATCACATGGTCGCGAAATCCGAATCGGCGTTCCTTCGCCGTTGTGTAGACCTCGCCGCGGAGGCGCTGGAGGCCGGTGATCAGCCCTTCGGCTCGGTGCTCGTCGGAGCAGACGGCACGATCCTCGCCGAGGACCGCAACCGCACCGGATCTGGCGATCCGACCCGTCACCCGGAGTTCGAGCTCGCCCGGTGGGCAGCAACGCACCTGACCCCCGACCAACGTTCCGCCGCGACGGTCTACACCTCCGGCGAGCACTGCCCGATGTGCTCGGCGGCCCACGCGCGGGTCGGGCTGGGGAGGATCGTCTACGCGGTGTCGTCGGCGCAGCTCTCCACCTGGCTGGCAGCGTGGGGCGTGCCGCCTGGGCCCGTTCGTCCGCTGTCGATCCGCGAGGTCGCGCCGGGCCTCCCAGTTGATGGCCCGGTTCCTGAGTTCAAGGCGGAGATCCGGGAGCTGTACCGCCGCTGCTTCGCGCCGCGACCGCGGTAGGCGCGTTGCTACATCGATCCCACGGGACGAGTGCCCGCCAGGAGGATTCGGTCGAAGCCGAAGAAGACCGGCCTCTCGTGACGGCGCGCGCGGAGGATTTCGCGGTAGCGGGCGACGAACGGATCCCGCAGCGCCTCCGGCAGCCGGTCGAGGTACGGCAGCATGCCCGTTCCGAGCATCCACTCCACCAGGGCGTCGGCGTTGGGCACCACGTGCGGATAGACGACCAGCCGAACCGCGATCGACTCGAACCCGAGACGGAACAACAGCTCGCCGTATTCGGACGGTCGCAGCACCGGGGACACCCGAACCCACGACGACAGCGCTTCACGGAAGGGGGACTCGCCGGCCAGTTCGGCGAGCGCGGTGTGGGTGAGGTGCCCGTGGTTGGCGGGGACCTGCGCGACGAGCTGCCCTCCCGGCGCGAGGTGATCCCGCAGGCGTGCGAACAAGGTCGGGTGGTCGTCCGCCCACTGGAGGGAGGCGTGGGCGAAGACGAGATCCCACTCGCCCTCGAGCGTGTGGAAGTCCCGCTGCTCGAAGCGAAGGCCACGGCGCGCGAGGCGGCTCGCGCGCTCGATCATCGCGGGGGACGAGTCGATGCCGAGCGTCTCGCTCTCCGGCAGACGTGCGGCGATCTGCGCGGTGAGATCACCGGTGCCGCAGCCCAAGTCGACGACTCGCATCCCGGCGCGAGGACGGACGAGCTCGAACGTCTCTTCGAAGGGCGCTGCTCGTTCGGTCTCGAAGCGAAGGTACTGCGAGGGATCCCAATTCATGCGGTGCTCCAGTGCGCGTCGTCTACCAGGTCTCGCGGAAAGGCCGCGCCTCTGCTTCGAATGTCCAGGCGGATCGCTCCTGGCGCACGAGGAACGAGGCGAGATCCGCGACGCCCGCCGGCTGGACGAAGAACTCGTCCGGCTTGTCCTTCATCCGCTCCCGCGTCCGGGGGAGGTCGACGATGCCGTCGATCACGATGAGCGCGACGTGGATCCCGTGGGGCCACAGCTGCCGGGCGAGGGACTCGCAGAGGCTCCGCTGCGCCGCCTTCGCGGGAGCGAACGCTGTTGACCGTGGCGTTCCCCGCCGCGACGCGGTCGCGCCGATCACGACGATGGCGCCTTCACTCCTCGCCTTCATGGCGGGAACGACCTCCTTCGTGACCAGGAAGAGGCCGAGCGCGTTCACCCGCCACGACGCCTCGAAGTCGGCGGCCGTCACGTCGTCGAGCGTTCCGAACAGTCCCGAACCGGCGTTGTACGCGACGACGTCCACCTCTCCGATCTCCTCCCGGATCGAGGCGAACGCTCGCGCGACGGAATCGGCGTCACCGACGTCGCACACGTAGGCCCGCGCGTCGGGCAGCTCGCTCGCGAGCTTCAAAGAAAAGGCGCTCGAGCGAGCGAGGAGGGCGACGATGTAGCCGTCCCCGGCAAACCGGCGCGCGAGCGCCGCCCCGTTCCCGGGGCCCACTCCGACCACGACGCAGACCTTCTTCTCGGACATGCCTGCTCCCTCCTGGCCAAGACGATGGGCAGGGAGCGTAGCCGCATGGCGACGCATCCGCAGCACGGAGTGGGCGCGACCGGGTCGAGGGGAGAACGGGAGGCGACGTCGAGCCGAAGCGGGTCACGTTCGAGCGGGACTTCGTCTACGCTCGTCAGGAGGGTAGGGGCCACCTCCCGTTCGAATCATCAGGACACGCACATGCTCCTTGAAGGCGAGCTTCACGCCACCATCCGCTACCTGGAGTCCGACGAAGCTCTCGAGAGCCTCGCCGCCGACGCCTACTGGCCCAAGTGGGACTCGCCCTGGTGGCAGATGCGGCTTCTCCACGAGATGGGAGAGACGAAGCTCATCCCAGAGGCCGCGATCCGCGCACAAGTCGAGGCGCTCGACCGGATGCCGGTGAAGTTTCTCCCGATCGAGCCCGGCGAGCTGCCCGAGGGCGTCGACCCGTATCGCGGCGTCCCTTGCATCTGCCAGCTCGGCACCGTGTACCAGGTGCTGTCTGCCTGGGGCGCCGACGTCGATCGCGAGCTCCCGTGGATTCGCAGCTGGCTGCTCCACTACCAGATGGCCGACGGCGGGATGACATGTGACAGCGACGCGTACCGAGTGAAGGACGAGGTGCCGAGCTCGATGGTCGGCACGATCTCGGCATTCGAAGCGATCCTGCTCTACACCCAGCGTCCGTGGACGACTGAAGAGCGAGAGTTCCTGGATCGGGGCGCGCAGTTCCTGATCGGCAGACGCCTCGTTCTGGGGTCCTCCACGCGCCACAACGCCGCCGAGCGCGCGAGCGCCGAGCTTTGGCCGCAGCTCTGTTTCCCTCGCTACTACTTCTACGACGTGCTGCGCGGGTAGACGGCGCTCCTCACTTGGGCCGAGAAGACGGGCCAGCCTCCTCCGTCTGTCGCGCCCGACGTCGCCGCCTCCCTGCGTGCGCGATTTCCCGACGGCCAGGTGCGCATCGGACGACAGCCCCTCGTCGGCAATACGCTGGCCCGAACCGCCGGTGGTGCGTGGGAGCGGCGACCCTCGGCGAAGTTTCCACTCCTGGCGAGCGTGAGCGAGGTAGGCCAGGTGTCGCCCTTCCTCTCCCGCGAGTGGGCCGGGCCGAGGCGCGACTCGCCGTCAGCGAAAGACCATGACGCGGCCGTCGAGGTCCTCCTCTTCCCTGACGCGCTGGAGCCCCATCTTCTCCAGGATTCGGATCGAGCCGACGTTCTCGACGCGACTGCGGCCCTCGACGATCGCTCCGGGGAAGCGCCCCGCGAACCACGCCATGCACGCTGCCGCCGCCTCGGTCCCGAAGCCTCTTCCCCAGGCCTGCTCGAAGTAGCGGTAGCCGAGATCGTAGACGCCGCTCTCTGGCAGGAACTTGAAGCCGCACCAGCCGATGAAAGTCCCACCGGCCCGCAGCTCCACCGCCCATCGGCCGACGCCGTGCAGGCGGTACTGGGGAAAGATCCTGTCGCGGAGCACCGCCAGCGCCGCCTCGTCGTCGGCGAGTGGTCCGTCTCCCGTGTACCGGTATACCTTCGGGTTCTCGTTCAACGCCCGCAGACGAGGGGCGTCGCTCTCTTCGAGCTTCCGGAGGGTGAGGCGGTCGGTCTGGAGGACGAAGGACATCGGCCGAGTCTACCCTGACGACGAACCATCGACGCCCGCGGACGGAGCGATCGGGAGAGACCCCATGTGTCGCAACATCAAGACGCTGTTCAACTTCGAGCCGCCGGCGACGGACGAGGAGATCCGCGCGGCGTCGTTGCAGTTCGTGCGCAAGCTGAGCGGCTTCCAGGCACCTTCTCGCGCCAACGAAGCCGCGTTCGCTCGTGCGGTCGACGAGGTTGCGGCGTGCGCCCACCGGCTCCTCGAGTCGCTCTCCACCACGACGCCGCCGCGCGACCGCGAGGCCTATGCGGCCAAGGCCCGCGAGCGATCACGGGTCCGCTACTCCCGTGGATGAATCCGCGGGAGCGCGGCTGACCGTCGAGTCGTCGACTTGCGATGGCCCGATCTGCGAATATGCTGAGAATCAATCAAAGCGGACGGAGCCGACCATGTCGGGTTACGCAGCGAAGGCAGAGAACGAGAAGTTCTGCGCAGAGTGCGGGGCCGTGATCCTCAGGGCCGCCGAGATCTGTCCCAAGTGCGGCGTGCGCCAGCCCGGCTCGTCGTTCAACCTGGGAGCGATCGCGCCGAACGGAAAGAGCCGCGTGGCCGCCGCCCTGCTCGCCCTCTTCCTGGGAGGGATCGGGATCCACAAGTTCTATCTCGGGCAGCCCGGGATGGGGATCGTCTACCTCCTCTTCAGCTGGACGTTCATCCCGACCGTCGTCGCGCTCGTCGAGTTCATCATCCTCCTGACGATGACCGACCAGGCGTTTGCGGCGAAGTACGGTGGCCGCTGATCGCATCCGAACCCGCGAGCGCGATCCGTTTCTCCCGAGGATGAGGGGACGCCTCTCGATCGTGGCGCTGGTCGTCGTCGGCGTGGTGGTGGGCATCGCTGCCTACGTCCACGAGCGCGCCGATGAGAGTTCGCTCGCGCCGTGTCCGCCGCCGTTCGAGACGATGCCGAGCGGAAGCTGTCTCTCCATGCCGCCGGGAGCAGCGACGGTCGTCGTCTACCTGCACGGGATGACCCGCTCGTCCGAGTGGGCCAGGAAGGAAGCAGCGTTGCTCGCAGCGTCTGCCTTGGACCGACAAATCGCCGTCCTCGCGCCGATCGGAACCGTCGGCGGATGTACGTGGGATCCGAAGTTTGCAGATTGGCTGTGCTGGCCCATCGCTCCGGACCAGAGCCCCGAGACCGAAGCGCTGCTCGAACGGATCCGCAAGGACCTGGGCAGTGTCTCCACCCGACCGAAGCAGGTGGTGCTCGCGGGGTTCTCGAACGGCGGCTACATGGCGATCCGGCTCTCCCGTCTCATGCCCGAGCGCTTGGGTCTCGTCGTCGCCCAGGCAGGCCTGCCCCAGGCGTTCTCGTTCGAGGGCATGGATCCCGTCCCGACGCTGCTGCTGGCCGCACGCGGTGACAAGTGGCAGTACCCGACGATGCAGGCACTCCGTACGGCCCTCGGCTCCCTCGGATGGGCGCCCCAGTGGCAGGAGCGCGAGGGACCCCACGCCATGCAGTCCGAGGACGTCGACGCCATGCTCACCTTCATCGATCGCCTGTCGACTTCACCGGCCGCAGACGACGGCGCCGCCGGCGCGGACGCTCGCGAGCTTCGACAGGACGCGAGGCGCCACCTTCGCGCACGGCGGTGGAGCGACGCCGCGCAGGCCTTCGAGGCGTTCGTCCACAGGGTGCCCGGGGATGCCGTCGCCGCATTCCCGCTCCGGGCCACCGCGCTCGCAGGAGCGGGGCGCGTGGAGGAGGCGCTTCGCCTGGCCGACGAGCTCCCGCCCGTCCCCCGCCTGAGCGTCGCGCTCGCCTACGCGCGCCTGGCGAGGATCGCCGGCGGACGGGATCCGAGAGGCTACCTGGAGCGCTCGTCCCGCGAGCAGCCCTTGCCGCCTGGCTTCGTGGCGCGCTTCGCGATCCTCGTCGGAGAGAGCGCGGATCTCGAGGTCGCCGCCATCCGCGACGGGCGCGAGCGCGCGGCGCGCCAGGTCGAGAGGGATGCGCTTCGCGATCCGCACGCAGCCCTCGACCGTCTCTCGCAGACTCCCGCAGGCACCGCAGGGCAGCTGGACCTCGACGTCGCGATCGTCCTCCTCGGCGCAGCCGAGCGGGCGAAGCTCGCCGCGGTTCGCGACGAGCTGGTCGCGGCGCTCGAGGAGCACGGCCCGCCCTTCCTCGACTACATCCGCACCGGCCGTGAGAACGAGGGAACCGACGAACTTCCCCCGGCCGGGCTCGCCGCGCTCCACGTGGCCCGCGCGATCAACCTCGACGGGACCGAGCGCGACGCACTCCTCGCGCTCGTACGCGAGGAGGACCCGCTCCGCGGCGTCGGGGTGATCGTCGCGGAGCAATGGGCTCGCACCACGGGCGATCGCCGATGATCAGGGGCGCGGAGCATGTTTCGCACGCGCGCCCCGTCTCACCTCATCGAAGCGAGGAGCGTCGCGAGACGGTCGTGTGACTGGCTGGCGCCGGCCTCCATGCCGGACTGGATGTGGCCGTCGCGGTCCGCCTTCGACTTGTAGAGGAGGTGGGTCGTCAAGGTGGTGCGCTCGTCGATCTCGTCGAGCGTGGCGGTGTTCCGGATCTCGTGCCCGGGACTCGTAGTTCTCCGTGTAAAGCGTGTCGACAGTTTTCTGCCGACACCGTCCTTCTCGGACGTCAAGCGTACGCTCTTTCTGCTTCACCGAGGCGAGTTCCACGCGTGGGACGAACCCACGCGCCAGCGCTCCCCTCTCT
>Ga0182736_1001841_pt1 | contig 18388 bp, 12 predicted proteins | sample eDN5th30CKraftBY_FD_128882 | JGI IMG/M metagenome (GOLD analysis project Ga0182736, IMG submission 128882) | Enriched backyard soil microbial communities from Emeryville, California, USA - eDNA 5th pass 30_C Kraft BY (version 2) (version 2) | ecosystem: Environmental > Terrestrial > Soil >... | reverse complement strand
TGTTGCCACAACCGCAGACCACGGTGGTCTCGCCGTAGGCAGGGTGAATGCCAGATTTCATGATGTCCTCTTCGATCGTGGGTCGCCGGGTCGCCCGCCCTTGGGCTGGACGTGAACCGGAACCTGAGGTGTTCGATTATGCCAGCTGCGCTGTCGGCTCCCAAAACGTCGGGAGCCTCCCCCGCTATTCCGTGGCCCGGGTCAGTCGTTGTCCATGCCCGGCGTGGTCTTGGACACCTGGACCAGGAACTCGTAGTTGTTCTTGGTCTTGCGCAGCTGACTCATCAGCAGGTCGATGGCCTGATGCGAATCCAGGCCCGAGAGCAGCCGACGCAGCTTGTGCACGATCGCGAACTCGTCCGGCGAGAGCAGCAGCTCGTCCTTGCGGGTGCCCGACGGGTTGACGTCGACGGCCGGGAACACCCGGCGCTCGGCGATCTTGCGGTCCAGCTTGAGCTCGGCGTTGCCGGTGCCCTTGAACTCCTCGAAGATCACCGTGTCACCGGTGGAGCCGGTCTCGACCATCGCGGTGGCGATGATGGTCAGTGAGCCGCCGTCCTCGATGTTGCGGGCCGCGCCCAGGAACCGCTTGGGCGGGTACAGCGCGGTGGAGTCCACACCACCGGACAGAATGCGGCCCGACGCCGGTGAGGCGTTGTTGTAGGCACGCCCCAGCCGGGTGATCGAGTCCAGCAGCACGACCACGTCCTTGCCCTGCTCGACCAGGCGCTTGGCCCGCTCGATGGCCAGTTCGGCGGCCTGGGTGTGGTCCGACGGCGGCCGGTCGAAGGTGGAGGCGATGACCTCACCCTTGACCGAGCGCTGCATGTCGGTGACTTCCTCGGGCCGCTCGTCGACCAGCACCACCATCAGGTGGCATTCCGGGTTGTTGCGGGTGATCGCGTTGGCGATGTCCTGCATGATCGTGGTCTTACCGGCCTTGGGCGGCGACACGATCAGCGCCCGCTGGCCCTTGCCGATCGGCATGATCAGGTCGATGATCCGGGTGGTCAGCTTCTCTGGAGTGGTCTCCAGCCGCAGCCGCTGGTTGGGGTACAGCGGGGTCAGCTTGGAGAACTCGGGGCGCTTCTTGGCGTCCTCGACGGGTCCGCCGTTGACGGAGTCCAGCCGCACCAGCGGGTTGAACTTCTGCCGCTGGTTGGGCTGCTCGCCGTCGCGGGGCACCCGCACCGCGCCGGTCACCGCGTCGCCGCGGCGCAGCCCGTTCTTGCGCACCATGTTCATCGACACGTAGACGTCGTTGGGTCCGGCCAGGTAGCCCGAGGTGCGCACGAACGCGTAGTTGTCCAGCACGTCGAGGATGCCGGCCACCGGCTGCACGACGTCGTCTTCGCGCAGTTCGGCGTCGCCGCCCTCGCCGCCCCGTTCGCCACGGCGGCGACGGTCCCGGAAGCGGCGGCCGCGTCGGCCACCGCGTCCGTCGTCGTCGTCGGCATTCTGCTGGCCGCCGCCCTGCTGGCCCCGGTTCTGCTCGTCGCCCTTGGACTGAGACGAGTCCTCGGACTTGGCGCCCTCACGGCGGCCACCGGCCTGGTCGGCCTTCTCGTCGGGCTTGTCCTGCTTGCGGGACTCGTCCTGCTTGCGGGACTCGCCCTTGTCCTGGTCTGCGCCGCCGTCGACGGAGGGCGCGCCGGTACCGCGGCTGGCGCTGCGCCGCTCGCGACGCGGCGGCGCCTCGGGTGCTTGGGCCTCGCCGGTCTCGGCGGCCTCGGCGCGCGCCGGCTCAGCACCGTTGGCCGTGCCGTTGGCAGCGGACTCGGTGCTGGTGGCCTCGGCGTTCTGGGCTTCGGTGTTCGGGGCTTCAGCCTTCGGGGCTACGGCGTTGCCGCCATTGCCACCATTGCCGCCGCTGCCGCCGACCTCGCGGATCGCGGCGATCAGCTCGCTCTTACGCATCCCCGAGGTGCCTTTGACGCCGACGCGGTTGGCCAGCGCCCGCAGCTCGGGCAGCACCATCGCCGACAACGAGGGCTCCGGCGTGGTTGTTGCGGCACCGTTGTCCGGCGCCGCAACGGGGGCCGACTCGGTGGTGGGCGCAGCGACGTCGCCGCTGGTAGTGGAGGCCTCAGCGGCCACCTGGCTCGGGTTCTCGGGAGCGCTCTGGGCAGTCGGCAGTGAAGCCTGCCCAGTGCCGCCTTCAGCCGTGAAGAGGTCCGTTTCGGTCACGGATTTCCTTTCTTCCCTCGTCGGTTTTGTCACGCGAGGGGTTGGGTGCATTCAGCGGAGTCGCCGAGTGCGTGTCACCGTCGACTGTGTAACGGTGATACCCGTATCGACGGCATCGAATCGCAAGCCGTCAGCTACGGGAAGAATTTGGTGGCATCCCAGTGACATCGCAGTCTGATCCAGGTGCTGATGCCGCGAATGCGGGACGGGACCGAGGATAACGCGCTTCGGAGCGTGACGCAACAAGAACCGCGGCGTGCCTCACCCGGGCACCACCACTCCAGTGTTCCACTTGACTGCGTCGCCGACCCGCATCTCGGCCACCGTGAACGCCCGCGCCGCCGGAGCCTCGAGCACCTCAGCGGGCAATTCGGCCGCGGTGCTCAGCGCGATCACCGCCGGCCCGGCGCCGGAGAGCACCGCGGCGATTCCATGCTCGCGCAGCAGTTGCAGGAACTGCGCCGACTCGGGCTGCGCCGTGGCGCGCTGCGGCTGGTGCAGCAGGTCCTCGGTGGCCGCCATCAGCAGGTCCGGCCGCTCGGTCAGCGCCACCACCAGCAGCGCGGCGCGACTGACGTTGAATCGGGCGTCGCGATGACTGACCTGCTCGGGCAGCAGCATGCGCGTCTCCGCGGTCGACGATCGCAGTTCCGGTATCGCCGGGAACAGATGGATGTCGGGGTGCAGGCGCAGCCCTGCCGCCGCATAGGTCACCTGTTCTGCCGTACCTTCGCCGCTGCTCTGGGTCCAGGAGACCACCGCACCGCCGAGCACCGCGGCCGCGGCGTTATCGGGGTGGCCCTCGAACTCCGAAGCCAGCTGGATCAACTGGGATTCCGACAGCCCGGGCCGATCAAGTTGCGCGACAAGGCCGTTGACCGCGGCCAAGCCCCCGACCACCGCGGCCGCCGACGAGCCCAGCCCACGCTGGTGCGGGATGGCGTTGCGGCAGCGCACCACCATCCCGGGGACATCGACACCGAGTTCCCGCAGACCCCGCTGGATGCCTTGGACCACAAGGTGATCCGACGTCAGTGGAACCTGGCCGGCGCCCTCCCCCTCGACGTGGACCACCAGCCCGGACTCGACCGTCTCGACGATGACCTCGTCGTAGAGGCCCAACGCCAAGCCGAGACTGTCGAAGCCGGGACCCAGATTGGCGCTCGACGCCGCCACCGCGACGTTGGCCGTCAACCCGGTCGGCAACAACTGAACCACTAGGCCAGCCCCAATTCGGCGACCACCGTGGCCGCATCCACGGGAACCGCGGTGACCTCGGGCAGATCCCTCAGCGCGGTGTCGGGATCCTTGAGCCCATTTCCGGTGACCGTGCACACGATGGTCGACCCACGCGGCACCCAGCCGTCCTGCACGGATTTGAGCAACCCGGCGATGCTGGCCGCCGACGCCGGCTCGACGAAGACGCCCTCGGACTGGGCCACCAGGTGGTAGGCGGCCAGGATCTCCTCATCGGTGGCGGCCAGGAACCGTCCACCGGAGTCCTGCTGTGCTTCGACGGCCTGCGTCCACGACGCCGGCGAGCCGATGCGGATCGCGGTGGCGATGGTCTCGGGGTTCTTGACCGGTTCGCCGAGCACCAGCGGCGCGGCACCGGCGGCCTGGGTACCCAGCATCTTCGGCAGCTTCTCGGTCAGGCCGTCGGCGTGGTACTCGCGGTAGCCCTTCCAGTACGCGGTGATGTTGCCGGCGTTGCCGACCGGCAACGAGTGGATATCGGGTGCGGTGCCCAGCGCGTCGACGATCTCGAAGGCCGCGGTCTTCTGGCCCTCGATGCGCACCGGGTTCACCGAGTTCACCAGGGAGATGGTCGGGAAGTCGGTGGCCATCTTGCGGGCCAACTCCAGGCAGTCGTCGAAGTTGCCGTCGATCTGGATGATCCTGGCGCCGTGCATGACCGCCTGCGCCAGTTTGCCCATCGCGATCTTGCCCTGCGGGATCAGCACCGCGCAGGTGATGCCGGCCCGCGCGGCATAGGCCGCCGCCGAGGCCGAGGTGTTTCCGGTCGAGGCGCACAGCACCGCCTGCTGGCCGCGGGCCACCGCTTCGGTGACCGCCATCGTCATGCCGCGGTCCTTGAACGAACCGGTCGGGTTGAGCCCCTCCACCTTCAGGTGCACCGTGCACCCGATCTGTTCGGAGATCCGCTTGGCATGTATCAGCGGGGTGCCGCCCTCGTGCAGGGTGATGGCCGTCCAGTCGTCGCCGACGGGAAGACGGTCACGGTAAGCACCGATCAAGCCGGGCCAGGGGCGATGGATCGGTGTCCGGGTGGAGCTCACTGGTCTGTTCCTTCCAGTCGTAACACGCTGGCGACCTGCTGGACCGCATCCAGTTCGGCCAGCGCCGCAACGGTTTCCGACAATGCCGATTCGGCGGCGCGGTGGGTGACCACCACGATGCGGGCACCGGTCAATTGGCCCTCGTCGTCGGACACGCCTTCCTGGCGCACCTCGGCGATGCTCACCTCGTGGGCGGCGAATTCGGCTGCCACCGTGGACAACACACCCGGCTTGTCGGCGACGTCCATGCTCACGTAGTAGCGGGTCTGCACGTCGCCGATCGGCGCGATGGCCAGTTGGGCGTACTTGGACTCGCGCGGCCCGCGACCGCCCTGCACCCGGTTGCGGGCGGCCATCACCAGATCGCCCATCACGGCCGAGGCGGTCGGCGCACCGCCGGCGCCCTGGCCGTAGAACATCAGCCGGCCGGCCGCCTCCGCCTCGACCACCACGGCGTTGAATGCGCCGTTGACGGTCGCCAGCGGGTGCTCCAGCGGTACCAGAGCAGGGTAGACCCGAGCCGAAACCCGCTGTTGGCCATCACGTGTGGTGATGCGTTCGCAGATCGCCAGCAGTTTGATCGTGCAGCCCAGGGCGCGCGCCGCGGTGAAGTCTTCGGGGGTGATGTTGGTGATGCCCTCGCGGTAGACGTCGTCGGCGGTGACCCGGGTGTGAAAGGCGATCGACGCCAGGATCGCGGCCTTGGCGGCGGCGTCGTAGCCCTCCACGTCGGCGGTGGGGTCGGCCTCGGCATAGCCCAGCGCGCTCGCGTCGGTCAGGGCGCTGGCGTAGTCAGCGCCGGTGGAGTCCATTTCGGACAGGATGTAGTTGGTGGTGCCGTTGACGATGCCGGCCACCCGCAGCACGGTGTCCCCGGCCAGCGACTGGGTCAGCGGCCGGATCACCGGGATCGCACCGGCGACACTGGCCTCGAAATACATGTCCACGCGTGCCGCCTCGGCCGCCTCGGCCAGCGCCCCGGTGGACCGCGACAGCAGGGCCTTGTTGGCGGTGACGACCGACTTGCCGTGCGTGATCGCCCCCAGGATCGCTTGGCGGGCGGGCTCGACCGGCCCCATCAACTCCACGACGATGTCGACGTCGCTGCGCGACACCAGGCTGTCGATGTCGTCGGTCAGCAGTTCGACCGGCACGCCGCGATCAGCGGCCACCCGGCGCACGCCGACGCCGCGCAGCACCAGCGGAGCACCGATCCGGGCGGCCAGGTCATCAGCACTGGCCTCGATGATCCGGACGACTTCACTGCCGACGTTGCCCAGCCCGAGGACGGCGACGCCCACCGGACTCGCGGAATCGGACACGCTTACCTCACCTCCAGGCTGATCAGGTCATCGACGGTTTCCCGGCGCAGCATAAGGCGAGCCTTCCCGTCACGCACCGCCACCACCGCCGGGCGGGTGAGCAGGTTGTAGCGGCTCGACATCGAGTAGCAGTAGGCGCCGGTGGCGGCCACGGCGATCAGATCGCCGGGAATCAGGGTCTCGGGCACCCAGGTGTCGCGGACGATGATGTCGCCGGTCTCGCAGTGCTTGCCGACGACACGCGCCGGCACCGGGCCGGCATCTGTCGTCCGCGACACCAGCCGGACGTCATACTGCGCGTCGTAGAGCGCGGGGCGGATGTTGTCGCTCATGCCCCCGTCGACGCTGACATAGCGGCGGTGGGCGGTGGCGCTGACATCGACATCTTTGACGGTGCCGACCTCATAGAGCGTGACGGTGCCCGGCCCGGCGATGGCACGGCCGGGTTCGACGACCAGGGTCGGGGTGGGCAGGCCCACGGCGGTGGACTCCTCGCGCACGATCGCGGTGAGTTTCGCGGCGAGCTCGGCCATCGGCGGCGGGTCGTCCTGCGGCAGATAGGAAATACCCAGTCCCCCACCCAGGTCGATGACCGACAGCTGGGCGGTCTTGTCGACACCGAACTCGGCGACCACGTCGCGCAGCAGTCCGATGACCCGGTGGGCGGCCAGCTCGAAGCCGTCCACGTCGAAGATCTGCGACCCGATGTGGCTGTGCAGGCCGATCAGCCGCAGATGGTCGGCGGCGAACACCTTTCTGATGGCCTCCATCGCCGCACCGCTGGCCAGCGACAGACCGAACTTCTGGTCCTCGTGGGCGGTGGAGATGAATTCGTGGGTGTGGGCCTCCACGCCGACGGTCACCCGGACCAGCACGTCCTGGGTGACACCGGCCTCAGCCGCCACCGCTTCGAGGCGTTCGATCTCGATCATCGAGTCCAGCACGATGTAGCCGACGCCGGCCTTGACCGCGGCGGTCAGCTCTGCGACCGATTTGTTGTTGCCGTGCACCGTGATCCGCTCCGCCGGGAAGCCGGCGTGCAGCGCGACCGCCAGCTCTCCCCCGGTGGCGACGTCCAGACCCAGGCCCTCCTGGTCGATCCAGCAAGCAATCTCGCTGCACAGGAAGGCCTTGGCGGCGTAATGCACGTTGTCGCCCCCACCGAACGCCTCGGCGATCTCGCGGCAGCGGCTGCGGAAGTCGTCCTCGTCGATGACGAACAGCGGGGTGCCGTACTGCTGCGCCAGGTCGGTGACGGCCACACCGGCGATCCGCACCACGCCGCCGTCGTCGCGAACGGCGTTGCGCGGCCACACATTCGGTGCCAGTTCCAGCAATTGCTGCGGGGTCTGCGGCCGCGGCGGCAGACCGTCGTGGTGAATCCCCTCGGCGTGGCGCGGCCCGGCGGGGTGGACGTTCACATCCGCTCCGGTGCGCTCACACCCAGGATGCCCAGGCCGTTGGCGACGACCTGGCGGGTGGCCTGGCACAGCGCCAGCCGGGCGGTGTGCAGATCATTGGGCTGCTCGTCACCCTGCGGCAATACCCGGCAGCTGTCATAGAACCGGTGGTAGTCACCGGCGAGGTCTTCCAGATACCGGCACACCCGGTGCGGCTCACGCAGCGCGGCAGCGGTTTTCAGCACCCGCGGAAACTCCCCCAGGCTGCGGATCAGCGCGCCCTCCTTCTCGTGGGCGAGCAGCCCGAGATTGGCGGTGTCGGCGCTCATGCCTAGTTCGGCGGCGTTGCGGGCCAGCGCCGAGAGCCGGGCGTGGGCGTATTGCACGTAGTAGACCGGGTTTTCGTTGCTCGCCGAGGACCACAGCGCCAGGTCGATGTCGATCGGGGTGTCCACCGAGGAGCGGATCAGGCTGTAGCGGGCGGCGTCCACGCCGATGGCCTCGACCAGGTCGTCGAGGGTGATCACGGTGCCGGCCCGCTTGCTCATCTTGACCGGTTGGCCGTCGCGCACCAGGTTGACCATCTGGCCGATCAGCACCTCGACTGCTGCCGGGTCGTCGCCGAAGGCGGCCGCGGCGGCCTTGAGCCGGGCGATGTAGCCGTGGTGGTCGGCGCCGAGCATGTAGATGCACAGGTTGAAACCGCGCTCGCGCTTGTCCAGGTAGTAGGCCAGGTCGCCGGCGATGTAGGCGGGCTTTCCGTCGCTTTTGATCACGACGCGGTCCTTGTCGTCGCCGTAGGCGCTGGTGCGCAGCCAGGTGGCGCCGTCTTTCTCGTAGATGTTGCCGTTGGCGCGCAGCCGCTCGATGGCCTGCTCGACGCGGCCGGAGGTATGCATCGAGTCTTCGTGGGTGTAGACGTCGAAGTCGGTGCCGAACTCGTGCAGCGATTCCTTGATGTGGGTGAACATCAGGTCCACGCCGATGGAGCGGAACGTCTCCTGCGCGTCGGGACTGTTGAGCGCGTCGGGCACCTTGGCCTGGATTTGTGCCGCGATATCGGTGATGTAGGCGCCGGCGTAGCCGTCCTCGGGGGCCGGCTCGCCCTTGGCGGCGGCGATCAGCGAATTGGCGAACCGGTCGATCTGGGCGCCGTGGTCGTTGAAGTAGTACTCGCGGGTGACCGCCGCACCCTGGGTGGACAGCAACCGGCCCAAGGCGTCGCCGACCGCGGCCCAGCGGGTACCGCCGATGTGGATGGGGCCGGTGGGGTTGGCCGAGACGAACTCCAGGTTGACGTTGAGCCCGTCGAACTCACTCGAGTGGCCGTAGTCGGTCCCGGCTGCCACGATGTTGGCCACGATGGTGCCCTGCGCCGAGGCGTCCAGGCGGATGTTGACGAAGCCGGGACCGGCGGTTTCGGCCGAGGCGACCCCGTCGGCTTGTGTCACGGCGTCGGCCAGCCAACCGGCCAGCTCACGCGGGTTGACACCGACTTTCTTGCCCAGCTGCAGGGCCAGGTTGGTGGCGTAATCGCCGTGCTCGGGGTTGCGCGGCCGCTCGACGGTGACCGCCGCGGGCAGCGCGGCGGGGTCCAGGTCATGCTCGGCCAGCACCGCGGCGGCGGTGGTCTTGAGCAATTCGGCCAGATCGGCGGGGGTCACGAGGCTCTATCCTATGGTCTGACGTGGTCAGGACCCGAATCCGTCCGGTTCTTGGGCATCGACTCTCATGCGCTAGTCTGTCAAAGCCCACACGGCGCCGTAGTACGTGCGCCCCCGTAGCTCAGGGGATAGAGCGTCTGCCTCCGGAGCAGAAGGCCGCAGGTTCGAATCCTGCCGGGGGCACTTCCACAATCGCCTCTGCCGTGCGTTACGGGCCGGCGTCGAGCAGTCCCCGGAAGGCACCGCGCCGCGCCGAGCCTCAGCCCCAAAGCCATACCGCCACCGGCGGTTCGGGATAGGCTGCGTCGCGATAGCAAGTAGTTGAGATTGCGCCGCGAGGGACGACGATGACTGCTGTGCAGGACCACGAGACGGATTTCGCCCGGCCCTGGGCCCCGCACCGGTTGCGCATTTACACCGGCACTGCCCTGTTCGTGCTGGGCATGTTCCTGCTGCTGACCATCGCGATCGGCCTGCGCATCATTCCGGCCAGCTTCCGGGTGGATGTGATCGCCAACATGATCTTCGGGATCCCGGTGATGCTGCTGCCCTTCGTGATCCTGTGGGCGGCACCCGGTGAGCATCGCGGTCGGCTGGACCGGGCTGCCGAGCTGACGCTGTTCTACATCCCGTTCACCGCGGCCAGCCAGATCGGCTACGAGCTGATGTTCCTGATCGGTCAACCGCTGGGCTGGTGGGCGCCCACCGACGATCCGGGCTGGAAGTGGCTGTGGTGGCAATACGGACTGGCCGACACCCGCTACGTCAGCGGCAATCCGTGGGTGTTCGCCCTTGAGGTGGTCGGGGTCAGCACCGGCATCACCGTCTTCGTGATGTGGACCAAGCTGCTGCGCTCGACGCTGCCGCTGGAGTCCCGGATCCGCTGCCTGTGGGTGGTGTTGGTCGGCATCTCCATGTTGATGAGCAGTACCGCGGTCTACTTCCTCAGCGAGCTGGGGGCGGGGTTCGCCGACATCGGGCAGGACAGTTGGGGCTTCTGGTTCAAGTTCATCGGGGAGAACGTGCCGTTCATCGTGTTGCCGCCGCTGGTGATCTATGCGACGTACCTGCAGATCGACCACCTGACCCGCCAAGCGGGCGCCCGCGACGCTGATTAGCGATCGCTCAGCGCCAGCCGTTCGGCGCGTGCATTCACCAGAACATCACGGCCGCGGGAAATAGAAGACCTAGGCGCTCTCGCTATTCCGCTCTTCGCGGATAGCGGAATCACCTCCGGTAGGCCTTCCACGCCCCTAGGGTCGACCACGTGACGATTCGACTTGGCTTCCAGATCCCCAACTTCTCCTACGGCACCGACATTTCAAAGCTGTTCCCCACCGTTATCGCCCAAGCCCAAGAGGCCGAGGCCGCCGGGTTCGACGCGGTGTTCTTGATGGACCACTTCTACCAACTGCCCATGCTGGGCTCTCCCGACCAGCCGATGCTCGAGGCCTACACGGCTCTGGGTGCACTGGCGACCGCGACCGAACGGGTCCAGCTGGGCACGCTGGTCACCGGCAACACCTACCGCAACCCGACGCTGCTGGCCAAGATCATCACCACCCTGGACGTCGTCAGCTCCGGCCGGGCGATCCTGGGCATCGGTACCGGGTGGTTCGAGCTCGAACACGACCAGCTGGGTTTCGAGTTCGGCACCTTCACCGACCGGTTCAACCGGCTCGACGAGGCGTTGCAGATCATCCTGCCGATGCTCAACGGCGAGCGCCCGACCTTCGAAGGCAAGTGGTATCGCGCCCGTGAGGCGATGGCCGAACCCCGCTTCCGCGACCACATTCCGCTGCTGATCGGCGGCAGCGGTGAGAAGAAGACGATCCCGCTGGCGGCTCGCCACTTCGACCATCTCAACCTCATCACCGGATTCGACGAGCTGCCGGGGAAGGTCGACGCGGTCCGGCGTAGCTGCGAGGAGGTGGGCCGCGACCCGGCCACCCTGGAGACCACCATGTTGCTCACCGCGCTGGCCGGCGACGCTGTCAGCGCCGACCAGATCCCCGCCGAGATGAGTCAGCGGATGGTGGTCGGCAGCCCGGAATCGATCGCCGAGCAGATCAAGACCAAGGTCCTTGATGCCGGCGTGGGCGGGGTGACCATGAACATCCCCGGCTACACCCCCGGGGTGATCGCCGAGGTCGGTGCGGCGTTGCACGCGGTGCTCGACGCCTGATCCCACCGTGCTCGGCCCGGTCAGTCACGACGACAAGCGGTGAATGGCAGCGAAGATTCGCTGTGAGCGCGCGGTCATGTCGGCAGCGCTCTCGCCGGGGTTCTGCCGCCACCAGGCCACCAGAGCCGAGACCACGTTCTCCCAGACCAGCGTGATCGCCGACAGGTCCTGCGGGTCGGTGACCCCGAGGCCGGCCAGAGCCGACGCCACACCCTCGGCAGCCTGCCGGCGCAAGGCACGTCGTTGTTCACGGGCCGCATCGCGAGCGGGCCCGGCGGGCACGGTCCGGTCGTAAATCACCGGCCAGTCGCTGGGCCGGCGAGCCAAGCACTCGAAAATCGCTGCCAACACCCGTGTTCCGCTCACCACACTCACGGGCGTCTCGGATCGCTCACCCGACTCAACGGTGCCGGGCGCTGTCATGGCGCCGCCGATCGCGTCGATCAGCGACCTGCCCGCACGGCGCACGCACGCTATGTAGACACCCTCTTTGGACCCGAAATAGCTGAGCACAAGGGTTTTCGAGACGTTGACGCGCGCCGCGATCGATCCGACCACGGCGCCGGCATACCCCCGTCGTTCGAATTCCTCACCGGCAGCGTCCAAGATCGCCGTCTCCCGCACCTCGCGCGGAACGCCCTTGGTTCCACTACGGTGATTCGCCACCCGGCAACCCTAGCGATGTGAGAGCTATCACTTTGACCGAGGCGTGCACGAATGCCAATGTTACCGCCAGGTCACTTCAGGGGGTTTGCATGTCCGGGTTGCTCAACGTGATGCCGCTACCGCGGGTCGGTGACCGGTCGGGCGCGCAGTGAGCGCCGCAGTGCCGGACCGACGAAGCCGGGTGCTCGACGCCGGCGGGCGCGGCCTCGTCCGCCGGGTGCTGCCGCTGCTGGACCGCCGGCTTACGGCCTCGGTGCAGCCGTTCACCCAGGCCGCCCAGATGCGTCCCGAGCTGGACAGTCGCCGATGGGCCTGGACCCATTACGGATTCTTCGTCGCCGATCTGCCCGAGCCGTATCGCTACGTCAACACCATGACGCTGATCGGAACCACCGGCACCGTGATCTTCGACAATGGTGTGGTCGCCGCAGCTGATGCCCGGGACAACACGACCGTCTTCTCGTCGACCGCAGCGGGAAACCATCATCACTACCGCGCCTACGACGCCCGTAACGAGTGCCGGTTCGCCGCCGACGGGTCGTCGCTGCGCTGGGGTGAGGATCTGCAGGTCCATGCCGATCACCCCCGCTATCGGGTGCGCGGCAGCTACGGCACCTTCGGGGTCGAGCTCGAGTTCGACGCCGCCGAGCAGGTCTCCTATTTCGTGAAAACTCCGATCTACGACCATTTCAGTCTGCTGGCCCCCTACAGCGGCACCCTTGAGGACGGCACCGCGAGAATTCCGGTATCGGGAATCGGGACCGTGGAATACGCCCGTTGCATCAGCCCGCAAGCGCTGACTTCGCGTCCCCTTCCGGCGGCGGCTCGCCTGCCGGTCGATTTCTTCACCTACCAGATCATCGTGTTGCCCGACGGCACCCAGCTCTTACTCACCGACGTCCGCGCTTCCGGCGCCTCCGCGTGCCGGCTGGCCCAGGTGCGCTCGACCGACCGGCCGGCCGTCGTCCATACCGACACCCATTTCGCGGTCCTCGAATACGGCGAACCCGAAGTCGATCCGATGGGCCGCGCCATGCGCGTCCCGCGCCGGTTCCGCTGGACCATCCGCGACCGGGATCGCGAGATCGGCTCCATTACCGGCACCGTCGACGCTCCCCTTCGCTTCGGTCACGGCCGCGGCTATTCGGGTGCGTACAGCTACGACGGAAGCTGGTGCGGCAACCACGTCAAGGGCTCCGCATATCTCGAGTGGGTCGATTGCGAGCGACGAGACCGACCATGACCAGATCCGTGGGTACCACACGATCGGGGGGCCTCCGTGGCGCACAACCATGAACTCAAGTTTTTCGGCAGCGTCTCGCGGTTCGCCGCCCGGCACGCCTGGTGGGTCCTCACCGCCTGGCTGATCGGTGCGGGCGCACTGAATATGCTTGTGCCACAGCTGGAACACACGGTGGCTGAGCATTCCGCCCCGTTCATCCCGGAGAACGCGGCTACCGAGACACTGCGTCAAATGTCGCAAGAGTTCGGTGTTCCGGCCTCAACGGCCGTCGGCAGCATCGTGCTTTCCAGCGAACGCGCCTTGGACGGCGCCGATTTCGAGTATTACCACGAACTGGTGCAACGATTGGTCGCCGACAAGGACGACGTCGCCTACGTCATGGACACATTCAGCAACCCCGGGCTCGGCGGCCTGGGAATGAGTCCGGATCGCAAGTCACTGCACCTACTGCTCGCCACCATCGGTGATGTGGGTTCGACCCGCGCACACCAATCAACGGAGAATATCCGTGCCGAGATCACCGGGTTGGCGCGCCCGGACGGCCTTGAGGTGAACTTCACCGGCCCGTCGCCGACGCTGTCGGATCTGTTCGCCGCGATCGACACCTCCCTACTGATCATCACCGCGGTCTCACTGCTGTTGATCACCGCGATGCTGCTGGCGGTGTATCGATCGCTCGCGACAGCGTTGATTCCGATGCTGACGGTCGGCATCTCGCTGGCCGTCGCGCGCCCGATCGTTTCGTGGCTGGGCGCCCGGGAACTGCTGTCGATCTCGAATTTCACGATCGCACTGGCCACCGCCATGGTCTTGGGCGCGGGCACCGACTACGCGATCTTCCTCCTGGCCAACTACCACGAGGGCCGGCGCAGGGCGGTGCCCGTCGACGACGCAGTGGCCCGCTCCGGCTCGCGCACCGCCGCCATCATCATCGCCTCGGCGCTGACCATCGCCGGTGCCGGAATGGCGATGATCTTCACCAAGGTGGGAATGTTCCGCACCGCCGGCCCACCCATCACACTGGCCATCGCGATCACGGCCGCCGTCAGCTTGACTCTGACCCCGGCGCTGGTCGGGCTGTGGGGCCGGCACGGATATGCCGAACCGCGAGCTCTCAACGAGCGCGCCTGGCGTCGGCGTGGCGCCACCATCGTGCGCCATGCCCCGGCGCTGGCCGCCGCTTCACTGGCGTTCCTCATCGCGACCAGTTCGGTGCTGCTCACGTTCCGGCCGAACATCGACGAGAACGCCATGCAACTGCGCAGCACCGACAGCAAACGCGGATACGAACGGGTATACCGCCACTGGGGAGTCAACGAAGCCGCCCCGGAATTCATCGTCGTCCGAGCCGACCACGATATGCGCAATACCAGCGACCTGGCCGCCCTGGACCTGATCGCCAGGGCGGTCGGCAACCTACCCGAGATCGCCTACGTCCGCTCGATCACGCGCCCTGACGGAAACCCGTTAGCCGAAACGGCCGTGGGGTTTCAGACCGCACGGGTCGCCGACGGTCTCGCCGAAGCGGACCGCAGGGTAGGGACCGCATTGCCCGAGTTACGGCGCCTGGCTTCGGGAGTCACCCAACTGCGCGACGGATCCGGTGATGCGGCTGCACGTATCCCGCAACTGACCACCGGCGCCCACCAGGTGGTCACCTTGGCCCGGACCCTGCTGAGCACACTGGAATCGGCGAACCGACTGGTGTCGGTTATCTCCGATGGTTCACTCGACGTCGCGACGCTGGTGCACAACGTCTCGACCGCAACCGCGGCCCTTGACGCCGTCGCCGCTGAGATCGACAGCGGCCGCGACAAGATCGCCGCATCAACAGCGGGGTTGCACGCGGTGTTCGATCCGCTGACTACCGCGACCGCGTCGCCGATGTGCGCAAGTGACCCGGGGTGTATTCGTGCCCGCGCGGCATTCGACGAACTCAACGACGCCACTGGCGGTGCCGCACTGACCGCGATCACCGCCGCCCAGATGGTGGCCCCGATCGTCCCCGACAACGCCGTAGCCAGCGCGCTGTCAGTCCTGCCCGACCTGCGCGACACCGCCAACGGCTTACGTTCGTTGCTCGACCAACTCGGCTCTCGCACCCCCGAGCAGGCGCGCACGGACCTTAACGCCCTGACCGCCGGGATCGAGGAACTCGCCAGCGGCATCGGGCGCCTCCACGACGGACTCAACCAGGTCAAAGCCGGCACCGACACCATGGTCGAGCTCACCGGGGAACTCAGCGACGGACTGAGCCGGGCGACACAGTATCTGCAGGGACTGTCGGCGAACACCACCGACGGCGCCGGTCGGGGCTTCTATCTGCCTCCGCAGGCGCAGCACGATCCGCGGTTCACCGCCGGTCAGCAGTTGCTCATCTCACCTGACGGACGTACCGCACGGATGCTGGCGGTATGGGCGGTGAATCCCTACTCGTCGCAGGCGCTGCAGGCAGTACCCCGGATCGTCGAGACCGCGCGCAACGCCGCCACCGGGACCGTGCTGCAGAACGCCGGCATCGAGACCACGGGCCTGGCATCGCTGTCGCAGGGGCACATCGATCAAACCTGGCGAGACTTCGCGCTGTTCGGCGTGGTCGCCGTCATCGCCGTGCTGCTGGTGTTGATCGTCATATTGCGCAGCCTTGTCGCACCGCTGGTGATGATCGCAGCCGTCGTGTTGTCCTTCGCCTCCGCGGCCGGGGTGTCCACCTTGATCTGGCAACACCTCATCGGCATCGACGTGGACTGGTCGGTGCTGCCGGTCTCGTTCATGGCGCTGGTCGCCGTCGGCGCCGACTACGGCATGCTGTTCGCCGCACGAATCCGAGAAGAGTCCCACAGCGGCGTGGTCAGCGGAATCATCCGAGGGTTCGGCAGCACCGGCAGTGTCATAACCACCGCCGGGATCGTCTTCGCGATCACCATGTTCGCGCTCACCAGCGGAACGGTCCTCAACCTTGTCCAGATCGGTTCCACGGTCGGTATCGGCCTTCTGCTCGACATCACCGTGGTGCGCACCTATCTGGTTCCGGCGGCCATGAGCCTGCTCGGCGAACGCATGTGGTGGCCGTCCCGGCCGGCTCAGCCCAGCACCGTGCGCATCAGCATCACGTCGTAGGCGTTCCACAGCGACAACGTGAAGTACACCTCTTTGCCTGTCGACCAGGGGTGCAGGTAGGGCGCGTAGATGCCGCCGGGAATCTGACCGGTGGGGATCAGCGTCTGCTCGGCGCTCCACGGGCCCTGCGGCGTGGGGGCGAATCGGGCCACCACGTCATTGCCGCCGTTGCCGTACAGCGCCAGATACTGCCGCAGGTAGGTGTTGTACTGCACCGACATCTCACCCACCGGCCCGGGAATCACCGGGGTAGCCGCAGCCGGATTGTTCGGCACCCACGATCCGCTGTCACCATTCCAATACTGGTACGTCGTGAGGTCGGGAATCGTGCGCTCGGGCACCCGCGACAGGTACGCCGAGCCGCCGCGACCAGCGGGGGTCCCGTAGGAGTACAGGTAGCCGTCGCCCCCGCGCAGGAACGCGCCCATCTGGAATTTCTCGTTACCGGGGACGAAGCGCGCCCGGGGGACGTTCTCCGGCGACGTCGAACGCACCGTGCCCGGATAGACCCCCCACGTTTCGCCGTTGTCGTTGGAGACCGCGATCGCCGAGTAGTTGGTGGACCATTCGCCGTCGCGGCCCCACTGCTTGATGGACATGAAGTTCATGTACTGGTTGCCGGCGATCCCGATGGCGGCGGTGGGGATCATGCCCTCCTGGTGCGGAGACAGCTTGACGGCGGGCAAGATCTGCTTGGAGAAGTTCGCTTGGCGCAGTGGCGAACCCGAGTGCCTGTTGCCGACCGCGCCGGGGCCCACGGTGATTCCGTCGGCCAGGTTGTTGTCCGCACTGCGGAACAGCACGTTCTGCCGCCACTGTTTGCCTTGGATGCGGCAGTAACCGAAGGTGTCACCGAACGCGTAGAGGACCTGGCGATTGGCGGGATCGCCGTTGTCCCAGGGGATTCCAAGGTCGGTTCCGGAGATGCCGAAGCGTTGCAGCGTTTGGTTGGGGCTGTTGGGTCCGGTCACCCACTCCACCAGCGACGTCTGGGAACCCGCGATCGCCCCGGCGGCATCCGCGGTCGACAGCCCCGGATCGGCGCCGGCGTTCGGAACGGGCTGAACCGGTTGGGCGGCGTTCGGCGCGACCTGACCACCCGGGTACGGCGCCGGAGGCACCACCGCGGCCTGCTGTTTGACGGTGCCGTTGGGGTTGATCAATGCGGCGATCAGCGGGCCCAGTTTGGGCAGTGGCGCACTGTCATTGGTGCCGCGGGGCCGTCGCCCGCTCGGCAGTTGGCCGGCTCCGGTCGCCGGCGAACCCGGCGGCGGATCGATGTTGGCCTCCGGCGCGTTACAGGTCGCCGCCATCGCCGGGGGTGCTAACTCGGTGGCGAGCACCATCCCGAGCGCGACCGCCGGCACCATCGCCGCCGAGACGATTCGACGCGTCGCCGCCATGTCACACCTTTCCGGGACCGCTCCGGGCCTCGCCTGTTGTGACGATAGATGCTGGTGAGGCGGTTGTGACTAGTGAGCTATCGATAGAGACGCTTCCGTAACCGTGTCGCAACGGCCGACGGACGGCTGCCCGGGCGCCTCAGCGGCCGAACTCGGCGACCACCTCCGCGGCGCGCCGCAGCTGGTCAGGGTCGGAACTGGTGGGAATCAAATGGATCTCATCGGCACCGATCGCCTGGAAGCTGCGCAGCAGGCCGAGAAGCTCGTCCTCGCTGCCGGCCCAACCCGTGGTCGGGGCCATCGCCTCGACGTACTCGGCGGGAATCCAGTTCATATAGCGCAGCAGGTGCTCGCGCACCTGGTTGCGGGCGGTGTTGTGCTCGCCCAGCGCGAACCAGAACGAGGTCGCCAGATACGGTTTCGCCTTGCCCGCCTGCTGCCACGCCTGCCGGGCGACATCGAAGAGCTCGTTCTGCTTGGCCACGTCGAGGTCCATCGTGATGCCGGCCAGACCCTCGGCCCACGTGGCCGCGCTGCGCAGGGTCTTGGGGCCGATGGTGCCGACCACCAGCGGCGGGCCGCCGGGCTGCGCCGGCGCCGGCCCGACCGGCAGCACCGACTCGGTGAGCTTCTCCCCCGCCCAGACCCGCTTCATGATCGCGACCCGCTCGGCCATGTCCCGCATCGTCTGCGTCGCCGGATCAGCGCCCACCGCGCAGTAGTCCTCATGACGGCCGCCCACACCGACGCCGACGGTGAGCCGCCCGCCGCTCAGCAGGTCCGCGGTGGCCAGCGCCTTGGCCAGCATGACCGGATCGTGCAGTTGCGGAACGATCACCGTCGTCACCAAGCGCACCCGCTCGGTCCACGCCGCCAGCGCCCCCAGCAGGGTCAGGCT
>Ga0182736_1001839_pt1 | contig 18414 bp, 13 predicted proteins | sample eDN5th30CKraftBY_FD_128882 | JGI IMG/M metagenome (GOLD analysis project Ga0182736, IMG submission 128882) | Enriched backyard soil microbial communities from Emeryville, California, USA - eDNA 5th pass 30_C Kraft BY (version 2) (version 2) | ecosystem: Environmental > Terrestrial > Soil >... | reverse complement strand
GACGATGCGGTCCGCCGGGGTCGGCGGCTGGCTACTCCCCAAGTGACGGGCGGCGATTAGATGAAAGGGCCGGTGCGGTCAAGCCGAGGCCAGGCGACAGGCGTCGCAGCAAGCGTGAAGTGGAACGTCCGGCCAATCGGATCAGGAAAAACTTCTTTCGGGCAGCAGTCAGGTCAAGAAATACTCGCCGCGTCCTTTCGATATCCGATCGTCTGTTTTTGAGAATTAATGCGGATTGCAGAGTTCGTTCTTTCAGCTACAGGATCTCGTGATTTTTGACGTGCGACCGGCAGCCGGTCGAACGGAAGGGGAGGACATGAAAGCTTCACACGCACTAATGACGGCGCTTGGCCTGTTAAGTCTATCGCAGCAGCTATTTGCGCAACCCGATGTGAGTGAAGATAGCAGCGGCCGGCTGGTCTATGATGCGGCTTTTTTTGCTCAATTCTCTCCCGCCAATGCTTTGCAGATGGTGCAGCGCGTGCCCGGTTTCACTGTGGAGAATATCAGCACGGAAGTGCGCGGCTTCGCGCAGGCTGCCGGAAATGTCGTCATCAACGGTCAGCGCCCCAGCGCCAAGAGCGACACGCTCGATGTCATTCTCGCGCGCATTCCCGCCAATAATGTGCGGCGCATCGAGCTGGTCGCCGGCAACGAACTGGGGGCGGACTATGTCGGCAAGCCGCAGGTGCTGAACCTGATCCTGACCGACAAGGCCGGCCTCTCCGGAACGGTCGAGGGCCGCCTCTCGCGCGAATATACCGGACGCATGCTGCCCCGGGGCAGCGCCGCGCTCGTCTATCGCCGGGGCGATTCCTCCTTCAACGCCGCTCTCAACTATCAGCTTGCCAATATGGGCAGCGAGCAAGGCTTCGATCGCCTGACCGCCCTCCCCTCCGGCGCCGAAATCGAGCTTCGCAACAAGAATATCCGCAATACCGAGCCTTATACCGTCGCCGCGCTCGGCTGGTCGCATGAGCAGGCCGCCGACCGGAGCATCCATCTCAACGCCAAGCTCTCATTCGATAAATGGACGCTGTATCAGCAGGGCGACATCATCCGCGCCGGCGCGAAAATACGGGACGAACTCTATACCGAGGATCATCTCTGGCGGACATGGGAGCTGAGCGGCGACATCACGCGGCCACTGGCCGGCGGGGCTGTCAAACTAAACCTGCTGGCCACCCATCGCCACCGTGACAATGACGATGCTTTTGCAGAAAGTGTCGACGGAACCGCGCTTGGCGGCTTCTATCAGGCGTTTGACGACTTCCGGGACGAGCGCGTTGCCCGCCTCGCCTGGACCCGGCCGGACTTTTCCGGCTGGACAGTCGAAATCGGGGCGGAAGGCGCGTTCAATCAGCTGCGCACGGATCTCAACATCTTCAACGTCGATAGCCAGGGCGTGCAGGATCGCGTCCACCTTCCCATCGATGACGCGACCGTTTCCGAATATCGCGGCGAGGCGTTCCTCAATGCCGGGCGCGCGATCACGCCTAATTTGCGGGCCGATTTCGGCATTAATTTCGAGACATCCCGCCTCAAGGTGACGGGCGATGTGAGTGCGCGCCGCACCCTCAGCTTCTTCAAGCCCAAGGCGGCGCTGGACTGGACGGTGGATGGCTGGCACCTCCAGCTGAACGCCACGCGAACCGTCGCCCAGCTCAAGTTCGAGGATTTCGTCAGCGGCTCCTCCTTCAACACCAATCAGACAGATGGCGGGAATGTCGACCTGCAACCGCAGAGAAAATGGGAGTTTCTGTTCACGGTTGATCGCAAGATACTGGGCGATGGCCGCCTGAAAGCCGACCTTGGCTATAATGCGGTCAGCCGCGTGCAGGATCGCATTCCGCTCAAGACCATCGATGCCATTACGGGCGAACCCGTCAATACCGACCTTGACGCCCCCGGCAATCTGGGGCGCGGGCGGGAGTGGATCGCGCGCACCAATCTCGATCTGCCGCTTGGGCGCGTCGGGGTGAAAGGCGGCCGCCTCAGCCTGTCCGGCGCCTATCTCGATACATCGGTGCGCGACCCCTACACGCTGACCGACCGGCACTTCACCGGGGTTTCGCTGTTCACCTATACCGCCACATTCCGGCAGGACCTCGCCGCCTTCGCCTGGGGGCTGGAGATGCGCGGAGACACCGGCGCAACCTATTACCGCATCAAGGAAACGGACAATATCCGCGGCATTTCGCCTCGGCTTTCCGCTTTCGTCGAGTATCGCCCCAGCAACCGCTCGACCGTGACCTTCGGCGTCGACAATCTGACCAATGCCCCGGCAAAGCGCTGGCGCATCTTTTACGACCCCGACCGGACGGAAACCGCGCCCTTCGAGCAGGAATATCGGGAGCGCAACCCGCATCTGCTCCTCTATCTCTCGCTCAAGCACAGCTTCGGATAGGGCGCTAAAGGAAGGCTTCGGATAACGAGGAAAAGCAGGGGGCGAACGCCATGGAAAAGCGCCGTCCCCTGTGTCTCATGACGTCATGCCATCAGCGGCGGGCCTTCATCCGCTATCCGCATCTGACTGCACGCCGACCTGCTTCCCGGATCAGAAATTCACGCCGACGCGCAGGCCATATTCACGCGGCGAACCGTAAAATTCATTGCTGCCAAACTGGCCGGAGACATATTCCTTGTCGGTCAGATTGGTACCATAGGCCTCGATCCGCCAGCCATCCTTGCGCAGCGTCAGCAGCGCCGAGAGCAGCCCTCGCCCGGCCATGTAATCGCTGATCGGCGAATAGCCCAGATAGGTGAATTGCGACCCGACATAGGCGAAATTCACGCGCGGCGTCAGCGTCGCCCCATCGCCCAGCTCAAAGCGATAATCCGCGCCCAGACTATAAGTCCATTTCGGCGCATAGAGATTGGGCCGGCCGCCCGTCGTCTCAAGAAACGGGCCATAATCGAAGCAGAGCGGCGGCGAGGATGGCGTGCCCGCCGGACATTGCGGCCCCAACGTGCCGGATAGCAGATTCCGCGTGTTGACGAAGGTCACGCTGGCCAGCTCCGAATCGATATAAGCCACGCTGGCATCGAAACCGAAGCCGCCAAGCCGCGCCTGAACCTGTGCCTCCAGCCCCTTGATCTTGACCGACGAGATATTCTCGACACCGGAAAAGCCGGTGCTCGGCTCAACGACGTTAAACTGAAAGCCCTTATAAGCATTGTAGAAGGCGTTGAGCTGGGTGCGGATGCGATTGCCGAGGAAGCTCGACTTCCAGCCAACCTCATAGCTCATCACCGTTTCCGGATCGAACTCGGACGTGGTGGAGGAGAACCCGCCGGGTTTATAGCCACGCGCGACCAGCCCATAGACAAGATTATCCTCATCCGGCTTCCAGTTCAGCGCCGCCTTGCCCGTGAAGCGCGAATCCTTATGCGCGCCCGACAGATCCGACACCGCCAGACCGCCGGGCGGGAAACCCGGAATCCCGCGGCCGATCACCACATCGCCCGTGCCGGTCGCCTTATAGGTGGAGTAGCGGCCGCCGAGCTGAATTTCGAGGCTGGGCATCAGCTCATAATTGCCCTGCGCGAAGAAGCCTGTCGTCGTGCGCTGATTATCGGGCGTGATATCGGTGGGGAAACCGCCCTGATCCTCATAGATGCGCACTGTGATATCGTTACGCTGATAATAGGCGCCCAATATCCAGTCGAACGGGCCGTCCGTGGGCGAGATAATGTTGATTTCCTGACTATATTGCCGTTCGCCCGCAAAATAATCCTGGCTGATGTCACCCCCGGCCGCCAGCGGCGCCTGCGACCCGTCGACATCATAGAGATTCTTGATCCGTTTATATTGATAGCCGGAAAGCGAGCGGATCACGATGCCACTGGCCAGCTCCTGCCGCAGCTCAAGGCTGCTCATGAACGCCAGATCCCGATTGCCCACCTTCTCATCGAAGCTGAGCGTCCAGATATCCCCCACCCGGAAGGGCGCAAAGGTCGTGCCCGGAATGGGGCGATAAGGATAGCCGCCGCTATCGCGATCGTTGAACTGCACCTTGGCGATCGCCTGAAAGCTGCCGGGCTGCCACATTGCGGTGACGCGCCCGCCAAATTCCTTCAGCTTTCCGGCGTCATTATCATAAGGCCCGACATCATGATAATAGCTGTCATGCCCGCGATAGAAGCCGGCGACGCGAACACCCAGCTCGTCGGCCAGCGGCAGGTTCAGCGCCCCTTCGGCGGCGACATTGTTGAAATTGCCATAAGCCAGCTCGGCATAGCCGCCGACGCCCGATGTCAGATCCGGATTGCGCGAATTGATGAAGATCGCGCCGCCGGTGGAATTGCTGCCAACGAGCGTGCCCTGTGGCCCGCGCAGCACCTCCACGCTGGCCAGATCGTAAAAGCTGTTCGCCTGCACGATCGGCGGCTGGAACAGACCATCGACATAGGTGGCGACGCCGGCCGTCACGTTCGGCGAATCGCTCGCCAGTCCGATGCCGCGAATGTTCACATTCTGGATGATGCCGCCATTGCTGACCGAGAGCGCGGGCGTTGCGGTTTGCAGGTCGGCCAGATTGGTCACCGCCTTTTGCGCCAGCGCCGCGCCATCCAGCGCCGTGGCGGAGATCGCCACATTTTGCAGACGCTCGGTGCGGCGCTGCGCGGTGACCACAATGTCGGCGAGCCCTTCCTCGGGCTGGGTCGCCCCTGCCGCATCCTGAGCGGCGGCGGGCGCCGCGAAAAGCCCCAATGCCAGCGCGGCGCATGATGCGCCCGTCAGATATCCCCTCATCTTCCTTCTCCCTATATTATAATATCTTGTGGTTGCGGGCCTTCAGCGCGGCGTCCAGGCGGATGCGGCGGCGAGGAAGGCCGCTGTCTCGGCGGAGGGCTGCTCGTCGGCGGGCGGGAAATAGCTCAGCTTCACCACCACCGTCCGCGTCGCCGGATCGACAAACACATATTGGCCCTGAAGGCCGATTGCCGAATAAGCCGGCGTGTCCGGCATGGTCCACCACTGGAAGCCATAGCCGCCCGAGGCGTCTTCCGTGGCGGCCGGCGCGGTGGATTCATCCACCCATTTGCCGGAAACGATCTGATGCCCATTGGCCGCGCCGCGGTTCAGCATCATCAGCCCGAAACGCGCCCAGTCGCGCAAGGTGGCGTTGAAGCCCGCGCCGCTAAACTCGCGGCCGACGCCGGGCGCGCCATCCATGATGTAGAAAGCGTCATGCTCCGTGCCGAGCGGCTCCCACAGCGTCTGCGCGGTATAGGCCGCGACGCTGGTGCCCGTGACGCGCTCGACCAGCCATCCGAGCACGGCGGTATCCAGCGTCTTATACTGGAACACCGCGCCGGGCGCGTGGAGGCGCTTGATGGTGCGCGCGGCATCCGCAAAGCGCGCGATATTCTTGACAAGCGCGTTGATATGGTTGGTCGCGGCAATGCCCGGATTGGCGAAATCATAGCGCTCCTCATAATCGACGCCGGAGCGCATCTGCATGATCTGGCGGATCGTCACGCCATTATAGCCGCCCTGCTTCAGCTCCGGCAGATAGGTGGTGATCGGATCGTCGAGCGATTTGATCCGCCCTTCCTCCAACGCCTTGCCGACCAGCACCGAGGTCACCGATTTGGTCATCGACCAGCCCATGAACCGCGTGCGCTCATTGCTGTTGTTGCGGTATATTTCCGAGACGATCCTGCCATCTTTCATCACCAGCAGGGCATTGGTGTAGCTGCGTTCGAGAAATTGCTGCGCCGAGTAGCTTTTCCCCTCAAAGCTATAATTGAAGTCGAGCGCATGGTCGGCGCGCGGCAGCGTCCATATGCTGCCCGCGCGCGCCACAGTGCGCGTCGTGAACAGTGTGTCCATGCTGCGGAACATGAGGGCGTTCACATCGCCATCGAGCATGTGCCAGCGCAAGGTCTGCACGGCGACCGGCACATCCGACGGCGCACCGGACGCGAGTTGCGGCGGCAGCACCTGCTGGGCACCGGCCGGCGTTCCACAAAAAGCGAGGCCGACAGCCAACGCAACCACTCGCAACCGATCCGACATCATCTTCGCCCTCACCTGAAAACAGGGGCGACTTGAGCGTCGCCTCCGCCCCGATTCTGGACGGGAAAGGCGCTCCGCCGCATCTCCCATTTGGGATAGGCGCGGCGGCTTTGTGCTAGGGCGCGATCATATAGGCGGCGACAGACCCGCAGAGTTTGCGAACCAGCTCCGCCTGCCGCCCGGATGCCGTCTTCGCCAGCACCTGCTTGAGCTGGATGCGCGCCGTGCCGATCGAAATATCCCGCGACGCGGCAAAATCGGCAAGCGACAGACCCGACGCCAGCGCGGCGGCCAGCCGGGCCTCCGCCGGCGTCAACGAGAAGAGAGCGGCGATTTCGGCCAGATCAAGATGCGGCGGCACAGACGAATGGGAGAGGAAAAGCGCGATCGGCGCCGGTGTTCCGGGCCAGCGCGATGCATGACGATCATCCTCCAGCCGCACGATCCGCATATGAACAGGCTCGCTGCTGCTACCGCCGCTCAGGCCGACCGTCGCGACCGCCTGCCTGCCCTGCGCGACGGCCGCCGTCAGCTCCCGTAACGACTGGGCTTCCGGCCGGGCGCGGCATCGCAACTGCCCATCGGCCACATATAGGGCGGGCGATGCCGCCAATATTCGCGCAGCCGCCGGATTATACCATTCCACGTCCAGATCGCCGGTGCACAGGATGATGCCTGCCCGCAGCTGCTCCAGCGCCGCCTCGAACCCGCTACTGCGCCCCTGCGGACGAACAAGCTGGCCGTTCAGCCGCACCGCCTGCTTGAGATGCGGCAACAGCGCCTGGAGGAAATGCTCCTCCCCCTCCTCCACATCGCGCGCGTCCCCCGGCTGGCGGTGAAGAATAAGCGTAAAATTCCGCTGGTTGCTGATCGGGAAGGTGACCCAGATCGCATCCCCCAGACCGCCTTGCCCCAGCCGGGTCCGCAATGCGCCGAGCGCCGGGCTGGCCGATCCGAACAGCCGCACGTCGCTCCCCACCTCGCCGGGGATGCGGGCCATCAACCTGCGATCCAGCCGGGGATTGTCCGGCCGGTTCACACAGCGATCATGCAAGGCCGCATGGGCGAGCGAGGCGGTATCCCGAGCCACCCATCGTTCGTGATACCGGCCGCCCTGATGTTCCAGAACCTGAACCACGGCGCTGCGCATGCCGACATCAGCGCAAAGCTGATCGAGCATGACCGTCCAGCGGCTATCGCACTCGGCCGTGCCATAGAGATCAAGCAATATGCGATGAGACAGGTCCATCGCCCTTCCCCTCCACCACCGTCGGTTTCACGCTGCAATCCACCATGTTCGGCGGGAAAGCGCCATCGAAATCACGATGGGAGCGCGCGAGAGGTGACCAATGGTGGCCGCGGCGGCACAGTGATGCGCCGCCTCAATCGTCCATGGTGCTCGGCTGCCGCACCGTCTCCACCACGAAGCCCTTGCGCCACATGATCCACAGCAGCACCATGCCGGGCACGGCCACAACGACCGTGAAGGCCCAGAACCAGAACCAGCCGAGCGCCTCGGCCAGATAGCCCGACGGGGTCGAGAGCCATGTCCGCCCCACGGCCGCGAAGGAAGAGAGCAGCGCAAACTGGGTGGCGGTGTAGGCGAGGCTGGAGAGGCCGGAGAGATAGGTCACGAACACGGTAAGGCCGATGCCGCTGGTGAAATTCTCCGTGCCCACCGCCAGCGCCAGCATGGGCGTCGAGTGCCCGGCCACCGCCAGCAACGAGAAGAGGAAGTTGGAGAGCATCATCATCAGCCCGGAGACGAACAGCGCCCGCCCCATGCCCAGCCACGCGATAAAGGGCGCGCCGAAGGCCGAGCCTATGATGAGGGCGGCGAAACCGACAAATTTGTTGACCGCGACATATTCCGTATCGCTGAAACCCAGCTCCACGATCATCGGCGCGAGCATGACCTGCCCCATCGCATCGCCAATCTTGTAGATAAGGACGAAGCCGAGGATCAGAAATGCTCCGTGGCGGCCCAGAAACTCGCGAAACGGGTTGACCACCGTCTCGGCCAGCCATGTGCCGAGCGAGGCGCCCGCCTTGCGCGCATGCCGCTCGATATAGCGGCCCGGCCCGGCAAACAGCGCGCCGATCGCAGCGGGCAGCACGCAGAAGGCGGTGATGCCATAAGCCGCCGCCCAGCCCAGCCCGGCCCCCTCGCTGGAGGCCAGGAAGATCGTGCCCGCACCCGCCAGCAAATTGCCGGTGCGATAGCCGAACTGGTTCATCGCTGTGCCGTGCGGCAGTTCCTCCTCGCTCAATATCTCGATGCGATAGGCGTCGATGACGATATCCTGCGTTGCCGAGAGGAACGCCACCATGATCGCCCAGAGCGCGAACTGGCCCAGATGCAGGGCCGGATCGCTCGCCCCCAATTGCCACAGCGCCGCGAACAGCAAGGCCTGAATGAAGAACAGCCATGCCCGCCGCTGCCCGAACAGGCGGGTCAGGACCGGCAGCGGCAGCTTGTCGACCAGCGGCGCCCACAGGAATTTGAGCGTATAAGGCGTGGTGAGGCCGATAGCGAAGCCGATGGTCGATTTGTCGATGCCCACGCGCGAGAGCCAGAAGGTCATCGTCGCCAGCAGCAGCGTCAGCGGAAAGCCGCTCGAAATGCCGAGCAGGAACGCCACAAAGGGCATGGGCCGCAAATAGGGACGAAAAGCGGGGATGATGAAGGCGACAGCAAGCACCGCAACAACGATCAAGGCGAATATCAGTGCTTGCGACATGGGCGCTCCCTGCGTCTCTTCCGGGCGCAAGGCCTAGAGCATTTTGACGGCGGAAGGAAACAGCTGACGGCATGACGCTGCCGGTTGCGCGCCAATCCGTGCCTTATCGTCCGCTCAATCCCCTGGAAAGCCGCTCAATCCCTTGAAAACAGCGTGAGTCCGGCCGGCAGGCGCCCGGCGGGCTGCCCGGCCAGCAGCCGCTTGCAGACCGCGATCGCGCGGACGAGACTGCGCGGCTCGAAGGGTCTGGCCAGCACCCCAAGCGCGATTCCCATATCCCGCGCATCCTCCGGGCAATTGGCGGTGGCGAACAGCACGGCAATGCCGCGCGCCCTGGCATGGCGTGCCAGATCGAGCCCGGAGCGCGCGCCACGCAGCCGGATATCGACGATGAGCAGGTCGATCGCGCCCTCTTTCTCGATCACCGCCTCGGCATCGCGGAAACGATCGACCGTGGCGACGACCTCATAGCCGGCATGCTGGAGCGCCCGCTCCGTATCGAAAGCGAGCAGCGGTTCATCCTCGACAACCAGAATGCGGCTGAGCCCTTGCCTTCCCTTCGAGAAAAACATTGCCGGCCCGCCTCTCTTGCGCCACTAGCCTCGACCATCCACACAGAGCGGAAGCGCTGGTCCGCTACGCTGCGCGGCGGCGATTCGCCAGTGCAACTGCGATACAGTCCAACCAAAAAAGGGACGAAGCCCCTTGGCGTTCACCAAAGGCCCGCGAGGCCCCCGTCATCCATCACGGCCCAGTGCCGCCACGCCATCCGCCGGCCACCGCACCCGCCGGGACGGGCCGGCGGCGGCGCCCGCAAAAACCGGCGGCAAATCGCGCGCCCGGCCGGCTTCCGAACCCCGCGCGAAACCGGCGGGCAAGCCATCGGCCAAGCCGGCCGACCGCGCTGCCGCCACTGCCCCCGCTATGCGCGAGGGCGACCGCATCGCCAAGCTGCTGGCTCGCGCCGGCATCGCCTCGCGCCGGGATATCGAGCGGATGATCGCGGAGGAACGCATCGCCATCAACGGCGAGACGGTCACCACCCCGGCGACCATCCTCACCTCGCTGCGCGGCGTCACCGTGGACGGCAAGACGGTGAAGGAACCCGCCGCCGCGCGCCTGTTCCTGTTCCACAAGCCGGTCGGCCTGCTCACCACCGCGAAGGACCCGCGCGGCCGCCCGACCATCTATGACCGCCTGCCCGCCGACCTGCCGCGCGTGATGCCCGTGGGCCGGCTCGACCTCAATACCGAGGGGCTGCTGCTGCTCACCACCGACGGTGGCCTCAAGCGGCAGATGGAGCTGCCATCGAGCGGTGTCGAACGCACTTACCGCGCCCGCGCCTTCGGCACCGTGAGCCAAGCCCAGCTGGAAGATCTAATCGACGGCGTGGAGATTGACGGCATGCGCTACGGGGCGATCGACGCCAATCTGGAGCGCCGCACCGGCCGCAACCAGTGGATCGAAATGACGCTGACCGAGGGCAAGAACCGCGAAGTGCGCCGGGTGCTGGAGCATCTGGGACTGGAAGTCAGCCGGCTTATCCGCACGCGCTACGGACCCTTCACGCTTGGGGACTCCAGACCGGGCGAGATTATGGAAGTGAAACCCTCCGAGATCGCCCGTTTCCGAAAGACGCTGCCATGAGGATCATCGCCGGCCAGTGGCGCGGACGTCCGCTGGCAACGCCCGATGGCGACACAACCCGCCCGACGGCGGACCGCACGCGCGAGACGCTGTTCTCCATGCTCACCAGCCGCATCGGCTCCTTCGAGGGGCTGCGCGTCGGCGACTTCTTCGCCGGCTCCGGCGCGATCGGCCTTGAAGCTCTCTCGCGCGGGGCGGCCTCCTGCCTGTTCATGGAGCGTGACCGGGCCGCGATCGCCGCGATCCGCGCCAATGCCGCCAGGCTCGGCGTGCCCGCGCCGGACATTCGCCAGGGCGATGTGCTCGGCCTCGGCCCGGCCCCCACGCCACTGGACGTCATCTTCATGGACCCGCCCTATGGCACCGGCGCCGGCGTGGTCGCGCTGGACAAGCTCGGCCGCCTCGGCTGGACGGGACCGGCGACATGGGTGAGCATCGAAGCCGGCCGTGGCGAGGTCATCGCGGTCAAGGGCTATGAAATCGAGACGGAACGAGCAGTCGGCAAGGCGACGTTATACCTGCTACGGCCGGAAGCATAAACCGGGACGACCCGTCGCTCCATCGATCGCGTCTGTTTCAGGGTTGTCCGGTCCGCGCGAGCAAGCTGCCCGCGCGGACCGCTATCTCATCTCCCGCCGGGATTCACGCACTCATCCTTCACCGTGCTGGAGCATTTGGGATAATCCTCCGGCGCGGGCGGTGCCGATTGCGTTACCGGAGCCTGATCGCCGATCACGGGGTCCTGCGTACCGGCGGGCGGCGGCGCAGGCGGCTCCGGCGGTGCAGGCGGGACCGCAGCATCGGGCAGGCCGCTACGTGGATCGGCCGGGCCATCAGCGGGCCCCGGCACGTCCGACGGGCCGGGGCGGGCCACGGGCGCATCGGAGGCCGGGTCCGGCACATCCTGCGCATGGGCGGAAAAAGCCAGCGTCGCCGCGCTGAGGCCGATCATCCATGTCGAGAGTTTCATGATAATATCCTTTCCTGGAACGATCACGGGAGAAGAACGGGTGACCCCTGTCTGCGTTCCTCCATTGGTCCCGACAGCCCCACTCCCCGTCCCGTCCGATGCTTTCACCGGCAAAATACTTGTGTCCACGCCATCTGTTCCCTAACTGTTCGCTCGTGAACACCCTTTCTCCTCCGCCCGCCGACCCGCCCTATCTCCATGGCCTCAATGCGCCCCAGCGCGAGGCTGTGCTGACGACGGAAGGCCCCGTGCTGGTGCTCGCCGGCGCGGGCACGGGCAAGACAGCGGCGCTGACCGCGCGTCTCGCGCATCTTGTGGCGACGCGGCGGGCCTATCCGTCTGAAATCCTGTCCGTCACCTTCACCAACAAGGCCGCGCGCGAGATGCGCGAACGTGTCGGGCGGATGATCGGCGATGCGGTGGAGGGCATGCCATGGCTCGGCACCTTCCACGCCATCGGCGCGCGGATGCTGCGCCGCCATGCCGAACTGGTCGGTCTGCAAAGCAACTTCACCATTCTCGATACGGACGACCAGCTGCGCCTGATGAAGCAGATCATCCAGGCCGCCGGACTGGACGAAAAGCGCTGGACCGCCCGCGCGCTGGCCGCGCTGATCGACCGCTGGAAGAATAAGGGCTTCACCCCGGCGGATATCGACGCCGGCGAGAGCGAGGCCTTCGCCAATGGCAAGGGCGCGGAGATATATGCCGCCTATCAGGCCCGGCTGCGCGCGCTGAACGCCTGCGATTTCGGCGATCTGCTGCTGCACATGCTGACCTTGTTCAAGACCGACCGCGCGGTGCTGGAGCATTATCAGGAGCGCTTCCGCTACATCATGGTGGATGAGTATCAGGATACCAACACCAGCCAGTATCTCTGGCTGCGGCTGCTTGCCCAGCAGCGCAAGAATATCTGCTGCGTGGGGGATGACGATCAGTCCATCTACTCATGGCGCGGCGCGGAAGTGGCCAATATCCTGCGCTTCGAGCGGGACTTTCCCGGCGCCACGATCATCCGGCTGGAACAGAATTATCGCTCCACCCCGCATATTCTGGCGGCGGCCTCCGGCGTGATCGCGCAAAATGGCGGGCGGCTCGGCAAGACCTTGTGGACGCAGGCCGACGAAGGCGAGAAAGTGCGCGTGATCGGCGTATGGGACGGGCCGGAGGAAGCCCGGCGCATCGGCGATGAAATCGAGGCGCTGGCGCGGCGCGGCACCGGCGCGGACGATATCGCCATCCTCGTGCGCGCCTCGTTCCAGACCCGCGAGTTTGAGGATCGCTTCATCCAGATCGGCATGCCTTACCGAATCGTCGGCGGCTTCCGCTTTTACGAGCGCGCGGAAATACGCGATGCGCTGGCCTATCTGCGCCTCGTCAACCAGCCGGCGGACGATCTGGCTTTCGAACGCATCGTCAACGTTCCCAAACGGGGCCTTGGCGACAAGGCGGTGGAGAAGCTGCACCGGCTTGCCCGCGCGCAGGACGTGCCACTCACCCTTGCGGCCGCCCGTATTCTCGAAACGGATGAGCTGACCCCGCAGGCCCGCCGCGCACTCGGCAATTTCATGGCCGGCATCGCGCGCTGGCGGGACCTCGCCAATAGCATGGGCCATGCCGATCTCGCCCGGCAGATACTGGATGAGAGCGGTTATACCGCCGTGCTTCAGGCCGAACATTCCACAGAGGCGAGCGGCCGCCTCGAAAACCTTCAGGAACTGGCGCGCGCCATGGAGGACTATGAGACGCTCGGCGCCTTCCTCGAACATGTCAGCCTCGTCATGGATAACGACGCCGCGCGGGACGAGGCCAAGGTCACCATCATGACCATCCATGCCGCCAAGGGGCTGGAGTTCGACACGGTGTTCCTCGCCGGGTGGGAAGACGGGCTGTTCCCCTCCCAGCGGGCGCTGGACGAGGGCGGCCTTGCCAGTCTGGAGGAAGAGCGCCGGCTCGCCTATGTGGCGATCACCCGCGCGCGGCGGCGCTGCTTCATCATGCACGCGGCCAATCGGCGGGTTTACGGGCAGTGGACCAGTTCCATCCCCTCCCGCTTCATCGGCGAGTTGCCGGCCGACACGGTGGAGGAGGAATCCACCCTCTCCGGCGGCGCCAGCCTGTGGCGCGCCAACTGGTCCGAGCGGGAAGACCCTTTCGCCAATGTCGCGCGCGGCGCCGGGCGCGGGCCCGGCTGGCAACGCGCGCAAGGCCAGTTCGCCCGCGAGCCGGTCCGCATCATCGAAGCGCGGCAAAGCGCGGTCAGCCTCGGCAACAAGAGCCGCAGCGACATCAGCGTCGGCACGCGGATCTTCCACGAGAAGTTCGGCTATGGCCGCGTTCGGGAGATCGAAGGCAACAAGCTGGAAATCGACTTTGAGCAGGCCGGCGCCAAGCGCGTGCTGGACAGTTTCGTCAGCCTTGCCTGAATATGCGGCATGGCTGACGGGATGATAATCTGAAATCCGCCGCACCAGTTCAGCCTGCGGCCGTGGCCGCCATCACGCCCATTGCCGACGGCGAGCGCACCCCGTAGGAGCAGCGCATGGCCAGCGCCCCCTCCAATTCTGATCGCCCGGGCGAGTCCCGTCCCCCGACCCATCCGCTGCAAATCCCGGCCTTTCGGGCATTTCTGGCGCTTCGCCTGTGCACCATTCTGGGCTCGGCTGGCATGTCCATCATCATCGCATGGCAGGCCTATAATATCGCACGGCTGACTATGCCGCCGGCGCAGGCCGCGGCGCAGCTCGGCCTGATCGGCCTCATCCAGTTCGTGGTGCTGTTCCTCGTCACGCCCTTTGCCGGCCTCGCTTCGGACAATTTCAAGCGGACGCGCATCGGCATGGTGACGCTCAGCCTGCTGCTCGGCTGCGCGGGGGTGCTCGCTCTTGCCAGCTATGAAGGCTGGATCGGCCTGCCGCTCATCTTCTCCATCGCCGCCGTGCTGGGTTTTGCCCGCGCCTTTCAGGGGCCCGCGCTCAGCTCCCTTGCGCCCAATATCGTGCCCAAGGAGATGCTGCCGCGCGCCATCGCCTTCAGTTCCATGTTCTGGCAGGCCGGCACCATCATCGGGCCGGCCATTGCAGGCTATGCCTATGCGCTGGAATCCTATTATGCCTATCTGATCAGTGCCGGCCTGTTTCTGGTTTCCGTGATTGCGCTGGTTCTGGTCGGGGACGTTCCGCAGGCCCCGCGCCAGACGGGCCGCCACCCGATCCGCCAGGTCATTGACGGGCTGAGCTATGTGCGGACCAACCGCCTCGTCTTCGGCGCCATCACGCTCGATCTCTTCGCCGTGCTGCTGGCGGGCACGACCGCCCTGCTCCCGGTCTATGCGCGCGACATATTGCATATCGGCTCGGAAGGCCTCGGCCATCTCGCCGCCGCGCCGGGCATCGGCGCGGGCCTCACCGCGCTCATCTTCTCCTTCCGCCCGCTGCGCCATAATGTCGGCCTCAAGATGCTGCTCTCGGTCGGGATATTCGGCGTCGCCACCATCGTTTTCGGCCTCACCGCCTTCATGCCGTCGGGCATCGCCATGGCGGTCGCGCTCGTCGCCATGGCGATCTGGGGCAGCGCGGACATGTTCTCCGTATTCGTGCGCCAGTCGCTCATCCAGCTCCATACGCCCGATGAGATGCGCGGCCGCGTCTCCAGCGTCTCGATGATGACCGTCTCGGCCTCCAACGAACTGGGCGATGCGGAATCCGGTTTCGTCGCCGCGCTCATCGGGCCGGTCGCCGCCGTGGTGCTGGGCGGCGCGGGCGCGATCATCATCACGCTTTACTGGTCCCGCCTGTTCCCGGAGCTACGGCGCGCGCGGACATTCGATCCACCCGAGGGCCTGCAAATCTCGCATCACGCGGCGGCACGGGCGAAGGAAAGCCCATCCTGACAAGTTCGATCTTGCAATCCTTGCGCGCCCGGTTTCAATTCAGACCAGATCATGTTGGAGGCCTGTCATGAAAGTTTCTTCCATTCTCGAAACGATCGGCCAAACGCCGCACATTCGAATCAACCGGCTGTTCGGTGACGCGCAGGTCTGGATCAAGTCCGAGCGCGCCAACCCCGGCGGCTCGATCAAGGACCGCATCGCCCTCGCCATGGTCGAGGCGGCCGAGAAGGACGGCAGCCTGAAACCGGGCGGCACCATCGTCGAGCCGACCTCGGGCAACACCGGCGTCGGCCTTGCCATGGTCGCGGCGGTGAAAGGCTATAAGCTGATCCTCGTCATGCCGGAGAGCATGAGCGTCGAGCGACGCCGGCTGATGCTGGCCTACGGCGCGACCTTCGACCTTACCCCGCGCGAAAAGGGCATGAAGGGATCGATCGAACGTGCACTCCAGATCGTCTCGCAAACGCCGGACGCATGGATGCCCCAGCAGTTCGAGAATCCCGCCAATGTCGAGATTCATGCCGAGGCGACGGCCGCGGAGATTCTCGCGGATTTCGCCGATGCGCCGCTCGACGCGCTCATCACCGGCGTCGGCACCGGCGGCCACATCACCGGCTGCGCACAAGTACTCAAAGCCGCCTGGCCCGCGCTCAAAGTCTATGCGGTCGAGCCGACGCTCTCGCCCGTCATCAGCGGCGGCGCGCCGGGGCCGCACCCGATTCAGGGCATTGGGGCTGGCTTCATTCCCGCCAATCTGCACACGGCCCTGCTCGACGGCACCATTCAGGTGACCGCCGACGATGCCAAAAATTATGCCCGCCGCTCTGCCAGCGAGGAAGGCATATTGGTCGGCATCTCATCGGGCGCCACCCTCGCGGCGATCGCGCAGAAGCTGCCGGAACTGCCCGCCGGCAGTCGCGTGCTCGGCTTCAACTACGATACGGGCGAGCGCTATCTTTCGGTGCCGGACTTCCTGCCGGAAGGTTAAGCCCATGAACAGGGCGGCGGAACGAGCCTTCGACATGGCCCGTTCCGCCGTTAATATCTGCCCGCGAAGTTTCCCGAAATGAGGCTATCGCCCGCAGATGCCGCGCGATACGCCGCGCCTGCCTTGTCATCGCCCGCGACAAGGCACACATGATGCCCTTCGCTTTTCAGGAAACGGCATGGCGACGCGCGGCACAATGGCGAACAGACCGGCCCGGGGCAGATTTGTGCCGGTCATCGCCCTTCTTTTCATCGCCGCGCTTATGCTGGCCCTCCTCATTTTTGGACGCGGGCCGCAGTCTGAAACCGGTTCCGCTATCCCGGGCGGGGGCGAGGACGGGGCCAAAGCCAGAGCAGCGACGGCGCTTCCCACGGTCGAGCCGCTCATTCTCGACGCTTCCAAGCCGGACGAAGCACGGCATCTGAACGCCCAAATCCCCTTCTCCACAGCCCCCAACCCGGCGGCGCGGCCATTCCATTATGCCGGCGATGCCGTGACGCTCTCCCGCGCGACCGACTGCCTCGCCGCCGCGATGCTCTATGAGGCGGGCGATGACGCGGTCGGCGAACGGGCGGTGGGGCAAGTCGTCCTCAATCGCCTGCGCCATCCTGCCTTCCCCAAAACGGTTTGCGGCGTGGTTTTTCAGGGGCAGGAACGCGCCACGGGCTGCCAGTTCACCTTCACCTGTGACGGGGCGATGGCGCGCCGGCCGAACCCGGCCGCATGGGGCCGCGCACGCGCGCTCGCCAGCGCCATGCTCACCGGCGATGTTTACAAGCCCGTCGGCTACGCCACCCATTATCATACCGATTGGGTGATGCCCTATTGGAGCAAATCACTGGACAAGGTGGTCGCGGTCGACACGCATCTCTTCTTCCGCTGGACAGGCTGGTGGGGCACGCCGGGGGCGTTCCTCAAGGCGCTTGCCATCACGGCCGAACCGGCAATCATCAAGCTTGCCGCCCTCTCGCCCGCGCATAAGGATGACGCGGTGGAATTTGCGCTGGATGGCACGGGCAATGCCCTGACCGGCGATGATTTTCCTGCGCTCGCCATCGGCCCGGAGCAGATCGGCCACCGGATCGGCCCCGGCAAACTCACCGCGATCGAGGCCGGCGGCAACGGCTTCGTCATGATGCTGGACAAGGGCGGCGACCCGGCGCGCTATGCCGAAGCCGCCGCGCGCATCTGCGCTGGCCGCGCGCAATGCCGGCTGCTCGCGTGGACCAACCCGCGCGAGACGCCGCAAGCCTTTCCGGTGGCGGACCATAGCCTCAATTCCATGTCCTTCTCCTATATCCGGGCGAAGGATACGGGGCTGGAGCGCATGCTGTTCAACTGCGACGAATTCCCCTCCGTCCCGCGCATCCAGTGCATGACGCAGCGCATCCCGGTGGCGCAAACGCCGCGCCTGCTCGCGGACGAACATGCCGAGCGGGGCAATGCCGCGCTGCCCTCCGCCGGCAAGCTGGCCGCGGACGCCGGGGCCAGCCCGTTGCAGTCAGACCGGATCGACATGGTCAGGCTGCGGCCGCGCGCCGCTCTGCCGGCGCCAGCGAGCGCGGCCACCGCCGCGCCCTGAGCGATCATCCGGAGGGACGCCGGCCCTGTCCCGGCTCTCCCCCTTATGCGGTCAGAAATGCCTCTGGCGGCAGCGCCATCAGCGACTCGGCCCCGCCCTCGATCTTGCGGCGCAGCGCCCCGGCATCGGGCATGATCCGCTCGGCAAAATAACGCGCCGTCACCAGCTTGGCCTCGAGATAGGCGGGGTTACCCGTGCCCGCCGCAAGCTGCGCCTGCGCCGCCCGCGCCATGCGCAGCCACATCAAGCCGACAGCGACAATGCCCATGATATGCATATAGGCATAAGCGGCTGCACCGGCATTGTTGCGATCGGCCATGCCATTTTGCATCAGCCACATGGTCGCGGCCTGCAACTGCTGATTGGCCTTCTCCAGCGCCTCGGCAACCGATGCGGTGGCCGGATCGGCCTTGCCCGCCGCGACATCCTCGCCGATCATCTTGAAAAAGGCCTGAATGCTGCGCCCGCCATTGGCCGGCAGCTTGCGGCCGACCAGATCCATCGCCTGCACGCCGTTCGCGCCTTCATAGATCATCGCGATCCGCGCATCGCGCACCGTCTGCTCGACG
>Ga0182736_1001837_pt1 | contig 18451 bp, 17 predicted proteins | sample eDN5th30CKraftBY_FD_128882 | JGI IMG/M metagenome (GOLD analysis project Ga0182736, IMG submission 128882) | Enriched backyard soil microbial communities from Emeryville, California, USA - eDNA 5th pass 30_C Kraft BY (version 2) (version 2) | ecosystem: Environmental > Terrestrial > Soil >... | reverse complement strand
CGCATTGATCGGTGGTTTTCTGCTGAGCTTCGTCGTCGACACGGCGAGCGGCGGCTGGTGGTTCACCTTGTTCACCGCGATCCTGGGCGCGATCATCCTGCTCTGGGTGATGCGTCTGTTCGGCCGCGAGGCGTAAGGGGCGAGAATGATGAAATACGTTGCGGTTGCGGCCATGACACTGGGCGTGCTGCTCTCCAGCGGGTGCTCGGCGTCGAAGGTGATCAACACCGGCGGCGATACCCGATGCAAGGACTTCGTCGAGCAGGACGAGAAGAAGCAGGACGACGAAATCAGCAAGATGCTCAAAGACAAGAGCGGCGCGGATCCTTCTAATCTGGAGATCTCGGCGACCCGGCTGTCGGTGTCGACCTACTGCAAGACGGTGGGAAGTCCGGACAGCAAGATATCCGAGGCCCCGCACGGCTGACCGGAACTACGCGCCGGCCGCCAAGGCGATTCGAACCGGCCCCACCGGCTCAGAAGAAGTTGCTGAAAAGCAGGTTCATCGAGTCGGACAGGGCCTGGAACGGATCGCTGTTGGCGACCCCGTGCCAGAGTAGGGCGCTGAGCCAGGCGTCGAAGCCGTTGATGTCGCTGTCGTCGATATTGACGTAGGTCAGGGCGCCGTCGACCGTGGTGGTGGCGTCGGCGATCTGGTCCGGCGTCAACCCCAGGTACTCGACGTGCGCGCCGAAGATGCCCAGCAACGCGCCCCACAGGCCGTCGGAGGCGTAGACGTCGGCGAAGTTGGAGACCGGATCGTCGGGCAGGCCGTAGATGGTGGCCGCGTAGAGGTCATTGGGTGTCTGGTTGCCCAGGACCTCGGTCATGCCCAGCAGGTTGAGCAGATAGTTCGTCAGGTCAGGGCCGATCGTCGCCACCATGGCCGATTCAAGGTATTGCCAGATGCCGTCCGGGGCGGAGGGGTTGCCGATGAACACGAAGTGCAGCGAGTCGAGTGGGATACCGGACTCGGCGAGGCGGGTCATGGCGATCGACTCGGCGGTGGCGCTTTGGGAGTAGCCGAAGATCGTCAGCGGGTGTTCGGCATCGTAGGCGCCGGGGTTGGCGTCGAATGCGTTCTGGACCGCGAGCACGATCAGCCCCGCGCCGGTGAGGCTGCTCGGGCCCTGTTGGAAGAGTTCCGGCGTGGTCAGCACCTGTAGCGGGGCGCTGCACGGGTCGGTGCCGTCCATGTAGCAGACGGTCGAATCGGTTGAGCCGCCATTGAAGCCGAGCGGGTTGAGATAGAGGTTCTCAACCGATCGCGCGAATTCCGGTGACGGCGTCGGCTGGCCGGTTCCGCCGAGGATGAGTGCGGTCTGGCTGCCGGCCAGCGGGCCGGTAGAGGCGAGCAGCGTGGCGGCGGCGCTGACGGTGTGAGCGACTCCCACGCCGGCCGCGGCGGTGATCGTCGCGGCGACGGCAAGCTGGGCAAGGGCCTTCACGGCTGTGCGGCGCTCTCTCGCGGTGGGTTCGGTCTCCGCCCGTAGCGGCCCCGCGCATCGCCTCGTCACCTGAGCCATAGCCTTCCCTCCCGCTGTGCGTCGCATGAGAGTATCCCGTTCTCAAAATCGAGTCCAGCATTCTCCTCCGCGGGGGCGGACGTGGGTTCGCGCCCGGCTGACGGCGGGGAGCGAGGCGCGGCTCAGTACACGTCGGCTCAGAAAAAGTTATTGAATAACAGCTGCAGCGAGTCCCACAGGCTCTCGAAGATGCCACTGTTGGCGGCCCCTCCGACGAAGACCGCATTGAGCCAGGCATCGAGGCCGTTGATGTCGCCGTCGTCGATATTGACGTAGGTCAGGGCCCCGTCGACCGTGGTGGTGGCGTCGGCGATCTGCTCGGGCGTCAGGCCCAGGTACCACACGTGCGGCCAGAGGATGTCCAGCAGCGCGCCGAACAGTCCTTTATCGGCATAGACGTCGGCGAAGTTGGAGACCGGGTCACCCGGCAGGCCGTAAATCGTTGTCGCGTAGAGGTCGTTGGGTGTCTCGTTGCCCAGGACCTCGGTCATGCCGAACAGGTTGAGCAGGTAGTTCGTCAGGTCGGGGCCGAGCGTCGCCACCATGGCGGCTTCCACGTGTTGCCAGATGCCATCGGGAGTCGACGGGTCGCCGATGAACACGAAATGCAATGCGTCACTGGGAATGCCGAGCTCGGCCAGCCGGGTCATGGCGATCGACTCGGCGGTGGCGCTTTGGGAGTAGCCGAAGATCGTCAGCGGGTGTTCGGCGTCGAATGCGCCCGGGTTGGCGTTGAATTCGTTCTGGACGGCGAGCACGATGGCCGACGCGCCGGTGAGACTGCTCGGGCCCTGCTGGATCAGTTCGGGTGTGGTGAGCACCTGCAGCGGCGCGCTGCACGGGTCGGTGCCGTCCATGTAGCAGACTGTCGAGTCGGTTGATCCGCCGTTGAATCCCAACGGGTTCAAAAACAGGTTCTCGGCGGTCCGCGCGAATTGAGGTGACGGCGTCGGCTCGGTGGTGCCCCCGAGGATGAGCGCCGTCACGCTGCCCGCCAGCGGACCGGTGGAGGCCAACAGCGTGGCCGCCGCATCGACGGTGTGGCTGATCCCCACCCCGGCCCCGGCCCCGATCAGGCCGGCGACGGCGACGTGTGCGATCGCTGTCTTAGTCGTTGCTCCCCGCGTTCTCATCGCATGTGCTTATCACACGCTGATATTGAGTTCGCCGTTTTTCCGGCCGTTTGGTAACTGACACACCCGTCAAATCCGGGTGAGCGGGTTCCCCTCCGGGCCGGTCAGAGCGTGTCGGGACACAGGTTGTGCTGTGCGGCGTTGAGCAGCATGCGCCCCTTGTCGAGGTCGTTCGGGTTCAACTGCGCCAGTGTCTGTTCGGGCTTCTCGCCCAGGTGCAGCCGGTTACAGGCCATCCACCCGTTCGCCACGACCACACCGTCGGGCAGCTGGGCGTCTGCGATGGTCAGACCCGGAAACCCGTTGGCCCGCAACTCGTTGAGGAACCCTTCCTCATCGGCGTAGGCGGTGGGTGCGCCGATCAACCCGATGCCGACCCCGGCCGCAATCGTCCCGAACAGCAGCTGTGTGCGCACGTTGTTCCCCTTCTCGCGACGGCCTGCACCGCTGGGAAGCGTAGCGGCGTCGCTGCCGGCGATGTCGGGTAACGACCGGAATCTCAGCTCAGCGGAGTCAGACCCTCGTTGGGGCGCAGTCCGCCGGGTGCATAGGGTCCGGTCACCAGTGCGGGGCAGGCGTCGAACGCGCCCACCACCGCGCCGGTGTCGGGGCAGTAGTAGACGTCGCTCAGATCGCCGCAGAGTCGCTGGTCGGAGCAGCCCGCCGGGTCGGCGTTGACCGCCGGGGCCAGGGCGACGCCCAAAGTGGTGACCAATACTGCCGTGATTGCCGGTGCAGATCGCATACCTGGGAGTCAACACGACCGGTCCGACAATCCGGGTGGACCGACGCCGCCGCCCGGGCGCAGACGGGTCAGCCGCTGGGCCGCAGGTAGCGCAGCGCGGCGTGCCGCTCGGATTCCGACATGCCGCCCCAAATGCCGTAGGGCTCCCCGACAGCCAGCGCGTGCTGACGGCATTGCTCCATCACCGGGCAGTTGCGGCACCACTTCTTGGCGTTCTGCTCCCGTTGGGCTCGGGCGCGACCGCGCTCCCCGTCGGGTGGGAAGAACACCGACGAGTCGACCCCACGACACGCTCCTCGGAGCTGCCAATCCCATACATCCGCATTGCGGCCGGGAAGTTGCTCAACCAGTGGCATGGGAACCCCTCTCGAACGCTGGTCGGCCGGATCGGTTGCGGCCGTTGAGGTGTCTCGGTGGTGCGCGAAAAACAGCGCCGGCTGATTTCCGGCGCTGAGGGGACGGTAACCAAACCGTCTGAAGTTAGACCCACGTAACGGTTAAGAAAGGGTGACCTAAGACAGTGGGCATTCCCTGAGAGTGGATGTTTTTCCGGGTGGACGCCGAGGTGGTGACTCGGCCGCGTAACGTCGCGCAGCGATGAGCGAGGACCCAGACGCGGCGCTGGCTGCTGCGGCATTCGGCGGTGCCCCCGGCCGCTGGCCTTTGCCCGCCGCGACCACTCCCCGGCAGCGGTGGCTGCGCGCCGTCGCCGCGGGCGGGCAGGGCCGTTATGCCAGTGCCGACGCCGACCTGGCGATGCTGCTGCGCCAGACCCCGGCCGGCCCGTTGGCCTCGCTGGCTTACACCACGCGGGCGTCGTTCCTGCGCCAACTCGGCGGCCACCAGCTCGCCCGCGGCCTGGACGGCCGGGCGCTGGCCCTGGCCCGCAACGAACACCAAGCCGACCCCGAGGCCACCGCGGATGCCCTGGTGGGGCTTGCCGCCGACGCGCTGGGCATCGGGCGCTTCGCGGCTTCGGCGGCACTGCTGCGCCGGGTGCCTGAGCCGCCCGCACCGTCCCGGCTGGCGGTGCGCCGGAACTGGGTGACGGCCGAACTGGCGATGGTCACCGGTGACGGCGCCACCGCGGTGCGGCACGCCGCGCAGGCCCTGGAGCTGACCCACGACGCCCCGGATGCCGGGGCGCGTCATCAGGTTAAAAGCCAGGTGGTGCTGGCCGGCGCGCTGTGCTGCGCGGGGCATGTCGACCGAGCGCGCGCGGTGGCCGAGGCCGCACTGCAGGACACCGAGCGGCTGGGACTGATTCCGTTGCGATGGGCGCTGGCGTGCCTGCTGATCGATATCGGCGGTACGACCCAAACGGCGGAAGAGTTGTGCGGCCTGCGGGATGAGGCCGCCGAGCTGGTGCGATACCGCGGCGGCCGGTGGCAGCACCTGTAACGGGCCGGCTCAGCGGTAGCCGTCGGCCTCCGAGGTGGCCCCGTTGAGCGAGGCGTCGGCGTAACCGCGGCAGTAATCCCAGGTCACGTAGCTGTCCGGCTCCGGGTCGTAGGCCGGCTCGTGCGGGCGGACGGTGCCGTCGATGAGCAGCTGCAGCAGGTTGGCGCGCAGCATGTCCCAGTCGTGGTAGTGGTCCTGCTGGCAGTCGTCGCAGCACACCACCAGGCCGCGGATTCCCCTGCGCGCCAGCAGTGCCTCATAGACCGCCAGGTCGGCGAGGTCGGCCTCGACCGCGGTCCGCTCCTGCGGATCCAGAGGCTGGCCGGGTTCGACGGCGTCCAGCGCAGCGGACGGGTCGTGGGGATCGTCGGCGAACGGGTCAGGCGGCAAACCGGGTGGCAGGTGGTCACGCACGCCCATCAGGGTACGCAGACCCCATGTCAGAACGCCAGCGGCCGGTTATAACCGTCAAGGGTGGTGGGGGACGGAAGCCGCTGTACGCCGCGACTAGGATGGGCTTCTACCCCGGCTGCGTAGTGGAGGCTCCCGATGTCCGTTGGTGATGCCAGCGCCCCGACGATTTCGTATGCGACCGGCCCGCTCGATGATGCGCCGCCCGCCGGCGGCCAAGCCGGTGGGCATCCGGACAAGATCGCCATGCTGGGCCTGACCTTCGACGACGTCCTGCTGCTTCCTGCGGCGTCCGACGTAGTGCCGGCCAACGCCGACACCTCCAGTCGGCTGACCCGCAAGATCCGGCTCAAGGTGCCGCTGGTCAGCTCCGCCATGGACACCGTCACCGAGGCCAGGATGGCGATCGCGATGGCGCGCGCCGGCGGCATGGGTGTGCTGCACCGCAACCTGCCGGTCACCGAGCAGGCCGGCCAGGTCGAGACCGTGAAGCGCTCCGAGGCCGGGATGGTCACCGATCCGGTCACCTGCACCCCGGAGAACACCCTGGCCGAGGTGGACGCCCTGTGCGCGCGGTTCCGGATCTCCGGGCTGCCCGTCGTCGACAAGAACGGCTCCCTGGTCGGGATCATCACCAACCGGGACATGCGCTTCGAGGTCGACCAGAACAAGCCGGTCGCCGAGGTGATGACCAAGGCGCCGCTGATCACCGCCCAGGAGGGGGTCTCCGCGGACGCCGCGCTGGGGCTGCTGCGCCGGCACAAGATCGAGAAGCTGCCGATCGTCGACGGCCACGGCAAGCTGACCGGGCTGATCACCGTCAAGGACTTCGTCAAGACCGAGCAGCATCCCAACGCCACCAAGGACAGTGACGGCCGGTTGCTGGTCGGCGCCGCGGTCGGTGTTGGCGCCGACGCGTGGGTCCGGGCGATGACGCTGGCCGACGCCGGAGTCGACGTGCTGGTCGTGGACACCGCGCACGCCCACAACCGGCTGGTGCTCGACATGGTCGGCAAGCTCAAGGCCGAAGTGGGGGAGCGGGTCGAGGTGGTCGGAGGCAACGTGGCCACCCGGAGCGGCGCGGCCGCGCTGGTCGAGGCCGGCGCCGACGCAGTGAAGGTCGGGGTCGGCCCCGGTTCGATCTGCACCACCCGGGTGGTCGCCGGGGTGGGCGCCCCGCAGATCACCGCCATCATGGAGGCGGTAGCGGTGTGTCAACCGGCCGGGGTGCCGGTGATCGCCGACGGCGGGCTGCAGTACTCCGGTGACATCGCCAAAGCGCTGGCCGCCGGGGCGTCGACGGCCATGCTCGGTTCGCTGTTGGCCGGCACCGCCGAGTCGCCCGGTGAGCTGATCTTCGTCAACGGCAAGCAGTTCAAGAGCTACCGCGGCATGGGGTCGCTGGGCGCCATGCAGGGCCGTGGCGGCGCCAAGTCCTACTCCAAGGACCGCTACTTCCAAGACGACGCGCTCTCCGAGGACAAACTGGTGCCCGAGGGCATTGAGGGCCGGGTGCCGTTCCGCGGTCCGCTGACCACCGTTATCCACCAGCTCACCGGCGGCCTGCGGGCGGCGATGGGCTACACCGGGTCGTCGACCATCGAAGCGCTGCAGCAGGCGCAGTTCGTGCGGATCACCGCCGCGGGGTTGAAGGAGAGTCACCCGCACGACATCACCATGACCGTCGAAGCGCCGAACTACTACGTGCGCTGAGCAGACGTTCGTCCCGGCACATTCTCGCGCAGCGAATACAGAAACGAGGCTGACCCGTCATGCGTGACATGGTTGAGATCGGCATGGGCCGCACCGCTCGACGTACCTATGAGCTCGACGACATCAACATCGTGCCGTCCCGGCGCACCCGCTCCTCCAAGGACGTCTCAACGGCCTGGCAGCTCGACGCCTACCGGTTCGAGGTCCCGGTGCTGGCCCACCCCACCGACGCGCTGGTGTCCCCGGAGTTCGCGATCGAACTGGGCCGCCTCGGCGGTCTGGGAGTGCTCAACGGCGAGGGGCTGATCGGCCGGCACGCCGACGTCGAGAGCAAGGTCGCCCAGGTCGTCGAGGTGGCGGCCAAGGAGCCGGAGCCGGAGGCGGCGATCCGGCTGCTCCAGCAGCTGCACGCCGCGCCCTTGGACCCCGAGCTGCTCGGCGCCGCGGTGGCGCGCATCAGCGAGGCCGGGGTGATCACCGCGGTGCGGGTGAGCCCGCAGAACGCCCAGGCGCTGACGCCGGCACTGGTGTCCGCCGGTATCGATCTGTTGGTCATCCAGGGCACGATCATCTCCGCCGAGCGGGTAGCGAACGACGGCGAACCGCTCAACCTGAAGACGTTCATCTCCGAGCTCGACATCCCGGTGGTGGCCGGTGGGGTGCTCGACCACCGCACCGCACTGCACCTGATGCGCACCGGCGCGGCCGGGGTGATCGTCGGTTACGGCTCCACCTCGGGGGTGACCACCTCCGATGAGGTGCTGGGCATCAGCGTGCCGATGGCCACCGCGATCGCCGACGCCGCCGCGGCCCGCCGCGAATACCTCGACGAGACCGGCGGGCGCTACGTGCATGTGCTGGCCGACGGCGACATCCACACCTCCGGGGACCTGGCCAAGGCGATCGCCTGTGGTGCCGACGCGGTGGTGCTGGGTACTCCGCTGGCGGCGGCGGCCGAGGCGCAGGGCGACGGCTGGTACTGGCCGTCGGCCGCCGCGCACCCGTCCTTGCCGCGCGGCGCGCTGATGCAGGTCGCTTACGGGGAGCGGCCGGGGTTGGCGCAGGTGCTCGACGGTCCCTCGGATGACCCGTTCGGGTCGCTGAACCTGGTCGGCGGGCTGCGCCGGTCGATGGCCAAGGCCGGCTACTGCGACCTCAAGGAATTCCAGAAGGTCGGGCTGACCGTCGGGAGCTGAGCTCGGCGCGTTTTTCGTCTTCCGGGGACAAAAAACGGGCGGAAATGTAGCCTCGACGACCCTGCTACCGCCGGTACCGGCTGGTGCATACTGGTGCGATGCAGCCGGATTACGACGTACTGATCATCGGTTCGGGTTTCGGTGGCAGCGTCAGCGCGCTGCGACTGACCGAGAAGGGTTATCGCGTAGGCGTTTTGGAGGCGGGACGCCGCTACGCCGACGCGGACTTCGCCAAGAACTCCTGGCACCTGCGCGAGTTCCTGTGGGCGCCGAAGCTCGGTTGCTACGGCATCCAGCGAATCCACCTGCTCGACAACGTGATGGTGCTGGCCGGCGCCGGGGTGGGCGGCGGTTCGCTGAACTACGCCAACACGCTCTACGTCCCGCCGGAGCCGTTCTTCGCCGACAAGCAGTGGGCGCACATCACCGACTGGCGCGCCGAGCTCATGCCGCATTACGACCAGGCGCAGCGGATGCTCGGGGTGGTCAAGAACCCGACGTTCACCGACGCCGACCGCATCATCAAGCAGGTCGCCGACGACATGGGGGTGGGTGACACGTTCGTGCCCACCCCGGTCGGGGTGTTCTTCGGCCCGGACGGCGCCAGCGGGGTCAAGGCCCCGGGCAAGACGGTGGCCGACCCCTACTTCGGCGGCGCCGGCCCGCAGCGCACCGGCTGCATCGAGTGCGGCGAGTGCATGACGGGCTGCCGCTGGGGCGCCAAGAACACCCTGGTGAAGAACTACCTGTATCTGGCGGAATCCGCTGGCGCACAGGTGCATCCGATGACGACGGTGACGGCCTTCGAGCAGGGAGCCGACGGACTGTGGCAGGTGCGTACGGTGCGCACCGGCCTGCGGGCACGCCGGCACCGTAAGACCTTCACCGCGCGGTATCTGATTCTGGCCGCCGGCACCTACAACACCCAGCGGTTGCTGTTCAAGATGCGGGACAAGGGCAAACTGCCCAACCTGTCGCCGCGGCTGGGTGTACTGACCCGCACCAACTCCGAATCGATCGTCGGAGCGGCGACGCTGAAGGTCAACCCGGAGCTGGACCTGACCCACGGCGTGGCGATCACCTCCTCGGTCCATCCCACCGCTGATACCCACGTCGAACCGGTCCGCTACGGCAAGGGCTCCAACGCGATGGGTCTGCTGCAGACGCTGATGACCGACGGCGCGGGTCCGAAGGGGACCGACGTTCCGCGCTGGCGGCAGCTGGTGGACCAGGCCCGCGAGGACCCGACGCACATCCTGCGGCTGCTTAATCCGAAGCAGTGGAGCGAGCGCACCGTGATCGCGCTGGTCATGCAGCACCTGGACAACTCGATCACCACCTTCACCAAACGCGGCAAGCTCGGCTTCCGCCGCTACTCCAGCAAGCAGGGGCACGGCGAACCGAACCCGAGCTGGATCCCGGTCGGCAACGAGGTCACCCGCCGCATCGCCGCCAAGATCGACGGCGTGGCCGGGGGCACCTGGGGCGAGCTGTTCAACATCCCGCTCACCGCGCACTTTTTGGGTGGAGCCGCGATCGGCGACAGTCCCGAGCACGGTGTCATCGACGCCTACCAGCGGGTGTACGGCTACCCGACGCTGGCCGTGATGGACGGCGCGGCGGTCTCGGCCAACCTCGGCGTCAACCCGTCGCTGTCGATCACCGCCCAGGCCGAACGGGCCGCGTCACTGTGGCCGAACAAGGGCGAGGCCGACCAGCGGCCGGCCCAGGGTGAGCCCTACCGGCGGCTGGACCCGATCGCGCCGAAGAACCCGGCGGTGCCCGACCAGGCCGTCGGCGCGCTGCGCTGGACCTCCGGCATCGCCTGAGGCCTCACCGCGCGACGCGGCGGCGGTGGTTGGGTTCGCGGCCGGGCGGCTGCTGCGGCGGCGGCAGCAGCGGTTCGCGCCGGCGCGCCGGCACCGTCGTGGGTGCCTGCGTGGTCAGTTCGAGTTCCTTGCCGCCGTGGTGGATCATCAGCCGGCCGTCGGGCCCGTCGCGCAGCGTGTAGGTGACGTCATTGTCGGTGGCGCAGACCGTGACGCGGAACCCCCTCCAGCGCAACCGGAATCGAAGCCGTGAGATCCCCTCCGGCAGAGCCGGATCCAGCGCCAGCATGCCTTCGTCGTCCCGCAGGCCGCCGAACCCGGCCACCAGTGAGAGCCACGTCCCGGCCAGCGCCGCCAGGTGCAGTCCCTCGCGGGTGTTGTCGTGCAGATCGCGCAGGTCGACGAACGCCGTTTCGTAGGTGTAGTCGTGGGCCAGTTCCAGATGCCCCACCTCGGCGCACATCACCGCCTGGGTGCACGCCGACAGGGAGGAGTCCCGCACCGTGCGCCGCTCGTAGTAGTCGACGTTGCGGGCCTTCTCTTCGGGGCTGAACAGGTGGCTGCGCCAGTGCATGGCCAGCAGGACGTCGGCCTGCTTGACCACCTGGGCCGGGTAGAGCCGCACATAGGGTTCGTTGAGCAGCAACGGGTAGGTGGTCCGGTTGTCGAAGTCCCACTCCGCGGCGGAGGTGAAGCCTTCACACTGCGGGTGCACGCCGAGTTCCTCGTCGTAGGGGATGTGCGTCGCGTCGGCCGCGTCTCGCCAGCCGGCCATCTCCTCGGTGGTGACATCCATCTCGTGAGCGGCATCGGGATGGCGTGCGCACGCCTCGGCGGCGGTGCGCAGGTTGTGGGCGGCCATCAGATTGGTGAACACGTTGTCCCGGACGATCGCGGTGTACTCGTCGGGCCCGGTCACGCCGGACAGGTGCCACACACCGTGCCGGTCGTGGTGACCCAGTGACCGCCACAGCCGCGCGGTCTCGACCAGCACCGCCAGCCCGCACTCGCCCTCCAGGGAACCGTCCCCGGTGACGATCCGGTACTGCTCGAACGCCGCCGCGATGTCGGCGTTGATGTGCCAGGCCGCCGTCCCGGCCGGCCAGTACCCCGAGCACTCCTGGCCACGGATCGTCCGCCACGGGAACGCCGCCCCGGCCAGCCCGAGTTCGGTCGCCCGATCGCGGGCCAGATCGAGTGTCGATGAGCGCCAGCGCAGCGCATCGGCCGCCGCGTGCGGAGCGGTGTACGTCAGCACCGGAAGGATGAAACCCTCAGTGTCCCAAAAGGTGTGGCCGTCATACCCGGTTCCGGTCAGGCCCTTGCTGGGAATCGCCCGGCGTTCGGCGCGCGCGCTGGCCTGCAGCAGGTGGAACAGCGCGAAGCGGACGGCCTGCTGGCAGTCCGGATCGCCGTCGACCTCGACGTCGGCGCCGTCCCAGAATTCGTCGAGGTAGGCGCGTTGGGCGTCGAGCAGGCCCTGCCAGCCGCTGTAGCGGGCTCCGGTCAGCGCGGCGACGGCCTGGTCGCGCAGCGCGGGCCGGGACCGCTCGCTGGACCAGCCGTAGGCCAAGTACTTGATGATCCGCAGTTTCTGTCCCGGGCGCAGCCCGCACACCACGGTGGTCGCCGCCACGTCGGGAATCGCCATGGTGTTGACCTGGACCCGGCCGGGCACCTCGATCTCGTGGTGCATGGCCGCGGCCATCATCAGCCCACTGGCCCGGGTGCGGTGCACCAGCACCGCGCCGCGGTCGGTGTTCTCCCGTTCCACGGCCTCCAGCGGGTTCTCCAGGATCGCCGCGACCCGCGGATCGCCGGATGTCGGCGGCTGGTCCTCGTTGGCGACCAGCTCGGATTGCACTGTCACACGAACGAATTCGCCGACCGCCTCGACGACGTACTCGATGGCCGCGACGCTGCGCTGGGCCAGTGACACCAGTCGGACCGAGTGCACCTTGACCTGCTTGCCGGCCGGGGAGTGCCAGTGCACGCGGCGGGTCAGGGTGCCCGCCCGCATGTCGAGGATGCGCTCGTGGTCGACCAGTTCGCCGTAGCGGACGTCGAACGGCTCGTCGTCGACCATCAGCCGGATGATCTTGCCGTTGGTCACGTCGACGACGGTCTGGCCGGCCTGCGGATAGCCGAACCCGGCTTCGGCGTAGGGCAGCGGCCGCACCTCGTAGAACGAGTTCAGGTAGGTGCCGGGCAGGGCGTAGGGCTCGCCCTCGTCGAGGTTGCCCCGCAACCCGATGTGCCCGTTGGACAGTGTGAACAGGGATTCGGTCTGCCCGAGCAGATCCAGGTCGAGCCGGGCTTCGCGGAGCTGCCACGGCTCGATCGGAAAATAGTCCTCAGGAATCATCGGCTTGCCTTCGCAACAGTTCCTCCAGATCGGTGACGACGACATCGGCGCCATGGCTGCGCAGGTCTTCGGCCTGCCCCACCCGATCGACGCCCACCACGAATCCAAACCCGCCGGCCCGTCCGGCCGCCACCCCCGATAGTGCATCTTCGAATACCGCGGCCGCGGCGGGTGGCACACCGAGCAGCTGCGCCGCCCGTAGGAACGAGTCCGGGGCCGGCTTGCCCGCGATGTGTTCGGTGCGCAGGGTCACCCCGTCGACACGCTCTGCGATGAACTTGTCCAGGCCGGTGATCGCCAGCACTTCGCCGGCGTTGGCGCTGGCTGACACCACCGCGGTGGCCAGGCCCGCCTCGGTGACCGCCACCAGGTAGCGCCGCGAGCCTTCGAAGACCTCCACCCCGTCGGCCTGCAGCGTCTCGAGGAACGCCGCGTTCTTGCGGTTGCCCAGGCCGTGCACGGTTTCGGCGTCGGGCGGGTCGTCGTCGTCGCCGTCGGGCAGCACGATGTCGCGGCTGGCCAGAAAGGCGCGCACCCCGTCGTCGCGTTTCCGGCCGTCGACGAAGCGCAGGTAGTCCTCCGCCGGGTCGAACGGCACGAACGGCGCGCCGGTGCGCTCGGCGCGCGCCGACAGATACCCGTCGAACATGGTCTTCCAGGCCCGGGTGTGCACGCTGGCGGTGTCGGTGAGCACCCCGTCGAGGTCGAACAGGCAGGCGCGCACCGTTCGGGGCAGCCCGAGCAGCTCGGACACGGTCGGCCCTCCTTCCGCTGGTGTCCACTTCACCATGCCCGCCGTCGGATCGGCTGAGTTTTGCGGCCACTAAACTCTCTTTGGTGTCGTCCCCATCGTCTCGCCCCGTGTTGGTCATCGACTTCGGCGCGCAGTATGCCCAACTGATCGCCCGCCGGGTCCGCGAGGCGCGGGTGTTCTCCGAGGTCGTCCCGCACACCGCGACCGTCGAGGAGATCGCCGCGCGCAACCCGCGGGCGATCGTGCTGTCCGGCGGGCCGGCCAGTGTCTACGCCGACGGCGCTCCCCGGCTCGATCCGGCGCTGTTCGACCTCGACGTGCCGGTGTTCGGCATCTGCTACGGCTTCCAGGCCATGGCGGCCGCACTCGGCGGCACCGTCGAGCGGACCGGCACCAGTGAGTACGGCCGCACCGAACTGAAAGTGACCGGCGGCGAACTCCATTCGGGCTTCCCGAGCACCCAGCCGGTGTGGATGAGCCACGGCGACGCGGTGACCGACCCGCCGGACGGGTTCGCGGTGGTGGCCAGCACCGCCGGCGCGCCGGTGGCCGCGTTCGAGAACCGGGCCCGCCGGCTGGCCGGGGTGCAGTACCACCCGGAGGTGATCCACACCCCCTACGGGCAACGGGTGCTCAGCCGGTTCCTGCACGAGTTCGCCGGCATCGACGCGGCCTGGACGCCCGCCAACATCGCCGATGCGCTGATCGAACAGGTGCGGGCCCAGATCGGAGACGGCCATGCCATCTGCGGATTGTCCGGCGGGGTGGACTCCGCGGTGGCCGCGGCGCTGGTGCAGCGCGCCATCGGCGACCGGCTGACATGTGTGTTCGTCGACCACGGGCTGTTGCGCGCCGGGGAACGCGAGCAGGTGCAGGAGGACTTCGTCGCCGCCACCGGGGCAAGGCTGGTCACGGTGGATGCCGCCGAGGTATTCCTCGACGCGCTGATGGGGGTGTCCGATCCCGAGGGCAAGCGAAAGATCATCGGCCGCCAGTTCATTCGCGCCTTCGAGGGCGCGGTGCGTGATCTGGCCGCCGATGAAGAGATCAACTTCCTGGTGCAGGGCACGCTGTATCCCGACGTGGTGGAATCCGGTGGGGGCGCCGGCACCGCGAACATCAAGAGCCACCACAACGTCGGCGGACTGCCGGATGATCTGAAGTTCACCCTCGTGGAGCCGCTGCGGCTGCTGTTCAAGGACGAAGTGCGTGCGGTCGGGCGTGAATTGGGGTTGCCGGAGGTGATCGTTGAGCGCCAGCCGTTCCCGGGCCCGGGGTTGGGGATCCGGATCGTCGGCGAGGTCACCGGCGAGCGGTTGGCGACACTGCGCCAGGCCGACGCGATAGCCCGCGAGGAGTTGACCGCCGCCGGTCTGGACCACCAGATCTGGCAGTGCCCGGTGGTGCTGCTGGCCGACATCCGCTCGGTCGGGGTGCAGGGCGACGGCCGCACCTACGGGCATCCGATCGTGTTGCGGCCGGTGTCCAGCGAGGACGCCATGACCGCCGACTGGACGCGGGTGCCCTACGAGGTGCTGGAGCGCATCTCCACCCGGATCACCAACGAGGTGGCCGAGGTCAACCGGGTCGTGCTGGACATCACCAGCAAACCGCCCGGCACCATCGAGTGGGAGTGATCTCCGGGCCGCGCCGACCTGCGAGTAACAGCTGTCACTTGCGCACCAGCGGAGTTGTGGTGTGATGAGTTCAAATCGGATTGCGCCGGTGATATCACCAGTCTCCGGTGGGTGACCGATACGGAGGTGCCCGCAGTGCGCGTATTCGTCACGGGTGGCACCGGCGCAATCGGTAGCCACACGGTGCCCGCGTTGATCGCCGCCGGGCACGAGGTCACGGCAATGGCCAGAAGTGACGCCAAAGCGGCGGTTCTAATCAGCCAGGGCGCCAGGCCGATTCGCGTGTCATTGTTCGACCGGAACGCACTTACCAAAGCCTTCCATGGCCACGACGCGGTGGTGAATATGGCCTCCGCGCTCCCTTCTCCGCAGCGGTTCCTTCTCCAATCCGCCTGGGCCGCATGCGAGCGGATACGTACCGAGGGGTCGGCGACGGTCGTCGACGCAGCGCTGGCCGCGGCAGTCCCGCGAGTGGTGCAGGAGTCGGTGGTGATGATTTACCACGACGGCGCGGACCGCTGGCTCGACGAGGACTCGGCCGTGGACCACTATCCGATTGCATCGGGGAACCACGCCGCAGAATCCAGCGCCCGGCGATTCGCCGAAACCGGCGGTGACGCAGTGATTCTGCGCTTCGGACAGTTCTATGGGCCGGGCGCGGCCCACAGCGAACAGATCATGGACCTGGCCCGTCATCACGTCGCTTTCCAGGCCGGCCGCCGGGATTCCTACATGTCATCGATATACCTCCCTGATGCGGCCAGCGCCGTGGTCGCCGCTCTGACATGCCCCGCCGGTACCTACAACGTCGTCGACGACGAGCCCGTCACCAAGAAGCAGCACACCCAAGCGCTGGCCGAGGCGGTCGGCGCCAAACCGTGGATTGCCGGGCCGGGCCGGTTGGCCCTTCTGCTCGGGGATCGCACCACATCGATGACCCGATCGCTACGTGTCAGCAACGCGCGTTTTCGCGCGGACGCGGGCTGGGCGCCCCGGTACCCGAGCGTGCGGGAGGGGTATCGGGCGATGGTCGCCGGCACCCCTTCGTGATAGCGCATGCGCTAGCCATTTCGGAAAGATCCGATACCTCCTGACGCGGTGCGGATGTGACTCCCGGGGCCGGTGATGCCCCCTGAGGGGGCCCGGCTTGACGGTTGTCGGTGGGGAAGTGTTCACTCGGGCGTATCGAACATAGTTTCGAATTGAGGCGAGTTTTCCCGGAGGCGATCATGACGGCGGCGGTGGACGTGGGGCGACGCCCTAGCGCCCCTGAAAATCGTGCTGACCAGCTGGAACAGCTGCGTCGGCAGATGGCGGCGGTGGCCGGGAAGGTGGGCGCCGGGCGGCGGGGGGCGGCCCCGGCGGCTCCAGCTTCTGAGGGTGTGTTGCCGGTCCCGCCGCTGCTGGCCGCGGTGCTGCCCGCGGGATTGCCGCGGGGCACGGTGGCGGTGGCCTCGGGGGCCCGTTCACTGGTGCTGAGCATGGTGGCCACGGTGACGGGAGCCGGCGGTAACGCGGCCATCGTCGGCCAGCCGGACGCCGGCCTGCTGGCCGCGGCGGAGATGGGCGCCGACCTGAGCCGGCTCGCGGTGATCCCCGACCCCGGCAACGATCCGGTGGAGGTGGCCACGGTGCTGATGGACGGCATGGATCTGGTGGTGCTCGGCCTGGGCGGCCGCTGCGTGCCGCCGGCGCGCACCCGGGTGGTGCTGGCCCGGGCCCGGCACCGGGGCTGCGTCCTGCTGATCTCCGGCGGTGACTGGCAGGGCGCGGCGCTGCGGCTGGACGCCCGGGTGAGCGGCTATGAGGTGACAAGCGGCGAGGTGACGGGTTGTGCGGCGCGCCCCGGCTTCGGGCGGATCGGTGCGGTGCGGCTCCAGGTACAGGCCCGCGGGGGCACGGCCGGGCGAACCAGGGCCGGGTAGCGGGTCTTCTCATGGCCGATTCCCGAGTGCTGGCACTGTGGTGCATGGACTGGCCCGCGGTCGCCGCGGCGGCCGCGGCGGGCCTGCCGGCCACCGCGCCGATCGCGGTCACCCTGGCCAACCGGGTGATCGCCTGCTCGGCGGGCGCCCGCGCGGCGGGGGTGCGGCGCGGGCTGCGGCGCCGCGAAGCGGCGGCCCGCTGCCCGCCCCTGCATGTGGTGGCCGCCGACACCGACCGCGACGCCCGGTTGTTCGAGCCGGTCCTCGCCGCGGTCGACGAACTGGTGCCGCATGCCGAGGTGTTGCGGCCCGGCCTGCTGGTGGTGTCGGTGCGCGGCGCGGCCCGGGCCTTCGGCTCCGAGCGCCACGCCGCCGAACGCCTCGTCGATGCGGTGGCTGTCAGCACCGAGGCCGGTGTCGAATGTCAGGTCGGGATCGCCGATGGGCTCTCCACGGCGGTACTCGCCGCGCGCGCCGGGGCAGTGGTGCCGCCCGGAGGAGATGCCCGATTCCTGTCGGCGTTGTCGATCAGGCAATTGGCCGCCGAGCCCAGCCTGTCCGGGCCCGGACGTGACAGCCTGGTCGATCTGTTGTGGCGCTTGGGGATTCGTACCATCGGTCAGTTCGCTGCACTGCCGCGCCCGGATGTGACATCACGGTTCGGCCTTGATGCGCTCATCGCGCACCGGTTCGCCCGCGGCGAGCCGGAACGCGGGCCGTCCGGACGGGAGCCGACACCGGATCTCGATGCCGTGCTGCACTGCGATCCGCCGATCGACCGGGTCGACGCCGCGGCGTTCGCCGGCCGCTCGCTGGCCGGTGTGCTGCACCGGACGCTGATGGCCGCCGGCGTCGGCTGCACCCGGCTGGCCATTCATGCCGTCACCGCCACCGGAGAGGAGTTGACCCGGGTGTGGCGGTGCGCCGAGCCGCTGACCGAGGACGCCACCGCCGACCGGGTGCGCTGGCAACTGGACGGCTGGCTGAACAGCCGCACCTCCGGCCGGCCCACCGGCCCGGTGACGCTGCTGCGGCTGCAGCCGGTGGAGGTGCTCTCGGCGACCGAGGCGCTGCAGCTGCCGCTCTGGGGTGGTCTCGGTGAGGAGGATCGGCTGCGTGCCCGCCGGGCGCTGGTGCGGGTGCAGGGCCTGCTCGGCCCGGACGCGGTGCGGGTGCCGGTGCTCTCCGGCGGCCGCGGCCCGGCGGAGCGCATAACCTTGACCCCGCTGGGCGATGAGCCGGTGCCGCTGGCCGACCCGCGCCAGCCGTGGCCCGGCCGGCTGCCCGAACCGTCACCGGCGGTGCTGCTCGATGATCCGGTGGAACTGCTTGACGCCGAACGCAATCCGATCCGGGTGACCGGCCGGGGGCTGTTCTCCGCCGACCCGGTCTGGCTGGTCGCCCGGGGCCGTGACGACCGGCTGCGCTGGTGGGCGGGACCCTGGCCGGTCGACGAGCGGTGGTGGGATCCGCAGCGGGAGGGGCCGGGGTCGGGACGCACCGCCCGAGTCCAGGCGCTGTTGGACGGCCCGGCCGGCGCACCCGGTCAGGCGCTGCTGCTGTGCTACCGGCTGCGGCGGTGGTACCTGGAGGGCAGCTATGAGTGACGAGGCACTCAGCCCAGCCGGCGGGCCAACGCGCCGACTCGGCCGTCCCACCCTTCTTCGCCCAACGTGTAACCACTGCGAAAAACTGCGCGGCAGATTCATACGGTCAATGCAACGTCGCTGATTAGGAGGTTGCAATGCCGACTGGGTTCCCGACTCCGTGGCCGATGCGAAGGCAGTTCTTCGATTTGGTGTGTGCTGGCACCTCG
>Ga0182736_1001836_pt1 | contig 18452 bp, 13 predicted proteins | sample eDN5th30CKraftBY_FD_128882 | JGI IMG/M metagenome (GOLD analysis project Ga0182736, IMG submission 128882) | Enriched backyard soil microbial communities from Emeryville, California, USA - eDNA 5th pass 30_C Kraft BY (version 2) (version 2) | ecosystem: Environmental > Terrestrial > Soil >... | reverse complement strand
GCGAGCAGCTCGTCGAGCAGCTCGCACGTCGCCTCGAGCTCCGCGGCGCGGACCTGGAGCCGCGCGGCGACGTCGCCCGTCTCCTCCCGCGGACGCGCCGGGACGAAGTCCCCGTACCAGAGCCGCGGCGCGTGCGAGCGGGCGTCCGAGCGCACCCCGGACGCCCGCGCCGCCGGGCCGGTCGCGCCGAGCCGCACCGCGTCGTCCGGCGCCAGCACGCCGACGCCGTCCAGCCGCGCCTGCACGGACGTCGCGAACTCGAGGTCCCGCCACCCGGCGGCGGCCTCCGCCCGCAGCGCGCGCACCTCGGCCCGGGCGGCGGCCGGTTCATCGACGGCCAGCCCGCCCGCACCCACCCGCACCGTCCCGAAGAGGAACCGGTGCCCGCACAGCCGCGCGTTGAGCCGCTGCGCGCGCTCCTTGAGCGCCGCGAACGCCATTGTCCCCGCCGCGAACCCGACCCCCGCGCACAGCGCGCCGATGTCGTGCAGGTGGTTGTAGAGGCGCTCCAGCTCGAGCGCCAGCGTCCGCGCCACGCGCAAGTCGCGATCCGGCGCCAGCCCCAGCGCGTCCTCCACGGCCTGCGCGTACGCGACCGAGTTCGCCACCGCGCAGGCGGCACACGCGCGCTGCGCGTACGCGAGCCCGTCCGCGACGTCGCGCCCGCGCGCCGCCGCCTCCAGCCCGCGGTGCTTGTAGAACAGCCGCACGTCGAGCACCAGGACCCGGTCGCCGACCGTGTGGAAGCGGAAGTGGCCGGACTCGATCACGCCCGCGTGGATCGGGCCGACCGCGACCTCGTGCACGCCGTCGCCGGTCACCGGCGTCGCCCACCCGGGCGCGGTGTGATCGACCAGCGGGCGACCGGGAAACGCCAGCCCGTGCAGGTCGTGCGCCTCGCGCTCGTCCCAGCCGGCGGCGGGCACCAGGTCCACGATCGACTCGGCCCGCGCCGCCGGGCAGGACAGCACGCGCACGCCGTCGCCGTCCACGAACGCCGCCCGCCACACGTCCCCGCTCGCCCACGCGCCCGCGAACCGCGCGCCGCCGGCCAGCGCCGCCGAGACCTCGTCCCGCCAGCTCACAGCAGCCCCTCCACGAGCGCCGAGCCCGGCAGCCACGCGGCGGCAACCGTGAGCGCCAGCAGCCCCACGCTCAGCGCCGACGTGAGCACGATCACCTGCCGCGAGCCCCGGTGCGGCCGCGACCGCCGCCGCGGCGCCGGCAGCACGCCTTCGACGAACGCGTGCAGCAGCCCCAGGAACCCGAGCGCCAGCAGCACCACCGCGACGCCCACGACGACCGGCTCGCCCGCGTCCACGCCGCCGAGCGCGATCAGCAGCTCGGACGCGAACAGCGGTGACGGCGGCAGCCCGGCCAAGGCGAACAGCGCGACGCCGATCGCGGTCGCGGTCGACCCGCGTCCGACGCCGCGCAGCGGCTGCTTGGCGGCGGAAGGATCGGCGCGCAGGAGCGGCAGCGCGGCGTAGAAGCCGAGCGCCTTGGCCAGCGCGTGGCCGGCCACGTGCAGCAGCACGCCCGCGATCGCCAGCGACGTGCCGAACCCGATCCCGAGCGCGATCACGCCCATGTGCTCGAGGCTCGAGTACGCCAGCAGCCGCTTGTAGGGCAGCGGGCGCCACAGGAACGGGATCGCGACCGCGATCGACGCCAGGCCGAAGCCGATGAACAGCGCGCCCGCCGCACCCGGCCCCGCGGCAGCGGCCAGCGTGTCCTTCACGCGCCAGGCGACGAGCGCGACGGTCGGCAGCAGCGCCGCGGACAGCAGCGCGCTGATCGGTGCCGGCGCTTCGCTGTGCGCGTCCGGGAGCCAGTTGTGCACCGGCGCCCAGCCGATCTTGGTCGCCAGCCCCGCGATGATCAGGACGAACGCGACCAGTGTCGTGCCGGGATCGAGCGGCGCGTTCGCGAGCGCCCGCCAGCCGAGCGCGTGCAGCCCGCCGTCGGCCTGCTCGATCGACAGGATCACGATCCCGAGCAGCGCGACCGCCAACCCGAGCGTCGTCAGCACCAGGTACTTCCAGCCGGCCTCGAGCGCCTCCCGGCGCCCGCTGAACGCGACCAGCAGCGCCGACGCGCCCGTCGTCCCCTCGACCACGAGCCAGACGATCGCCAGGTTCCCCGCGAGCGGAACGATGAACAGCGCCGCCCAGAACGCGTACAGCGCGGCGTAGTACGCGTGCCGGGAGCGCGCGGCGGTGAACCAGCTGCGTCCGCCGGTGCGCAGGAACGCGGGGGAGACGAGCGCGCTGCAGAGCCCGACCGCCGCGATCACGGCCACGAAGACCCCGGACGCCGCGTCGATCTCCAGCCAGCGCGTGTGCACCTCCTCGCCCGTCAGCGCGGCCACGGCCAGGACCGCGGCGGCCGCGGCGGTGACGAGCGCGCCGGCCACGTTCAGGCGATCCGACTGCCTGGGGGTGCGCCCGAGGCACGCCAGCACCCCGGCCGCGAGTGCCAGCGGCGGGACGGCGATCGCGAGCTCAGTCACGCAGCCCCCGCAGCAGCTCGGTGTCCCCGGTCCCCAGCTCGAGGTGGATGCGGCGCGCGAAGAACGAGGCGACCACGACCACCAGCGCGAGGTCGAGCAGCGCGCCGAGCTCGATCACGTAGGAGAGCCCGCCCGGCACGGACAGCGCGAGCAGCGACAGGCCGTTCTCGGCCACGATCACGCCGAGCAGCTGGAACAGGATCGGCCGGCGGGCGACGACGATCGCCAGCCCGGTGACGACCACCGCCGCGCCGCCGCGCACGTCCGGCGGCACGAGCGCGGCCGCCAGCCCGGCGGCGGCCGCCGCGCCCGCGAGCCGCACCAGCGGCCCCGCCGCGGCGGCCACGAGCCGCGGCTCGCGCGTGCGCCGGACGACCGCGACGAGCAGCGCGGGCAGCGCGACCGCCTTGACGGCCAGCACGACCGCGGCCACGGCCGCGTGGTCGAGCGCCATGATCCCGAGCGCCAGCGACTGCGCGCTCACGAGCGCGATCGCCAGCGAGCGCCGCCGGACGAGCACGACACCGAGGCCGAGGGCGAGGATCAGGCCGGCCATGCGGCGGCTCCCGCGAGGGCGATCAGCGCGCCGAGCCCGAGCAGCGCGGGCACGCGCAGGATCCGCATCTTCGCCTGCGCGGTCTCGACCGCGGCCAGCGCGACGCAGAGGACCGGCAGCGCGACGACGAGCGTGGCGACGCTGTCGGCGTGCGGCAGGTACAGGAGGGCGGCGAGCGTCAGGATCAGCCAGTGGCGTGCCGCGGCCACCCAGTGCAGGTAGGCGAGGTCGCGCCCGGCGTACTCGAGCAGCGGCCCTTCGTGGATCATCGTCAGCTCGAGGTGCGTGTCCGGGTTGTCGACCGGCTGGCGCCCGGTCTCGGCGACGATCACCAGCGCGAACGCCAGCAGCGCGCACCAGTGCGACGGCTCGCTCCAGATCTCCCAGCCGGCGGTGGCGGCGCGCATCGCGTCGAGGTCGGTCGAGTGCGCGGGCTGGGCGATCAGCAGCAGCGCGAGGACGAGCAGCGCTTCGGCGAAGACCGCGAGCGCGAGGTCCCGCGCGGCGCCCATCAGCGCGAACCCGTTGCCCGTGTCCCACGCCGCGGCGGCGACCGCGCCGCGGGCGAGCGCGAGCAGGCCGACGAGCGCGAGCGCGTCGCCGCCGGTCGCCAGCGTGCCGAGCGCGGCGAGCAGGGCGGCCGCGGCGACCGCGGGCGCGGCGCGGTAGACGACCCCGGTGCCCTCCGGGTCGACGGCGCTCTTGCCCCAGAGCCGTTTGAGCGTCCGGTACGGCTGGATCGGCGAGGTGCCGCGCCGGCCCTGCGCGAACGCCTTGCCGGTCTGGATCGTGCCCGGCAGCAGCGGCGCGAGCAGGATCCCGGCGAGGACGGCGATCATCCGAGCGCCCCCGTCTGGACCAGCGCGAGCAGCCCGAGCACGAGCGCCAGCAGGTACGCGGCGTAGGTGCGGACGTTCCCGGTCTGCAGCCGGCGGGCGACGGCGGCGCCCCTGAGGGCACCGCGGACCGCGGGCCGGTAGAGCAGCCGCCCGGCGGGGGAGCCGACCACGCGCGTATAGCGCAGCGCGCCGTCGGCGTCGAGCGCGAGCGTGCGCCGCGGCCGCAGGACCACTTCGACGATCAGCCGCAGCGGCTTGGTGAAGCCGGCGGCGGTCCAGCCGAGCGCGGGCGTGACGGGCTGGCCGCACACCCACGTCGGCGCGGGCGCGGCGCGGCGGGAGCCGCCGGCGCGGATCAGCAGCGCGGTGGCGACGACGAGCGCGAGCGCCAGCGCGGGCAGCGGCAGCGACCCGGCGCCGGGAAGATCGAGCCCGAGCGCCGTGGGCACGTGCACCGGCACCGGCGCGAGCTCCGCGAGCCGCGGCAGCAGCAGCCCGGGCGCGACACCGAGCGCGACGCACAGCGCCGCGAGAAAGAGCAGCGCCGCGCGCATGCCGCCCGGCGCGTCGCCGGGCGCCGCCGCGCCGCGGCTCGCCGCCACGCCGCCGGCCGTCGCCGCGTGCCCGCCCATCGTCGCCCCGCCGCTCGCCGCCGCGCCGTCGCCACCCGCGCCCGCGCCCCGCGGCGCGCCGAGCAGCACGCGGCCCGCGACCATGACGAAGCAGAGCAGCGCGAGCGCCGCGGTCGCGGCAATGCCCGCCAGCGCCGCGGCGCCGGCGGCCGCGTGCGCGACGCCGCCCTCCAGCGCCAGCTCGGCGAGCGCGCGCAGCGCGAGCCACTCGGACGCGAACCCGTTCAGCGGCGGCAGCCCCGCGATCGCCGCGCAACCGACCGCCATCGCGGCCCCGGTCCACGGCATCGTCCGCGCGATCCCGCCGAGCCGGTCCAGCGACAGCGTCCCGGTCGCCCGCTCGATCGCCCCCGCGCCGAGGAACAGCAGCGCCTTGAAGACCGCGTGGTTGGCCGTGTGCAGCAGTGCCGCAGCGAACGCCAGCGCCGACCAGCGCGGGTCCGCGATCAGCACCGACGCGCCGAGCGCCGCCACGATCACGCCCACGTTCTCGATCGTGCTGTAGGCCAGCAGCCGCTTGAGGTCGTGCTGGACCAGCGCCCACAACGCACCGCCCAGCGCCGACGCCACGCCGACCCCCAGCAGCACGAACCCCAGCCACGCCGGCCCCGGGAGCGCGAACCGGATCAGCCCGTAGAGCGCGACCTTGACCATCAGGCCCGACATCAGCGCCGAGAACGGCGCCGGCGCGACCGGGTGCGCCCGCGGCAGCCAGGAGTGCAGCGGCACCAGCCCGGCCTTCGTCCCGAACCCGACCAGCGCCGCGACCGCCGCGACCGCGCTCCCCGGCCCGAGCAGCAGCGCGATCCACACGCCCGCCCCGCCCAGGTGCGTGATCGCCACGTACGCGAACACCGACGAGCGCCCGACGGCGTCCGGCCGCGCGACCAGGATCGCCGCCGCCGGCGCGACCGTCATCAGCTCCCAGAAGACCAGGAACGTGCTCACGTCGCGCGCGGCCAGCAGCCCGCTCAACGCCAGCAGGAACGCCGCCAGCAGCGCTCCCACCACGCCCGACCGCAGGTAGTCCCGCGCGTAGATCAGCGCCGGCACCGCGGTCACCGCCAGCAGCGCCAGGAAGAACCCGCTCAGCCCGTCGAGCCCGAGCGCGGGGGAGACCCCGGCGCGCCACGCCGCGCCCACCGCGTCCCCGCCCACGACCACAATCACCCCGGCAGCGCCCAGCACCGCCATCCCCACCGCCTGCACGCCGAGCCCGAGCCGCAGCCGCCACACGGCCGTCGCGCCGCCGAGCGCGACGATCAGCGCCCCCGCGCCCGCGAGCATCAACGCGGCCCGAATTCCTCGTCGGCGAGCTCCCCGAGCAGCGCCTGGTTGTCCTCGAGCCCGGCGGTCAGGATCGCCTTGGCCAACTCCAGCAGCTCGAGGATGCGCGGGTCCTTGACGCGGTAGTAGACGCTCGTCCCTTCGCGCCGGCTCGTCACCAGCCCCTGCTTGCGGAGCGCCGCCAGGTGCTGCGACGTGCCGCCGGAGTCGAGGTCGAGCGCGGCCTGCAGCGCGCCCACGCTCTGCTCGCCCTCGCGCAGGCACTGCAGCAGCCGCACGCGCGCCGGATGCCCGAGCGTGCGGAAGAAGTCCGCCTTCAAGGCGTAGACGGGCGGCTGACCGGTCCGATACGGCATCTCTCTCTGAATCTTAGAAACTTCGAAGATTCGTAGCCATGACGATGCGTCGACAGTTCGTCCCCGCAACGCGACGTTCCGCCCATTGCGACACCGCCGGGCGCCGGGCCAGCATGGCTGCCATGACAGTCGCGGACACCGTGGGCACCGACTCGCTCCAGGAGCAGGCGCACCGGCACCTGCTGATGCACTTCACCCGCAACGGGGCCTTCGGGCCGGACGGGAAGCCGCTCCTGGTGCTGGAGCGGGGCGAGGGCGCCTACGTGTTCGACACCGAGGGCAACCGCTACTTCGACGGGCTGTCGTCGCTGTTCTGCTGCCAGATCGGCTACTCGTACGGCGAGGAGATGGCCTCGGTCGCGTCCGGCCAGCTCTCCACGCTCGCGTTCAACACCAACTGGGCGACCGCGCACCCGCCGGCGATCAAGCTCGCCGCCGCGCTGGCCGAGCGCGCCCCCGGCGACCTCAACCGCGTCTTCTTCACCAACGGCGGCTCGGAGTCCGTCGAAGCCGCCTGGAAGATCGTCCGCCAGCACTACCTGGCCAAGGGCGAGCCGCAGCGCACCAAGGCGATCGCGCGCGAGATCGCCTACCACGGCGTCACGCTCGGCGCGCTCAGCTTCACCGGCGTGCGCCCGATGAAGGAGCCGTTCGGCGCCGCGCCGATCCCGGTCGTGCGGATCCCGAACACGAACCCGTACCGCGACCCCGACGGCGGCGACGAGCAGGCGTTCTGCGCGCGGCTGCTGGACGAGGTCGAGCGCACGATCGTCGAGGCGGGGCCGGAGACCGTGGCGATGCTGATCGCCGAGCCGGTCCAGAACGCCGGCGGCTGCCTCGTCCCGCCCGCCGGCTACTGGCCCGGGCTGCGCGCGCTCTGCGACACCTACGGGATCGCGCTCGTCGCCGACGAGGTGATCACCGGGTTCGGCCGCATCGGCGAGTGGTTCGCGTCCTCCCGCTACGGCGTCGCGCCGGACCTGATCACGTGCGCGAAGGGCATCACGTCCGCGTACGCGCCGATGGGCGCGGTGCTGGTGAGCGACCGGATCGCCGAGCCGCTCTACGAGGAGGGCCGGATGCTGATGCACGGCATCACGTTCGCCGGCCACCCGGTGGCGGCGGCGATCGCGCTGCGCAACATCGAGATCTTCGAGCGCGAGGGCGTGCTCGACAACGTGCGCGCGCTCGAGCCCGTGATCGGCGAGCTGCTGGAGGGCATCAAGGCCCGCGTGCCGATCGTCGGGGACGTCCGCGGCGCCGGGTTCTTCTGGGCGCTGGAGCTCGTCCGCGACGCGTCCGCCGCGCGCTTCACCGCCGACGAACGCGAGAAGCTCCTGCGCGGCTTCCTCGCCGGGCGCCTGCTCGAGGAGGGGCTGATCGCGCGCCCGGACGACCGCGGCGACGCCGTCCTGCACCTGGCCCCGCCGCTGATCAGCACACGCGCGGAGCTCGAGGAGATGGCGGCCAAGACCGAGGCCGTGCTCGCCGACGCGTCCGCGCGGTTCTACGAGGCGTGATCCACACCGCCCACGGCTACTGGCTCGCGGAGGCCGGCGGGGTCGAGCCCGCGCCCGCGCTGCGCGGGGACGTCAGCGCCGACGTGGTCGTGATCGGCGGCGGCTACACCGGTCTCTGGACCGCCTGGCAGCTGCGCGCCCGGGGCGCCTCGGTCGCGCTGCTGGAGGCCGGCCTGTGCGGGCACGGGCCGAGCGGCCGCAACGGCGGGTTCTGCGAGACGCTGTGGACGCACATGCCATCGCTGGTCGAGCGGTTCGGCCGCACGCGCGCGGTCGAGGTCTGCGAGGCGTCGAGCGAGAGCGTGGCGATGATCGGCGCGTGGTGCGCCGAGCAGGACGTCGACGCGTGGTTCACCCGCGGCGGCTACATGATGGCCTCGACGGCGCCCGCCCACGACGCCGCGATCGCGGCGATCCTGGCCGTCGCGCCGCCCGGCCGCGTGCGCGAGCTCAACGCCGCCGGCGTCCGCGCCCGCTGCGCTTCGCCCCGGTTCCGCCGCGGCCTGCTCGTGCCCGACGACGCGACCGTCCAGCCGGCGCGGCTCGCGCTCGGGCTGCGCGAGCGGGTGCGCGACGCCGTGTACGAGCACTCGCGCGTGCGGGCGCTGCACGCGTCGCCGCACGGCGTGGTGGCGGAGACCGCGGGCGGCCGCGTGCGCGCCGGGCACGCCGTGCTGGCGGTCAATTCGGCGACGCGCGGCATCGCGCCGCTGCGCTCGCGGCTCTCGGTCACGTCCTCGCACATCGTGCTCACCGAGCCGGTTCCGGACGTGCTCGACGCGCTCGGCTGGACCGGCGGCGAGTGCGTCACGGACGCGCGCACGTTCGTGCACTACTTCCGGACCACGCGCGACGGCCGGATCCTGTTCGGCTGGGGCGGCGGGCGGCTGGCCGCGGGCGCGCGGCTGAACGGGCGCGTGGAAGTGGACGCGGAGGTCGCGGACACGACGCGCCGCGACCTCGTGCGCATGTTCCCGGCGCTCGTCGGCCGCGCGGTGACGCACGCGTGGGGCGGCCCGATCGACGTGTCCCCGAGCCACCTCCCGCAGATCGGGACGCTCGACGGCGTCCCGGTGCACTACGCGTTCGGGTACACCGGCAACGGCGTCGGGCCGTCGCACCTCGCCGGCCGCGTGCTGGCGGCGCTCGCGGCGGGGGAGACGTCCGACCTCGCGGTGGTCGACCCCGAGCCGGTCCGCGTCCCGCCCGAGCCGCTCGCCTGGACGGGCGGCATGCTGGTCCGCCGCGCCTTTTTACGTAAGGAACGACTTGAGGAAGCCGGCCGGCGCGTCGATCCGGTCACGCGCGCGGTCGCCGCGGCGCCGCGCGCGCTCGGGATCCACGTGGCCCGCTAGCTCGCCAGCAGCTCCTTGACGACGCCGTCGATGTACTCGAGGTCGACGGCGCTGTCGCCGCTGCCGGCGAAGTGGCCCCACACGCTCGGGATCACGCGGCACTCGCCGTTGGCGATGTACTGGACGGCCCACTGCTCGTCCTCGGGCGGGAAGTAGAGGTCCTTCTCGCACGGGAGGGCGATCAGGCGCGCCTGGATCGACTGCAGCGCCTTGACGTGGTCGCCGTCGAAGCCCGGCGTGGCGCCGACGTCGCCCATCTGCCACGTCCACAGCATCGAGAGCAGGTCGTTCGCGTCGCGCCGCGGGTCCAGGAAGTGGCCCTCCCAGAACCAGACCAGGTAGTCCTCCAGCGAGCCGAACGCCAGGTCGAGCCCGAGCCGGCGCGAGTGCCCCATCCGCTTGTAGACCTGATCCCAGAAGAACGCCTGCGAGAAGCCCCAGCCGGCGTACACGCGCGCGGCGGCCCGCAGGCCCTTGACCGGCGGCGCGTCGTACCAGCCGTCCTGGAACGCGGCGTCGGCGGTCAGCGCCGCCTTGACCCCCTCCAGGAAGACGAAGTTGTGCTCGCTGGTCTTCGAGGACCCGCAGAACGGCAGCGCCCGCTGGACCATCTCCGGGTGGCTGACGCACCACTGGTACGTCTGCCCGGCGCCCATCGACCAGCCGGTGACCAGCGCGAGCGTCTCGATCCCGAACTGCTCGGTGACGAGCTTGTGCTGCGCCTCGACCTGGTCATAGAACGTCACGTGCGGGAAGCGGACGCGGTCGAACGGCGGCGGCGTGTTCGACGGCGAGCTCGACAGCCCGTTGCCGAGCATGTTCGGGATCACGATGAAGTACTTGGCGGGATCGAGCCCCATCCCGTCGCCGATCAGCCACTCGTTGTCCCAGTGAAAGCCCGAGTACCACGTGGGATACACCACCGCGTTGCTCTTGTCCGCGTTGAGCGCGCCGAACGTCTTGTAGGCGAGCTTGCCGCCGTGGATGACGTTGCCGCTCTGCAACGCGAACTCGCCGAGGTCGAAGACTTCGTAGTCCTGGACGAACGTGCTCATCGACTGCCTCCCCGGAGCGGGTGTTTGCGCACCGGACTATCTCAGGCGGCGTCCGCGTCTGGCAGGGTTCCTGCGATGCCGAGACCTCCGCTGCCCGACGAACTCCAGGCGCTGCTGCGCGAGCCGAACCCGGCCGTGATGGCCTCGCTGCGGCCGGACGGGAGCCCGCTCAGCGTGGCCACGTGGTACCTCTGGGAGCCCGACGGCCGCGTGCTGGTCAACCTCGACCACAGCCGCGCGCGGCTCGATCACCTGCGCGAGGACCCGCGCGTGGCGCTGACCGTGCTCGACGCCGACGACTGGTACCGCCACATCAGCCTGCGCGGCCGGGTCACCGAGATCGCGCCGGACGAGGGCCTGAAGCAGATCGACCGGATCGCCCAGCACTACCGCGGCGCGCCGTACCCGAACCGCGACAGCCCGCGCTTCAGCGCCTGGATCGAGATCACGGCCTGGCACGCTTGGAACGCGTGAGCTAATCTCAGACCCGCATGGCTCCGCGCGGCCTTCTCCTTTCTCTTCTTCTCCTCCCCCGCAAGGGGGATTAACGCGTGGGCGGCCGCAGAACGCCGCGAACCCAGTCCGGAGAAGAAGCAAGACCGTAAAGGAGAAGCAGCGCCATGGACCCCAACCGGGTCATCGTCTTTGACACCACCCTGCGAGACGGCGAGCAGTCGCCGGGAATCTCGCTCAACGCGAACGAGAAGCTGGAGATCGCGCAGCAGCTCGCGCGTCTCGGCGTGGACGTGATCGAGGCTGGTTTCCCGATCGCGTCGCCGGGAGATTTCGAGGCCGTAAGGACGATCGCGCGCGAGGTGCAGGGGCCGGTGATCGCCGGCCTGGCCCGCGCCCACGCGGCCGACATCGAGCGCGCCGCGGAAGCCGTGAAGGACGCCGAGCGCCCGCGCGTGCACACGTTCATCTCGACCAGCGACATCCACATCGAGCACCAGCTGCAGTCCACGCGCGCGGACGTGCTCGGCCAGGCCCGCGCGGCGGTCGCGCACGCGCGCTCGCTCGTCGAGGACGTCGAGTTCAGCCCGATGGACGCGACCCGGGCCGACGTCGAGTTCACCGCCGAGGTCCTGCAGGCGGCGATCGACGAGGGCGCGACCACGATCAACGTCCCGGACACGGTCGGCTACGCGATGCCGCACGAGTACGCGGCGTTCCTGACCCGCCTGTACGAGCTCGTGCCGGATCTGCGCAACGTGATCCTGTCCGTGCACTGCCACAACGACCTCGGCCTGGCGGTCGCGAACTCGTTCGCCGGCCTGCAGGTGGGCGCGCGCCAGGTGGAGTGCGCGATCAACGGCCTCGGCGAGCGCGCGGGCAACGCGTCGCTGGAGGAGATCGTGATGCTGCTGCGCACGCGCGAGTCCGACGTCGCGCTGACGACCGGCGTCAATACGCGCGAGATCGCCCGCGCCAGCCGGCTGGTCAGCCGCCTCACCGGCTACGGCGTGCAGCCGAACAAGGCGATCGTGGGCCGCAACGCGTTCCAGCACGAGTCCGGGATCCACCAGGACGGCGTGCTCAAGGAGCGTTCGACCTACGAGATCATGTCCAAGGCGTCGGTCGGGTTCGACGACGTCAGCTCGATCGTCCTCGGCAAGCACTCCGGCCGCCACGCGCTGCAGTCCGCGCTCGCCGACCTCGGCTACGAGGTCAACGGGCAGACGCTCAACCAGGCGTTCAAGCGCTTCAAGGAGATCGCGGACAAGAAGAAGCAGGTGACCGCGATGGACCTCGAGGCGCTTGTCACCGACGAGCTCCGCGCGGAGGTGTCCTCCTACACGCTCCAGTGGTTCGACGTCGAGGCCTCGACGCGCCGCCCGCCGCACGCGACGGTCGCGCTGGCGACGCCCGACGGCGAGGAGGTGCGCGGCGACTTCACGGGCGACGGGCCGATCGACGCGATCTTCCGCGCGATCAACGCCGCCACGGGGCGCGACGCGCGGCTGCGCGAGTTCCGGATCGACGCCGTCACCGGCGGCCAGGACGCGCTCGGCGAAGCGAGCGTCATTCTCGAGCTGTCGGGCTCCACCGCCGCCGGCCAGGGCGTCTCGACGGACATCATCGAGTCGGCGGCGCTCGCGTACGTGCGCGCGCTCTCGAACGTCGAGCGCAAGGTGAACCTGGCCGCCGATGAGCCCGAGGAGCGCCTCGAGCTCACCGGCACGCCGTAGCGCCCGTGGCCCGCCGGCGCCGACCGCGAGTGCGGAGGCGCCGGCGGACGCGATCCCGATAGCGTTTTGTCGCACGATGCCCAAAATGGGTCAGGAACCGCTGTTCGGGACGCCCAAGCAGCTGCCGAGGGGCCCGCATCAGCTGCCGCGCGAGGAGGTCGTCGCGTCGCAGCGCGCGCGGCTGCTGGCGGCGCTCGTGGACGTCGTGGCCGAGAGCGGCTACCAGCACGCGACGATCAATGAGATCGGCCGCCGGGCGGGCGTCTCCCCGCGCACGTTCTACGAGCACTTCGACGGCAAGCTGGCCTGCCTGCTGGCCGCCTTCGACGTGTTCTCCGAGACGCTGACGCGGCGCATCGCCGAGCAGCTCGGCGCGCCCGGCCTGACGCTGGAGGACACGGTGCACCGCGCGCTGCGCGTCTACCTGCTCACGCTGCAGGAGAACCCGGCGGCGGCGCGCACGTTCCTGTTTCAGATGCACGGCACGGACCCGGTGGCCCGGGCGCGGCGGCGCGAGGCGTCGCTGCGCATCGCGACCGCGCTGCGCGTGTTCTTCGAGGGCCGCCATCCGGACGCGCCGCAGCTGCTCCCGGACTCGGCGTACCTGGCGATCGTCTACGGCGTCCGCGAAGTCGTCTGCGATCGCCTCGACGGGAACTACTCGCGGCCGCTGGTGGAGCTGACCGAGGAGCTCTCGTCCTTCGTGCTCGCGGCCGCCCGCGGCGCGCGGTAGTCGTATACGACGTCGTACACCATTGGTGTACGACCTCCGTCGTAGGACCCTAGGCAGGGCCCTCATTGATGTGACACGGTGCCGCGCGTGACAGATATTGATGCGCACCTCACTGGTGGCCGGACACGCTCGTGGCGCCGCGCGCTCTGCGGCGCGAGCGCCCTGGCAGCGACATTCGCGCTGGGCGCCCCGGCCGCCTACGCCGGCCAGACGATCGACGTCTCGGTCTCACACGTGACCGGCACGGCGCCCTTCGACGCGGCCGCGGGCCCGGGCAACGACACCTCGGCGACGGACGGCATCGTCCGCAGCAACGACACGGTCACGCACCAGATCCAGTTCAACGTCAACGACACCGACGCCGGCTCCAGCACGGCCCACAACGTCACGATCGAGGACACGCTGCCCGCGGGCATGAAGTGGACGCGGCTGCCGGCGACGTGCCGGACCACCGGCGTCACGCCGCCGTCCTCGATCAGCGCGGACGGCCGGACGATCACCTGCAACGTCGGCGACGTCGGCACCGGGCAGTCGCATACGATCGCGCTGACCGCGAACGTCACCGAGATGGAGAACGGCGCCGTGCTGACGCCCGACCGGGGCTCGGTGAAGATCGAGGCCGACGGCGCGCCGGCAGCGTCCACGACGCCGCCCGCGGTCACCGTCAGCTCGATCCCGCGCGTGGACATGGTCAAGGCCGGGCCGAGCGTCACGGAGACGACCTACGGCGGCGTGCCGGGATACTTCCTGCGCTACCCGGTGCGGATGGAGATCCCGAGCTTCGGCGGCCGCGGCCTGGTCGGCTACGAGCCGCCGGCCGCGCACATGACGCTCAAGGAGAACTTCTCCGGCGTCAGCCCGAACGCGCAGTTCGTCTCGTGCGGGCCGGACAGCGGGGGCACGTGGGTGTGCCCGGCGGCCGGCAGCGCCTCGCCGCTGGCGGTCGACGTGACCGTCGCGGATCCGGACAAGATCACGTCCGGCACGCTGTCGTCGACCACGGTGACGATCTTCGTCCCGCGCAGCGACGTGGTCGCCGCGGGCGGCTCGCTGCAGACGAACAACCGGATCGAGGACCTGGTCGCGTCCGACGGCCACGGCACGCCGGCCACCGGTGAGATCCCGGCCAACAACAGTGCGCGGATCGTGATCAGCCTCGACCCGGGCTCCGGCTTCGGCGTCTTCAAGCACTACGTCGACGTGACGGCCTCGAGCCGCTACGTCCCGGGCGGCGCGCGCGTCGACCGCAACGGGTTCTCGACCGTCAGCCCGAACCAGATCTTCCAGGGCGAGGTGCGCGTGTCGGCCAGCAACCCGGCGGCCGGCTACGCGTCGGTCGCGGCCTGCGACGTCTTCGACAGCACCACCCAGCTGGTCACGCTCGCCGGCCCGGCCTCGAGCGCGAGCTACGGCAAGGGCCGCCCGGTCTGGATCACCACGAACTCGGCCGGCCTGACCGAGGGCACCGACTTCGTGATCGAGTACTCCAGCGACGCGACCAGCACGAACGCCGACGACGCGACCCGCTGGGGCGAGCTGCGCGCGACCGGCTGCGCCGGCGGCACCTGGACCGCGACGGCGCCGGCCACGGAGGTCGCGGCCAACGCCGTGCGCAAGGTGCGGGTGCGGTTCCTGACCACGCCGCCGCGGCAGTACACGCTCACGTTCGCGGTCAACCTGGCGGCCAAGCCGGGCGCGGACGCGACGAAGATCGCGAACTTCGCCACCTACGACGTCGGCGCCGGCTGGGTGCGCCCGAGCTACGACCCGGCGGACCACACCGGCTCGCTCGGGGACCGGCTGCTGCTCACGGGCGTGCAGCTGACGCTGGCCAAGGACATCCTCGACCCGGCGACGGCGCCGGGCGGCACGCCGTCGGTGCGCGGTGGGGAGGACATGCGGTTCGGCCTGCGCCCGCAGGTGCGCGTGCCGAGCCAGACGACGACGCCGACCGTCGTCACCGCGCGGGACGTGACGGTCACGGACATCCTGCCCGCGGGCACGTCGCTGTCGACCGTCGCCGGCCACGAGCCGTCGCCCGCGCCGGCGTCGGTGACCGTCAACCCGGACGGGACGACGATGCTCGTCTGGAACCTGGGGACGCTGACCAGCGACGACACGCCCTCGCTGACCTACTGGGCGACGATCTCGCCGACGGCGACCGGCGCGAAGGTCAACCGCGCGCTGGTCACCAGCCCGGACGACGTCGGCTCACCCGCCGACGTGCCGTCCAGCGGCACCGACCCGCACTACGCCGCGCGCACGGTGACCGTGGACTCGCTCGGCGGGATCCAGATCGACAAGGCGATCGACAAGCGGATCATCGAGCCGCTGGACACGCTGACCTTCAGCGTCACCTACGCCAACCTCGACCTCGTCGCGCGCGACGACATGGACGTGATCGACGTGCTGCCGTTCAACGGCGACGGGACGCGGTCCGGCACCGTGCCCGGCCGCCACCCGGGCAGCGACTTCCACGGGACGCTCACGCTACGGTCGGTGGACGTCCGCGACGGGGAGACCGTGCGCTACACCGGCGCCGACCCGGCCGCGGTCTACGCGCTCTACGACCCGTCCGAGACGTCGCCCGGCTACGACGCGCTGCCGGCCGGCGAGGCGTGGTGCACCGAGGCGCAGATCACGGCCGGCGACGCCGGCTGCCCGGCCTCGGTGGCCGCGGCGACCGCGATCCGCGTGACCCGCACCGGGCCGCTCGCGGCCGCCGCGAACCGGACGTTCTCCTACACGATCGCCACTCACGGCAACCGCTCCGGCGACGTGTACGCCAACACGGCGGCGCTGCGTTCGTCGTCGCTGCTGCTCGGCACGCTGTCGCCAACCCGGGACGCGCGCGTCGTGGCCAGCCGGATCGGCGACTTCGTCTGGAACGACCTCGACCGCGACGGCCTGCAGGGCGCGGGCGAGCCCGGGGTTCCCGGCGTCCGGGTGGTGCTGGACGGGGTCGACAAGTACGGCAACGCGATCCACGTCACGACGACCACCGGGGCCGACGGCCGCTACCTGTTCACCAGCAGCAGCCAGGCGGGGCAGGACGCGGGCGTGCTCGACCTCGTCAGCGGGCGCTACCACGTGACGTTCGATCCCTCGACGTTGCCGCCGCGGGCCTCGTTCACGGTGCAGAACGCCGGCGACGACGCGCGGGACTCCGACGCGAACGTCGTCACGGGGCGCAGTGACGACATCGTCCTGCCGGACCCGACGCCGACCGGGACCGACGGGGAGGACCTGACGCTCGACGCGGGCATCGTGATCGCGCCCGAGCCACCGGCGTTGGTTCCGCCGCCGCCGGCTCCGGAGGGTGCGGTGGCGCCGGCGGAGGTCACGTCGGGCATGCCGGCGCTGAAGGTCACCAAGACGTCGAACCGCGCCGCCGTGCGGCCGGGGCAGACGATCAGGTACACGCTGACGGTGCGCAACACCGGCACCGCCGCCGCCACGCGCGTGCAGCTGTGCGACGTGCTGCCCGACCACCTGACGGTCGTCACGACCAAGAAGCAGCTGGCCAAGACCAAGGGCAAGGTCAGCCGCGGGCGCGTGTGCTGGACGGTCGGGACGCTGCGGGCGGGCGGGCGCGTGACGCGCACGCTGACCGTCCGCGTGGACGGCGACGCGCGGGCGGGCAAGCTCGTCAACCGGGCGACGGCGGACTCGGCGGAGGTGCCTGGCGTGGACGCGCGGGCGCGCCGGACCGTCAAGGTTCGCCCGGCGGAGGCGCGGCGCGAGACCAGCCGCGTCACCGGGTAGACCGACCCGTGACGAACGGGAGGGCCCGCCGCTGGCGGGCCCTGGGTGTCGCGACGCTCCTTCTGGGCGCCGCGGCCCCCGCGGCCCGCGCCGCCGGTCCTGCGGCCGCCGCCCACGCGGCCGCGCCGGCGGCGCGCGGAGCCGCGCACGCAGAACCCACGCCTCGCGCCGCCACACCGCCCGCGCCCGCGGCTCGCCTCGCCGTGCCCCCGGCTCGCGCCGCCGCGCCACCCGCGCCCGCGGCTCGCGCCGCCCAGGCGGATGAGGCCGACGATCTCTCCGGCGTGCGCGCGCCGTCACTCGCTCGCGGCGCGTGGGTCGCCAAGCTGCTGCACGGGACGCGGGCTCGGCGCACGCCCGGCGCGACCGGCGGCGGTTGGGCGCTGCCGGCGACGGTCGCCGACGACGGGTACCACCCGCAGGAGCTGCTCGTGCTCGGGCGGCCCGTCTCGTCCGGCGGCCGCGACTGGCTCCGCGTCCGGCTGCCCCGCCGGCCGAACGACGCGTCGGGCTGGATCCCGGCCGACGCCGTGCGCCTGCGGCACACCGACCGCTGGGTCCGCGTGCGCCTCAAGGCCCGGACGGTCAGCCTGTATCGCGGCGGCCGCCTCGCGCTGCGCACGCGCGCGGTCATCGGCGCCGGCGCGACGCCGACGCCGCGTGGCCTGTTCGCCGTGCTGCTCGCGGCGCGCCAAAAGGCCCCGCGCGGCTTCCTCGGCCCGTGGGCGATCCACCTGACCGCGCACTCCGACGTGCTCGACGACTACGGCGGCGGCCAGGGCCGCGTCGCGATCCACGGCCGCGGCGCCGAGAGCCTGCTCGACCCGCTCGGCTCCGCCCGCTCGCACGGGTGCGTGCGCGTCCCGAACGACGCGGTGTCGAAGCTCGCGACCGCGCTGCGCCCCGGCACGCCGGTCCAGATCACCGAGTGACGCGCGGCCCGCTAAGGGGGGTGTGGCCGCCAGGTCGCCTGTCAGGCGAGTTTCCGGACACACCCCCGGCACTACGAGGCGAGCCGGCGGCCCTGGGCGTAACCGGCGGCGACCACGGCGGCGGCGCGCGACGCGTCCATCAGGTCCGGGCCGAACGCGTCGAGGCTCGGCTGGTCCGGGACGACCGCGCGCACGGCGGTCCTGCGCGCGGTCAGGGCCATGCGCTCGTAGCCGGCGGCCGCGGCGGTCGCGGTGCGCAGGCGCTTGTCGGCGGCGCCCGCGGTCGGGATCAGGCAGAGCACGCGCGAGCCGCGCCCGGCGGGGACCGCGTCGAGGTTCGTCGGGCTCCAGACACCGCCGTCGACGTACTCGCGCCCGCCGATCTCGACCGGTGCGAACAGCCACGGCACGGCGCAGCTGGCGAGGACGGCCTCGGCGACACCGGCCCGCGGGGCGTCGGGCGCGCCGAACGCGACGCGCCGCCCGGAGGCGCGGTCGACGGCGAAGATCCGCAGCCGTCCGTCGAACCGCCCGCCGAGCGCCTCGACCTGCCGCCCGAGGCCGGCGAGCGTCCGCTCCGATCGCGGCGCCCGGCTGAGCAGCGCGGCCCGCGCGAGCCGCCCGGCGGGCCGCGTCGTCGCGAGCGCGAGCGGCGCCAGCGGCGTCGCCACCGCCCGCGCTCCGCGTCCGAGGGCGGAGAACGCTTTGCCGGGCGCGCCCG
>Ga0182736_1001835_pt1 | contig 18455 bp, 14 predicted proteins | sample eDN5th30CKraftBY_FD_128882 | JGI IMG/M metagenome (GOLD analysis project Ga0182736, IMG submission 128882) | Enriched backyard soil microbial communities from Emeryville, California, USA - eDNA 5th pass 30_C Kraft BY (version 2) (version 2) | ecosystem: Environmental > Terrestrial > Soil >... | reverse complement strand
CGCGCGCCCTCGCCGTCGTCCCCGACCCGTCGACGCGGTCCGCCGAGGTCCGCATCCTCAACGCGGTGCAGTCCGCGATCGCGACGCCGGCGGTGGTGGGCGTCGCCCGCGGCATGTCGCTGTTCGGCGAGCACGCCGCCGGCTGGCTGGCGCTCGGTCTCGTCGGCGCGGCGGTCGACCGCGACCGCCGTCGCGACTGGCTCGGGGCCGCCGCGGGCGTCGCCGCCGCGCACGGGGCGTCGATCGCGGTGAAGCGCGTCGTCCGCCGCCGCCGCCCGGACGACCCCTCGGTCCGCGTGCTCGTCGGCACGCCCAGCCGGCTGAGCTTCCCGTCGGCGCACGCGACGTCGACCACCGCTGCCGCGGTGCTCTACGGCGGCCTGCTGGCCCGGCCGCTCGTGCCCGTCCTGGTCCCGCCGATGGCGCTGTCGCGGCTGGTCCTGGGCGTGCACTTCCCGTCCGACGTGCTCGTCGGCTCCGCGCTGGGCGCGGGCGTCGCGAGCGGGGTGCGGGCGTGGCTGCGGCGACGGGCGGGGGCGCGATGACCGGCACCGAGCGGGTGGGCAGGCGATGACCAGCACCGACACGCCGCCCACCGCCGCACCGGCGGTCCGGAGCCCCGCGAACGTCGGCCTCGGCCTGCTGCGGACGATGCGGCCGAAGCAGTGGGTCAAGAACGTCCTGGTGCTGGCGGCGCCCTTCGCGGCCGGCGACCTCTTCGACGGCCGCTCGGCCTACCACCTCGCCGTCGCGTTCGTGACGTTCTCGCTGGCCGCGTCGGCGGTCTACCTGGTCAACGACGCCAACGACGTCGAGGCCGACCGGGCCCACCCCAAGAAGCGCACCCGTCCCATCGCCGCGGGGATCGTCCCCGTCCGGCTGGCGTACGCGCTCGCGATCCTGCTGCTCCTGGGCGCGCTCGCGCTCAGCGTCCTCGCCTCGACGCAGCTGACGATCGTGCTGGCCGTCTACATCGGCGTGCAGCTCGGCTACTGCTTCTGGCTCAAGCACCAGCCGGTGCTCGACATCTGCATCGTCGCCTCGGGGTTCCTGCTGCGCGCGATCGCGGGCGGCGCCGCGGCGAGCATCCCGCTCTCGCAGTGGTTCCTGCTCGCCGCGGGCTTCGGGTCGCTGTTCATGGTCGCGGGCAAGCGCTACGCCGAGATGATGCTCGCCGAGCGCACCGGAGCGAAGATCCGCAAGTCGCTGGAGAGCTACTCGGCGTCCTACCTGCGGTTCGTGTGGGCGCTGTCGGCCACCGTCCTGATCATGACCTACGGCCTGTGGGCGTTCGAGATCCGCGAGGCGCACCACAACTCGGTGTGGTCGGTCGTCTCGATCGTGCCGTTCGTGGTGGCGGTGCTGCGGTACGCGGTCGACGTCGACAGCGGCAACGGCGGCGCGCCCGACGAGATCGCGCTCAAGGACCACGTGCTGCAGGTCCTGGCCGTGCTCTGGGTGGCCACGCTGACCCTCGCCGTCTACACCTGACGGCCGTGAAGGGCATCATCCTGGCCGGCGGCGCCGGCACCCGCCTGCACCCGATCACCCGGGCCGTCTCGAAGCAGCTGCTCCCGGTGTTCGACAAGCCGATGATCTACTACCCGCTCTCGGTGCTCATGCTCGCCGGGATCCGGGACATCCTCGTCATCACGACGCCGGAGGAGCAGCCGCTGTTCCGGCGCCTCCTCGGCGACGGCGCCGAGCTGGGCCTGCGGCTCGGCTACGCCGCGCAACCCGAGCCGGGCGGTATCGCCCAGGCCTTCCTGATCGGCGCCGAGCACATCGGTGACGACCACTGCGCGCTCGTCCTGGGCGACAACATCTTCCACGGCCAGGGCTTCGCCTCGGTGCTGCGCGGCTGCATCGCGCGGCTCGCGGCGGGCGAGGACGGCGCGGTGCTGTTCGGCTACCCGGTCCGGGACCCGCAGCGCTACGGCGTGGGCCTGGCCGACGAGTCGGGCCGCCTCGTCGACATCGAGGAGAAGCCGGCCGCGCCCCGGTCGAACCGGGCGATCACCGGGCTGTACCTCTACGACGAGCACGTCGTCGACATCGCGCGCGGGCTCACCCCGTCGGCACGCGGCGAGCTGGAGATCACCGACGTCAACCGCGAGTACCTCAAGCGCGACCGGGCGCGGCTGGTCGACCTGGGCCGCGGCTTCGCGTGGCTGGACACCGGGACGCACGACTCGCTCGTCGAGGCGAGCCAGTACGTGCAGGTGCTCGAGCACCGGCAGGGCGTGCGCATCGCGTGCCTCGAGGAGATCGCGCTCGACCGCGGTTGGATCGACGCCGACGCCTGCCTCGCCCTCGGCGCCGCGCAGGGCAAGTCCGGCTACGGGGAGTACGTCATGAACGTGGCGCGAGCACGAGGAGCGCAGGCGCAGGGGGCTCGGACACAGTGAGGGTGCTGGTCACCGGCGGGGCCGGTTTCATCGGGTCGAACTACGTCCGCAAGCTGGTCGCCGGTGCCTACCCGGCGTTCGCCGACGCCGACGTCACCGTGTTCGACCTGCTCACCTACGCCGGGACGCTGACCAACCTCGTCGAGGTCGCCGACTCGCCGCGCTACCGGTTCGTCCGCGGCGACATCCGCGACGCGGCCGCGGTCGGCGACGTGATGGCCGGCGTCGACGTCGTCGTCCACTTCGCGGCCGAGTCCCACGTCGACCGCTCGATCACCGGTGCGGGCGACTTCGTGTCGACCAACGTCGTCGGCACCCAGGTGCTGCTGCAGGCGGCCCTCGACGCCGGGGTGGGCCGGTTCGTGCACGTGTCCACCGACGAGGTGTACGGCTCGATCGACGAGGGCTCCTGGCCGGAGACGCACCCGTTGGAGCCGAACTCGCCGTACTCGGCGTCGAAGGCGGGATCGGACCTGCTCGCCCGGGCCTACCACCGCACGCACGGGCTGCCGGTGTGCATCACGCGCTGCTCCAACAACTACGGGCCGCACCAGTTCCCGGAGAAGGTCATCCCGCTGTTCGTGTCGAACCTGCTCGACGGGAAGAAGGTGCCGCTCTACGGCGACGGCGGCAACGTGCGCGACTGGCTGCACGTCGACGACCACTGCCGCGGCATCCAGCTCGTCGTCGAGAAGGGGCGCGACGGCGAGGTCTACAACATCGGCGGCGGCACCGAGCTGTCCAACCGGGAGCTCACGCACCTGCTGCTCGACGCCGTCGGTGCCGACGAGTCGATGATCCAGCCGGTGGCGGACCGGCCGGGCCACGACCGGCGCTACTCCGTCGACTGGTCCAAGATCGCCGACGAGCTGGGGTACGCGCCACAGGTGCCGTTCGAGCGGGGGCTCGCCGAGACGGTCGCGTTCTACCGGGACCGGCGGGACTGGTGGGAACCGCTCAAGAACGGCTGACGTAGCGGACGAGGCTCTCCTGCCAGTCTGGGGTCACGACGCCGGCGGCGTGCGCGCGTCCCAGGTCCAGCACGCTGTTGAGCGGCCGCGGCGCGACGTCGGGCCTGCCGGCGAAGTACTCGGCCGTCGTCGTGTCGGTGACCGCGAGGTCGTCGCGGCCGGCCGCGGCGAACACGGCCCGCGCGACGTCCGCCCACGACGCGGGCTCCCCGCCGCCGGTGACGTGGTAGGTGCCGTGCGGTGCGCCGACGTCGAGCAGGTGCACGATCGCGGCGGCGATGTCCGGCGCGAACGTCGGCCGGCCGACCTGGTCCGCGACGACCGTCGGGGCGATCCCGCGCCCGGCCAGCCCCAGCATCGTGCGCACGAAGTTGCGGCCCTCGCCGACGACCCACGTGGGCCGCACCAGGTAGTGCCGCTCGACGCCGCGCACCGCCAGGTCGCCCGCGGCCTTGGCCGCGCCGTACGCGGACAGCGGCGCGACGGGGTCGGTCTCGGTGTACGGGCCGGACTTGCGCCCGTCGAACACGTACTCGGTCGAGAGGTGGACGAGCGTGAAGCCGTGCCGCCGGGCGCGGTCGGCGAGCAGCGCGGGGCCGGACGCGTTGGCCCGCCACGTCGCGACCCGGCCGTCGGGGGTCTGGGCGCCGTCGACGTCGGTGTGCGCCGCGGCGTTGACCACGACCTCGTGCTCGTCCCATGCGGGTTCGGGCCCACCGCCGGTGATGTCGAAGTCCGCCCTGGTCAGCGCGACGGCCTCGGGCAGTGCGGCGGCGAGGGCGCGGCCGACCTGGCCGCCCGCGCCGAGCAGCAGCACCCTCACGGGGCGATCGCCGCCAGCGGTGGGTGGTCGATGTCCTTCTGGGACCGGATCGCGTCGGCCTCCGCGATGGGCCAGTCGATCCCCAGCGCCGGGTCGTACGCGTTGATCAGCGTGTACCGCGCCTCCGGCGACCAGTGGTCGTTGACGAGGTAGGTGTAGACGACGTCGGGTGTGAGCGTCTGGTAGGAGTTGCCGCACCCCCGCGGCACGAAGATCGCGCTGCCCGGGTCGAGCTCGAACGTCTCGACCCGCCCGAACGCCGGGCCCGGCCGCAGGTCGACGATCGCCGCGAACGCCCGGCCGTGCGCCAGGGAGATGTACTTGTCCCACGGCTCGGCGTGGATGCCGCGCGTGACGCCGCGCTCGGCGTTGAACGAGACGTTGCTCTGCACGATGTCGAACTCCGGGAAGCCCGCCTCGCGCAGCTTCGCCTGCTGGTAGGCCTCCTTGAACCAGCCCCGGTTGTCACCGTGCACGGCGAGGGTGACGCGGAGCAGTCCGGGGATCGACGTGGTGTCGACGCTGAGCTCTGCCACGGTGGCGGGTCCTCCAGTGGGCGGGATCGACGGCATCCTCGCACCCGGGCGCGGCCTGTCGGTCGGCGACCGGCTCGGCACGGCCGGTAGGGTGCGCGCCGTGGCGGGAGAGGGCGATACGACGTCGACGGCCTACTCCGAGCGTCTCGCGACGTTGTCGGGAGCGCGCTGGAAGCGCCTCGTCGACGTGCAGCGGCCGTACCGGTGGAACCTGCGCAGGCTCATCGGTCAGCGACGCACGCTCGACGTGGGCTGCGGCATCGGGCGCAACCTCGCGAACCTGCCCCCGGGCAGCGTCGGCGTCGACCACAACCCGACCTCCGTGGAGCTGTGCCGCAAGCAGGGCTTCCAGGCCGAGACGAGCGCGGAGTTCCTCGCCCGCACGCCCGAGGAGACCACCCCGTTCGACGCGATGCTCGTCGCGCACGTCGTCGAGCACCTCGACGAGGGCGCCGCGGCCGACGTCATCCGCCCCTACCTGGCCTACGTCCGGCCCGGGTCGCCCGTCGTGCTGATCTGCCCGCAGGAGCGCGGCTTCGCCTCCGACGCGACGCACACAGTCTTCACCGACCACGCCGCGCTGCGCGCCCTGGTCGCCGAGCTGGGTCTGACGTTCCGGCGCGAGTTCTCGTTCCCGTTGCCGCGGTTCACCGGCAAGGTCTTCACCTACAACGAGTTCGTGACCGTGGCCGCCACTGCGAGCAGGTCGTGACGACGGAAGGCCTCGAGCGCGTCGAGATCTCGTTGAACGGGTCGGGTCCCGCACACGAGCAGCGGCTGCTGGTCGTGCTGCCGGCGCTCAACGAGCAGGAGTCCGTCGCCAAGGTGATCGGCGAGATCCGGGCCAGCAGGCCGGACGCGGACGTCCTCGTCGTCGACGACGGGTCCACCGACCGCACGGCCGAGCGGGCCGACGCCGCGGGCGCGCTCGTGATGCGGCTGCCGTTCAACCTCGGGGTGGGCGGCGCGATGCGCGCGGCCTACCGCTACGCCCACGAGTCGGGATTCACGTCCGTCGTGCAGGTCGACGCCGACGGCCAGCACGATCCCCGCGAGATCGAGCACCTGCTCGCCGTGCGCGACGCCGACGTCGTGATCGGGGCCCGGTTCGCCGGGCGCGGCAGCTACGTCGTCAAGGGCCCGCGACGGTGGGCGATGCGGCTGCTGTCGTTCGTACTCAGCCGCATCATCGGCGTCCCGCTGACCGACCCGACCTCGGGCTTCCGGCTCGTCCACGGGCGCGCGCTCGCGCTGTTCGCCGAGCACTACCCGGAGGAGTACCTCGGCGACACCGTCGAGTCGCTGGTCATCGCGCATCGCGCGGGGCTGTCCGTCGCGCAGGTGCCCGTCGTCATGCGGGCGCGGGAGACGGGCGTCGCGAGCACCAACCCGGTCCGCTCGGCGGTGTACCTGCTGCGGGTCGTCGTCGCCGTCGGGCTGGCCCTGATCCGCCGCCGTCCGGAGAGCGAGCACCGGTGATGACCGACCTCCGCCTCACGATCTTCTCCGTCGTCGTCGCGGTCGCGGCGCTGGTGCTGGTGGTCGAGCTGCTGCGGCGGCGCCGGCTGCGGGAGAAGTACGCCGTGATCTGGGTCGTCATCTCGATCGGCACGCTGGTCGTGGCGATCTTCCCGTCGCTGCTGCGCGGCGTTGCACAGGCCATCGGCATCCAGACGCCCAGCAACCTGCTGTTCTTCGGCTCGCTGCTGGTGCTGTTCGCCGTCTCGCTGCAGCTCTCCCGGGAGGTCGGGCTGCTGGAGGAGCAGTCGCGGCGGCTCGCCGAAGAGGTCGGCGCGCTGCGGCTGCGGCTCGACGCGATGGAGAAGCGGGCCGACGAGGCCGCCGCGGCGCAGGACGCGACCGAGCAGCAGAAGGCCGAGCGCGGCGCCTGACGGCGGTCGAACCGTTCGGGGCGGTCAGAGCGCCCGGCGGGCCAGCGCCCAGTAGGCGCGGAAGAACACGTTCGCGACCTTGACGACGGGCGCCGGGCCGATCGCCTGCGGGTCGAGGTTCGGCGTCAGCCGCCGCATCCACTCCGGATCGGGCCGGGTCCGCTCCGCCTGCAGCTGCCGGCGCCGCTCGGCGACGTGCCCGCGGTGCCGCCACAGCCACATCCAGCCCGTCACCTTCTGCTTCCCCCAGCCCGACGCGACGGCGTAGCCGGTGAGCAGGACCTCCGTCGTCAGCAGCAGCGGCGCGAGGACGACGAGCGCACGGCCGCTCCACAGCGTCAGCACCATCATCAGCCGGTTGCGTTCGAGCAGGTGCATCTTGTGGCTGTTGCGGGAGAACTCGTAGTGGTGCACCGCGACCGCCTGCGGGACGCAGCGGGCGGGCAGGCCGCGCCGCCACGACCGCAGGCTCAGCTCCGTGTCCTCCAGGTAGGCGAAGTAGGCGTCGTCGAACCCGCCGAGTTCGTCCCACAGCGACCGGCGCAGCATCACGCAGGCGCCGCTCGCGCCGGTCACGTCGAACGGCTCGGTGCGGGTCTCGGGCCGGTTCATGTCGCCGGCCCAGGACAGCCCGACGAGGTGTACCGGGTTGCCGGCGCTGTTGATCAGCCCGGGCGGCTCGGCCAGCCGGATGCCGGCCATGACGGGCCCGACGTCCGGCCGCGCCGCCTCGGCGACCAGCAACGCGAGGGTGTCGGGCCGCAGCACGCAGTCGGAGTTGACCAGCGTGACGTAGTCGGTGTCCAGCTTCTCGACGCCCAGGTTGCACCCGCCGGCGAAGCCCGTGTTGACGCCCGGTGTGAGCAGCTCGACCCGGTCGTCGGGCGCGACGGCCGCGAGGTCGTCGGGCTCGCACCCGTTGTCGACGAGCACGACGCGCACGTCGACGTCGCGCGAGTCGAGCACGGAGCGGACGCACTCGGCGAGGTAGGGCTCGGCACGCCAGGCGAGCACGACGACCCCGACCGAGGGCCGGGTCGCTCCGACCGGGGGCTGTGTCACGGGGCGGCTCCTGGATCGGGGGGACGGCGGGCGGCGACGGCCAGCAGCGCGAGCACGGCGACGGCGGCCGCGAGCTGGCCGACCGCAGCGGCGGGGACGGGCGGGGACGCCAGGAACGCGATGACGACCAGCACGACCAGCCCGGCGATCCACGCCCCCGCGACCGCCGCGGGCCTGCGCTCGGCGACGAGCCGGGTCTGGCCGATCTGCGCCGCCGCGCCGACGACCGTCGACAGCGCCAGCACGACCAGCACCCACGCCGGCGGGATGACGGTGGCGGCGAACAGCAGTCGCGCGGCCCACGGCACGACGAAGACCGCCAGCACGAGCCAGACGACACCGCCCACGGCGAGGGCCGCGCCGAGCCGGCGCACGATCGTGCGGACGCCGGACCGGTCGCCGTCGCCGAGCATCGCCGTGAACGAGGGCAGCAGGATGGCCTGCACGGCGGGGAAGAGCAGCACCGGGGCCCGCAGGATGACGGCCACCGTCACGAAGCCCGCGGCGACGGCCGGGGCGTCGGTGAGCCGCGAGGTCACGAAGACCGCGGCGAGGTTCCAGACGCCCTGGCCCGCGAGCAGCAGCGCGGCCGACCAGAACACCCCGCCCCGGGCGGCGGGCGGTACCGCCGTCGCGTCGGCGGACGCCTCGGCCCCGGTGGTCGCGGGGACCCGGGAGGCCGGGCGGGACAGCACGAGCGGCGAGACGAGCGGCGCGAGCGCCAGGATCGCGATCCACGCCCCCGTGCCCTGCACGTCGGCGACGACGAACGCCGCGGCGGCGGCCAGCCCGACCGCGGCCTCGATCCAGAACGTCGCCGCGTAGAGGCCGTACCGCCGGCGGCCGGCGAGGGGGCCGCGCAGCAGGTACGAGGCCGCCATCGTCACCGCGCCGGCCGCGAGCAGGCCGATCGCGACCCCGGTCCCGCCGAGCGCGTGGCCCAGCAGCGGCCCGGCCGCGGCCGCCAGCACCAGCGCGACGACGAGCAGTCGCAGGGTGTCGCGCCGGGCCGCGCGGACGGCCGGTGCGGTGTCGTGGCCGCGGGCGACGGCGTCGGCGACCGCGCGGGTCGCCTCGAGCTCGACCGCCGCGAACAACCCGCGCCCGACCGTGTTGATCAGCAGGTAGTACGAGCTCACGGCGGCGAACCCGGCCGTGTCCAGGTGCCGCGCGGCGATCGCGAGCACCAGGTAGTTCGACAGCGCCAGGCCGATCTGGCTGCCCGCGACCTGTGCCGCGGCGCCGGTGCGGCGCACGCGGCTGCCCGAGTCGGCGCGGCTGGTCACCGCGCCAGGCTAGTCGCCGGGCGCACCGGCCCCGCGTCCGCGGTGACGGCCGGTCATCCCGAGCCGTCGGACAGCAACGGACCTGCGGGGACGCCCGCGCGCACCTCAGCCGCCGTCCGCTCGGTGCCGGGGGTGTCGATCCGGTAGAGCACGACGTCGGGGTTGCGGTAGACGACGGTGAGCCAGTCGGCGTTCTGCAGGCCGGTCAGTCCCGGTTCCCGGGTGGCGTCGCTGCGCAGGAAACCGGCGTCGAGCTGCACGTACCGGATGTCCAGCTGCTGCACGGCCGCGCGGACGGCCGGGTCGTCGGGGTAGCGGTTGAAGCTCTGCGCGAGCAGGGTGGCGTCGGGGCCGGTGCGGAACCCGTCGTAGTGCCCCGCGACGGACTCGACGCCGGTGAGCGCGTACAGCCAGGTCGAGCCGTCGCCCCGGTCGTTGAGGACGCGCTCGCCCGGCGGCACGATCTTCGCGATCTCCTCCATGCCGGTGATCTCCAGATGGGAGACGGCCGGTCCGTTCCCGGTGTTCTGCATCATCCGGGCCTGGTCGCGGCTCACGTAGAGCCCCCGCGTCAGCACGACGAACGCCAGCAGCACGAGCACCGAGGTCGCGACGGCCAGTACCCGCCGCGTCGCCGGGCTCGCCGACGGCAGGGACTCCGGTGGCCGGTGCCGCGCGGCGTCGGCGATGCGGGCGAGCCCGGTCACGAGCAGCCGCTGCAGCTCGCCGACACCGTGTCCGACGACGATGCACAGCGGGACGGCCGTCAGCGCGATCAGCCGCCAGCGGTCGTTCCACCACAGGCTGGTGATCGTCTTCGCCCACGGCGCGCTCGACGCCGCCGCGACGACGAACAGCGCCCCGAACACCGCCGCGGTGAACCCGGTCCAGCGCAGCGCGCCGAGGCTGCGGTAGGCGAGCAGGCCGACCAGCAGGAACGCCATCAGCCACAGCTGGACCGTGTCGCTGCCGTGGCCGAAGGTCAGGATCTCGCCGACGGCCGTCGACACGGTCTGGTCGGCGGGCCACGTGACCGCCGACAGGGTGCCCGCGGTGGTGAGCGTGCCGCCAACCTGCGCCGCGCAGCCGACGGCCGCCACGACGCCCCCGCCGACGAGCAGGCCGACCTCCCGCGGCACCCGCGACGGGGTCGACCACCAGCGCTGTACGAGTGCGGGCAGCGTGAACAGGACCGCACCGATGAGGATCGCGGGGTGCAGGCACAGCAGGCCCGCCATGCCGAGCGCGAACAGCAGTCCCGGACGGATCGCGGCGCGCAGGCCCGGCGCGTCGAGCAGGTCGACGACCAGGACCACCAGCAGCGGCGTCAGCGCGACCCCCGTGGCGAACGGCAGCAGCGGCCCGCGCCAGAGCAGGTCGTAGACCGACGAGACGGCGACGACGGCCAGCGCGGCGGCGGCCGCGACGATCGGCCGCCCGCCGTAGCGGCGCACGAGCGCGACCAGCGAGAGCGCGAGCATCCCCGGGATGAGGACGGTCTGGGCGTTGAGGACCGTCGGGATGGTCGCGCCCGTCATCTCGTAGACGACCGTCGCGACCAGGTGGTAGGCGTTCGGGTAGAAGATCGGCGGGGCGCCGGGCTCGTACCAGTTGGTGAGCCCCATCCCGTAGAGCGAGCCGTCGCCGGTCTCGGCGATGTAGCGGATGCCGTTGGCGTGGAAGACGGCGTCCCAGTCCTGCGGGATCGCCCCGAGCGTCCGGATCCCGCCGAGGATGACGAGGATCCCCGTCCCGGTCGCGACGACCGCCGCCGCGACGACCGCGAGCTGGGCCGCGAGGCTCCAGGGCGGGATCGCGGGACCGGGTGGCGGTGTGCCCCGCCGCCGGCGGACCAGCAGCCGCAGCCCTCCGACGACGACCACCAGCACGACGAACGCCAGTGCCCACGACAGCGGTGACCAGCGGATCCCCAGCGTCGAGCAGAGCGGGCCCGCGATGCCCGACACCGCGTAGGTGAACATCGGGGCGGTGGCGACGAGGGTCCAGCCACGCAGGCCGCCGACCAGCCCGACGAGGCCGCCCGGGACCAGGAGGGTCGCCACGTACGCGATCACGACCACGCCGTCGGCAGCACCGAGCTGCGGGATGATCACGTTGCTCTTCTTCTGGTCGGGGGATGGTGCGTCCTGCTCCCGCATGCTAGCCACGCCTCGCCCGGCGGCCGTGGCACCGCCCTGACGCGGGACGTTCGCGGTACCTGACCGGGTGGGTGCGTCGGCCGTCGGAACGTCCCCGCTACCCTCGGTCGCCGTGGATGAGACGGGCTTCGATCTGGTCGTCGTCGGTTCCGGGTTCTTCGGGCTGACCATCGCCGAGCGAGCCGCCGCCGAGCTGGACAAGAAGGTCCTGGTGCTCGAGCGGCGTTCCCACATCGGCGGCAACGCCTACTCCGAGGCGGAACCCGAGACGGGGATCGAGATCCACCGCTACGGCGCGCACCTGTTCCACACCTCGAACAAGCGGGTCTGGGAGTACGTCAACCGGTTCACCGGGTTCACCGACTACCGGCACCGCGTGTTCGCGAAGTACCAGGGCCAGGTCTACGCGTTCCCGCTGAACCTTGCGTTGATCAACCAGTTCTTCGGGAAGTCGCACACGCCCGACGAGGCGCGCGCGCTGATCCGGGAACAGGCGTCGGAGGTCGACTCCGCCGACGTGCAGAACCTCGAGGACAAGGCGATCTCGCTGATCGGGCGGCCCCTCTACGAGGCGTTCGTCAAGGGCTACACCGCCAAGCAGTGGCAGACCGACCCCACTGAGCTCTCCGCGTCGATCATCACCCGGCTGCCGGTGCGCTACACGTTCGAGAACCGCTACTTCAACGACACGTACGAGGGTCTGCCCGTCGACGGGTACACGGCGTGGCTCGAGAAGATGGCCGATCACCCGAACATCACCGTCCGGCTCGACACCGACTTCTTCGAGGTGCGCGACGAGCTGCCGGCCGACGTGCCGATCGTCTACACCGGGCCCATCGACCGCTACTTCGACTTCGCCGAGGGCGATCTCGGCTGGCGGACACTGGACTTCGAGCAGGAGGTCCGCCGCGACACCGGCGACTTCCAGGGCACGTCGGTCATGAACTACAACGACGCCGAGATCCCCTACACCCGCATCCACGAGTTCCGGCACTTCCACCCGGAGCGCGACTACCCGACGGACAAGACGGTCATCGTCCGGGAGTACTCGCGGTTCGCGGAGAAGGGCGACGAGCCCTACTACCCGATCAACACCCCCGACGACCGCGCCAAGCTGGAGCGCTACCGGGAGCGGGCGCGCAAGGAGACCGCCGAGCACAACGTGCTCTTCGGCGGCCGCCTCGGCACGTACAAGTACCTCGACATGCACATGGCCATCGGCTCGGCGCTGACGATGTTCGACAACCGGCTGCGTCCGTTCCTCGTCGACGGCAAGCCGCTGTCCGGGACCGAGTCCGAGGACTGACCCCGGCGGCCCCGCGACGCGGGGGGTGCGCCCGACACCCCGGCCGCAACCTGAGCGCTCCCGATCGGGCCGCGGGCGACGCTGGGGTTGCGGGCGGGCGCGTCGAGCCTCCCGCGCCGCCACCACGACACCTGCCAGACTTCCGCGCATGACGGACACCGCCGAGGTCGCCGCCCGGCCGCAGGAGGCCGAGCCCGACCCGGACGCCCGGCCGCCCCGGTCGGGGCGCCGGGTCTGGTGGGGTGTCCCGGCGGTGCTGCTGCCCACGGTCCTGTTCGGCCTGCACGCCCTCGTCTACGGGCGCTGGGAGGTCGACGACGCCGGCATCACGTTCGCCTACGCGCGTTCCGTCGCGACGGGCGCCGGGCCGGTCCTGCAGGCGGGGCTGCCGCCCGTCGAGGGCTGGTCGAACCCGGCGTGGCTCGGGCTGCTCGTGGTCGGGCACTGGCTGCGGCTGTTCGACCACGGTGCCTGGTTCGGCGTCCCGGACTACGTCGCCTACCCGAAGGCCCTGGCCCTGCTGTGCGTCGCCGGCGTGTTCGCGGGTTTCTGGGCGGCGGCGTCCGCGGTGTCGCGCCGGCCGGTCGTCGTCACCGTCGTCGCCGGCACGATCGCCGCGGCGATCCCGTCGTTCGTCATCTGGTGCGTGTCGGGGCTGGAGAACTCGCTCCTGGCGCTGGCCGTGACGTGGATCGGCGCGGTGCTGGTGCGGGCGGCCGCCCGGGGGAGGGTCGCGGCGGCGTTCCCGGCGGTCGGCTGCGGGCTGCTCGCCGCCCTCGCCGCGCTCACCCGTCCGGAGGGGTTGATCTACGGGGCGGCGTTCCCGCTGGTCGCGCTCCTGCTGGTGCGTCGTGGCGCCGTGGCGCGCACGCTCGGGGCGGGCGTGCTGTCCGTCGTGGCGTTCCTCGTCCCGGTCGGGTTGTACCTGTGGTGGCGCTGGGCGACGTTCGGTCAGCTGCTGCCGACGACCGCCGTGGCGAAGTCGCAGGGCCTGCCGACGGTCGCGGGGTTCGGCAAGGTCACCGAGCTGGTCTCGTACGCCGGCTGGCTCGGCGTGCTGGTCGGGGCCGTCGTCGTCGGGGCCGCGCTGCTGCGGCCGACGCCGGTGCGCACGGCCGTCGTCGTCCTGCTGGTGCCGCTCGGGCTGGGGATCGTCGCGTTCGGTGTGCTCGTCCCCGACTGGATGGAGCAGTACCGCTTCGCCACACCGGTGTGGGCTCTCGGGGCGCTGGTGGTGACGCTCGCCGCGGTGGACGTCCTCGGCGGGCTGCGGGCGCGTGGGCGGGCGGTGGTCGCGGTCGTCGTCGCCGGCGCCGCCGTGCTCTCCGGGGTGGGCTGGGTCGGGGCCGCGCAGTCGTTCCGGGCCGCACCCACCGCGCCGATGTGCCTGATCGTCGTCAACACCGGGTGGGAGTTCAACGGCTACGCCGACATCCTGGGCCTGCGCTCGGCGACGTTCTTCGCTCCCGAGATCGGTGGCGGCGCGCTGGCCGGACGATCGCTGCTGGTCGACGGCGCCGGGCTCGCCGAGCCGACGATCGCGAGGCTCTGGGCCGCGAAGGACTGGGCGGGCGTGCGCGACTACGTGCTCGACGACGTCCGGCCGACCTTCTTCCGCGCGCACGGCGAGTTCCGGACACAGATGGACTTCGACGACGACCCGCGGTTCCAGGCCGACTACGTGCTCATCGGGCCGGCACCCAACGGCGGCGGCAACTGGGTGCGCCGTGACCTCGTGCGCGACGAGGCGACGATGGACCGGTTGCGCGCCTGGGCCGCCCGGGCCGCGGCCGACGACACGGCCCAGCGCGCGACGCCCCGTGCGTCGTGCGGGGACCGCATCGTGCAGGGCGAGACCGCGGCGTCCTGACGGGCGACGCACCTCGCCGGCGCGGCGCGCCCCCGCCCCGGGTGACCCTCGTCTGTCGCTACCCTCGGTCGCGCATCCGCCACCGACGGACCTTCGCCGTCGCCGAGCAGCAGAGGACCGAGGCCCAGCCCTGATGACCGAGCTCGCCACCGACCCGACCACGCGACCCGTCCCCGACGAGTCGGCCGACAACGCGCCCGGGCTCCTCCAGCGGGTCATCCTGCCGCGCCCGACGGACCCGACCCGGGTGCGGGCGCTCTACGTCGACGAAGGGTCGGGCGTCCGCCTGGCCACCGAGCCCCCGCAGCCCGGTGACCCGACGCAGCCCGTCTCGCTCACGCTCGGTCACCGCGGGCAGCGCCGGCTGCGGGTCGTCTCCCGCACCTCGGCGGTGGTCCCGGCCGGGTCCGAGGTGTCCTTCGGTGCCTACTTCAACGGTTTCGCGGCCGGGTACTGGCGGCGGTGGTCGATCCTGACCGAGGTCCACCTGCGGCTGACGCTGGAGGGCGCCGGCCGCGTGGAGGTCTACCGGACCAAGGCCGACGGCACGCACATCTACGTCGGCGGCGAGGTCGTCGAGGGCCGTCACGAGCTCGACATGGCGCTCGACCTGCGGCCCTTCGAGGACGGCGGGTGGTACTGGTTCGACCTGGTCACCGACGAGGCCGAGCTCACCCTGGTCGAGGGTGGCTGGTTCGCCGACCGGCCCGCGCCCGGACGCGCGGCGGTCACGATCGGGATGCCGACGTTCAACCGGCCGGCCGACTGCGTCGCGACCCTCACCGCGATCGGTGAGGACCCGGCGGTCCTCGCCGAGGTCACCGCCGTGATCCTGCCCGACCAGGGCACGCAGAAGGTCCGCGACGCCGACGGCTTCGAGACGGCGGCCGCGCGCCTGGGCGGGCGGCTGCGCATCGTCGACCAGCCCAACCTCGGCGGGTCCGGCGGCTACGCCCGCGTCATGTACGAGGCGCTCGGGTCGACCGACTGCGAGCAGATCCTCTTCATGGACGACGACATCCTGCTCGAGCCCGACTCGGTGCTGCGGGCCGTCGCGTTCTCGCGGTTCGCCCGCAGCCCGATGCTGGTCGGCGGGCAGATGCTGTCGCTGCAGGCCCGTTCGCAGCTGTCGACGATGGGCGAGGTCGTCGACCGCAACGCCTTCCTGTGGCGCAACGCCCCGAAGACCGAGCCGCACCACGACCTGGCCGACCGCCCGTTGCGGCAGTCGCCGTGGATGCACGCGCGCGTCGACGTCGACTACAACGCGTGGTGGATGTGCCTGATCCCGCGCTCGGTCGCCGAGGACCTCGGGCTGCCGCTGCCGCTGTTCATCAAGTGGGACGACGCGGAGTACGGCCTGCGGGCCCGCTCCCGTGGCTACCGCACCGCGACCGTGCCGGGGATCGCGATCTGGCACATGTCGTTCCTGGAGAAGGACGACACCAGCGACTGGCAGGCCTACTTCCACTACCGCAACCGGTTCGTCGCCGCGGCGCTGCACGGTCCGGTCAACCCGCGGGCCCTGCTCGTCGACACCTTCAAGCGCAGCCTGCGTCACCTGCTGCTCATGGAGTACTCGGCGATGGCGTTGCAGGACATGGCGTTGCGCGACTTCCTCGCCGGGCCGGAGGTGCTCTTCCCGACGCTGCCGACCGTGCTGCCGGAGATCCGGGCCAAGCGCGCGGAGTTCGACGACGGGCGCCCGCTCGACTCGGCCACCCAGGTCCCGCTCGCCGAGCTCGACGAGCTGGCCGCGCAGATGTTCCCGAATCCGCCGCGCGACCTGAAGGGCGCGTTGAAGATGCTGGGCCGGGCCGTCGCGGCCAACCTGCGGACGCCGAACCCCGCACACCACGACGTGCCTCAGCGCAACGTGCCGTCGCGCAAGGCGCACTGGTACGTGCTCGCACACCTCGACTCGGCCACGGTGTCGACGCCGGACGGCCGCGGCGTCACCTTCCGCCGCCGCGACCGTGCGCTGTTCGCGGCCCAGATCACCCGCTCGGCCCGGCAGCTGCGCGAGGTCGGCCGCCGCTGGCCGGAGCTGCAGCGGCGCTACCGGGAGGCGCAGCCGACGCTGACGAGCCGCGAGGGCTGGGCGCAGATCTTCGAGCGCTGAGCCCCGGTACGAACGAACGGCGCCGCCGCGCAACCCGGGTTGCGCGGCGGCGCCGTTCGTAGGCCCCGGTGAGCCGGGTCAGGCGTTCTCGTCGACGCCGTAGAGGCGGGCCCAGTTGGCGCGGCTCGTGAGCTCCGGCATCGCCGCCCGGTAGCTCTCGACGACCGAGGGGGCCTCCTTCTGCAGCCGGCGCAGCGTGCGGGCCGCCCGCTTGGCGAGCTGGGCCGCGAGCACCCGGTCCCGGGTGCGGATGCGCACGCCCTGCTCGGACATGTCGGTGACGTACGCCTTGGCGAACGTCGAGGTGTGCCACCAGTGGGCGTCGCCCGCCGTGACGTACCCCGTCCGGTCCTTCGCCCGGTCGAGCGCCAGGTAGGTGACGCGCTTGAACCACGTGGCCCGGGGCAGCCCGGGCGGGCCGGCCGGCCGCACGACGCGCAGCTCGCGGAAGTCCTTCTCGATCTCACCGACCGGATGCATGACGGTCTCGGGGTAGCGGGCCCGGATCCGGCGGATCTCCGCGGCCGCGGCGGCGGACCCGTCGGCCATGATCTCCGGGCCGCGCAGGAAGTCCTCGACGGCCTGCAGCAGGGTGGCCGCGAGGCCGTACTGCATCCCGACGAGGTACTGGGCGAGCATCTCGGTCAGCTTCGCCCCGACGACGCGCGTCGAGAATCCCGTGTGCAGGGCCGCGGTGACCAGCGCGTTGCGGATGTTGAAGTACCGGTGCCACTCGTCCCAGTCCTTCCACCCGAAGTCGGCGTGCCACACCGCCGCACCGGGGAGGGAGACCGTCGCGATGCCGTGGGCGCGCCCGCGGTAGCCGTACTCGACGTCGTCCCACTGGAAGAACATGGGCAGGGGGTAGCCGATCCGCCGGACCACCTCGGCCGGGATCAGGCACGCCCACCAGCCGTTGTACTCGGTGTCGACGCGACGCTCGACGACGTGCGGCAGGCCCTCCTCGTCGACGCCGAGCAGCATCGCGTCGTGCATGCCGTCCTCGACGGGCTGCCCGGCGAGCAGCTTCTCGGGCACCGCGTACTCCGCGCTGATGTGCAGCCTGCTGGGGTGCAGCAGGTTGAGCATCTGGCCGCCGACGATCATCGGGTTGCGCGTCCGGTTGGCGAATGCCGTGAGCCGGATGAGGATCTCCGGCTCGAGCAGCACGTCGTCGTCCATGAACACGGTGTCGGCGTCGGCGTCGGGCCCACCGGCCACCTCGAACAGGCCGCGGGTGAACCCGCCCGCGCCGCCCAGGTTCGGCTGGCGCAGGTAGACGAGCTGGTCGCCGAAGCGGGCCGCGACGGTCTCGAACCGGGGCCGGGACTCGACGGGGTCGCTGCCCTGGTCGACGACGTAGACCGTGCGGATCGCGGCGAGCGCCTCGGGGTCGTTGGCGAGTGCCTCGAGGGTGTTGAGGCAGTCGTCGACGCGGTTGAAGGTGCAGATCACCATGGAGGCGGGGCGCGGGCGCGCCGTCCGCGCGACCGACCAGCGGACCTCGGACACGGCAAGCTCGCCGGCGCCGGTGCCCAGCTCGAGCCAGAGCCCGCCACCGTCGGTGAAGCGGTCGACCCGTACCTCGAACCGCAGGGCGACGGCCTCGGCCTCGATGACGTCCTGCGCCGCGACGATCCGCGGGATGCGGTTGGTGTCCGACGCCATGACCCGCACCCGCCCGGTACCGCTCACGACGAGCGAGACCTCGAGCTCGGTGACGTCGGTCCAGCGTTGCCAGTAGGTCGCGTGCACGCGACCGAAGTAGGTGTTCGTCGACAGCCGCGAGTCGGGCATCACGACGACACCGCCGCGCTCGCGGCGCGCAGTGCCGACCTCGACGACGGAGTACAGGTCCTCGGGAACCAGCGGTGACGGACCGTCGAACAGCCCACGTTGGATCAGCAGCCGGTCGGCGGCGCCGGGATCTCCGAGTCCGGCGGTGCGGGCCTCGGAGGCGGGGGCGATTCCGGTCTCGTCGGCCGGGAGCTCGGTGGTGCCGGGGGAACCTGCCATGCGG
>Ga0182736_1001834_pt1 | contig 18467 bp, 17 predicted proteins | sample eDN5th30CKraftBY_FD_128882 | JGI IMG/M metagenome (GOLD analysis project Ga0182736, IMG submission 128882) | Enriched backyard soil microbial communities from Emeryville, California, USA - eDNA 5th pass 30_C Kraft BY (version 2) (version 2) | ecosystem: Environmental > Terrestrial > Soil >... | reverse complement strand
CGGTTGGGGTTGTACCAAGAGCGATCGACGATTTCCGTCGGATTCGTTCGCTCCTCGCCAAGGCGCCAGTCCGTGCTGAACTGGGCAACGATCGACGCGATGTAGTTGTTGACGATCTGGGCGCTGTTCGACTTTCGCCCGTCGAGCAAAACCTGGATGCGCGGGCTCTCGTTTGCCGCCAACTCGCGCGAAAAGTCTTGTCCGATATGAACCACTGCCATCACGCGCTGAGCGTCGATCGCCTCGCCTGCGGCTTTCGCACTTGGATAGAGGCGAACCTCGGAGAATGCGGCAGCGCGCTCGAAACGGCTGATCAATTGCGTGGATGCGGCGCCCCAGTCCTGATTGATCACTCCGATCGGCACATTGGTCACCTCGAGGGTGGCTGCGTATGCGAAGAGAAAGAGCTGAAGTATCGGCGGGAAGATGAACGAGGCGCGGGCCTTGGGGTCGCGGAAAGCCGCCAGGAGTTCCTTGACGATGAGGGCGGAAAGGCGCGTCAGCATGGCTAGTCCAGCCTTTGTCGCGACATGAAGATCGTCAACGAAAACAGTATAAGGCTCATCAGCGCCAATATTCCGGCGGCAGGTATCAGCACGGCCGGGATGTCGCCTGCCAGCAGGATGGTGTTGAGACCGCGAACATAATACGACGCCGGCACGATCGTTGCGACGGCGCGCAGCACGGTCGGCATGCTCGATACTTCGAACAGGAAACCGGAGAGATAAACGCCAGGCAGGAAGGCCACCAGCATCGCGAGCTGGCTCGCCAGGAATTGGGTGCGCGCCACCGTCGAGATCAACAATCCAAGGCCGAGGGCGACCAGCAAGAAGACACCGGTGAAGGCTGTCAGCGTGAGGATCGAACCGCGAAGGGGAATATCGAACACGAAGATCGACGCGACCACGCAGACCGCCATTGCGCACATGCCGAGAACGAAATTCGGCACCATTTTGCCGATAATGAATTCAAATGTGGTCACCGGTGTTGCGAGCAGCGCCTCCATCGTGCCGCGCTCCCATTCGCGGGAAACGACGAGTGCCGTCAAGAGCGACCCGATCATCATCATGATCAGTGATATCGATCCGGGGACGAGAAACCGCCGGCTTTCCAGCTCCGCGTTGAACCAGAAGCGCGAGTCGATCGAGATTTGCCCCGCATTCGCGAGATTGCTGCCAAGGCTGCGTTGGGTTTGCCAAATCTGCCAAGCGCCTCGCACGTATCCTGTCGCGAGACCAGCGGTGTTCGGATCGCTGCCATCGGTGATGACCTGGATCGCAGCGGTATCTCCGCGCGCGAGGCGCTCCGAAAAATCTCCCGCCAATACGATGATGCCATCGATGCGCCCCGCAGAAAGCTGGCTGACGAAAGGTTCGCTGTGCGATGCGCGACGGACGTCAAAATAGGGCGAATCGGCCAGCGACATGACGAAGCTCGCCGTATCCGGCGTAGGTTGTTCCACGACGAGCCCAATTCGCAGACGCGATGCGTCGAATGAAATGCCGAAGCCGAAGAGAAACAGCAGTAATGCCGGAAGGACGAAAGCGACGACGAGGCTGGACGGATCTCGGAGGACCTGCAGTGCCTCCTTGCGGATCAATGCCCGGATTCGCCGATAGCTCGGGAAAGCCGATCTCTCGTTGGCTGTCTTGCTCATGCCGCGACCTGTCGAGCGCCGCCTTCTTGTTCCGCAATAAGCTGAATGAATGCGTCCTCGAGTGTGGGGTTGGGTCGCGCGTCGGACTTCACCGAGGCTTGCAGCGCCTCGGGCGTATCGATGGCGATGCACCGGCCTCGGTTGATGAGCGCGACACGATCGCAATACTCCGCTTCGTCCATGAAGTGGGTCGTCACCATCACCGTCACGCCACGGTCGACCATGGTATTGATGAAGGCCCAGAACTCGCGGCGCGTCAGCGGATCGACGCCGGACGTTGGCTCATCGAGAAACAGTACCGAAGGTTCGTGCATGATGGCGGCGGCCAGCGCCAGCCGCTGCTTGAAGCCAAGCGGGAGCCCACCGGCGTTGACCTGCAAATATGGCGCGAGGTCGAAGGCATCGACGACGCGCTGTACGGCGCCTCGCTTCGTCTTTCCCCAGAGACCATAGGCGCCGGCGAAGAATTCGAGATTCTGCCGCACGGACAGATCGCCGTAGAGGGAGAATTTCTGCGCCATGTAGCCAAGACGGCCGCGAGCCTTGGCCGGCGCCTTATAGAGGTCGAGGCCATCGACGTGGGCGTTGCCGGAGCTGGGGCGAAGCAGGCCGCACATCATCTTGAAGGTTGTCGACTTGCCCGCGCCGTTTGGTCCGAGCAGCCCGAAAATCTCTCCGCGCTTGATCTCGAAGCTGATGTTGTCGGCTGCGACGAAATCACCAAACCTACGGGTCAACTGATCAGCCTTCACGGGAGGCGCGGATCTGTCGTCAAAGCGATGGTTGGTATCAAGGCTCAGCGAACGTTTCGATTGACCGCCGAGCGCGGCAACGAATGCATCCTCGAAGCGCGGCTCGACGGCGGTCACCGCGACCTCATGGCCGATGTCGAACTGCGCCGGTTGCGGAGCGTGTGCGCCCTCTCTCATTACCAACCGAACGGCCTCGCCCTGCATGACGCCGTCCATGACATCGGGGCGCCGGATGGCTTCGGCTAACAGCCTCCGTCGCAGATCTCCCGCGCCATGAACCTGATACGTGCGGCCCTTCATGGATTGCGTCATGGATCGGGGCGGCCCTTGAAACAAGACCTTTCCCTCGTTGAGCACCACGACCTCGGCGCAGTTTTCGGCCTCGTCGAGATAGGCGGTGCTCCAGACGACACCGACGCCATCGTCAACCAACCGATAAATCATTTGCCAAAGCTCACGCCGGGATATGGGATCCACCCCGACACTTGGCTCGTCGAGAAGGAGCAGGCGCGGCGATTTCAGCATGGCGCATGCCAGGCCGAGTTTTTGTTTCATGCCACCTGAAAGCTTGCCCGCGAGACGTGCGGTGAAGCGTGCCAGGTCCGTGAAGTCGAGGAGGCGCTTGAAAATGGCCGAGCGGTCCGCATCGGGAACGCCTTTGAGATCTGCATAAAGGGCGAGGTTCTCCATCACGGAGAGATCTTCATAGAGGCCGAAGCGTTGCGGCATGTATCCTATCATGTCGCGCAGGTCCTGCCGATCGTGCATCGTATCGAGACCGGCGACTTCAATGCGGCCTTCTGTCGGCGCCAATAGCCCTGCCACGAGGCGCAGCAGAGTGGTCTTGCCCGCGCCGTCGGGGCCCACCACGCCAGTAACGCGGCCGGCCCTGATGTCGGCCGATAGTTTCGATATGGCCGCTGCGTGCGGATCTCCAAAGTGCTTACTCGCATCGGCGATGGCCACCAGCGGAGTCGTCATGACCGGCGCTCGCTGAGATGTGTTGAAGCGTCAGCGGCGTTCTCCGCGGCCCGAACGGAAACCGGCATGCCTTGCCGCAGTACTCCGCGCGGGTCCTCCACCACGATGCGAACCCGATAGACGAGTGCCGTTCTCAACTCTCGGGTCTCCACCGTCTTCGGCGTGAATTCGGCCGTCGTCGAGATGAAGCCGACGTGCCCGGTCATGGGCGGCACGCTGGGCGCGTCCGTGGTCACGACAACGCGTTGTCCAGGCTTGATGCGGGCGAGATCGATTTCCGACACGTATGTGCGGACCCATACCGGTGTCGTCAAGCTGAGCACCAAGACCGTCTCCGCCGGATTGACAATGGCTCCGGTTTCGCGCACGCGGGTCAGAATGACGCCCGCATTCGGCGCGACGAGAACCGCGTCGGACAATTGAAGCTCGGCAATCCGCAGCGCCGCATCGGCGCCGGCGAGTTGAGCCCGCGCTGCCTCGATGTCTTCCCGTCTGAAGCCCGCCTTCATCAGCAGCAATGCCTGTCGCGCGGAGTTGAGTTGAGCCGATGCCTGGCGATCGCCGGCGAGTGCGTCGTCGTAGGCCTTACGTGTGCCGGTTGACGTATCGAGCAATGTCTTGGCGCGGTCCAGCGCGAGCTTGGCATTGGTGAGTGCCGCCTCCCGCTCCGCGACGGCCGCTTCGGCTTGTGCAACTTCTTCAGGTCGGTTGCCAGCCTCGAGCTTGTCGAGATTGGCTTTGAGTTGATCGCGCTGCGCCGTCAATTGAGCAATGGCGGCCTCGAAGTAAACCTTCTCGAGTTTGGCAAGCTGCTGGCCTGCATGGACGGTCGCGCCCTCGTCGACCTCGACGGAGGCAATTCGGCCTGCGACCTTGAAGCCAAGGTTTACCTGCCGGATTTCGACGTTGCCTTCGAGTGCGAGTGGTGCCGGTTCCGCTGGTTCTCGCATCCACCACCAGCCAGCTCCGATGAAGCCGATCGCAATCGCGACGAGTGCTGCAATCCGGATAGCCGTCTTGGCCATGCTACGCCTTTCGTGTTCCGCTGGTTGGAGGCACGAGCAGACGCCGGTGCGCCTCCAGGAGTCCGGCGGCATCGAGTGGCTGAAATTTTGAGAAAAGCCCGTCCCAAACAATCGCGAGTATAACGGGCGCAATGGCGAGTTGCGGAAAACGGACGAGGCCATTCGATACGAGTTCGCCCTTCGAATGCGCTCTTCGCGCGATCCGCTGCAGGATCGTCATGCCCTTCGAAACGACTTCGCGATGGTAGATCTCTGCGATCCGCGGAAACCGATGGCCCTCGGTAATGACGAGGCGCAGGATGTCTCGTCGGTGCGTATCGAGGATCTCTGTGCGCAGGAAATCGAAAAGATGCGCGAGAAGCACATCGATCGGAAGCGATGTGTTTCCAGCAATGGTCCGTGCCTTGCCGATCACCGGACACAGCTCGGTCAAGAGGATCTGCTCGAACAAGTCCTCCTTGTCCTTGAAGAAGAGATAGATCGTTCCCTTGGCGACGCCGGCCTTCGCGGCAACTGTATCAAGGCGCGCGGAGGCGAAGCCGTCGGCGGTGAACACTTCGATCGCGGCCGCGAGAATGGCCTGCCGACGCTGCTCGGATGCCTCGCGTCGCCTTCGGCCGGAGCTCGTCTTTTCGAGGCGCGTTGCCATTGCGTCCGTCGATCCAAAGATACTATCTATACAACTTATGTTTGACTGACCGGGCAGTCAATCAGAATGCGAAGGCGAATTCGTCTCGAACGGCGTCGTGCGTGGAACGGCTTTGATCCCATCACGGCCCTGGCCTGCTTGTTCGAAGACGGTGGTAATCCTTTGCTGCCGCGCGTTCCGGACGTCATCGTCGGCGGCCTGGAGGGCCCATTCTTTGGGACGAGGAACGATTGTCTTGCGGACAATCGCGTTGTCGGCCTGCCGCTGCTCTTCCCATGGGAAATAGCGATACCAACCTTACCATGAGCCGGAATTCTGCTTGAGGCTCAGAGCCTCGCGGGTCAGGCCGAGATAACTGATGGAAATAATCTGCTTGCCGTCGCCGGTGCGGTCCCGGTCGGCGAAGGTATAGAGCTGTTCCATGTAGCCGAGCGGATGGGGTGTCTGCCGCCAACCCTGAGATGCAGGCTCGACTGCAATGAGCGATCGGTCATCAAAAACGGTCCGGACGGCAAGGCGCGGGCGTCGTTGAGGCGACTTGAACGTGATGTGAGCACTCCGGCATGATCCGTTTCCGCTACCCCTCGAAGATCGCCGTCGCCCCCCATTATTGATGCGGCGATCACGTGAGCCTCCCCCGGAGAAACGCCATGAGGTGCCTTTCGCCTCGCCGTCATTATGTTGAGTCCTACGCGGCGAGCGGGTGGGCCCTCGTCGCAGACCACACGAGATTGCGCTCGTCGCCCGGAGCCACGGGCTGTTCGTGAAAGATGTTGTCCGGAATGAGAGCCGCCACCTCGACTCCGCTTTTGGTGGTAAAGGCGACCCGGACCATCGGTCCTTGATACTCCACGTTCGAGACGTGGCCGCGCAGTCCCTCTGCCGCAGCTTGTGGTGGTATCAGGCGGCAGTGATCGGCGCGGATCGCGATCATTCCCTCCGCTGTCGGCACGACGTTGTGGCCACCGATGAACCGCGCGACGAATGCACTGGCGGGCTTCTCGAACACTTCACGAGGTGCGCCGGCTTGCCGGATGCGGCCGCCATCCATGACGACCATGAGATCGGCAAGTGCCATCGCTTCGTCCTGGGAGTGCGTGACGTGAATGAACGAGATCCCGAGCTCACGTTGCAGCCGCTTTAATTCTTCCCGCATTCGGACTCTGAGAAATGGATCGAGCGCTGAAAGCGGCTCGTCAAGGAGCAGAACGCGCGGCTTCATGATAAGGGCTCTGGCGAGCGCCACGCGCTGTTGCTGCCCTCCTGACAACTGCGCGGGGTATCGGTCAGCCAATTCGGTCATTTGCACGAGATCCATCATGTCTCGGGCCTGAGCGTGGCGGTCCTGTTTCCCAATGCCGCGCATCTTGAGTCCGAACGCCACATTGTCGAGGCACGTCAAATGCGGAAAAAGGGCGTAGCTTTGGAACATCATGGCGGTGCCGCGCGCCGATGGAGGCATGTCGGTTACGTTGCGCCCATCAATCAGCAGATCGCCAGTGCTGATGCCTTCGTGCCCGGCAATCATACGCAAGGTCGATGTTTTCCCGCAGCCGCTTGGGCCGAGCAAGCATGTGTAGCTGGATTTCGGGATCCGCAGCGAAATGTTGTCGACTGCGACAGTGTCACCATAGCGCTTCGTTACGGCTACGAGTTCGACGTCGTATCTGCGGTCCATTGATCAGGCCTCCAGGCGGGTTTCGACTCGAGCGGTGCCATGTCGACGTCGGTTCAGGCGGCTCGATAGAACGAGTGCCAATGCGATCAGCATCAATGAGACGAGGGTCGTAAGCGTGCCGATCGCGAAAAGAGTCGGTGAAGTCGCGCTCGAGATGAGCGCGTAGATTTCGAGCGGCTGAGTATTGCTTGATCCGATGGTCAATGTGGTGCGCGCATATTCGTCGTAGGAAAGGGTGAAGGCGCTGAGTGCGACGCCGAGAATGCCGGGGAGCAGGATCGGCAGGGTGACGTAGACGAGCCGTTGGAATGATGAGGCGCCCAAGTCGGTTGCGGCCTCTTCCCAGGAGCGGTTGAACCGATTGACGACGGCAAACATGGCGAGAAGTCCGAACGGGAGCGTCCACGTCAGATGCGCGCCGAGTGCCGAGGTGAATGGGCTTGGCTGCAACCCGAGAAACTGAAAGCCCAGCCCGATGCCAAATCCCACCAGCAAACCGGGCATCACGAGACTGGCTATGGCGATATAGAAGACCATGGCCGATCCTGGAAATCGCCGGCGGAAAGCGAGGGCGCCTGCCACGGACATGCTGACCGTCAAAAGGCTGACGAGAGCGGCCAGGAGCATCGATCGGCCGAATGCAGGAGGGATGTTGGCCATCTGCCCCTTCCGTACAATGTCGCGAAACCATTCGAGGGAGACGCCGACCATTGGGAAAGTCACACCGCCCTCGGGCCCCTGAAACGAAAGTATGTAGATCACGAGCATAGGGCCATAGAGAAACAAGAGGTAAATCGTGAACAATGTGCCGAGCGCGTAAAAGGTCCACGGTCGTGCATCGATCGGATTTGAGGCCGCCGAATTCGCCATGCGGTGTTCCTTACTTCAACAGCTCTTTGCGGACGTCGACGATGCGCATCATGCAGCCGACCATGAGCGCCACGATGATAACCAATACAACTGCGTTGGCTGCCGCGGGAGGATACTGCATCGCTTGGATTTCTATCGAGAGGGCGGATACGATCGACGCGCTTTGGCCGCCGCTCATCTGACGCACTACGAAGAAGTCCCCCATGACTTGGGTGATGACGAGCACGGAGCCGAGGACGATGCCGGTCTTCGACAAGGGGATGATGACGTTTGCCATGGTTTGCCAGCGGCTCGCGCCGGCGTCTCGTGCCGCCTCAATGAGAGATTTGTCGATCTTGCTGAGTGAATTTGCGATCGGCCCGATCATCAGCAGCGTGTAAAGATGGACGTAGGCCACGATGACCGCGAAATCAGAGAAGAGCAGGAAGTCGAGAGGGCGGCTTGTCAAGCCAAGCCCCATGACCGTCTGATTGAATGCTCCGTTTCGCCCCAGGAATGGAATCCAAGCAATCGTCCGAATGATGGCCGACGTGAAGAACGGGAGAGCGCATAGGATGAACAGGACGCCGCGCAAAGAGCGGCTGCGAACATGAAAGATGAGAAAATAGGCGATGTTGAAACCGAGAAAGAGCGTGATAGCCCAGACAATCGCGGCAAACTTGAACGTGCTGGCGTAGACGCGGTACGTGGATGCGCTGGTAAATACCTCACGGTAGCTCTCGAGAAGAAATGCCGGATAAATTCCGGTTCGATCGTAGTCGAAGAAGCTGACCACGAGGAAGATGAAGGCCGGCAAGACGAACATGGCGACCAGCACCAACGTCAGCGGCATGACTTGCAGCCACGAAATCAACCACGGCTTCGCGGCAGCGATACGCCAGGACAGTCTCAGTCGTGCCAGCAGCGCTAGACTGCTGGCGGGAGACCGGGCGTGTGGCATCCGTGTCGATATCATTATGCGGCCTTCATGATGGTCTCGCGGGAACGCATGAGCGGCATGATGCGCGTGCCGAACTGCTCCATCCCGATGACGAAGTCGTCGAACGTGAGCATTACGCCTTCGACGCCGGGGACGGCGGCCATCTCGTCCAGCATTCCGGCGACTTTTTCGTAGGAACCGACGAGTACGCCCTGGTTCGTCGGCAGTTTGATGCTGTCGAGGATTTTGCGCCGGTTGGGCTGGGCATAGATGTCCGTGCTTGGGTCATCTGCGGCTTGCTCGTCACGGTAGGCCAGAGCCTCGAGATCCGCTCCTGCCTTATAGTGTTCCCACTTGGCCTCCGCTGCGGCGTCAGTCTCGTCCGCGATGATCATCGTCAGCAGCAGCGCGCTGCATTTGCGGCCTGTCTCACGCGTCGCGGCGACCAGGCGCGCGACACTGGGCGCGACAGCAGTGGGCTGGTTCACACCGAAGCTGGCGCAGAAATTATAATCCGCGTGGCGGGCTGCGTAGCGCGTGCCGGCATCGCTTTGGGCGGCGCAGATGATCGGAATCTGTGCTGTGGGAAGGGGACTGCACCGGCAGTCGTCCATGCTGAAAAATTCGCCTTTGAAATCCGAGTGCCCCGTCGCCCAGAGCTCCTTCATGATACTTACGTATTCGGCGCAGTATTCGTACCGACGCTTGTAGTGGTCGGATCCCGGCCAGATGCCCATTTGGGTGTACTCTCGCCGCTGCCATCCGGAGATGATGTTCACACCGAACCGGCCATGCGAGATGCTGTCGATTGTCATCGCCATGCGGGCTGTAATCGCTGGTGGCATGGTCAGCACCGCGCACGTCGCGAACAGTTGAATGCGCTCCGTCACCGAGGCGAGGCCTGCCATCAGCGTAAACGACTCGAGATTGTGATCCCAGAATTGCGACGGTCCGCCAAAGCCGTGCAGCTTGATCATGGAAAGCGCGAAATCGAAGCCGAAAGTCTCGGCTTTTTCGACAATGGTTCGATTCAGGTCGAAGGTCGGCATATACTGCGGCGAGGTCGTGGAAATGAGCCAGCCGTTGTTGCCAATAGGAATGAAAACGCCGAGTTTCATGGGCGGAGTTCCGTTTGATTTTTCAGAAGACAGGGAAGAGGAGCGTGACGGATCAGGACGTGATGAACTCGTTCCATCGGCGCGTAAGATATCGGTCCTCATCCATCACAGAATTCCAGACTGCGATGTTTCCGAGGCGCTCGTTTATCGATCCGCCATCACGGACGTTGCCTGCTTTCTCCATGAGCTTGCCAAAGGGGCTCATGATGTCGCCGGCCGCCGGCTTCCCATCGAACCAATATCCCCACTCGTCTTCGGTGAGATACTTCTTTGCATTCTCCGGCTGGGCTGCGTAATAGCCCTGCTTGGCAATGAATGCTCCCTGATAGCCGCCGGTGTACCAGGTCAGATATTCGTTGAAGCAGTCGAGTTTCAGGCCGGTCACGTGCTTCATGACGCCGAGCGTGTAACCCCATCCGCGGAAGCCCTCCTTCAAGGGCTGGTACGTACATGGAATGCCACGCGAGCGCACCGCGGCGACAGCCGGGGACCACATCGACTGCACGACGACCTCGCCCGAGGCCATTAGATTGACGGACTGATCGAACGTGCTCCAGAAGGAGCGAAACTGTCCAGTTTTCTTGATCTCGATCATCTTGGAGACGGTGGCGTCGATTTCAGCCTTCGTCATGTTGCCCTTGTTGACGTAGGACACATCCCCACGCGCTTCGAGGGCCATTGCAACGTCGATGATGCCGATCGTCGGATTGTCCTGCAGGGCCGCCTTTCCCTTGAATTCCGGGCTGAGCAGATCAGCCCAACTGTTGACGGGCCGGCCAGCGAGATCCGGACGGATGCCGAGCGTGTCGGCATTGGTTACGGTCGGGACGCCGGTCACCCAATCGGTCGGTATGCCATCGGTCGCCTTCTGGCCGTCTGGTCCGGTCGCATATAGGATCATCAGTGGCGTGATGCCTTGCTGCGGAAGCTTCTTGCCGGTCGCAGATTCGCCCCGGGTGAAAAGAGGCAGCGTTTTATCCCAATGCTTGATTTTCGAGACAGGAATGGCTTGCAGGACATTCCGCCCGATAAGATAGCGCATGTAAACAAGGCTGATATCCGCGCAATCCATGGTGTTGGACTGGGACAAGAACCGATTCAACAGGTCGGCATTTTCTGACGCCTGCATTTGAACCGTAAAGCCGAGGTCCTTGCTGGCCTGCTCGGCGATCTGTTGAATGGCCGTAACGGGTGGTCCTGAATGACGAATGACCACGTCTTTGATGTTTTGTGCCCATATCGTCGGGAAACCGGTGATTGCCGTTTCCGCAGTCGCGCCTGCTACGGCTGCGCTGCCGAGGATCATGCTGCGCCGATTGAGCAGCCGCGCTCGCTTCTTATCACTTGGTTTCGTCGTTTTCATGCGTCAACTCCGAGCGAGGTTGGACCGCTCCGTGACGACGTTTCCATTGGGATGCCGCTTGGCCGCGGACCGCTTTTCTATAATCAGGACGGTCGCATTCCGTCCTCTTCGGCGCCAGTTCAAATGGGCATCACTGTGCCGGTAGTTTGAGCGGTGCGTTGCTGAGGATGTGGCCTTCGTCCGTCGCGCAGGCCTGGGCAACCCGCGCTTCGGGATGCGGTCGTCTGCTGGCAGCTGTCAGTTGCGACAAGAGGCTGGCCTTGCGCTGATGCGCGCCCGCCTGTGCGCTTCGACTTGGCCGATCAGAAGCGATACGTCACGCCGGCAACCGGGCCGCTGAGCTGCACGTCGTAGATATGTCCGCCACGTTCGTAGTCGACATCGAGGACTTTGTAGCCAAGGGAAGCGGAGAGGCGATCGTTGTAGATGTAGTTGACCGTCGCGAGTGCCGACCAGGTAAAGTCGGCGCCGACGCCAAATCCACCAATGTCAGCCTGGGCTTGAAATGAGAGCTTTTCCGACAAAGGAATGAACGTGCGAAATCCGATCACCGGATCGACCCAACTGAAGCTTTCGCCATGACTGGCAGATCGGCTTCCAATGCCGGGGATGCTCGCAGTGACCGTTACGTCGTTCGAGATGTGCCAGAAGCGCGCGCCTGCCAGAGCGTCAACGGTGAAGGTCGGCGTACTAAGGAGGCGATAGCCGCCCTGGAGCGTCGCCATGAACTGTTGCGAGTCGACGTCTGCATCTACTTTGGCGCCTGGGGGTATGGTCACGCCAAGGCCTGGAATCTGGAATGCTCCAAGTGGTCCGGTGCCGTGGCTGTCGGATGTGTCGACATACATGACGTCACCCGAAAACACGAATCGGCCGTGTCGGGCCCACAAGTTTACAAAACCACCAAAGTTCAGATCGTCCATAATGTCGGAAAACGACTTCTCGACACGTAGGGTTGGCCCATGCCGGAATGGCGATAGATCCCCCTTCAGGCCGGCCGCCCACATATAAGGCGTTGCCTGCAAGGCTCCCGTAATGCGTTCGGTCGCAACCAGAGGGTGGTCGGCTGCCTGTGCGTTAGCGAGATCAGTGGCACATGTTGTCAACGCAATACAGATCGCCGGCAATACGACTGTAGCCCCTCTTTTCAAGAGAACCTCCTGTGAGGTGGGAACCAGTATTGTTCGAGTGTAATCAATCCGCGAAACATGAGTCTGTTCTCGAAAATAGTTGGATCGAGATTGTTATCATTCTCATGAGAGAATTCATGGATCAACCATCGACCGCTCCGATCCGGGCCGTTCTGCACATCATTTCGCTGTTCTTGCGCATAGCCTGCGCGCCTGAGGACGTGCCAGGAGTCGCGGGGCAGGGAATGGGAATAGATGTCGCCGACGCGCGCCACGGCGCGTCCCGAGTGTTCATTGGTGCGGCGCGAGATAGCTCCTATAGGGGCCGCCTCCGCCGATAGCGCGGAGATCGACCCACGGGGGCAGCTCCGTCATGCCGCTATCCCGTGCCGGCGTTCGATGACATTGCCAGCGGCCATGCTCGATGGTCAAATGTGAGCGCGACGGCCACGTCTTTGATGCACTCTCCCGCGGTCCGGTGATCGGCATGGTCGACCGGCTCCAATCGGCAAAGGTCTCGCTCGGCTTTCTTTGGAGTTTGATCTTCATATGTCTCGATTTACGCGCATTCTCGCCACCCTGTCGACCACCGCAGCACTACTGACCGCCGAGGCCCAAGCCTGCACGCGCGCGGTCTATCAAGGGCCCGATGGACGAGTTCTCACCGGCCGCAACATGGACTTCAAAGATCCGATGGTCAGCAATTTCTGGATCTTTCCGCGGAGAATGAAGCGCAATGGCGCCGCCGGTCCACGCTCTGTCGAATGGACCTCGAAGTTCGGCAGCTTGGCGGTCTCCGGCTACGATATCTCGACGGTCGATGGCATGAACGAAGCCGGCCTGAACGCCAGCCTGCTATGGCTTAACGCCACGAAGTTCCCGGACGACGACAAGATCACGCCTCGCATGTCGCTTTCGATCTGGGCGCAGTTCTACCTCGACCAATTTGCAACGGTCTCGGAAGCGGTCGTATACACGCGCGCTCATCCCGTGCAAGTCGTGAGCGGTGAGGTTCCCGGCCGTCCCGGCAGTCTCGCGCCACTGCATTTGACGCTCTCCGATGCAACCGGAGACAGCGCCGTTCTGGAGTGGATCGGAGGAAAGCTAAACATCCATCATGATCGTTCGTATCAGGTCGTAACGAATGATCCTCCCTATCACGACCAACTCGCCAATCAAAAATACTGGAGCGCCGTCGACGCCCTGAACTTTCTGCCCGGGAGCGGCCGCTCCGAAGATCGTTTCGTGCGCGCCGGTTTCTACATCAACGCTGTAACACAAAGCGCTGACCCAAGAATCGCCGCTGCCGCAGTGTTCAGCGTGATCCGTAACGCCTCAGCACCTTATGGCGTAAGTCTTCCTGGTGCACCAAACCTGTCCACCACGCGTTGGCGCGTGGTTGCGGATCAGAAGAGCAAGGTCTTCTACGGCGAGTCAGCAACGTCACCCAATGTGTTCTGGGTGGATTTGAAGAAGCTCGACTTCTCCGATGGCGCGCACGTCCGCAAGATCGATCTCGGAGTTGATATGAGCCGTATTCTTGCCGGCGAGGCATCAAGCCAATTTGTTTCAGCAAAACCATTCGACTTCATGGCTGCCGAGTGACCGGATGACCAGCCTGATCAGTGCGCCGGAAAACCAGCCTTGAGGAGGCATGCGTTCCGCTCGCTCGTCTCGGGCACCGGCCGACAATCGCTGGCTCTCGACTGCGCTATTGGCTCATCGCGCGTACTATTATTCTGGCCCGGGCCCCGGTCGAGTTCGGGCGACGAATCCGTGCGTGCAGCGCGCGATGTCGGCGACCTGGCGTTGTTCATTCGTTTGGGCTCTGGAATTCCTCACACTCGCGGACTGTGATTCACCATATTCGGAGGTGGCGCATCGGGCGAAGCTATTCGGTGGGCCTAAGTATGGGCCGTCTCATAGCAATGGGGACAGCATCATTTGTTCTGGTGCGGAGGGCCGTCTCTATGCTCTATCTTGAGGCTGCTGCGAGTATGCACGCTGACGCGATGGCCGATACTGCAGCAATATTTCAGGTGGAGCCGGCGATTAATGTCGAAGTTTACAGACACTACATTTCCTCACCTGCTTGACCTCATCTACGCTGCTGGCCTTGAGCCCTCAGCGTGGCAGACGTTCCTCGATGCCCTGACGGAACCATTCGGCGGCGCTAATGGGGTGCTCTATGCCTACGATAAGCAGTCCGGCTTGACGGACTTTAGCTTCAACTATGGGACCGATCCGGCGTTTCACGCTTCGTACGCGGATCACTACTATAAGTTGAACCCCTATGGATCGGCCGTCGTCGGACTGGAGGTGGGCCGGGTCCTGCCTGCGCGGTATACGGGGAGGATGAGTGAGATCATCCGGTCCGAATTCTACAACGATTGGATGAAACCTCAGGGCATCCCAGCGGATCACTTTGGGGTTATGCTACGTAATGACGAGCGAGAGCATGTCGTGATTGGTATCGCGCCCCACACATCCCTCTTTGTTCGGCATCACGATCGATATGCGCGCGAGCTAGCCACGCTCGTACCCCATATTACGCGCGCACTTGCGATGAACGATATGGTCGAGAAGGTGCAGGCGACGAGCCAGCTTCTCGACAGCGTGCTCGAAAGCTATGGTGCCGCTGCATTCTTGATCGTTCGCGGACGTCCAGAACTCATCAACACCAAGGCCGCCCAGCTTCTTGCGACCAGAGTGTTTAGGATCAATCGATACGGCAACCTTGTTGCCGGGCGGCCGGAGGATGAGAGCAGGCTCGCTTCAGCGCTGGAGCAGGCTCATCGAGCATCTCCACCTCTGCCGGTGGGGCCAGTGAAATGCGTTTCAAGAGATTACGGGACGGCTTACTATGTGTGGTTGATGCCGCTCTCGCCGTCGACCAGAGGAAATGTTCTGCCGGAACTTCAATCCGGCGGCAGCAGTCGTGTTTTAATGCTGGTTTCGACAATGGGCCAGATGACTATAGCTCCCGAAACAATTCGAGAGGCCTTGCAGCTGACGCGTGCCGAAGCGCAACTCGCCAGTGCCATCGCGGGAGGGAGCACCATGGTCCAGTATGCGACGAAGAGCGGGCTCTCGAGACATACAGTGCGCAATCAACTGTCGAGCATCTTTGCCAAGACCGGGACGTCGCGACAGGCAGAACTCGTTGCTCTGATTGCAACCCTCGCACGAACCGCAAGCTCTGGCCGCGTATGATTTGCGGGGTTTTCGCTCGCGTCGAGTGTGACCCGAGCCGCCAGGTGCTTTCGAGGCATGGCGCTTGCGGAACACCACGTGTCCCACGATCCGGAACCCCGCCGCGCGCCAGGCGGCGATGAAGCGGTCGGTCTGCGTCCAGCCGTAGACGCTCACGCACAGCCTGCGGGGCTTGAGGACGCGGAACATCTCGGCTCCCAAAAATCATAAGATCTTATCTGGGGCGAGCGGGATTGATTAGCGTTCCCAGTAAGGCGTTCGCCCGATATGGCGTGCGAGGTGATCGACGAACACGCGCACCTTTGCCAACATTCGGCGGTTGCCGGGATAGACAGCATGAATGACGCCGGGCGGCGGTGACCATGTCGGTAGCACCAGGTCCAGCGATCCGGCGCGCAAATCCTCGGCGATCGCCCATAGCGGCAACATGGCAATACCGATGCCGGCTAGAACGCCCGCGCGAAGAACCTCGGCACTGTTCGTCACGATCGTACCGCTGATTGGAATGCGTTCGTTCTGTTGCTTCGAGGACAAGTGCCAATGTCCGTCGGGCCACAATGGGGGAAAGCACAAACAAGCATGCGCGCTCAGATCGTGCGGCGACAGAGGCTTGCCGAGGCGCTTCAGATAGCTCGATGTCGCGCAGAGGACTAAGCGAGATGCTGCGAGCTTGCGCACGATCAAGGGCGAATCCGGCAGCCTGCCAATCCTTATTGCAAGATCGAGCCCTTCATCGGCGAGGCTCACGTGACGTTCGTCGAGCCTGAGGTCGATGGCAATCTCGGGAAAGCGCTCGCGGAACGTCAGAAGGGCAGGAGCGACATGCATCCAGCCAAACGTATCCGGGGCCGATATGCGGAGCGTGCCCCGAGGCTCGCGATGTAACGTCCCCGCCGCCTGCTCGGCGGCTTCCGCATCGGCGAGAATGCGAACGCAGTATTGATGATAAGTCCTGCCTGCCTCCGTTGTCGTCACGCGCCGCGTTGTACGATGTAGGAGTTGGACGCTAAGGCGCTCCTCCAGTCTCTGAACGTGGGCACTAACGGCCGACTTTGACAGCTTGAGCCGCTGCGCCGCAGCCGTGAAGCTACCGGTCTCGACGACCAGAGAAAAAGCGGCGATGCCGTCGAGGCGGTCCATGTGATTGTCCTGAAATATGCACAGGCTGTCATTGAATATCAGGCTAATCGAAGGCCGGACTCAGGTCTACACCCGATGAATGACATCGGAAGGGACCGACAATGGATCAACCAATCGTCGATTTTCCCATTATCGCCTCCATTGCGCGCGCCACCAATGAAGGGCCAACGCTGAACGTCTTGGGAAGCCCTTACGTCTTCAAGGCCACGAGCGCAGAAACCGGCAATCGCTTTTGCTGCATCGAATGCACCATTGCTCCGGGCTCCGGGGTCCCGCCACATATTCACCAGTACGAAGATGAGGCCTTCTACGTGCTGGCGGGCGAGGTTGTCTTCGAGTGCACCGATCAGCCGACGCCGTTGAGGTTCGGTGTTGGATCCTTCTTCTTCGGACCACGGGGGAGAGAGCATGCCTTCCGCAACGAAGGCAACGAGGATGCCCGGCTGATCGTGTTCTGCGTTCCAGGCGCCGGCATGGAGCGGATGTTCACCGAGATGGATGCTGCCGGCCGCCGCGCGGATGGTGCGCCGTCCATGGAGCAGATCCTGGCGATTGCAGCGAAGGCCGGTGTTGCGATCACGACGTAGTTTGAAACGCCTTTGCAGGCGGCGCTGACGGCCGTCTCCCCGGTGCTGCGTCCATCGCATTTATTCAAGTATTCGATTGGAGCATGATCATGATGCAATCCGATGCATTCCCTCATTTCGATGTTGGTTTCTTCGCGCGTGCGGCCGCCTCTTTCCGGCGCATTGTCACTCTCGTTCGCGACAGGCGCCGGCGGGCCGCATCGGAGAAGGCGCTCCTCGAGCTCGACGATCACCAGTTGCAGGATGCTGGCATCGATCCGACGCGCGTCCGTGGACGCCGCACGCCCGCCTACGCGCTTGCAAGGCTCGCCACGCTCAATTCGCTGCGTTGACCCCGACGAGGGCGAAATTGATGCCGCGTCCCTGCCTGACCGACGCGCGCACGATTGCGCGTTCTCAACGCATCACCGTCGGCTCTCACGACCAGCTCAATCTGGTTCCGCGACAGGCTGCATGGAGAATGACGCGACGACGGCTCCGGCGATGAATGGCACGGAATCGGCGGTTCCAGCGGGTCTTCGCTAAGCGCGCGTTCGACCATGGAGATCTTTTAATCGGCTGAGGCTCTGGAAAGGAATTGACGTGATCCTGAGAAATTTCCTGCGCCACTGCCGTCCAGAACGGGCGTTGTCCAGGCGCGGCAGAATGAGCACAACCTGGGCGACGCTGCTCGCACTTTTCCTCACCCCGTTTTTCGCCGTCGACAACGCTCACGCCATCTGCGTGGTCGGCGTGCAAAACCTAACAGGCTCGCCTAGCCTGCCCTACGGCGAAGCGCAGACGATCACGCTGAGCATTGAGGTGACGATATTCGATTGGGCACAAGACCCCGGGGAATGTGACCTCGCTCCTGGCCCCGTGCGGGTCGGCACCGTCCGCTTCTACTCCACTGGCCTCTTCGCGGTATCGGGTTTGACGCCTGATGCCAATGGCGTGTTCTCGACCACCGCTGTCATTCCGGCGAACACGCCCGCCGGGTCCTACCGCCTCCACTACGAGTATAAAGGAGCTTGCGAAGGTGCCCCATGCCCTTCGCCGACGCGCACGACGTTCGATTTCGCGTCCGGCCTTACTTACAACATCGTGATCCGGACGGTTCCGCAGTCACTCCTCTTCACCACCATGCCGCCGTCGCCCGGTTACGTGGGCGGTTCATATGCAGTGGGCGGAACAGGTGGCGGATCCGGCAATCCGGTGACCTTCTCGATCGCTGACGCATCGGCTGACGTGTGCTCTCTTCACGGCAACCTCGTCGCACTCACAGGAGCGGGCACCTGCACCGTGATCGCCCATCAAGATGGCGATGGCAACCACACCGCGGCCCCTCCGGCGCAGCAGAGTTTTGCCGTCCAGGCCATTCCACCCGACGTGCCGTCAATTGGCCG
>Ga0182736_1001832_pt1 | contig 18536 bp, 16 predicted proteins | sample eDN5th30CKraftBY_FD_128882 | JGI IMG/M metagenome (GOLD analysis project Ga0182736, IMG submission 128882) | Enriched backyard soil microbial communities from Emeryville, California, USA - eDNA 5th pass 30_C Kraft BY (version 2) (version 2) | ecosystem: Environmental > Terrestrial > Soil >... | reverse complement strand
TGGCCGCTCACGAACCGTCTCTATGCCGTCGGCCGCGTGAACTATGATCTCGCGAGCCATCGTCTCGTCGACGGGCTTCTGGGCTTCCAGTACGATGCCGACTGCTGGGCGTTCGGCTTCGGCCTGCAGCGCTACGCCAACGGCGTGAACACGCTGGGCCAGCCGTCCTCGGGCACGCGCGTGCTCGCGCAGTTGACGTTCAAGGGCTTGTCGAACGTCGACAACGGGCTCGTCAGCGCGTTCCGCGCGAGCGTTCAGGGTTATCAGCCGCCGCCGGCAGCGGCGCCGCCGCTCTCCCGGTACAGCGATTACGAGTGAGGCCGGATCATCGGGCTCGCGGCGTCCACGGACGTGCAGCGAAGAGCGCGTCGGCGGCCGCGCAGGGCAGGACACACAAGCAGGACACGAACGGTGAAGTCCGTATTTGATGGAGTATCTGTGGCAAACGTGAATATGTTTCGATCGACGGCAATCGCAGCGGGCGTGCTGGTCGGCGCGCTGATCCTGAGTTCGCCGGCCGGTGCGCAGGCGTTGTCGAATCGCAATGTGCAGGTCGCGGATTCCGTCGTCGCGGTGGTGAACGACGGCGTCATCACACAGCGCGAACTGGAAGAGCGCACCGCCCTCATCGTCAAGCGTCTCCAGCAGCAAAACGCGCCGGTGCCGCCTGAGGATCAGATGCAGCGGCAAGTGCTCGATCAGATGGTGATCGAGCGCATTCAGCTTCAGAAGGCGAAGGAAGACGGCATTGTCATCGACGACGCCACCGTGAACCGCACGCTCGCGCGTCTCGCGCAGCAAAACCAGATGACGCTCGACGTCTACCGCTCACGCATCGAGGCGCAGGGCGTGCCTTGGTCCACCTTCATGCGCGACGCGCGCACGGAGCTCACGCTCTCGAAGCTGCGCGAAAAGGAAGTGGATAGCAAGATCACCGTGTCCGACGGCGAAGTGGCGAACTACATCGCCAGCCAGCGCGGTCCGGGCGCGCGCAACGCGAGCGATCTGCGTTTGCAGCACATCATGTTCAAGCTGCCGTCGGACGCGCCGGAAAGCGAAGTCGCGAAGGTTCAGGCGCAGGCCGAAGCGGTGCTCAAGCAGGCGCAAGCCGGCGACGATTTCGCCAAGCTTGCAAAACAGAATTCGCAGGACACGGACGCCGGCAAGGGCGGCGATCTCGGTTTTCGCGCGCCCGGCTCGCTGCCGGCGGGCATCGTGACTGCAGTGTCGACGCTGCGTCCGGGCCAGGTCGTGCCGACGCTGCTGCGCACCGACGGCGGTTTCGAGATCATCAAGCTGGTGGATCGCCGCGCGAGCCAGGGCACCGCCGGCGATGCGCCGAAACTCGTGCAGACGCACGTGCGCCACATCCTGCTGCGCGTGTCGGACGGTATGTCGGAACAGGCCGCGCGCCAGCGGCTGCTCGACATCAAGCAGCAGGTCGCGAACGGCGGCGATTTCGCCAACTTCGCGCGCACGTATTCGCAGGACGGTTCGGCGTCGCAAGGCGGCGATCTTGGCTGGATCAGCCCGGGCGAGACCGTGCCGGAATTCGAGCGCGCGATGAACAACCTGCAGGACGGCGCGGTCAGCGATCCGGTGCGCAGCGAGTACGGCTATCACCTGATTCAGGTGCTCGCTCGCCGGGATGCGGAAGGATCGGCGTCGCAGCAACTCGACATCGCGCGTCAGGCGATCGGCCAGCGCAAGGCCGAGCAGGCGTATTCCGACTGGCTGCGCGAACTGCGCGACACCGCGTACGTGCAGTACAAGGGCGTCGCTGCCCAAGCGCAGTAACAGCATGAATGCCGATGCCCGACCGCTCGCCATCGCCATTACGACCGGCGAGCCGGCCGGCGTCGGCCCGGAACTGACGGCGGCGGCGCTACGCGAGGCGCGCGAGCGCTGGCCATCGGCGCGCTTCACGGTGCTCGGCGATCGCGATCTGCTCACGTCCCGCGCGGGCGGCGCATGGCCCGACTCGGTCGACATCGAACATCACGCGCTCGCCGTTCCCGCGGAAGCGGGCAAACTGAATGCGGCGAACGGGCGCTACGTGCTCGGTCTGCTCGATGCCGCCATCGACGGCGCGGTCTCCGGCCGGTTCGACGGCATCGTCACCGCGCCGCTGCAAAAGAGCACCATCAACGATGCCGGCGTGCCTTTCACCGGCCACACCGAATACCTCGCCGAGCGCACGCATACGCCGCGCGTCGTGATGATGCTCGCGGGTTCCAGCGAACGTCCGTTGCGCGTCGCGCTCGCGACCACGCATCTGCCGCTGAAGGACGTGTCGGCGGCGCTCAGCATCGACGGTCTCGTCGAAACGCTCACCATCATCGATCACGATCTGCGCGCGCATTTCGGCTTGCCCGCGCCGCGCATTCTCGTCACCGGGCTCAATCCGCACGCGGGCGAAAACGGCTATCTGGGCCGCGAGGAAATCGACGTCATCACGCCTGCGCTCGAACGCGCCCGTGCACTCGGCATTGATGCGCCCGGTCCGTATCCCGCCGATACGCTGTTCCAGCCGCGCTATCTGAAAGACGCCGATTGCGTGCTCGCGATGTTCCACGACCAGGGCTTGCCGGTGCTGAAGTACGCGACCTTCGGCGAAGGCATCAACGTGACGCTCGGCTTGCCGATCATCCGCACGTCGGTGGATCACGGCACCGCGCTCGATCTCGCCGGCACGGGCCGCGCCGATCCGGGCAGCATGATCGCCGCCATCGATGCCGCCGTTACGATGGCGCGCCACAAGCGCAGCGCCTGAACTCGCGCGCATTCAATTCGAATCAGTATGTCGACCAAACACCAAGGCCATTTCGCGCGCAAGCGCTTCGGGCAAAACTTTCTCGTCGATCAGGGCGTGATCGATTCCATCGTCGATGTGATCGCGCCGAAGCGCGGCGAGCGCATGGTCGAAATCGGGCCGGGCCTCGCGGCGCTCACCGAGCCTCTGATCGAGCGGCTTGCCACGCCCGAGTCGCCGCTACACGCCGTCGAACTGGATCGCGATCTGATCGGCCGTCTGGAAAAGCGTTTCGGCGACAGGCTCGTCGTGCATTCCGCCGATGCGCTCGACTTCGATTTCGCTTCGCTCGCGCTCGAAAGTGAGAAGCCGACGCTGCGCATCGTCGGCAATCTGCCGTACAACATTTCGAGTCCGCTGCTGTTCCATTTGACGACGTTCGCGCACAAGGTCATCGACCAACATTTCATGCTGCAGGACGAAGTGGTCGAGCGCATGATCGCCGAACCCGCGAGCAAGGACTACGGGCGTCTTTCGGTGATGCTGCAATACCGCTACGTGATGGACAAGCTGATCGACGTGCCGCCCGAATCGTTCAATCCGCCGCCGAAGGTGAATTCCGCGATCGTGCGGATGATTCCGCTCGCGCCGCACGAGTTGCCCGAAGTCGACGAAACCGTGCTGAGCGACGTCGTCAAAGCCGCGTTCGCGCAGCGCCGCAAGGTATTGCGCAACAACCTGAGCGCGTACCGCGACGCTATCGATTTCGACGCGCTCGGCTTCGATCTCACGCGCCGCGCCGAGGAAGTGCCGGTCGCGGAATTCGTCGCGCTGGCACAAGCCGTTCAGCGCTCGAAGGGCTGAACGCGGCCCGCATCCGACAGCAGTTTCATCAGCCGTTCCAGCCGCACGCGCTGCTCGTGAAGCAGGCCACGCGTCGCGCTCACCTGCTGCACGCGAGTGCGCCAATAAGTCTGGCCGAACAGCGAATTCGCGCCTTCCGCCGACAGCACGCGTTCCAGATGCCCGATTGCGGCATCGACGTTTCCCGGCGTGTAAGGGCTCGTGATCGTGGCGTCTCGTTCGAGTGTTGCGTTCATCGTCTTGTCCTTGTTCGCGTTGAATCCGGACGAGTGATTCTGCGAGCGGGGCGGGACATATCGCGTCCCGAAGACGCATCGTCGATCGGGACACGATGTGTCTCGACCGGCTGCTATGATCGTCGGTCCCATTGAAAGGAGCGAGCGCCATGCGCTTCATACACGCGGCGGACATCCATCTCGACAGCCCGTTGCACGGCCTCTCCGCCTACGCGGACGCGCCCGCGGACATGCTGCGCAACGCCACGCGCGAGGCCTTCTCGAAGCTCGTGTCGGTGGCGGTCGACGAGCAAGTCGACTTCATGGTGATCGCCGGCGATCTCTACGACGGCACCTGGCGCGATCACAACACGGGCATCTTCTTTTGCCGTGAAATGGGGCGGCTGCGTCGCGCGGGCATTCCGGTGTACGTGCTCTTCGGCAATCACGACGCCGAAAGCGAAATGACGAGCCAGCTTCAGTTGCCCGACAACGTCCACACGTTCTCGACGCGAAAGCCGCAGACCTTTCTCATCGAGGATCTGAAGGTCGCGCTTCACGGCCACAGCTTCAAGGAAAAAGCGGTCACGACGAATCTCGTCACCGCGTATCCGGCGCCGGTCGCGGGATATTTCAATATCGGCGTGCTGCATACCGCGCTCGAAGGCGGATCGATGCACGCGAGCTACGCGCCGTGCTCCGTCGCCGAACTGCACGCGAAGGAATATCACTACTGGGCGCTCGGCCATGTGCACGATTACGCGATCTGGCAGGACGCGTCGACCATCGTGTTTCCGGGCAATCTGCAAGGACGCAATATCCGCGAGACGGGACGGCGCGGCGCGGTCATCGTCAATGTTTCGGACGCGGAAGAGGTGAGCGTCGAGCGGCTTTTCATCGACGTGCTGCGTTGGGAAGCCGTGACGGTCGACGCATCGCAGGCGGGTACGCTCGATGAAGTCGCGCTCGCGGTCGGACGTGCGCTCGAAGCGCTCGTCGAATCGTCCGCGGCGCCCGTGCCGCACGCCGTGCGCGTGACGATCGCCGGCGCGACCGCGGCGCACGGCGAACTCTTCGGGCTGGAAGCGCAACTGCGCGCGGAAGTCCTCGCGCAGATCGCCGCGATCAGCCACGACCGGCTCTGGCTCGAAAAAGTGAGGATCGCGACCGAGCCGCTCGCGCACAGCGAGCCCGCCACCGGCCGCACCGATGCGCTCGCCGATCTTCACGGTCTTCTCATCGAAGCGGAATCCGACCCGGAGTTTCTGAGCATGTTGAAGGAAAGGCTGATCGCACTGGCGTCGCAGGCGCCGAGCGAGTTGCAGAAGTCCGTGCCGGAGCTCGAGCGCGTGCGCAATGGCGAAATCGCTAAGCTCGTCGCCGAAGTGCGCTCGGGGCTGATCGCGCAATTATCGGACGCGGAGTAAGGCATGCGTATCGGCAAGCTCGAACTCATCCGCTACGGCAAGTTCACCGATCACACGGTGGAGTTTCCGGCGGCGGAACACGATTTTCACTTTGTCGTCGGTCCGAACGAGGCGGGCAAATCCACCATCAAGAACGCGATTTCCGAGTTGCTCTTCGGCATGCCGCATAGCTCGCCGCTTGCGTTCGTGCATCCGCAAAGCGATCTGCGGCTCGGGGCGTCGATCGAAACGGGCGGCGACGCGTTCGCGTTCCATCGCACGAAGAGCCGCAAGTCGTCGCTTTGCACGCCGAACGGCGATGCGCTGCCCGCCGACGCGCTGGCGACGTTTCTGGGCGCATCCGATAAAGGCTTCTTCGAGCAGATGTACTGCCTGAATCACGAGGCGCTGCGGCGCGGCGGCGAAGCCATTCTCGATGCATCGAGCGATGTCGGGCAGGTGCTGTTTCAATCGGCGGCGGGCATCGCGAGTCTCGGCGACGTGCGCCAACGTCTCGCTGACGAGGCCGATCGACTGTGGGCGAAGCGCAAGTCGGGCGATCGCGCGTATTACATCGGCCTGAAGCAATACGACGAAGCCACCGCCGAGCTGAAGACGGCGAGCGTGAGAACGGCGCAGTGGCGTCGCGCGCACGGCGCCGTGGAAGAGGCGGAGGAGAAGCGTCGCGATGAAGACGCGCGCCGCACGGAGCTCGAAACGCAGCGCGCCAAGCTGGAGCGCGTGAGGCGCGTGGCGCCGTACTTGAACGTGTGGCGTGAGAAGGCCGCGGAATTGCGCGAACTGGGCGATGCCGTCGATCTGCCCGCGAACGCCGAGGCGACGCTGCAAAACGCGCTGAAGCGGCTCGCGGCGGCGCAAAGCGCGCTCGACGTCCACACAAGAGCCGCCGCGCAGTTGCAAGCCGATCTCGACGCGATCGTGATCGACGACGCGGTCCTCGCCGCGCAAGCGCGCATTCGTGCGCTCGACGCCACGCGACAGCGCTGTGCCGATCACGCGAACGAAATCGCGCGGCTCGAACAGGAAGTCGCGCTGCGGCTGCGCCAGATTGCGCAGGACGGCGCGCAGCTCGGCTGGCCGCTCGACGAAGCGGGCGTGCGCGGCGCGATGCCCGGCGCGCTCGCGCTTCAGACCGTCACGAGCCTGATGCTCGAACGCGGCGAACTCGAACTCGCCGCGCGCAATGCGGAGCAAGCCGCCGACGCATGCGCCGCGCAGATCGTCACGCTGCAAACGAAGCTCGCGGCGATCGCGAACGGCGATGTGTCGCCGGGTCTGCGCGCTGCATTGCGTGCCGCGCAGAAGTATCGCGATGCGAGCGCGACGCAGCAGCGCCTCGAAGATGCGAAGCGCGACGCGCAACAGTTGCTCGAAGCGGGCATGGCGTCGCTCGGGCGATGGTCGCGTCCGATCGGCGAACTCAAGTCGATGACGCTGCCGGCGGCGGAGCGCATCGCCGCATTGCGCGCGCAGCGGCAGGATCTGTCGTCGCGGCTGACGCTCGCGGCCGATCGCGCGAAGGAAGCGCAGGACGCGCTGCACGCCGTGCGATCGGAACTCGACAGTCTGGTCGAGACGCACGATGTCGTGACGGGCGATCAGGTTCGGGACGCGCGTACGTCGCGCGATGCAGCGTGGCGCGCGATCCGGTCCGGCGACGTCGCGCTCGACCGAGGCGCTTCCGGTTTCGAAACGGCGATGCACGCGGCGGATGGTCTCGCCGATCGTCAGTTGGGTTCCGTGAATCACGCGACGCAACTCGCGGCCTTGAAGCGGCGCGTCGCGAACGAAGAATCGACGCTCGCGCGACGCGAGCAAAGCGTGCGCGAAGCAGAATCGGCGCTGACATCGTTCCACGAATCGTGGCGCGCGCTCGCCGCGCAGTCGCAGATCGCGGACATGTCGCTCGACGATGCGCCGTCGTGGATCGCATCGCGTGACAAGGCGCTGGCCGCGTCGCAGACGCTCGATGCGCGCGCCGAAGAACTCGCGCGCGAAGCCGCCGATTCCCGCGCGCGCCGCGACGAACTCGCGCGGCATCTGGACGACGCGGACGCACGCGCCGATCTCGACGCGCTCTGCGATCGGGCCGAGGCGAAGATCGCGGCCATCGACGAAGCCGCGGTCACGCGCCGCAACGTATCCGCGCAACTCGACGAAGCGCAAGCCGAGCGCATCGCGCGGCAAGGCGCGGCGAAAGCGGCGCGCGAAGCGTTCGAACGCTGGCAATGCGAGTGGTCGGCGGCGATCGCGAAAGCGGGACTCGCGAACGCAGCGGATTCGCAGGCGGCGGCGGAAGCGGCCATCGACATGGTGAAGAAGATCGGCGCGCAACTGACGCACATCGAAACCGTACGCAACGGCCAGATCGACGCGATGCGCGCGGCGCTAACAGCGCTCGACGCCGAGGCATCGCACCTTGCGCGCGAACTCGACGAATCGCTCGCGGCGCTCGGCGCGAACGCGACTGCGACGGCGTTGTCGGCGCGTCTCGATCTCGCTTGCGCCGCGCATGGCGAGCGTGAGCGTTTGAAGAAGGAGCACGCGTCGGCGAGCGAGCACGTGCGTCGCGCTCACGCCGATGTCGAGGAAGCGAAGGCGACGCTGCGTCCGCTCTACGATCTGGCGGGTGTCGATACGCCGGACGTGCTTCAGGCACGCATCGCGCAATCGCAGAAGAAGCGCGAACTGGCCGCCGCCGTCGACGACGCGCGCGCCGCGCTCATCAAGGGCGGCGATGGCCTGACGCTCGACGAACTCATCGCGGAAGTGGAGGGCGCGGACATGTCGAACGTGCAGGCGGAGTTGTCGCGCATCGGCGCGGCGCTGTCGGAATCGGTGAGAATCGCGAGCGAAACGGCGACGGCACTCGACGCCGCGCGCCGCGAACTCAATGCCATTTCAGGCGAAGCGAACGCCGCGCGCGCCGAAGCGAAGCGCCAGGAAGCGCTCGCCACGATGTCCGATGCCGCCGAGCGCTTCGTCAAGGTCGAAACGGCGTCGACGCTGCTCAAGTGGGCGATCGACCGTTATCGCGAGCGCCGTCAGGGACCGATGCTGTCGCGCGCAAGCACGATCTTTTCGGCGCTCACGCTCGACACGTTCTCGCGGCTCGTCGTCGATTACGATCGTCAGCCGATGGCGCTGTCCGCGATTCGCGCGAGCGGCGAGCATGTGGATATCGCCGGCATGAGCGAGGGCACGCGCGATCAGCTGTATCTCGCGCTGCGGCTCGCGGCGCTGGAAGAGCATGGCGAGAAGGCGTCGGCGTTGCCGTTCGTCGCCGACGATCTCTTCATCAACTTCGACGATGGCCGCGCGCGCGCCGGCTTGCGCGTGCTCGCGCAGATCGCGAAACGCACGCAGGTGATCTTTCTGAGCCACCACGATCATCTCGTCGATATCGTGCGCGAGGTGTTCGGGCCGCAGGTGAACGTGCGTTATATGGGCTGATGCGTCAGCTCGTCCGATAGCGCTTCGCCAGCTTGGCGAAATCCTCGGCGAACTCGTCACGCAACGCTTGCGGCGCGAGAATCTCGACGCCCGCGCCGAGCGCGCGCAGCCACCAGCGCAGCTTGAGACTTGGCGTGACGGTGCCGGTGACTTTCATGCGGCCGTCCGGCAACGTGTCGATTTTCTGATCCTTCGACATCGGCGATTCGCGCAACTGATTGCCCGCGTTGCCTTCGAACGCAAGTTCGAGCAGCACCGGCGGCTCGGGCAGAAAGTCGAAGACCTGCTGCGTTTCGATGTATTTGCGCAGCTTGAAATCGTCCGGATACGTGAAAGATTCGCCCGACTCGGAAACCGAGCGAATCCGGTCCAGCCGATACAGCGCGCGCGTCCATTCCGTTTCGCCTTTCTCCGGACGCGGCGCGCGACTCGGATCTTGCGCGACCATATACATCGCGCCCGCGGATTCGACCAGCGCGAGCGGCCACAGCTTTTTCGTGCGCGGTTCGTCGCTGCGTTCGCCCCGATATGCCGCGCGATACTGCACGAGCAGTTCGCGCTCGAAGAACGTAGCGGTCGCGACCGTCTGAAAGATTTCCGGACGCAGCTTCGGCCGAATCAGCGTAAAAGCGCCATCGACGGAATCGATCTTGTCGGCCCACGCGCGATAGATGCGGCTGTCCGCCGTTTCCTGCGACAGCCGCGATTCGGCGGCCTTGAACAGCGGATCGATGTCGCGCGTGACGGCATTCGGCAGCTTGTTGCCCGCAAAGCGCTGGAGGATGTGAAACGCCACCGCCTCCGATGCGCTCATCAAACCGCTCATGCCTTCCTGCAGGCCGTGCAGCCACGGCTTGCGCTGCCAGAGCAGCTCGCGGCCGTTGAGCATGGATACGACGCGCGCGTCGGCTTCGAGCGCCGTCAGATGACGCTGCACCTTCTTCGTATAGCCGACGCGATGACCGCGCTCTTCGAGACGTCTGCGGACTTCGGGCGTCGATAGCCACGCGGTCGCGTCGCGCTCGGTAGGGAGCACGCGGAGGATGGCTTCGTCGAGGCTGGAGGTCATGATGCGCAGGCGAGGAAAGGTTGCTCCTGATTATAGAAACGATCGAGACAAATCGTGTCTTGATCGGACGGGGCGGCCATCAGGCTTTCGGATTTTTCGGGTGACGGTCTTCGACATAAGCGGAAAGAATAGCGGCGCCGGGGGATAAGGCCCCACCATGTCGAGGAGCGAAAACAATGAGTAGAAGGGAACAGGCCAACGAGGAATTTCTCGCGGGACTCAAGAGCCGGACATCGCGCGCGATCCAGCAATATTTCTTTTCGCACGGGGTCTGCGTGGGGCGTTCGGACGTCCGCAAAGCGATGGCGCTTCCCGAGCATGAACAGACCTTCGCGTCGTTGGCGCCATCCTTCGCGCAAGTCAACGAATCGATCAGCTTGCTGACGGACATCGGTTCCTTGTCGCTTCCGTCGAAGGAGAAGACGATGCGCGCAGTCTATGAAATAGAAGGGCGGTTGCGGGAGCGCGGCGGTTGCGTCGAAGGACTGGAACGGGCGCTCGCCAGAATCGAGATGGCGCGCAATTCGATACCCGCCGAGCCGAAGCTCTGGCCCTACACGTTCTGGGGCGTGTTGTGCCTGCTCGCGGCGTACTTCGTCTGGCCGAGCGCGTTGGTCGGCGTGATGCTGCTGGGCGCCGGGTTCAACAGACATTCGAGCTACAAGAAGCGCAAGGCCGAAGCGGACCGTGCGTTGAGTGAAGCGAACGATATGTTCGAGGCCGTCGCCGCGCTCGAGCTCACGCCGCGGCTAAGGCTGCTGGAACAGTGATGCGAAGGACCGAACGCCCAAAGCAAAAAGCCCAGTCGCAATGACTGGGCTTCTTACCTGATACTTGGTAGGCCGTACGGGATTCGAACCTGTGACCAACGGATTAAAAGTCCGCTGCTCTACCAGCTGAGCTAACGACCCGAAAGAGGCAAAATTATAAACTTCGATTCGCGAATCTGTCAACCCGCTCGGTTGAAGAATCATCAAATCATCGAAAGAAAAACGCCCGCGGCTCCATTGCCCGCGGGCATTCTCCTCGAGAGGCGCGAAACTCCGAACTTCGGCTTCGCTTACTTCACTTGCGACATCTTGCTCTGCGCGGTCTGCGCGACTTCCGTGCCGGCGTACTGCGAGATGATCTGCTGAAGCGTCTGCTTCGCAGCCGCTTTCTGACCTTGCTCGATCTGGTTGTTCGCGATTGCGAGCAACGCCTCGGGCGCTCGCGGATGCGTCGGATAACTCTTCACCAGGTCCTGCCAGATCGCAGTCGATCCCTTGTAGTCGCGCTGCGCATAGAGCGCATTGCCGAGCCAATACCGCGCCGTCGGCTGATACGGGCTCTGCGGGTACTTCGCCACGAACGCCTTGAACGACGCCGCGGCATTCTTGTAGTCACCGTTACGGAACTGAGTCGACGCTGCGTTGAACGCTTCCGTCTCGCCCGGCTGCACCGAACCCGTCACACCATCGATTGTCTCTTGCTGCGGCTCGAATTTCTTCAAGCGCGAATCGAGATCGGCGTAATAGTCCTTCTGCTGCTTCTGCAGCGTGGCGACCTGGTTGGCCAGATCCTCGTTCTGGCCACGAACCGTCGCGACCTGCTGATTGAGCTGGTCGATACGATTCTGCTGATCGAGGATCGTGCGCTGCGCGGCCTGCAACTGACTGGACAGGCTGTCAGTCTTCGTGCGCAGATCGAGCACGGCTTTACGCGCTTCGTTGTCGTCGAAGACGCCGGCGTGCGCGGGCGCACTCAACATCGTCGAACCGACTACACACGCGGCTGCGGCCGCGCGCAGCAAGGGAAAGCGATACAACATAGGGCGACTCACCCGTGACTGGTTACGTTAAGTAAATTACTGCTGGTACACGAGGTCCGCACGGCGGTTCTGTGCCCACGACGATTCGTCGTGACCCGTTGCCGTCGGCTTTTCCTTGCCGAGCGACACGGCTTCCATCTGCGAATCGGCGACGCCCATCAGCGACATTGCACGACGCACGGCTTCCGCACGCTTCTGGCCGAGCGCGAGGTTGTACTCGCTCGTGCCGCGTTCGTCGGTGTTGCCTTGAATCAGGACGTGACGCTCCGGATGGCTCTTCAGGTACGACGAGTGTTGTTGCAGCAGCGGCTGATAGTCGTCCTTCACGGCATAGCTGTCGAAGTCGAAATAGATGCTGCGCTTGGCGAGCGGGCTGTTCGGATCGTTCAGCGGGTCGATGTTGACCTGCTTCACGTCCGTCGGGTTCGGCTGCGTGCCGACTGCACCCTTGTTCTGGCCTTCGTCGAGCTTCACGCCCGAGTGACACGCCGCCAATGCGCCGACCATCGCAACTGCCAGGCCGATACGAAGTTTCGACATCATGGTACCTCTCCTTGTGTTGTAGCTGAACGTTGTATGTGAAACGTTATTGCTGGACTTATTGCATGAACGGACCCCAGGACGGCTCGCGCACCACACCGCCCTGAACTGACAAGACTTGCCGCGTGCGACCGTCGGTCGAAACGGCTGCCAACACGCCACGTCCGTTCACTTGGGTGGCGTAGAGGATGTACTGACCATTCGCCGCGAAGCTCGGCGATTCGTCATGCGTCGTGTCGGTCAGCCCCGTCGCCGTGCCGGACGCGAGGTCCTGCAGATACAGCTTGAAGCCGCCGCCAGTGCGCGAAATGTACGCCAGTTGCTTGCCGTCCGGACTCACGCGCGGGCTGGTGTTGTACGCACCCGCAAACGTGACCCGCTGGGCCGCGCCGGCGCTTTCACCCGCCGCCGGCATCTTGTAGATCTGCGGTTGGCCGCCGCGATCGCTCGTGAAATAAATCCAGTTGCCATCAGGAGAGTAGAACGGCTCGGTGTCGATGGAACTGCCTTGTGTCAGACGGCGCAGGCCGGAGCCGTCTGCGTTGACTTCGAAAATCTGCGTGTTGCCCGTGCGCGAGAGCGCGACCGCGAGCTTGCGGCCATCAGGCGACCACGACGGGGCACTGTTGTTGCCCTTCTGATTCGACACGACTACGCGACGTCCCGTCGGCAGGTCGTGGATGTACACCACCGGCTTCTTTTTCTCGAACGACACGTATGCGACCTTCGTGCCGTCCGGCGACCACGCCGGCGAAATGATCGGTTCCGGGCTGGAGAGGGCGATCTTCGCGTCCTGACCGTCCGAATCCGAAATCTGCAATTGATAACGGCCGCCCGTCTGAATGACGTAGGACAGACGCGTTGCGAACACGCCGCGGCCGCCGAGCAGCTTCGCGTAGATGTAGTCGGCGATCTTGTGCGCGCTCATGCGCAGGCCGCTTTCGGCGCTGACGAGCGACAGGCCGCCCAGGTTCTGCTGCTTGACGGTGTCGTAGAGCCGGAAGCGCACTTCGTATTGGCCGTTCGGCAGCTTGTTCACGCTACCCGACACGAACGCGTCCGCGCCTTTTGCCTTCCACGCGCCGAGATCGACCGTATCGGATTCCGCGACCGGCGCGCTGCCGGCGTCGATATTCGTGAACTTGCCGCTGCGCTGCAGATCCTGGCGAATGATCGCGCTGACTTGCTGCGGCGAACTCGCTTCATTGGCGAAATTGGCCGTCGCGATCGGAAACTGGGTCGAACCGACGCCGGTCACGAGTACGTTCAACTGGGCGTGTGCAGCGGTGCCGGCTGCGATCAGGCAGGACGCGACCAGCGTTTTCAGGCCAAGCTTCGTCATCAAACTCATGCTGTATAGGTTCCAGATAAAAGCGTTTTCAAGTGTCCGCGGACTGCAGAACAGACCCGCGGTCGCACATTTCGTTCCCGCTGCTTAATGCGAGCTTTCAAGCGCGCTTCACTGCTGACTAGCGCGTTAACCGCCCGCCGGACGCAGCGTGATCGTGAAGCTCGAAGGCGCCTTGCCGTCGATATCCACTGGCATCGGATCCGAGCGCTGTACCGCGCGCAGTGCCGCCTGATCCCACTGCTCGTTGCCGCTCGAGCGCGTGATATTCGCCGACAGCAGCGTGCCCGACGGCGAGCAGCGTACCGACACGACCGTCTCGAGCCCGGCCGTTTCGCCGGCCCACACGATGTTCGGCCGCACGCGACGCTGCACCTTCTCGGCGTAGCCAGGCGAGGTCGCATTGCCGCCCGCGCCCTTGCCGGTGCCGCTCTTGGCCAGGCCTTCGCCGCTGCCCGCCGTGCCGCCGCCCAACTGCCCTTGCAGTTGCGAGAGACGCGCCTTGCGCTCGGCATCGAGCTTGGCTTTCGCTTCCGCGTCGGCCTTGGCTTTCGCTTGCGCCGCGGCCTTCGCTTTCGCGTCGGACTCAGCCTTGGCCTTGGCTTGCGCGTCGGCCTTCGCCTTGGCTTCCTGCTGTTCCTTCTCCTTCTCCTTCTGCTCCTTGAGCTGTTCCTGCTTCTGCGCTTCGGCTTGCTGCTGCTGACGCTGCTTGTCCTGCTGCGCCTTCTGTTGCTGCTTCTGCAGGTCGGCCTGACGCTGCTGCTCGATCTGCTTCTGCTTGTCCTGCATCGCCTTCTGCTGGGCGGCTTGCGCGGCAAGCTGCTGCTGACGCTTCGCTTCCGCTTCCTGCTTCGCCTCTTCCTGCTGACGGCGCTGCTCGGCGAGTTGCGCTTCGCGCGCGGCGGCTTCCTGCTGCTTGCGCTTCTTCTCCTGCAACGCGATGTCCGCGTCTTCGTCCTTCGCCGGCGGCGGCGCGGGCTGCAGCTTCACCGGCGCGGGCGGCGGCGGGGCAGGGCGCGGCGTCGGCGCGGGCGTGTCCGGAATCTCGGTCCAGATTTCCGCTTCCGCGCCCGCCGGCGTGTTGTTCTGCCAGTTGATGCCGTGATACAGGAACCAGCCGAGCAGCAGATGCATCAACGCCGCGAGCGCGAACGCCTTACCCGTGCCGCGTTCACGCGGCGGGCGATTCGGTCGCGCGGACGATGCGCGTGTCGGCCTGTGCGAAAGGGTCATTGCGATTTGACGAGCAATCCGACGCGCTTCACGCCGCGCGCCTTCATATCGGACATCACGTTCATCACGACTTCGTACTTCACGGTCTTGTCCGCCGCGATCACGACGGGCTGATCCGGATGTGATTCCTGACGGTTGAGCACGAAGCTGTTGAGATCGTTCATCGTCATCTTCTGCTCTTGCGTCGCGCCGCCTTCTTCCTTGTAGCGCACGTTCATGCTGCCGTCCGCCTTGATGTTGATGACGAGCGGCGGCTGCTGCTCCTGCGGCTGCGCATTGCCGACGGTCGGCAGATTGATGATCGAGGGCGAAACGAGCGGCGCCGTCACCATGAAGATGACGAGCAGCACGAGCATCACGTCGATGTATGGCACGACGTTGATGTCGGCCATCGCGCGGCGCGAGCCGCCGCGCATGCTGGAACGAATGGGGCCTGCCATCGCGGACTCCTTCTGTTAGTGCGCCTGACGCTGCAGGATGTTCGAGAACTCTTCGATGAAGGTCTCGAAGCGGATCGCCAGACGGTCGATGTCGTGCGCGTAGCGGTTGTACGCGACCACTGCGGGAATCGCGGCGAAGAGGCCGATCGCGGTCGCGACGAGCGCTTCGGCGATGCCGGGCGCCACGTTCGCGAGCGTCGCCTGCTGCACATTGGCGAGACCGCGGAACGAATTCATGATCCCCCACACCGTGCCGAAGAGACCGATATAAGGACTCACGGAACCGACCGACGCGAGGAACGCGAGGTTCGCTTCGAGCACGTCCATTTCGCGCTGGAACGCGGCGCGCATCGCGCGGCGGGAACCGTCGAGAATCGCGCCCGGATCGGTGATCCGGCGCTCCTTGCCCTTCAGGAATTCACGCATGCCGGATTCGAAGATACGCTCGAGCGCGCCGATCGTGTGACGGTTGTTCGCCGCGCTTTGATACAGCGCCTGCAGGTCGCCGCCCGACCAGAAATCGCGCTCGAAGCGCTCGGTCTGCGCGCGCGCGCGGCGAATGGCAAACCACTTGCGGAAAATGAAGGTCCACGACAGGAGCGACAGCAGCAACAGCAGCGCCATCACGGCCTGCGCGAGCAGGCTCGCGTGAACGACGAGGGAAATGATCGACAGGTCTTGTGTATTGTTCATAAAGGTCTGCTGTTACGTCCCGAAAGGGGCGTCCGGTCAAAGCGTCATGCTTTCGTGAAATGGATGTGAATCAAACGAAAGCCGTGCCGTGGCCGGCTCATGCTCGTTAATGCTTCCTCTGTTCCCGATGCCCGGTTTCGCTTCGGTGTGCGATGAGTTCATCGTTCAGGCTCGGTCTTGATCTGCGCCGCGCGATGCCGCGGCGAGCGTCGCGTGCGGGCCGCGCTTCAATCCTTCGATCACCGCATCCGGAATGGCGGCCGGACGAATCGACGCGCGATCCACCGAGGCAACGCGAATGTCGCCGCTCGCGAGCAGCATGCCGTCGCGCCACGCTTCCTGATGAAAATCCACCGATGCACGGCCGAGGCGCTCGATGCGACTTACAACGCGAATGACGTCATCCAGGCGTGCCGGCGACGAATATTCGACGGCCGTGCGTCTCACGACGAACAGGATGTCGTTCGAATCGGCGAGACGCTGCTGATCGATTCCGCACGCGCGCAGCCATTCGGTGCGCGCCCGTTCGAAGAACTTCAGGTAGTTCGCGTAGAAGACGATGCCGCCGGCGTCGGTGTCCTCGTAATACACCCGAATCGGCCACTCGAAAGTCAACGGATCACTCACCTTTGCGCCGCTCCGCTCGCGCAGAGGCTCATAAACACGATCTGGCTCGCATTTTGACAAATATTCATCGGCGGCATTTTACCGGAACCGGAAGCACCCCCGCCAAATCCTTAGGCAGATATCGGAATCAGCCGCGGTGAATTTGCAACGGTGCGAACGTCTGGGCGACCGGCATCATCTCGATCGCGTTGATGTTCACGTGTGCCGGGCGCGTGGCGATCCAGTAGATCGCGTCGGCGATGTCCTCGGGCGTGAGCGCCTGCACATCCTTATATACAGTCGCGGCTTTGCTGTCGTCGCCCTTGAAGCGCACGTTCGAAAACTCGGTGCCGCCGACGAGCCCCGGCTCGATGTCCGTCACGCGAAGGGCGGTGCCGGCGACGTCCGCGCGCAGGTTCAGGCTGAACTGCCGCACGAACGCCTTCGTCGCGCCGTACACGTTGCCTCCGGCGTACGGATACGTGCCCGCCACCGATCCCATGTTGAACACATGTCCGCGATTGCGCTCGATCATGCCCGGCAAGATCGCGTGCGTGACCGTCACGAGACCCGTGCAGTTCGTGTTGATCATGTTCTTCCAGTCGTCGAGATTCGCGCGTTGCGCGGGTTCGAGGCCGAGCGCGAGTCCGGCGTTGTTCACCAGCACGTCGATCTGCGCGAACGCGTCGGGCAGCGCCGCGACGGCGTTGCGGACGGCGTTTTCGTCCCGTACGTCGAGTTCGACTGGCAGAAGCGCGTCGCCGAGTTCGTTCGACAGCGCGACCAGGCGCTCCTTGCGACGCGCGGCGGCGATCACACGATGGCCGCCTTTGACGAACGTGCGGGCGATGGCGGCGCCGAATCCGGCCGACGCGCCGGTGACAAAAACGATCATGAGCGGACTCCGAATGGACTGAGACGGGCAAAGCCGACGCGCGCAGGGCGACGCGTCCGGCAACGGCGCAAAGCGTACTTCCATTGATGCGGCGCGGCAAGCAACCGTGGGCGCGAACGATCGTGCTTTAAGCGTGGCTGCGCGCCCGTCCGATTGCCCTGTAAGCCGGTTGCCTAAAGCATGGCCGGCCATTACACTACAACGCTCAAACCCCGCGTGACTGGCGATAGAATCTTCGGATTCAAGGTGGAGCGACCCACCAGGAAGCGCGGAGCGTCGTTTTGCCGTTCGCCTGGGCAGCTGAGATCCGCACGCCGTCGCTGCGTTGCTGGTGGCTGTCCGTTCCGCGAAACCGGATTCTTCCTCTATCCGCCGCGCCTGGACTCCATCGGTTTCCAGCGTCTTTTGCGTCTGCTTCGAACGTGGCGCACGCGCGATCCGGTCAACCTGTTTTGATCTCACGGAAAACGTATGTTTGACAGAGCCGAAAGTACCCTCGCCAATGTCGATCCCGAATTGCTCAAGGCGATCGAGCAGGAAAACCGCCGCCAGGAAGATCACATCGAGCTGATCGCGTCGGAAAACTACACGAGCCCGGCCGTAATGGCCGCGCAGGGCTCGCAACTCACGAACAAATACGCCGAAGGCTATCCCGGCAAGCGCTATTACGGCGGTTGCGAATATGTGGACATCGTCGAGCAGCTCGCGATCGACCGCGTGAAGCAGCTCTTCGGCGCCGAAGCCGCGAACGTGCAGCCGAACTCCGGCTCGCAGGCGAATCAGGGCGTGTTTTTCGCCGTGCTCAAGCCGGGCGACACGATCATGGGCATGAGCCTTGCCGAAGGCGGTCACCTCACGCACGGCTCGCCGGTCAACATGTCGGGCAAGTGGTTCAACGTCGTGAGCTACGGCCTGAACGAAGCCGAGGACATCGACTACGACAAGACCGAAGCGCTCGCCAAGGAACACAAGCCGAAGCTGATCGTCGCGGGCGCGTCGGCGTTTGCGCTGAAGATCGATTTCGAGCGCCTTTCGAAGATCGCGAAGAGCGTCGGCGCATACTTCATGGTCGACATGGCGCACTACGCCGGTCTCGTCGCGGCTGGCGTGTATCCGAATCCGGTGCCGCACGCGGACTTCGTCACGACGACCACGCACAAGAGCCTGCGCGGCCCGCGCGGCGGCGTCATT
>Ga0182736_1001829_pt1 | contig 18593 bp, 16 predicted proteins | sample eDN5th30CKraftBY_FD_128882 | JGI IMG/M metagenome (GOLD analysis project Ga0182736, IMG submission 128882) | Enriched backyard soil microbial communities from Emeryville, California, USA - eDNA 5th pass 30_C Kraft BY (version 2) (version 2) | ecosystem: Environmental > Terrestrial > Soil >... | reverse complement strand
TCGGCGGTGTTCGCCGACGTCTTGCGGGCGTCCCAGCGCTCGGCGGCGCGGTAGTCCATCGGCTGCAGGCCGTTGTGACCGGGCGCGTTCGGCGACACGTCGTCGCCGATGCCGAGGTACATGTTGCCCTCGGAGTCGAAGTCCAGGCCGGCGCCGCCGACGTGACCGGGGCCGTTGTTGGTCGGGCCGCCGGGGAAGCCGGCGGGCGAGCCGTTGATCTTGACCTTGGGCACGCGCAGGATCACGCGCTCGGAGCCCGGGACGACGGCGGTGCCGTCGGCGTTGAGCGTGAAGCGGCTGATCTGGTTGTAGCCGACGACCTGGGCCGCGCCGGAGGTCGGCCATTCCGGGTTGCGCGGCGAGTAGTACACGAACAGGTTGCGCTTGCTCGCGTCGGCCAGGTCGAAGCCCGGCTGCAGGCTCATGCCCAGGACGCCGTCCTCGGACAGGCTGTGGTCCGAGCGCGTCTCGATCGTGGCGACCGTCGTCTTGTTGTTCGGCGCGCCGGCCGGATCGTGCATCTTGATGTGGCCGTTGACGGCGGTGCCGATCGACGGGCCGATCTCGCTCCAGTAGACCTTGCCGTCCTTCGCGACGTCGATCCCGATCGGGTTCAGCGCGTCCGACACGAGGACCTCGCGCGTGAAGCTCGACCAGACGGTGCCCGAGCAGTCGGACTTGCGGCCCTCGCCGGCGACCCAGCGGATGCCGCCGACCATCATCTTGACCATGTTGTTGTCGCCGCCGTTCTCGGAGTACCGGACGCCGAAGTGGCCCATCCCGGTGACCCAGGTGCGGCCGTCGCGGTACGCGCGGCGGACGGACGTGCCGTCGTTGACGTTCTCGCCGTCGTAGAGCTTGCAGTACGTGATCGGGTGATCCTGGCCGCGGGCGTTGACGCCCGGGTTGTACGTGCGCTCGTCGAACGTGGCGAGCACGTGATGGCCGCCGCGGACGTTGCTGAGGAAGTTGTAGTGCTCGTCGGCGAGCGTCCAGGTGTCCGGCAGATCACGCGTCGCGAGGTGGTTGTTGTCGGCCACCTGGACCGTGGCGAAGTTGCCGTTGGCGTTGGTCGCCGCGTGGCCCGGCATCGTCGTGCCGACGACCGAGTTCGGGCTGCCGTCCCACCAGTCCCAGACCGACTTGCCCGCGCCCGCGTCGGACGCGTTGTGGATGACGGCGATGCCGCCGCCGTTCTGGACGTACGAGATGATCGCATCCTTCTGGGAGTCCAGGTCCAGCAGCGGACCCGGGTTCGCGGCGTTCCACGACCACGACATGTTCAAGAACACGACCGCGTCATAACGGGCGAGGTTCTCGCCGGTGAAGATGCGCGGGTTCTTGTTCGCGTGGTTGCAGTTGCCGGTACCGGTGCCGCGGCCGTTGCAGTCCTCCCAGTCGACGCCGTAGCCGAGCGCCTCCAGCTTGGACTGGATGACCGGCCGGCCTCCGTTGATGCCGTCGGTGTGGCGGTATCCGGTGGTGCCCGTGTACAGCAGCACCCGCTTGCCGGCGCCCGGCTCGTCCTGTGCCTGCGCCGCCGGCGCGATCGCGGTCGCGCCGGCGAGCGCGATCACACACGCAAGACCGGCACGTCGAAGCCGCGCGCTTGTAGCACGTCCTCTCATCATGCTCCTCCCCTCTCGGGCCCTCGTCCCGGAGGTCGTCGTAACCGCTGCCCGGATGTGTCAGACAGCCCGTCAGTAACGCATACCCATGCGGTTAACTGCCGCGGAGAACATACCAATGGCAGTGCACTTATGCGTGCGCCGCAAGCGTAAGCTCACAATGTGTCAGTAATTACTGGAAGTGCACATCTGACCGCGCTGCAGCGGTGAAGTTCCGTCGTCGCCGGCGCGAACCCCTCGCGGGCGCACCCCGCCTTCAGGCAACGGTTGCGCTAACGGTTTCGGGCGCCACGAGCGCGACGAGCTCCTGCGAGACCACGGCGGCCGCGACGCCGAGGATCGCGGCCCGGGATCCGAGCTCGCCCGCGACCACGCGCGCCCGCGCGGCGGCGGGCTCGATCGCGTCCCGGACCAGCGCCGCGTCGATCGCGTCGAGCAGGACCGGGCCGGCGTCGGCCAGCCGGCCGCCGACGACCACGCGCCCCGGGTTGAGCAGGTTGACCGCCGTGGCGACCGCGGTCCCGATCGCCGTGCCGGCGTCGGCGACCAGGCGCCGGACCTGGCGGTCCCCGGTCCCGGCCAGCGCGATCCACTCGCCGAGCGGCTCGAACCCGCGGGCCGAGCGCAGCTCGCCCTCGAGCGCGCGCGGGCCGGCGATCGTCTCCAGGCAGCCGCGGCTCCCGCAGCTGCACAGCGCACCGTCCGGGTCGACCGTCACGTGCCCGAGCTCGCCGGCGATCCCGGCGGCGCCGCGATACAGGCGGTTGCCGAGGATCAGCCCCGCGCCGACGCCCGGTGACAGGTGCAGGTACAGCAGCTCGGCGCAGTCACGGCCGGCGCCGAAGCGGTGCTCGGCCAGCGCGGCCGCGTTCGCGTCGTTCTCCACCGTGACCGGCAGCCCGAGCCGCTCGCTCAGCTCGCGGCGCAGATCCACCTGCGCCCAGCGCGTGAGGCTGACGCCGTCGACCACGCGCCCCGCGCGGTCGATCGGCGCCGCGACCGCCACGCCGATCCCGAGCACCGGCCCACTGCCCTGCTCGACCAGGTCGCCGACCAGGCGCTCGGCGTCGTCGAGGAGGCCGTCGACGTCCTCGAAGCCGCCGATCGGCGACGCCGCCTCCGCCAGCAACCCACCCGCCGCGTCGAAGATCGCCGCGCGCAGCTCCGTGCGCGTGACCTCCAGGCCGACCGACGACGCCGCCGTCCCAGCCAGGAACACGTGCATCGGCGGGCGCCCGATCGCCGGGCGCTCGACGTCGCTGGCGCGCTGCTCGAGCAGCCCACGGTCCTCGAGCAGCCGCAGCGCGGCCGACACGCTGGGCCGGGAAGCGGCGGCGTGCTCGGCCAATTCGGCCCGGGTCATGCCCGGCTGCTGGGCGAGCGCGCGCAGCACCCGCAGGACGATCGCGCCGTCGACGGAGGATGGGAACGACATGAGAAGTCCGGGAGCATTGCGCTCCGGGCCGTCAAACGGATGTCAGCGCGCTCACCATGTCAGGGCTGTGACGAATCGACGAGCGCGTCGAGCGTGCGGATCGCGCCCACCGGGGCGGGGCCCTCGCGCACGATCAGGACCGGGTGGATGCCGGCGGCGCGCGCGCCCTCGACGTCCGCCTCCGGCGTGTCCCCGACGTGCCACGTCGCGCTCGCGCTCGTACCCGCGAGCTCCAGCGCCGCGGCGAAGATCGCGCCGTCCGGCTTGGCCGAGCCGACCTCGGCCGAGGCCAGCGCGCCGTCGACCAGCGGCGCCAGGCCGGTCTCCGCCAGCCGCTCGTGCAGCGAGACGTCCCAGTTGGAGACGACCACCAGCCGGACGCCGGCGGCGCGCAGCGCCCGCAGCGCGGGCGCGCTGTCGGCGTAGGCGCGGAAGCGCAGCGACGCCAGCAGCGCGCCGAGCACGACCGGCGTCGGGAACGGCAGGTCCATCGCTTCCGCGCAGCGCACGCGCAGGTCGTGCAGGCCGGCCGCGTCGCCGCCGTCGTCCAGGTGCGCGCGGTAGTAGGCCATCTCGGCCTTCAGCGCCGCGCGCGCGCCGTCGGCGCCGATGTCGACGCCCGTGGCGCGCTGCAGCGCGGCCCGCAGATGGGGCGCCGGAGGCTCGAACGTCAGCAGCGTCCCGAGGGCGTCGAGCAGGATCGCGCGCGGTCTATCGTGGCCGCCCATGGCTGACGTGGATGCTGGCACCTGGGTCAACGCCGGGCTCTCGCTCCTCGTGGCGTTCACGGTCGCGACGCTGATCGACCGCGCCTTCCGCGCCCGCGCCGTACGCGCCGCCGCCGAGCGGACGAACCTCTCGCGCGAGGGGGAGACGCGCCTGCGCTTCGTGCGCCGCCTGCTCTACGCGGTGATCGTGCTGGTCGGGATCGCGATCGCGCTCTCCGGCTTCACCGGGATCAACAACCTCGCGCGCAGCCTGCTCGCCTCAGGCGCGATCGCCGCCGCGATCCTCGGGTTCGCGGCCCGCCAGACGCTGGCGAACTTCATCGCCGGGATCATGCTCGCGGTCACGCAGCCGCTGCGCGTCGGCGACTGGGTGACCTTCGAGGACTGCTACGGCGTGGTCGAGGATGTCAGCCTCAACCACACGGTGCTGCGAACGCCGGGCGAGCAGCGGATCGTGATCCCCAACGAGCGGCTCGCGGGCGGGATCCTGCGCAACGAGACGCTGCGCGTCGACGTCGTCTCGCTCGACGTCGTGGTGTGGGTGCCGCCGGACGCCGACGTCGAGCGCGCACTGGCCGCGCTGCACGACGAGACCGGCCGCGAAGCGAGCGTCGCCGAGGCGGTTCCGTGGGGCGTGCGGCTGGCCGTCGGCGGCGAGCCCGTGCACCCGCCGGACCGGCCGGCGGCCGAGGCCGCGCTGCGCCGGCGCTGCCTGCGCCGGCTGCGCGACGAGGGGCTGCTGACGGGAGGTTTAAGCGAGCCCGCCTAGAATTGTTCGTTCGCCCTTGAGTCATTCTGCGCGCATGAGGCGGCGCCAACAGGGCGCCCACGTTGGACGCTGGCTGTTGCTCGTGTGCCTCGTCGTCCTGCTCTGCGCGGCGCTCGCGGGCGCCGGCGGCGTGGCCTGGGTGGTGCGCGCCGCGAACTCCGCCCCCGCGCTTTCGAGCCTCAAGCAGCGCAACCCCGGCTCGCTGACCGCGGTCTACGCGTCCGACGGCAAGACGCGCCTCGGCTACATCCAGGCCGACGACCTCTCGCAGCCGGTCGCTTCCAACCAGCTGCCGAAGGTGCTCAAGGAAGCCACGGTCGCGATCGAGGACGAGCGCTTCTACAAGCACACCGGCGTCGACTACGAGGGCATCATCCGCGCGGCGGTCAAGAACCTGACCGAGCACCGGACCGCGCAGGGCGGCTCGACGCTGACGATGCAGCTCGTCCGCAACCTCTACACGGGCGACACGACGCGCGAGGGCATCGAGGGCATCAAGCGCAAGATCCGCGAGGCCAAGCTGGCGCGCGACCTGGAGAAGAAGTACTCCAAGGAATGGGTGCTCGGCAAGTACCTCAACACGGCGCCGTACGGCACCGTCGGCGGGCAGTCCGCGATCGGCGCCAAGGCGGCCGCCCGCATCTACTTCGACAAGCCCGTGCAGGACCTGACGCTGCGCGAGGCCGCGATGCTGGCCGGCATGCCGCAGGCGCCGTCGGTCTACTCGCCGAGCGGCAACCCGACCGCGACCAAGCGGCGCCGCAACGAGGTCCTGCGCAAGATGGCCGACCTCGGCTACATCACGCGCGAGCAGGCCCAGACCGAGATGCAGAAGGGCCTCGGCCTGCACATGGACGGCTACTTCCAGCGGGCGCGCGAGCGCTACGTGCTCGACTACGTGCAATCCGAGCTCGAGAAGGAGTACGGCGTCGAGGCCGTGCGCAAGGGCGGGCTGAAGGTCTACACGACGATCGACCTCAACAAGCAGCGCGAGGCGCGCCAGGCGATCAAGGACAAGCTCGGCGCCGTCGGCCCGTCGGCGGCGATCGCGAGCGTGGACCCGCGCACCGGCGACATCGTCGCGATGGCGTCCTCGCAGGAGTACGGGAAGTCGAAGTACAACCTGGCCGCGCAGGGTAAGCGCCAGCCCGGCTCCTCGTTCAAGACGATGGTGCTGCTGACCGCGCTGCGCGAAGGCGTCGACCCGAGCTCGACGTCCTACGTGTCGCGCGGGACGATGGAGCTCTCCGACCCGCCGTGCGGCTCGCCGGCCGACCCGTGGCAGGTCAAGACGTACAGCTCCAGGGGGCTCGGCTCGGTCAACCTGGTCCGCGCCACGCTGGCGTCCGACAACTCGGTCTACGCGCAGCTGACGTCCGACCTCGGGCCGGACAAGGTCAAGGAGACCGCGCGCATGATGGGCATCAAGTCCAAGCTCAACGGCTTCTGCGCGGAGTCCCTGGGCGGGCTCGAGAAGGGCGTCTCCCCGCTGGAGATGGCCAGCGCCTACGCAACGGTCGCCAGCGGCGGCTACCGCGACCGCCCGCGGATCATCAAGAAGATCGTCGGCCCGGACGGCAAGACCGTCAAGCTGCCCAAGCGCTGGCGCATCCACCGCGCGAAGGCCTTCGAGGACGGCGTCACCTACGAGGCGACGAAGATCCTCGAGCAGAACATCCAGAGCGGCACCGGCCAGCACGCACAGATCGGGTGCCCGGCGGCCGGCAAGACCGGCACGACGGACAAGAACATCGACGCCTGGTTCGTCGGCTTCACGCCGCACCTGTCGACCGCCGTCTGGGTCGGGTTCCCGAACTCCAACCAGATCTCGATGAACGGCATGTACGGGCCGACCGGCGGGAACATCGACGGCGGCACCTACCCGGCCGACATCTGGGGCGCCTACATGAAGCAGGCGATCGGCTCCTACTGCGGCGAGTTCCCGAAGCCGAGCGAGCCGTTCCACGGCCAGGCGTTCCACGGCCACTACGCCGGCCAGAAGGACGAGAGCGCCGACGGCGAGGACGGCGCCGACGACACCGCGACGCCCGGCACGCAGGACGACGCGGGCGCCGACAAGCCGAAGGGCAACGGCGGCGCCCAGGGCAACGACCCGGCCGGGTTCGACCCCAACGCGTACGAGACCCCGCCGCAGGCCGCGCCGAAGACCGACAACGGCGCCGCGGCGGCTCCCGCCGACGGACAGTAGCCCTCACCGCTCCAGACTGGTACAACTTGCGCCGTCAGGGCCGTTCTGCCCCTGGGCGGCCGTGTGGTATGCGGGAAGGCGAGTGCCGGTCGCGCATGCTTGATCGATGAGGAGTGCGGTCAGATGGCAACCGGTGTCGTGAAGTGGTTCAGCGACGAGAAGGGCTTTGGCTTCATCACGCCTGACGACGGAGGCAAGGACGCGTTCGTCCACTTCTCCGGCATCGTCGGCGACGGCTTCCGGACGCTGGCCGAGGGCGTGAAGGTCGAGTACGAGCTGGGCGAGTCCCCCAAGGGCCCGCAGGCGACGAACGTCAGGGTCATATAGGTTGGCGAAGGAAGAGAAGGTCGAGTTCGAAGGCGAGGTGGTCGAGGCGCTCCCGAACGCGATGTTCCGGGTGCAGCTCGACAACGGCCACGAAGTGCTCGGCCACGTGGCCGGCAAGATGCGGCGCTTCCGCATCCGCATCCTGCCCGGCGACCGGGTCCGGGTGGAAGTCTCGCCGTACGACCTCAACCGCGCCAGGATCGTCTACCGCCATCGGTGAGCTCGCCCTACTGAAGGCGATCCGCGAGGTGCTCGCGGTGCGGCCGGGCTCGCGCGTGATCCGCTGGCTCGGCGACGACGCCGCGGTCGTCCGCGCGGGCGGCTACGCGATCGTCTCGACCGACGTGATGGTCGACGGCACCCATTTCCGGCTCGGCCAGGCGTCCCCGGAGGACGCTGGCTGGCGCGCGCTCGCGGGCGCGCTGTCCGACGTCGCGGCGATGGGCGCCGAGCCGGGCGAGGCGTACCTGAGCGTCGTCCTGCCGGCCGGGCTGAGCGACGCCGACGCGCTCGCGGTGCACCGCGGCGCGGAGGCGCTCGCGGCCGAGAGCGGGGTGACGATCGCGGGCGGGGACCTGGCACGCGGGCCGGCGCTGACGCTGGCCGTGACCGTGGTCGGCTGGGGCGCGTCGGCGGACGCGTTCGTGACCCGCGACGGCGCGCGCGTGGGCGACCGGGTCGGCGTCACGGGCACGCTCGGGGCGAGCGCGGCGGGGCTCGCCGTGCTCGACGGCACGCCCGGCCCGGCGGCGCTGATCGAGCGCTACCTGCGGCCGCGGCCGCGGCTGCGCGAGGGCCGGGCACTGGCCGCGGCGGGCGCGACCGCGATGCTCGACGTGTCCGACGGCCTGGCGCTGGACGCGCGGCGGCTCGCCGAGGCGAGCGGCGTGCGGATCGTCCTGGACGCGACCGCGCTGCCGCTCGCCGCCGGCGTCGCCGACGTGGCCGGCGCGCTGGGGATCGCGCCGGCCGAGCTCGCCGCCACGGGCGGCGAGGACTACGAGCTGTGCGTCACCGGAAGCGAGGCGCTTCCGGGGCTGACCTGGATCGGGGAGGTCGTCCCCGGTCCGGCCGGTGTGGTGTGGGAAGGGGCGCCGCCGGAGTCAGCGGGCTGGCGCGGCTACGAGCACGCCTAGTTCTTCCAGCCGGTCACTGCAGGCCACCTTCCAAGAGTCGCTTCAGGATCGCCGCGGCGACAGCCTGGCTGTCCACCTCGTACGTCCCGCCTTCGACACGCTCTCGGAGGTCTTGCACCTTGGTCACCGCACCGTCCTTCGGAGCGCGAGCGAAACGCCGCGCTCTTTCCGTCACCTGCTCTGGCGACTGGTATCGGACCTCGAGCGCCGTCATATGAGCGTCATCGTCGGTCCGCGGACAAGGGTCGATGGGGTCTATGCCCGATGTCACGCGGCGGCGCCGCGCGGCTGCGACCGCACGAGGCGCGCGAACACCACGATCCGCTTGGCCGCCGAGTACAGCGGGTGGCAGGCGGAGAGGATCAGGCGGTCGTACGAGACGCGCTGGGTCACCCAGACGGCCGTCGGGGGGACGATCCGGGTGCGCTCGACGCGGTACGTGAAGCGGCCATAGGGCATCGTCAGCACGATCGCGTCGCCGGGGCGCACCTGATCGATCCTGCGGAACGGCGCGCCGTAGGTCGTGCGGTGGCCGGCGATCCCGACCGTCCCGCGCTGGCCGGGCAGCGGCGTCGCCGGGTAGTGCCCCGGGCCCTTGCGCAGGTCGCCCGCGTCCGTGCCCTTGACGAAGACCGTCGACAGGTGGATGCGATCGATCGTCAGCTTGCCGAGCGGGTCGCCGTTGCTCGTGCGGCGGTCGAGCGAACGGGCGGCGAACGCCAGCCGCCGGCTCGGGTCCGGCAGCTTCGCGAGCGCCTTGCGCTCCACCGGCGTCGGCGGGACCTTCTCCAGCCGGTCCAGCTGGCCCTGCAGGTCGCTCTGCTCGATGCGGGCGTAGATCGACGAGACCGGCTCCTCCCACAGCAGCGTCGCGACCGCGTCGGCCAGCAGCAGCGCGCCGGACACGATCAGGACCGTGGAGAAGGCTCGCAGCAGCGAGCGGGTCTTGGTCATCGCCGCAGCGCCGACTCCGTGCCGCCGAGCGAGCCCGGGCCGGCGTAGCTGAGCGGCCCGCGCGTACGGAACGGCGCCGCGCCGCCGCCCTCGCGCTCGAGCCGGCGGCGGGCCGCGGCCGCACGCGCGACGCCCGTGAGCGCCGCCAGGGCGGCGGCGAGCAGCAGCGCCGTCCACAGCCCGGAGCCGGACATCGCCCCGAGCGCGGAGCCCCACGCCAGCCCGAGCGGCCCGAGATCCAGCGCGAAGCCGTAGTAGACCGCGACCACAAGCAGCGGCAGCAGGCCGGCGAGGCCGACCGCGAGCGCCGCGCGCGGCCGCCAGCCGAACAGCCACAGGTGCGTGGCGAGCAGCAGGATCCCGGCGGCGAACGGGTTCAGGACCCACGCGACCGCGCCCAGGACGGACAGCCACACGGCCAGCGCGACCGCGAGGCCGTCGACGCCCTCCGCGGAGCGGCCCTTCGGCGCCAGCCAGCGCACGATCCAGCAGACGAGCCCGCCCGCCACCAACGCCGAGACCATCGCCACGATCCCGCTCGTCTGCAGCGGGAACAGGCCGGGCAGCACCGGTCCGTCGGGCGCCTTGACCATCCCGGTCGCGGCCAGCGCGCGCAGCCACAGCCACGCGACCGGCAGCGGGAGCGACGCCACGCCGAGCCAGATCAGCCAGGGCGTGACCGGCACGCGCCGCCGGCGGGCGCGGAAGAACGCGTCCAGCGCGGCCAGCAGCGCGGGCAGCAGGAGCGTGCCGACGACCAGGCGCGACGCCCAGTCCGGCAGCACGTTGCGCAGCGTCACGATCCCCTCGGACGCGTTCGCGAACGCGGGCGCGGTGCGCGGGCCGGCCGCGTCGACCGCGCTGACGGCGCTCAGCGCCGCGCGCCCGAACGCGTTCAGGCGCGCGGGCAGCACCGGCTCGTCCGCCGCCGGCCCGAGCTCGCCGGACTCCGACAGCAGGATCGCGGGCAGGCCTTCGCCGCCGATCGCGCCCTGGCCGGAGACGGTCACGGGCACCGCGCGGCGGATCCACTGCGCGAGCGCGCGCGGCCCGCCGGCGTCCCCGTGCACCTCGCGGCGCACGGCGGCTTGCACGGTGCGCTCGAGGCCGAGCGGCGTCGGCGCCGTCGACTGCGGCCATCCGACCACCCACGGCTTGCGAACCCGCGTTCCGGCCATGTCGCCGAGCACGATCACGGCGTCGACCGGCGCGCCCGCCTGCTCGCGCGCCCAGTGGCGCGCGCCGGCGTCGCCGGTGGTCGAGCCGGACGTGGAGACGAGCACGAGCGTCTTCCGGGTGTCGCGCGCCTTGAGCACGCGCGCGAGCTCGATCAGCGCGGCGGTGCCGGACAGGTTCGCGAGCCCCGGGCCGTCGCGGTTGGCGAGCACGACGATCCGGCGGTCCGACGCGCCGGGACGCTGGGCGACGACGGTCACGACGTCGCCGTTGCGGCTCGGCGCGACCTCCTTGCGGACGGTGAAGTCCACCCGCTCGCCGGCCGCCTCCGGCGAGCGCAGCGACTGGGCGACGAACTCGGCCATGCGGTCGTCGTCGACCGAGCCGGGCGTGCGGTCGGGGAACGCCTGCGCCAGGCCGGTCAGCGACTGCGGCGCGGGGGACTGCCCGGAGCCGAACGCGCGGGCGCCGTCGAACGCGTCCGCGGGCAGCGGATTGCGCGCCGGCTCGGGCCGATCCTCGAGCGCGAACGCGGCGACGAACAGCGCGACCAGCGCCGGCAGAAAAGCGGTCCGGTACACGCGGGCATCCAGCACCTCGGTCGAGGTTATCCTCTGAACGTACGAACGGCATGGCAGATCGGGCCCCGAGAATCCTCCTCGTCGACGACGAGCAGCCGATCCAGACGCTTCTCTCCTTCCCGCTCCAGCGCGACGGCTACGAGGTGGTCCAGGCGGCGGACGGCATGGAAGCGCTCGCGCGCTACGACGAGCAGCTGTTCGACCTGGTCGTCCTGGACGTGATGTTGCCGCGGCTGGATGGGCTGGAGGTGTGCCGGCGCCTGCGCGCGAAGGGCGAGACGGTGCCGATCATCATGCTGACCGCGAAGTCCGAGGAGATCGACAAGGTCCTCGGGCTCGAGCTCGGCGCCGACGACTACATCACCAAGCCGTTCTCGATGCGCGAGTTCCGCTCGCGCGTGAAGGCCGCGCTGCGGCGCTCCGGGATGGCGCGCAGCGAGACCGACGACGAGCGGCCGATCGACGTCCGCGGCCTGCGGATCGATCCCTCCAAGCGCACGGTCTCGCGCAACGGGGACGTCGTCCCGACCACCTACGTGGAGTTCGAGATCCTGGCGGCGCTGGCGCGCTCGCCGGGCCGCGTGTTCACGCGCGACATGCTGCTGGCGCGCGTGTGGGGGGACAGCGCGTACCGCGACCCGCGCACCATCGACGTGCACATCCGCCACCTGCGGGAGAAGATCGAGGCGGATCCGAAAGAGCCCGAGTACCTGTTCACGGTGCGCGGCGTCGGATACCGCTTCCGCGACGAGGAGGGGTAGGCCGTGCCGGGGCTGCGCTCGCTGCGCAACCGGCTGGCTCTGATCTTCGCCCTGATCATCGTCGGGGCGATCGGGACGATCTACCTCTCGGTCACGCCGCGCCTGCAGGCGTCGCTGACGTCGCAGCGAGTCGACCAGGTGCTGGCGACCAGCAAGCAGTACACGCCGGACGTGGGCGAGGCGCTGCTGCTGCCGCCGCCGAAGGACCGGCCCACGAAGAAGAACGGCACGCGCGACGACGAGAAGCTGATCGACAACCGCGACAAGGCCGTCCGCCGGATCGCCGAGCGCACCGGGACCGAGATCATCGTGATGTCGAAGTCGCCGAACGGGCCGTTCGGCGTGATCGACACGACGCCGGACGGCGGCGCCACCGCGACCGACGTCCAGCCGGTCACGGTGCAGGCCCTGGACACGGGCCGGCCGGCGAGCGACGCGATCGAGACCGCCAACGGCCGCCAGGCGGTCGCCGCGCAGGTCATCCGCATCGACGGTAAGGACCTCAACGGCAAGACGATCGCCGGCAACTACGTCGCGGTCTTCGTCAACCCGCTCGCGGACGTGCAGGGCAACGTGGCGCTGATCCGCCGCCAGGTGCTGATCGCGGGCGGGATCGCGCTGGTGATCGCGATCCTCGCCGGCTACCTGGTGGCCCGCGCGCTGGCGGCGCGCGTGAAGCGGCTCGAGCGGGCGGCGCGCAAGGTGGCGGCCGGGGACTTCTCGCAGCCGATCAAGGCCGACAGCGACGACGAGCTCGGGCAGCTGGCGGCGGCGTTCGACGACATGCAGGCGCAGCTCGCACGGCTCGACCGGGCGCGCAAGCAGTTCATCGCGAACGCGTCGCACGAGCTGCGCACGCCGATCTTCTCGCTCGGCGGGTTCCTCGAGCTGCTGGCCGACGAGGAGCTCGACGAGGACACGCGGCGCGCGTTCCTGGAGCAGATCCGGGGGCAGGTCGACCGCATGCGGAACCTGTCGGTCGAGCTGCTCGACCTGTCGCGGCTGGAGGCGGGGGCGCTCGAGCTGCGGCCGGAGCCGACCGACGTGGGGCAGCTGGCGCGCGAGGTCGCCGCCGAGTTCACGCCCGCCGCGTCGCAGCACGCGTCCGACGTGACGCTGCACCTGCGCCGCGAGCCGATCGAGCTCGACTGCGACCCGGAGCGCGTCGCCCAGGTGCTGCGGATCCTGCTCGACAACGCGCTGCGGCACACGCCGCCGGGGACCGACGTGGAGGTGACCGCGTCACGCGCGAACGGGCACGTGCGGCTGGAGGTGTCCGACGGCGGGCTGGGCATCAAGCGCCAGAACATGCCGCACATCTTCGAGCCGTTCTTCACGTCCAACGAGCAGGCGCAGGGCGCGGGGCTCGGGCTGGCGATCGCGCGCGAGCTCGCGGAGCGGATGCACGGGCGGCTGACCGTGCGGTCCGGGCCGGGCAAGACGACGTTCGCGCTCGTGTTGCCGGCCTGACACTTCTCCGCGCCCACCCCATACGGCTTCTCGCATGGTTCACGCCTGGTCCGGATATGGTCCTCGGAGATGACCTCGCCACGGCTGATTCTCGTCTCCAACCGCGGGCCCGTGACCTACCAGGAGGACGGGTCGGTCAAACGCGGCACCGGCGGGCTGGTGACGGCGCTGACCGGGCTCGCCTCGCATCGCGACGCGCTCTGGATCGCGTCCGCCATGACCGACCGCGACGTCGAGGTCACGCGCGAGCACGAGGGGCGGCCGATCGAGGTCGAGACGCCCGAGGGCGGCACGTTCCACGTCCGCTTCGTCGAGTCCGACGACGAGGCCTACGACCGCTTCTACAACATCATCGCGAACCCGATGCTCTGGTTCATCCAGCACTACCTGTGGGACCTGAGCAACGCGCCGGACATCCGGCGGCACGAGGTGATCGCGTTCCAGGAGGGCTACCAGCAGGTCAATCGCGACCTCGCGGAGGCGGTCGTCGAGGAGATCGAGGGCCGCGAAGAGCCGGTTGTGATGGTCCACGACTACCACCTGTACACGCTGCCGGCGATGGTCCGGGAAGCGCGTCCGGACGCCTTCCTGCACCATTTCGTCCACATCCCCTGGACCCAGCCGGACGCGTGGCGCGTGCTGCCGACGAAGATCCGCGACGAGATCTACTACGGGCTGCTGGCGAACGACATCATCGGGTTCCACACCCGGGCCTACCAGCGCAACTTCCTGCAGTGCTGCCGGGATCTGCTCGATCTCGACGTGTCCTTCGACGACGGCGTGGTCGTCTGCGGCGACCGCGAGGTCTGGGTCCGCGCGTATCCGCTGCCGATCGACTACGAGGCGACGCGTGCGATCGCCCGCCGGCCGCGCGTGCGGGAGTTCGAGGAGATGGTGCTCGCGCGGCGGCGCGAGTTCTCGATCCTGCGCGTCGACCGCGCGGACCTCTCCAAGAACGTCCTGCGCGGGTTCACCGCCTTCGACATCTTCCTCGAGCAGCACCCGGAGTTCGCGGAGCGGATCACGTTCACGGCGCAGCTGATGCCGTCGCGTACCGACGTGCCCGAGTACGCCGAGTACCTGGAGAAGATCGAGGCGCTGGTCGCGGTCGTCAACCACCGCCACGGGACGCCGGACTGGATGCCGATCGACTTGAAGCTGCGCGATGACCTGGACGAGGCCGTCGCCCGCTACAAGCACTACGACGTGATGATGGTCAACGCCATGTTCGACGGCATGAACCTGGTGGCCAAGGAGGGGCCGCTGGTGAACGAGCGCCACGGCGTCTCGATCCTCAGTGAGAACACCGGCGCGCACGAGGAGCTCGGCGAGTACGCCATCTCCGTGAACCCGTTCGACGTCCAGGAGCTGGCGGACGCGATCCACGCGGCGCTGGTCATGTCGCCGGAGGCGCGCGAGCGGCGCGCGCGGGGGTTGAAGGAGATCGTCACGTCGCGCGATCCGGGGGACTGGATCGACGAGCAGCTCGCCGACATTCGCGCCAAGGCGCGGAAGTCGGCCACGCGCACGTAGGGCGCGCCGGCGGCGCGGCATTATCTCGCGCTGCCACGCGCACGTTGGGCGCCGGCGGCGCGCGATTGTGTCGCGCTGCCACGCGCACGTTGGGCGCCGGCGGCGCGATCATCCCGCGCTCTCGAATCCGAACTCGGGTCGGCGCGGCCGTCGGCGCGGCTCGTGTGCGGGCACGCGTGGCGGCTGCGCCTCGCTGTCGCCCGCCCCGCGCCCTTCCCCGCCTGGCCGCTCGCTCCTCCGGTCCCCGTCCGCCCCGCCGCCGGTTGTCGCTCCACCGCCGCCCGCGCCGCCGGTTGTCGCCCCGCCGCGGCCCGCATCCGCGCCGCCTCCGCCCCGCGACCTATCACTTCCGCCGCGCCCCGCCTCATCCCGGCCCGCCGCGCCGCCACCGGTCGCCCCGCGGCTCCTGCCGCCGCGGCCCGCATCCGCGCCACCACCGCCCCGCGACCTGTCACTTCCGCCCCGCCCGGCGTCACCCCGCCCCGGCGCGCCGCCACCTGTCGCCCCGCCGCCCGCGCCGCTCCGGCCCGCGTCCGCGCCGCCTCCGCTCCGCGATGTGTCATTTCCGCCGCGCCTCGCGTCTTCCCCGCCCGCCGCGCCGCCACCACCGCCGCGCGCGTCACCCCGCCCCGCCGGGCCATCTCCGCTCGCCTCATCCCTCGCTGCTGCCTCCCGCCCGGCCGCATCCCCGCGAACGTCGTCGCCGCCCTCCTCGGCGCGCAGGCCGCCTGCCGCGTCTTCCCCCCGCTGCCCGTCTCCATCGCCGCCTCCCGTCGTTCCGCCGTCAGCCGGGAGGAACGGGCGGGAGATGTCGGGCGGGAGCGATGGGGCCTCCGGCGCGAGTCGCGGCCAGGCGACGACCGCTGCGAGCGCAGCGGGAATGGCGAGCGCGCGGGCGACGTTGCCCCATCGCACGCGCCGCAGGGCGTGCCGTCCCATGCCTGTGATAGGGCGCCGTCCGGGCGATTCGCCCCACGTTGCTACCATCGGCGGCCGCAATGGCGAGCGGACAGCACATTTACGACCTCACACTGCTTCTCGATCCGGCCGTGGAGGCCGAGCGGCGCGAGCAGATCGTGGCGGACATCGCGGACCTCATCGATCGCACGGGCGAGTTCATCGGGCGCCACGACTGGGGTGCCCGCCAGACCGCCTACGAGGTGCGCAAGAAGTCCGAGGCCGACTATCACCTCATTCAGTTCCGGGGTGAAAACGAGCTGCTCGAGCAGCTCGACCACAATCTCAAGATCACGGACGGCGTCCTGCGCCACCGGATCATCAAGCTTCGCCCGGGCACGCCGGCTCCGCCGGATCTGCGTCCGTCGGCCACGCCGACGACGGCTGAGCCCGAGGCCGTCGAGCAGCTCTAAGCCTCGCTCCGCGACACTGCACGCCGCGGCCCTCTCGGCCCCGGCGTGCCCGCGAGCGTGGAGCCGGTCGGCTCCCTGATTCAGGGACGGCTGCGAGCGGTGTCCGGCCACGGACGCTGACGCGCGCCGTGGCGGGCGTTCGCGCGGAATCACCCCTTGGACGGCGAGAAATGCCGCCGCAGCGACCACCGAGTGGTCACTTTCTGGCGCTATCCGCCGAAACCTCACTCCTCGCTGCGCCCGGGCCGCGAGATCAGCCCGCGGCGAGCGCGTGGGCTCGACTGCACCGCGACGGCGCCGAGGGACGGGCCGAGGGCATCGGGCACAGAGCGCTGCACCACTTGGATCCGCACGGCGAGGCCGTGACCCGCCGAGCGGGGTCAGCGCGGGCGGGCAATGCGCGCCAGAACCGGCCGAACAGGCGCCGATCACCACGCGCCCCCGCCCGCGGGTGCCGCGAAACGGCGTTGCGGACCGTGGCACGTCGCACCGCGACGAACCTCGCCCGAGCGCGGGCGGAAGCGCGCCGCCGAAGGCATGCGGGTCGACGTCGCCGGCGCCCGTGCGGGTCACGTCCCCGGCTCGACGCCGCTGGCCGCCGTACCGGCGAAAGGACGCGGGCAACGCCGGCAACGACCGCACCAGCGAAAGCCCCGCTCGACGCCACGGGGCGGCGGCGCGGCTGAGAGACGCCGCTGGCATAGCGGGCGCCGCGCGGCTGAGAGGCGCCGCTGGCGTGGCGGGCGCCGCGCAGCTGAGAGACGCCGCTGGCATGGCGGGCGCCGCGCTCGTGAAAGACGGCCGCCGACCAGGCGGAAGGCGTCCGAGTGAAGAACCATTCGGCGTGGCGGGTGGCCGCGCGATGAACGGACGCGGGCAACGGCGCCGCCCGCGCGGATGAAGACACGCTCGACGCCCGCGGACGGCCGCGCCGACGAAAGACACGCTGACATCGCGTCCCGCCACGCGGGCGACGCCGCGTGCTGCCACGCCGGCAATAGACGCGGGCGCCGCGCGGCTGAGAGACGCCGCGGGGTACCGCGCGGGAAGTCGGCGCGGCCAGGCTCGTCCGCGCCGGGACTGACACGCCGGGACGGACACGCCGGCGCTGAAGACGGACGGCGCTGGCGCCGAGCTCGCACGTGACGCGCGGGCCGATGCTGCGGCCTACGCGCTCACGGCGCCGCGGAAGGGGCTCGGCCCGCCGCGTGCAGCGGCGAGCGCGGACCGAGACCCGCGCGCGGCACCGCGATGCGGCACCGCGCGGAGGTGTTGCGGCCTAGAACGGGATGTCGTCGTCCGCCATCGGCGCGCTCGGGCGGGCGCCGACGGGCTGGGGCGCGAAGTCCGACGTGTCCGCCGGGACGTCCGAGTGCGGGGCGAAGCCGTTGTTGTAGGCCTGGCCGCCGCCACCGCCGCCACCGCCCATGCCCTCGTCGCGACCGCCCAGGAACTGGACGGACTCGGCGATGACCTCGATCGACTCGCGCTTGGAGCCGTCCTGCGCCTGCCACTCGCGCCAGTCCAGCCGGCCGTCGATGCAGACGGCCCGGCCCTTGGACAAGAAGCGGGCGCAGTTCTCGCCCTGCGCGCCCCAGACGGTGACGCTGAAGTAGTTCGGCTTGTCGACCCACTCGCCCGAAGCATCGCGGCGACGAGAATTCGTCGCGATGCGCAAGCTGCAGACGGAGGTGCCGGACTGCAACGACCGCAGCTCAGGGTCGCGCGTAAGGTTGCCCGTGAGGACGACGCGGTTGATGTTGGTTGCCGCCATGCCGGCTGGCTCCTTTCGAAACTCTCGCTACTTCGGCCTGAGGGGCGAGTCTACGGGCGGTGCCGGAGCGAATCGCCGGAACAGGCCGGTTTCTCCGCACAAAAGTCGCAGAGTCGTTGCAAAGGAAGTATCTCTAGCGACAGGACCGGACGGAAACGCCGCGTCCGCTACCCTGTTCGGTCCGGCGCCGGCCTGGCGCCTGGCCTCGCGCGCGCGGCGCGCACCTACAGCGAGTCAGCAGCTAGAGAGGTTTTCAGAACAGTGGCGAAGCAGCGCAGCCGGCCGACGCGCCGGCGTGATCGCAAGACCGGAGGAGGCGGCGGCCGCCGGAAGTCCTGCCAGTACTGCCGCGACAAGGTGGAGTTCGTCGACTACAAGGACATCTCCCTCCTTCGCAAGTTCATCTCCGACCGGGGCAAGATCCGGTCGCGCCGCATCACGGGCGCGTGCCGCCGGCACCAGAACCAGATCGCGACCGCGGTCAAGCGCGCGCGTGAGCTCGCGCTGCTGCCGTACGTCGGCGAGGGGTCGGGCGCGGACGAGCGCGAGGGCGGCGGCCGTGGCGGCCGCGGACGCGACCGCTGACATGCCTGAGGCGATCCTCCTCCAGGACCATGAGCAGCTCGGCGCCCGCGGGACGGTCGTCGACGTCTCCAAGGGCTACCTGCGCAACTACCTGATCCCGCGCAAGCTCGCGGAGCCCGCCACCAAGGGCGCGATCGCGGCCGCCGCCAAGCGCCGC
>Ga0182736_1001826_pt1 | contig 18627 bp, 17 predicted proteins | sample eDN5th30CKraftBY_FD_128882 | JGI IMG/M metagenome (GOLD analysis project Ga0182736, IMG submission 128882) | Enriched backyard soil microbial communities from Emeryville, California, USA - eDNA 5th pass 30_C Kraft BY (version 2) (version 2) | ecosystem: Environmental > Terrestrial > Soil >... | reverse complement strand
GTCATGGAGGCTCCGGCGTAGGCGCAGTTGTGTCAGCGCCTAGGATAGGCGATTTCGTTTTGCAGGTGAGGACTGGCGTACAGGCGACCGAGGGAGTGCGACTTTATGCGCATAAAGGCGAGGCCGCGGTGCTTGTAAGACCCGCCTCGCCTAGGATGGCGGCGGCTTTATGCGCATAAAGTCGGGCACTTCCGACGCCGGCGCCGCCGGCCGGACAAGGGACCTTATGCGCATAAACCTCGGCCGAACGGCTAACGCGAGTCAGTTGTTGCGGAATATCACTGGAAAAACAACAACGACAATGTAGAATTCAACGGACTTCAAAATACGGAGTGGAACGTGGCGGCGGAAATCATAGCGATCACGCAACAAAAGGGCGGCGTCGGCAAAAGCACGATTGCGATGCATCTCGGTGCGGCCTTTCACGAAAAAAAGAAGCGTGTGCTCGTAGTCGACGCCGATGGTCAGAACACGCTGATCCATTGGTCAAGCGCCGCATCGGATGACGCAAGCGGCATCCCGTTTCCAGTCGTCAATCTCTCCGAGGCCGGCGGGCAGATTCATCGGGAAATCAGAAAGTTCGTCAGCGACTACGACATCATCGTCGTGGATTGCCCGCCGTCGATCACCGAGAAGGTATCTGGCGTCGTGTTGCTGGCGGCGAACGTCGCGGTGATTCCGACTTCGTCATCGCCGGCGGACTATTGGTCGAGCGTCGGCCTTGTCAAGCTCGTTCAGCAAGCGCAGGTGATGAACGAAGATCTGCGCGCCGTCTTTCTGCTCAACAAGACCGAAGAAAAGCGCATGCTCACGCGCGAACTCAAGGTTGCGCTCGAAGAGCTCGGCTTTCCCTTATTGAAAACGCAGATCCCAACGCGCGAGTGTTACAAGCAGGCGATGGCGCTTGGACAGACCGTGCTTCAAATGAGCGATCGCGGCTCGCGCCTCGCAGCGGCGGAAATCCGCTCGGTCGCGGACGAGATCCTCGACATGCTCTCCTGACTTTATGCGCATAAAGGACCCTGAATGAAACCGTCCCAATTTGCCAAGGGCTTCAAGGCTCGGCCCGACACGACGAGCAGCGAGAAGCGCACTGCGCTGGATCGTCTGAATGCGATCGATGGCATCGTCGACATTCAACATGTGGGGCAGGCCGCCGCGAACGGCCGATCGAGCGCCTTCGTGGCCGACGAGCCGGGCGACATCAACGCCGGACCTGAGTCCGATGAATATCGTGCGTGGCGCCGTGCAAACCGCTACACGGCCGGACAGATAATCGAGTTGCCGCTCAAGTCGATCAAGCCCAGCCCGTTCAACCCGCGCCATTTCTATCTGAAGACGTCAATCGCGGAATTGGCCGTCAATCTGGCGAAGCAGGGCCAGCAACAGGCGATTCACGTCATTCCCGATTACGAGAATCCGGGAACGTTCTTCGTCAGCGATGGCGGCCGGCGCGTGCGCGCACTGAAAGAGGCAAACAAGGAAACCGTGAAGGCGGTGGTCGTCGATCTGCCGATCGGCATTCAGAGCTACAAGCTCGGTTATGACCTGAACGTTCAGCGCGACTCGCAGACTGTTTTCGACAACGCCGTGGTCTGGCGACGCTTTCTCGACGAACAGCATTTCCAGAGCCAGCGCGAACTGGCGGATCACCTCGGGCTGGACGAATCGACGATCGCCGTCGCTTTGTCGATCGCGAAGCTTCCTGAGAACGTCATGCACGAGATGGTTGCGCGGCCGGACCGATTCGGCTCGAACATGGCCTATCAGATCGTGCGCTATCACGCCGCGCGCGGCACCGACGCCACGCTGCGGCTGATCAACAAGATCACGTCGGATGACCTGAGCACGCGGCAGGTCGCCGATATCGTCAAGGGCCGCGCGAACGCTCAGGAAGCGCCGAAGACGCCTGGCCGGCAACGCTATGCGCAGCGCCTCGAAATCAAGCTGGACGGCGTCGCAGTCGGCGATCTGAAGTCATACGGCGAAGATCGTCTCGAGTTGCGTTTGCGCGGCTTGTCGCGCGAGAAGCGCGATGAGCTGCTGCATCAGATCGAACTGATGCTTCAGCCTGTCGAGACCAAGAAGTAAATGCACACGATGGCCGCCGAGATCATGGACCGGCGGCCATTTTCGAATTGGGACGTTTTCGGTTGCCCGCGGAGACTTTAGCGCGATTGACTGAGCGTAAATGCCAGCAAGTCGCCATCGGTCGGCTCGCCCCACGTCTTTCGCGCCAGCCAGTCGAAGAAGGATGTTTCCGCCAGCTTCGAATCCAGTCCGCGCTTGCGCCAGTCGTCGCGCATGTGGGCACCGAGCCCCGGCAAAACGTCTTCCTCGAAGGATTGACGCGCGACCTCCCGTTCTTCCTCACCTTGCTCGTCGTACAGCACGCGCGCTTCCTTGCGGCGGTACGCCGAGAATTCGCTCAACAAGCGGGCTTTGAGATCGTCGGCGGCAGCCGGCGTGCGGGAGGCCGTACCGCTCGTTGCCGGAGGCAGCGCTTCTACCGGTGGCGCGTAGCCCTTTTTGAGCGCGTCCTTGAAAAGCGCCGCGCCGCTGCGAACCGGCGGCAAAGTCGTGCTGCGCATGCGCTGTTCGGTCATCTGCAACGCCGCGCGGATGCGGTTTTCCTCGCTGTCGGCATACAGCGTCTGCGCGTCCTTGAGCGGAATGCCAATCTTCACCATCCGATCCACCAACGTGCTGTCGAAGACGTTCGGATGTTCGTCCAGCGCGAGCATCGGCTGCTTTTGTTCGGTCACGCGGAACTGAATCTCAGCCACGCGGCGCCCTTCGCGGTGTTCCACCAGTTCGACGAAGATATTGGTCACCGCATTCACCTCGGCGATTGCGGGCCGCAGATAATCGCGTTTGAAGTATTTGTATTCGCGCTTGGCTTCGTCGCCGGCTTCGGTATCGGGCGTTCCTGAAAGAATAGGCCGCCACCATTCCCACGTCTCGCGCATCGTCAGATGGCTGGGATTCGTGAGATAGCGAACGCAGATTTCATAGAGTGCGAGGCCGGCGCTGCTGCGCAACTGACTCTGGAATTGCAGGCTCAGGCGCGCATACTGCACAGGATCCAGCAGCTTCTTTTTGATTTTCGGCGCGAATGAAAATTCGACCCAGACGCGGCGCGTCGTCGGATCTTCGAGGATTTCGGCGTCGGCGATCAGCGTCGAGATGCCCCACTTGCGACCCGGCTTCTGACTCGATGTGCCGGTGCTCCATTCGACCTGCACCGACACCATGCGACGCAAATGCTCCTTCACGAGCGCAGTGTCGTTCGAATCGAACGCCGAATTTGCGACGATATCCGACAGCAGCGCGCGATACGTGTCACCGGAGTCGTCGGCTTGTTGAGCAACGGCTAGCAGCACATTGAACAACTTTCTGGTGAGCAGCGTGATCTTGCCGCTTTTCGGCTGAATCGCAATGGCCTCGACTGCCTTGCGCAGTTCCGCCGAACTGGGGCTAACGACATCGGTTTTCTTTGCGCGCTTGGTGGCCATGAAATGGTCAAGATCGATATTGCGAGCAAGGATACCGATTGGGGTGAAGCCCGTCTATAGGGACACCCTCACCACACAGGGGTGATTGCCAGACAGACAGCACGGCTCACTGCGGTGCGCTCCCGAAAACACTCACCGCTCACCGATCGAAGGTATCTTTTAGCTGTAGTGTCCACGCGGGTAAACGGATTGCGACGGTTTTTCGGCGCCATCCGGGAGCTCAAGCAGTCTCCCGGATAGGCTCACCTTAAAAATTTTTCGGCTCGTTGAACGACGTGTGGCGCGGCAGAGACAGCCAAAAGTCCGTCCTTCTCCGCTTCGGCCGCGCATCGGTGCGGTGCAAAGTTATAACGGGGCGCACTCACTTCAACAGATCGGCATCGACAGGTCCCGAAAAGTCTCACCTCATCGAGTTTTCCTCAACCCGATCGCCCCCGTTCAGCCCCGTTCTACGGGCTTCGCGCCGCCTATGGCCTCCCGAAAACTATCACTTTTTGACCTGCTGCACGTCATATCGCCTGTCCCGCAAAGGCTCACCCTGCTGCGTCCTGCAAAGCCTCACCTTTTCCTGTCATCGCTCAAAAATGGTGCTCTCCCAGGCACTTATCTCGCTTTCGTCACAAAACGTGAAGAAGGCGGCTCCCGTAAACCCTCACCGACGGTTTCTTGGCACTGTCCCGCACCGACGCTCGTAGCTCCCGCATTCCCTCACCATACCGTGTTTCCGCTAAACGCAACGACAGACCATCCTGGTCTATCCAGCTGTTTTTAATATGTTTTTTCATGCGCGCGATTTCTCATCTAGTGCAGCGACAGTTCTCGTACAGCGCGCGTGATCCCGGATTGCCTCACCATGCGAGGCGCATGACAGGGAAGATGGACTGAAAAAAGCAGGCGCAGACACTCCTGGAAAGGCTCACCTTAGACGCTCTCACCGGCCCTGCGAGCCCATCCAAGAAGAGACTACGGCTGCACCGAGACGTGCATCTTCCATTTCGCACCCGGAAAAGCTCACCTCAGGCGTCGGCAGATGAAAATTTCAGCGAAAAGCAGCCTTCGCCCCCGAAAACGCTCACCTTTCTCTCGGGAATTACCCTGAAAACCCTCACCGATCGGTAAGCTTTACCCGAATCGACTCCAAAATAGTGCGATTCGCATGCTCCCGAAAATTCTCACCGAACGAAGCCGACAGACCAGGGGGGCGCCCTCGGAAATCAACGCGTTAGCGTGCGCGTGCCCCCGAATAAACTCACCCATCATTTTGGAGCCTCCCCGAACCCGCTCACGATTCTTCCCGAGAGCCCTCACCGATCATCCCGAAGCCCGTCACCGTTCGCTCCCGCAGAGCTTCACCATAGTTCCCGTACAATCTCACCTGACGTCCGGCAAAGCCTTATCCGATAAGGGTTCTGGCTGGCGTTAACGATGTTAACAAGGTTCAAAGGTGTTTACTTCTAATACTCTCTAGCGGTGCAGTGTTTTGCACGCAGTAATTAGAAAAACGAAAAGCTGCGTGAAACAGACACCCATGGCGCGTATGGGACTAAAATCCGCGACAAATCATCGACTTGCAGGGATATCTTCAGGATGTTTCACGACGGCGGACATGTGTACCATGCCAAGTTGTCGAAAACGGCCTAAATGCTCTGTTATCGACGTTGGTGTGAACGATCGAACGAAAAACATAACGATCAACACGTAAAACGTTATGATCATCATGTTGAACTGCTAGATTTTCACCATGGATCAATCTACTCGCGACACGCTGCGCCAAGAAATCGAAGCGATGCGCGCCACCGGCGCACGGCGGCAAGACCTCTCTCAACACGCCTGCAAGCGACTCTTCTTCGACCTGGGCGTTCGGCCCTCGGTTACGACTGTCCGCGAACTGACTCAAACCGGCAGCGCAAGCGACATCCCCAAGGACATCGAGGCGTTCTGGGCCGGTCTGCGTTCGACGTTGCGCGTTCGCATCGACGCTGGGGCGATGCCGGAATCATTGCAGGAACGTGCCGGCGAACTGCTGGCGGCGTTATATGACGAGGCGCAAACGGCCGCGCGTGCCGCCCTTAACGAGGAAAAGGCCCGTCTGGACATGGCCATCCAGGCCGCGCAAGCCCAGGCTCGCGATGCCGATATTCGTCGCGAGGCGATCGAGCGGGCTCAGCAGCGTGCCGAGGCGCGCGCCGAAGCAGGCGCTGCTCAGATCGCGGCGCTGGAAGCCGAATTGAAGACGCTGCGCAGTCAAGGCACAGACGCTCAGGCGGGCTTGCGCGAAGTCATCGCCCGATGGGAGAAGGAGAACGAGACGCTCTCGGCGCGTCTGCAGCACGAGCAGGACGCTGCGGCACGGCTGCGCGACCGCATCGACGAGCTTCAAAACGAGCTGCGCCACAGCACCGAGCACTACGCTCAGCAGATCAAGGACGCGGTCAAGGAGGCCGAACGGCGCGTGCATCCGATGCTCGTCGAACTCGACTCCCTGCGCGGCATGGCCGCCACCTATCAGACCAGCGCACGCGAAGCGAGTCAGAAAGAATTCGATTTCATTCAACAACTTAGCGCAGCCCGAAGCCGCGCCGACCGGCTCGAGTCGCAAGTGCGGGCGCAGTCCGACGAAATCGATGCGCTAGTTCTCGAGCGCGATGCACGGCGGGTTCAATCCGGTGCGAGCGCGGAAGTCGGCGCGTTGATCGCGTCGCTGGCGGCGCAGGGGCGCCTCACTTCCGCCGAGATCGCCCGCCTCGGCACGCAGATTGACGCGCACGTCGCCGCGCCAACTTCCTGTCCGGCGTGCGAGGCTGGCGAACCGGAACTGCAGCGCCACGAAGACGAATACGAGCTTTCCTGCCCGAACTGCGAGCGCACGTCCGGGGCCACGGCATCGAAGCTTGCGGCCGTCGACGAATTTATCCGGTCGGCGCGTGTCAGCACCTCGTAATCGCGCGTCGAGTGAGCGCCGGCGTCAAAGGTGAGGGTTTTCGGGATCGTCGACGGACATGTGCCGTTCCCCGTCGGCGCGCGCGTGAGCAATGTCACGCTCCCGTATTTGCTCACCCATCCATTCTTGCCAGGCACGATGCAGCCGGTGAACCGAGATCGTCTGCTGGAATCCGAGCCACTGGCCGACGCGATCGGGGTCCGTGCCATCCTCGAACAACTCCGCCGCGTACGTGTTGCGCAAGGTCTGCGGACTTGCGCGCGCGACGCGCGATGCCGCTATCCCGGACGCGGCCACGACGGCGTCGATCGCGCGCAGCATCGTCGCCTTGTGCATGGAGCGTCCCGTCGGTGCTGCCGGGAATAGCAATTCGCCTGCAAGGCCAGCCGTCTTGCGCTCGCTGATCCAGTTGTCGAGCAGTTCGACCGCGAACGGAGCGAGCCGCGCCTGCCGGATCAGCAGCGGATTCGACGCGTCGACGGTCACGTAAGGCGCGCCGGCCGCGTAGCAATCGACGGTCAATTGCGCCGCTTCGCCCGTTTTCACGCCTGCGCCGAGAAAGACGGCGACCAACGCCCGGTCGCGCCGCTCGCGCCAGCGCTGCCCGGCCGGCAAGGCGCCGATCGGAGAAAACAGATGCGCGACGAGCAGCGCGCGCTCATCGTGGGTGAGAAAGCCCGTCGGCTCGTTGTCGCGTGCCTTGCGCCATGCCGCGTCGCCGTCCTGAGCGATGAAGCGCGCCGGATTCGTCGCCGCCGATTCCACTTCCCGAACGTGATCCAGCACGCGCTCGATCAGCCGCAGATACCGCATGCGCTGCGGGCGTCGGATGTCCAGTTGCGCGACGAACTGTTCGATGACCGGACGTTGCACCGTATGCAGCGTCGCGCGTTTGGTGGCCAGCCACTCGAGAAAATTTCCCCATTGCGCGCGATACACATCGGCCGATGACGCCCTGAACGATTGCTGGGCGAGCCATGCATCGAACGCGGCGTGCGGGTCCGCCTGCCAGTCGGCGCGCTGTTGGTCGAAGAGATCGGAAGTGTTCGGCATATTGTTCGAAGGCGCGTTGCGCGCTGTATTGCACTGCGCACAGGGTCGGGCTTCGGGCGCGCGACGTCAAGCGCGTGTGTCCGCCAAAGTGTCGATAACTGTCTTGGCGGGCGTGCGTTTCGTCGACTACTGTCGTCTATACGGCTTCCTTCCATCCACGAACAAAAGAGCAAAAAGGAGCGAGCGATGCCCCAGCAATCCTGGCAGGAACGTCGCGCGAATGGACGCGCCAGGCGCGAACGCACACCGCGGGCCGCGCAAGAGGCGATCGGCGATGTCGATCGCGATCCCATCGAGCTTTTGCGGACAAGCAGCAAAGGCCGCGTCGATGCGCTGATTCCCTTGCGTTACGGCCGCATGCTCGTTTCGCCGTTCACGTTTTATCGCGGCAGCGCGATCCTTCAGGCGCACGACCTGGCCGGCACACCGGACAGCGGCATCGCCATTCAGATCTGCGGCGACTGTCATCTTTCCAACTTTGGCGGCTTCGCAACGCCGGAGCGCGCGCTCATTTTCGATCTCAACGACTTCGACGAAACCGCGCCCGGTCCGTGGGAATGGGATTTGAAACGGTTGGTCGCGAGCTTCACGATCGCCGGCCGGCATCTCGGCCACGGCGATCTGGCTGCGGACGAGTTCGCGTTTGTCGCCGCGCGCAGTTATCAGACGCATCTGCGCGAGTACGCTGAAATGAGCGTGCTCGATCTCTGGTACGAGCGCATCACCTTCGATCGCATGTACCAGGCCGTGCAGAGCGAAGACGCGCGGCGGCGCATCAAGCGCGGCATCGAACGGGCTTCGCGCCGCACGCACGAAACGATGCTGCCGAAACTCGCCGACCGAACCGGCGACACGTGGCGCATTCGCGATGCGCCGCCTGCCGTGTTTCACATCCACGGCAAGAGCACGCTGATCGATAAGAACGACGGCTGGATGACGCTCAAAGCCAGTCGTGAAGATGCGCTCGCGACGCTCGTGCGCGATTATGTCGCGACGCTTACGCCGGAGCGCGCGAGATTGCTGTCGCAATTCAGCCTGCAGGATGTCGCGTTCAAGGTGGTCGGCGTGGGCAGCGTCGGCACGCGCTGCCTCGTTTTGCTGCTCACGGATCATCACGACAAGCCGCTTTTCCTGCAGATGAAGGAGGCATCGACGTCGGTCGTCGCGAGATTCACGAAACATGCGAAGCACGCCGACGATATCAAACACGACGGGCACCGCGTCGTTCACGGACAACGTCTGATGCAGGCCGCCACGGACCCGTTTCTCGGCTGGGCGACCGGACCGCTCGGGCGCACGCTCTACATCCGCCAGTTACGCGACATGAAAATCTCCGCAGAACTCGATACTTTCAGCGACGACGTCTTTCGCGAATACGCCGTGCTTTGCGGCTGGGCGCTTGCCCGCGCGCACGCGAAGTCCGGCGGATGCGCGCCGGAAATCTCGGGCTACCTGGGCAACAGCGATCGAATGGCCGAAGTTCTAGTGCGCTACGGTCGCGCCTACGCGGATCAGGTGGAAAAGGACTACGAGGTGTTTCGCGTTGCGTGCCGGGACGGCAAGCTCGAATCGCGTTCGGATGCGGACATCGCGGCGGAGTTCGCGCCGTGAAACGATCCGCTGCGCGATGACATGAACCGGGGCACGCGGGTTCAGTCGCGTGCCGCGGGGATGCGTCAATGCGCGGCGCTGACTGCTCGCGGCCGATCCTGTCGCGATGCGCGCTCGTAGGCGTCTACGGCGAAGGCGAAAACGGCGGGCAAGGCATCCGAGGATGCAACGTCGACGACGTCATCGGTTTCGGGGAAATGAAAGTCATCGGGACGCGCGAACAGCTCGCGCAAGGCGGCTTCGTGTCGTCCCGCGAATCCGAGGTCCGCGACGGCCTCCGCCTCGATGGCATGCAACAGCCGCCAAGTCAGCGGCACTCCTTTATCGATGTAACGCCCCGCGATCTGACGCGTGATGCGCTCGAGGTCATGCACCGCGCGGGCGAACTGCCTTCTGCTCAGGTTTTCACCATTCGACTCCATGATCCACCCCTTCCAGCCGGTCTTATTGTACTGTACAAATATACAGTACTTGTTGCAATGAAAATAGCGTCGCGCGAGTCGAACCGGCTGTATGTGCGATTCCGCCTACGTGCGTTTCAGACATGCGCGGCTATGCGCGCCTGCCGACAAAGCGCATCGTTTAACCGTGCTTGGGAAACTCCTGAGCGGAACGCGCAGGCAGTTTCTGCGTTCGTTCGACGGCACCGCGCGGCCAACAGCGCTGCAAACCACGGGAGAACTGACATGAACAAGGATCAAGCCGAAGGCGTTGGCAAGCAGGTCAAGGGAAAGATCAACGAGGGCGTCGGCAAAATGACGGGGGACACGGCTCAGGAAGCCAAGGGCGACATGCAGCAAGCAGCCGGCAAGGTCCAAAAAGGCGTGGGCGATGCACGCGAGGATCTGAAGGACAGCGTGAAAAAGAACCCGTAAGACGGGCCAACCGGCGCCGCGACTCCGGCGCCGCTTTGAGCGGGACGTGCTCGATGCGCGTCCCGTTTTTATTGGCGGGCGCACGGCGGCGCGCCGACTTTATGCGCAAAAAGTTCCGGACGCTCAGCGCATCAGCCGTGGATGACGACGAGCAACGCCTTGGCCTCCGCGCGCCCGACATTCCGGATCGCGTGCGCCTCGTCCGCGGCATACCGCGCGGTTTCCCCCGCCTTCAGACGACGCGTCGCACCCGACGCATCGACCTCAACGGAACCGTTCAGCACTGTGAGATGCTCGCGCGTTCCCGGTTCGTGCGCGTTCGACGTGAGCGCGGCGCCCGATTGCAGCGTAAGTTCGTACCACTCGAACTTGCCGGCGAGTTCAATCGGTCCCCACACGCGCAACTGATAGCCGCCGTTGTCCCCACTCAGGGTCGGTATTTCATGCAGCCCCGAAACGCGGATCGCTTCGGCGGGCCTTTGCTGCGCGAACAATTGGTCGAGGCTGATGCCGAGCGCATTGGTCAGTCGCCACGCGACGGCGATCGTCGGATTTGCCTTGTCGCGCTCGATCTCCGACAGCATCGACTTTGACACGCCGGCCGCGCGCGACAGATCGTCGAGGGTCAGCTTCCGTTCGCTGCGCAAGCGTTGAATGATCTCTCCGACGCGCGGCGGTGTTGCGCCTGCGCCCGCCAGATCGGCTGCTTTTCCCTCTGAACCCGTGCTTGCCATGAATCGACCAATCCCGTAAAGTGTTCGGCATATCGGAAATGCGTTCGAAATATCGAACATGTCCGATGCGATGGATGCACTATAACAGGGCTAAGGACGGCGCGCGCGAGTCACGAGGCGCGGATTGCATTGGCAGGCCCAGAACAAGGATTGCGATGAAAGACCGATATCTCTCCCATTTGCGTTCGACGCTCGACGAAATTCGCGCTGCGGGGTTCTACAAGACGGAGCGCGTCATCGCGAGTCCGCAGTCGTCGGACATTCGGCTCGCGAACGGCGCGGCGGTGCTGAACTTCTGCGCGAACAACTACCTGGGTCTTGCGGACGATCGCCGGCTCATCGAGGCCGCGAAGGACGGACTGGACGCCGATGGTTTCGGCATGGCGTCCGTGCGTTTCATCTGCGGCACGCAGACCGTGCACAAGGAACTTGAACAGGCGATCGCGCGTTTTCTCGAAACGGACGACGCCATTCTTTATTCGAGTTGCTTCGATGCAAACGGCGGCCTCTTCGAAACGCTGCTGACCGAAGAAGACGCGATCATCAGCGACGAACTGAATCACGCCAGCATCATCGACGGCGTGCGGCTCTCGAAGGCCCGGCGTCTGCGCTATAAAAACAACGACCTCGCCGATCTGGAAGCGCGTCTTCAGGAAGCCGATGCAGCCGGCGCACGCTTCAAGCTGATCGCGACCGACGGGGTTTTTTCGATGGACGGCATCATCGCCAACCTTTCCGGCATCTGCGATCTCGCTGACCGTTACGGTGCGCTCGTCATGGTCGACGATTCCCACGCCGTCGGCTTCATCGGCGAGAACGGGCGCGGAACCCCGGAGCACTGCGGCGTGCTCGATCGCGTCGACATCATTACCGGCACGCTCGGCAAGGCGCTTGGCGGCGCGTCAGGCGGCTATGTCGCCGCGCATAAGGAAGTCATCGATTTGCTGCGTCAGCGCAGCCGGCCGTATCTTTTCTCGAACACGTTGGCACCGAACATCGCCGCGGCATCGCTGAAAGTGCTTGAACTGCTCGCAAGCGACGAAGGCGCGACGTTGCGCCGGCGCGTCCGCGAGAACGGGGCGCACTTCCGCAAGGCGATGTCCGCGCTCGGCTTCGATCTTGTCCCCGGTGAACATCCGATCATTCCGGTCATGCTCGGCGACGCTCAACTCGCGTCCAAGATGGCTGATGCGCTGCTCGACGAAGGCGTCTATGTGATTGGCTTTTCCTATCCTGTGGTGCCGAAAGGACGCGCGCGCATCCGGACGCAGATGAGCGCGGCACACACGCCGGAACAGATCGATCGTGCAGTCGATGCGTTCGCTCGCGTCGGCCGATCCCTCGGCGTCATCGGCTGACTTTATGCGCATAAAGGCCCGCGACCTTCGAAGCAGCATCATCAAGACCAAACGCCAGGATCAAACGCCAGGATCAAACGCAATGAAAGCCCTCGCCAAACTCGAACGCGCACCCGGCCTCACCCTGACGCGCGTGAAGCGACCCGAAGTCGGTCACAACGACGTTCTCATCCGCATCCGCAAGACGGCGATCTGCGGCACCGACATCCACATCTGGAAATGGGACGAATGGGCGCAGAAGACGATTCCGGTGCCGATGCATGTCGGTCACGAGTACGTCGGCGAAATCGTGGAGATGGGACAGGAAGTACGCGGCTTCGCCATCGGCGACCGCGTGTCGGGCGAAGGCCATATCACATGCGGTTTTTGTCGTAACTGCCGCGCGGGCCGTCGTCACCTGTGCCGCAACACGGTCGGCGTGGGCGTGAATCGTGAAGGCGCATTTGCGGAGTTTCTCGTGATCCCGGCGTTCAACGCGTTCAAGATTCCGCCTGACATTTCCGACGATCTCGCTGCGATCTTCGATCCGTTCGGCAACGCGACGCACACTGCCCTCTCGTTCAATCTCGTCGGCGAGGATGTGCTGATTACCGGCGCCGGGCCGATCGGCGTGATGGCTGCGGCGATCGCGCGGCACGTCGGCGCGCGCAACGTCGTCATCACCGACGTGAACGACTATCGGCTCGAACTTGCCCGCAAGATGGGCGCGACGCGCGCGGTCAACGTGGCGAACGAAAACCTGCGCGACGTGATGAGCGAACTCGGCATGACCGAAGGATTCGACGTGGGCCTGGAAATGTCCGGCGTGCCGAGCGCATTCACGGCGATGCTCGAATCGATGAATCACGGCGGCAAGGTCGCACTGCTCGGCATTCCGCCGGCGCAGACCGCCATCGACTGGAATCAGGTGATTTTCAAGGGACTCGAAATCAAGGGCATCTACGGACGCGAGATGTTCGAGACCTGGTACAAGATGGTCGCGATGCTGCAAAGCGGCCTCGATCTCTCCCCGATCCTGACGCACACGTTTCCCGTCGACGACTATCAGCGCGCATTCGACACGATGCTTTCCGGCAACAGCGGCAAGGTCGTGCTCGACTGGACCGCCGTCGCGGCCTGAGCGGCACGCATCACGGCGCGTTGTCCGCAGACGCCTTCGAAAATTCGGCCTGAATGGCGACGTGCACATCGTCGCCGACGGCCGGATACCACGTCGTCAGTCCGAACTGAGCGCGGCTGAAATGTCCGTCGGCGGAGAAGCCCAGCGTTTCCTGCTTCGTGAGCGGATTGACCGCGTGACCGTTGAACGTCACGTTGAGCGTGACCGGCTTCGTCGTGCCGCGTATCGTCAGATCGCCCGTCAATATGCCCTTGTCTTCGCCGGTGCGTTGAAACGCCGTGCTGACGAAAACGATGTCCGGATAACGCGCGCCATCGAACATGTCCGGCCCTTTCAGCATGCGATCGAGCAGCGGCACATTGGTGTTGACGCTGGACGCGTCGATTCGCGCGCGTACCGAGCTTCCGGACATTCCGTCCGCGTTCCAGTCGAGTTGCGCCGTGGTCTTATCGAATCGGATGACGAAGCGCGAGTAGTGGAAATGATCGACGTCGAAACTCACGTTCCAGTGATGCGGATCGAGCTGATAACGTCCTGCCGGCACGCTCGATTCACTCGACGAAACGTGATGCGTCACGACCTGAAGCGGCGTGCACGCCGTCAATGCGATCGCCGCGAGAAAAAGAACGAGACGCTTATAAGCCTTCATCGCGCATTGCCTCGAAAACAAAAATAGAACGTCGACAAGTTTCGCCGAGATCATCCGAACGCGCGCAAGCCGTCACGGACTTTTCGTCAGCACACACGAAAATGTCGCGATCGGGTAGAGTTCGCCTCGACCTACATCTCAAAAAAGCGGCGCCACCGTACGCGCGTTGGCGGATAAAACATGTGCACATGGCTGTCCCGATTCCGAACGTTTCGCGCGCACTTGTCGGCGGTTGCCGCGCTCGTCGCGCTGGGCTGGACGCCCGCCGCGCACGCAAGCTGGTGCGGCGACGGTCTCTGGCTCGACGCGATGGTCGCTTCGCATCACTTTCACCCGGACAAGGACTTCGAGCAATTCAATCCGGGCATCGGCGTGGAATGCTGGGTCACGCCGCAATGGGCGGTGACAGGCGGCTACTTTCGCAATTCGCTGTCGAAGCCGTCGTTCTACGGCGGCGGCGTGTGGGGACCGGACTTCCTTCACTGGAATTACATCAGGCTCGCAGTCATGGCCGGGCTCATCTCCGGCTACGACTACGGCAGCTACGGCCTCGGCCATAACCATACGGTCGGTCCGGTTGCCGCGCCGCTCATCATGCTGGAATACAAGCGCGTCGGCGCGAACATCATCCTGATTCCGCCGATCCCTTCGAGCGATCTTCCATTCACGCTTGGGTTCATGCTCAGAATGCGATTCTGAACATCGTGCGGGCTTTGTGGTTTGTGACGTACTCCCGAGCTCCAGACGACTGAACGAGAATCCAGCTAACGCCTTCGCGGCCGAGGCAAACCGGCGACGCTGTCAGGCGCGCCGCGCATGCGTTCATTACACCAGCGTTGGCGGCCCAACGATTGCTGAGGGGTGCGATGTGACGCATCGTGCACAGCAGACAAGAGAAAAGAATCAGCACGTAGACGAAAGAAAACGCCGCACGCATGGCTCAACGTCATAGGCCCGGCTTGGGCTCGCTACGCGATGTCGGCGTCACTCCGTGCCCGAGTCTCTCTGCGACCCCATCCATGAGCAAGCCAACCCAGATTCGCATGAAGCTCGACGAATATCGGCTGCAATGGCGCGTGCTGACCTTCTACGAGCGCTTCGAGCAGATCATCGCCCACATCCTGAGCGTCGTGATCTCGGTGATCATCGTCGTATCGCTGTGGCAGTTGATTCGGGCGGTCATAGCGCTGACGCTGTCGGGGGCGCTCGATCCGCTGGATCATGCGATCTTTCAGGCGGTTTTCGGCATGGTGATGACGTTGTTGATCGCGATGGAATTCAAGCATTCGATCACTCGCGTCATGTTAAGACGCGATCACATCGTGCAGGTCAAGACAGTGCTTCTCGTGGCGATGCTCGCGATAGCGCGCAAGTTCATCATCCTTGATCCAGCCACGGACCCGGGCCGCATTGCCGCACTGGCGGCCGCGCTGATCGCGCTCGGCAGCGTCTACTGGCTAATGCGGCAACGCGACGATCCCGTCGATGCGGCGATTGCAGAGCGCGCCGCGCGGGATCGCGAAAAGCGCGATTGATATTCTGTTGGCGTGCTGCCGATGCTTTCAGCGTCAATCTGGCAGCACGAACTCGGTACGCATGTCTTCGATCACCTTCTCGACGTGATGTACATAGTCCGCACCGAGGTCGTTGAGCGGCACGATGTTCCAGTTGCGGCCGGATGCGTCGGGCGGATGCCGCTCTGGCAGCGGTATGCGCACGCGCAAGGCTCCCGGCGCGTCAGCGGAGATTTTGGCCATGCGGCTTTGCAGTTCGTCGCGAATCTGCTCAGGGGTTCGAACGGTTTTCGGCATGGGTCTGCCTCCTTCGCTTGCACGTCTGGATCGTGACTGTTTGGGCGCAGACGTTGGACGCATGCACCGACGCCTCTTTGGAGTTTAGTCGCTAATTCGGATAGGCATCGACTGATGCAATGATCGTCCAGAAAAAGTGAGTGCATTCCTCCTCACAGCCCCGATTCTCGCTGTCTATTCCACGAATCCGGAATCTTCTTGAAGCGCACCTGCCTCACTGTCCCCGCGCCGCGTGCCGCAAGCACTCCAGCATCAACGTCGCAGCGGGCGTCAGCGGACTGTCCCTGCGCGTCACGATTCGCACCGACACGGCAGGCAACGGATCAACGATAGGAAAGATCGCGAGCCCTTCGCCGACCCATGGATGTTCCAGCAACGCGGCGGGCATCGCGGCGAGCGCATCCGAGCCACGCAACAACCCGTGCGCGATGATGAAGCTCGGACATTCGATCACGCGTTTGGGCACCATCAGACCGCGCTCGGCGTACGAATCGAGCAGCGCCTGCGTCGAACTTTCCGGCGACGGATTCAGCAGCCACTCCGCATCCGACAACTCCGCGAGCGACGTGCAGTGCCGCAACGGATGATCCGCGCGCCCGACGATCGCCGAGCGGCTCTCGTACAGCTCGATGTGATCGAACTCCGGCGCGAGATGTTCGGGCACGACGACCGCCACGACGAAGTCCAGCGAACCATCGCGCAGACGCGGCATCGCGACGCCCGGAAAGCCTTCGATGAAACTCACGCGCGCGTCCGGCATCTGCTTGCGAAACGCCCGATACGCCTGCGGCAATATCGATAGCGCGGCAGTCGGCGTGACGGCCGCGCTCACGCTGCCCGCGCCGGCGCCTTTCATCTGCGCGATGTCGTCTTCCGCGCGGCGCATTTCGCTGACGATCAGATGCGCCCGCACGCGCAACTGCTGCCCGAACGCCGTCAGTTGCACGCCGCGCGCGGTGCGCAACACGAGCGGTACGCCCAGATCCTGTTCCAGTTCCTTGATCGCCTTAGTCAGCGCCGCTTGCGACAAATGAAGGCTGCGCGCGGCCGCGCGAATGCTGCCTTGCTCGGCGGTCGTCAGGAAAGCGCGCAACTGATGATATTTCATGCTCATGGCCGACATCCTAGGGTTATCGCCGACAACTAATAGTCATCACGCAATAAATTTACCGTCTTTTGGTTTGCTTATCGGCTTTATATGCTTGGCACACATCGAATCGCATCGAGCAAGGAGCGTCATATGTTGTCAGTCGAGCCCGTCATCCCCGGCATTGCCGCCATCGCATCGGAATTCGTCGATGTGCGCCGGCGCATTCACGCGCATCCGGAACTTGCGTATGAGGAAACGCAAACCAGCGATCTCGTCGCGGGATTGCTCGCGCAATGGGGCTACGAAGTGCATCGCGGGCTGGGCAAGACGGGCGTCGTCGGCGTGTTGACGGAAGGCGAGGGCGGCAAGCGCATCGCACTGCGCGCCGACATGGACGCGTTGCCGATCGAGGAAGCCACCGGCCTGCCGTATTCCAGCAAACACGCGCGCACGATGCACGCATGCGGCCACGACGGCCACACCGCGATGCTTCTGTGCGCCGCGCGCCATCTCGCCGAAAGCCGCCAGTTCTCGGGCACGCTGATCGTGATTTTCCAGCCCGCCGAGGAAGGCGAGGCGGGCGCGCGCGCGATGATCGAAGACGGTCTCTTCGAAAAATTCCCGTGCGACGCCGTGTTCGGCCTGCACAACATGCCCGGCCTGCCCGCGGGCGACATGTTCTTCACGCCGGGTCCGGGCATGGCGTCGTCGGATCGGGTGAACATCACCGTGCGCGGCGTCGGCGGACATGGCGCGATGCCGCACGTCGCATGCGATCCGATGCCCGCGGTCGCATCGATCATGCTCGGTCTCAACAGCATCGTCGCGCGCGAAGTGGATGCGCAGAAATCCGCGGTCGTCACCGTCGGCAGCGTGCAGGCGGGCGAGGCGTGCAACGTGATCCCCGAGACCGCGCTGATGAAGCTCTCCGTGCGCGCGCTCGACGCGGGCGTGCGCAAGCAGCTTCAGGAGCGCATCACCGCGCTCGTGAACGCGCAGGCATTGGCGTTCGGCTGCACGGCCGACATCGACTACGAACTCGGCTATCCGGTGCTCGTGAATCACGCGGAACCGACCGCCTTCGCCACCGATGTCGCGACGAAAATGCTCGGCGCGCAACGCGTCGATCCGGCCGCGCGTCCGCTGATGGGCAGCGAAGACTTCGCCTTCATGCTCGAAGCGTGCCCCGGCACGTATGCGTGGATCGGCAACGGCATCGGCTCGAAGGGCGGCTGCATGGTGCACAACCCCGGCTACGATTTCAACGACGACATCCTCGCGATCGGCGCGAGCTACTGGGTGCGCCTGGCCGAAGCCTGGCTCGCCGACTGATCCTTCGGAATCCATCATGAACGCACCTACCTTTGCCAGCGCGCCCGCGAATCCTTCGATGCAAACCAGCCGCGCGGCGCGCACGCGGCTCGTTCTGGCGGCGGCGGTCGGCAACGCGCTCGAGTTTTACGACTTCATCGTCTATGCGTTCTTCGCGCTGACCATCGGCAAGCTGTTCTTTCCGGTGGACGATCCGGTCGGCCAGTTGCTGCTTGCGGTGGCGAGCTTCGGCGTCGGGTTCTTCACGCGGCCGATCGGCGGCTTGCTGATCGGCATGTACGCCGATCGCGCCGGCCGCAAGAAGGCGATGCTCCTCACGCTCGGGCTGATGGCGCTCGGCACCGCGATGATCGCCGTCGCGCCGACTTACGCGCAAGCGGGCATCGCCGCGCCGATCATTCTCGTGATCGCACGGCTGATTCAAGGCTTCTCGGCGGGCGGCGAAGTCGGCGCATCGACGACGCTGTTGCTCGAACAGGCGCCCGCGAACCGGCGCGGCTTCTATGCATCGTGGCAGTTCTCGAGCCAGGGACTCTCG
>Ga0182736_1001825_pt1 | contig 18632 bp, 19 predicted proteins | sample eDN5th30CKraftBY_FD_128882 | JGI IMG/M metagenome (GOLD analysis project Ga0182736, IMG submission 128882) | Enriched backyard soil microbial communities from Emeryville, California, USA - eDNA 5th pass 30_C Kraft BY (version 2) (version 2) | ecosystem: Environmental > Terrestrial > Soil >... | reverse complement strand
GGATAGCCGCGGCTCGCAGCTGCTCTCGGATTGTCAAATTGATCCTGACGGCCACTCGTATCCCGAATGTGTTCGGATGCTCGCAAACTGTATCGCCATGTAGACGACAGGTGGTCCGCCTCAAAACGCAGAACGGCGCCGCATCAAAATGCGGCGCCGTCTGCTCGAACTTCACGCACAGTCTCATGCCGTTGGCGAGGAGGGGGCTATACTCGACAGCGCCTCAAATACGTCCCACATCAGCCTGCGCTTCTTGCAACCAGCACGGGTTGGACCCGGTAGAAGGTAGGGAAGAAGCGCTTCAGGACTTCGACCTTCGGCTGCTCATGGGCGGCGATGTAAGGCTGCACGGGATTGTCGTGCATGTAGTTTTGGTGGTAGTCCTCCGCCGCATAGAAGGCCTTCCCGAGCTCAACCGTCGTCGCGATTGCTGACTTGAACGCCTTAGTGTCGTCCAGCTGCTGAATGTAGCTGGTTGCAACCTTCGCCTGCTGCTCATCCAAAGGAAAGATCGCGGATCGATACTGCGGACCAATGTCCGGCCCCTGGCGATCGAGTTGGGTGGGATCGTGGGCCGCCGAGAAGAAGATACGCAGCAGTGTTCCATAGCTGATCTTCTGAGGATCGAACACGACACGGACCGCTTCGGCGTGGCCTGTCAGGCCGGTTTCCGTCTGCTCATAGGTGGCCGTCTCGGCGCTTCCTCCCGCATATCCGGCTGTCGCGCTGACAACGCCTTCGACATGCTGGAACACACCCTGGACGCCCCAGAAGCAGCCGCCAGCCAGTACCGCCGTCTGCGGCCCGTTCTCCGGGGGCACATCGACCAGGGCAGCGGGCACCAGCCGAGGAGCCTCTGCGGCTGATGGCAGTTGGCCGCCGATGGCAAAGCCGAGAAGGCCGATCAGTGCGCCAAAAACCATCCCATTGTTCGATCTCCGGCGAGGTCTGGGAGGATGCCGATCATCAATAAGCATTGCTTTTCTCCTTAGCCGAATGTGAACACGTAAGCCGAGACACCGCCATCGAGGAAGCGAACCTCGAACGTACGCTCGTGGACCTCACCCTCTTGTCGGACTAACTGGTAGAGCCGGGTTTCCGAGACTATCCCGTTGCCGCTGGCATCAATGTCGGCACCGTGGTTCGCGCCCGGGGTTTTGCCATCAACGGTGACCTGGAACCGTGCTGGTTTGCCGTCGGGACCGGGGCCGAGAACAAGATGCAGGTCCCTCGCCCGGAACTGGTAAGAAATTGCCCCTCCGGCCTGATTGAGCACAGCCTGCTCGGCTCCAACCGTCCAGTTTCCGGTGAGGCCCCACTGGTTGAGCCGCAACCGGCCGACCGCGTAGTCGCGTGCCTCGTCGGCTTCGATCGTAGCAGGCGAGCCGAAGCCCGTGGCCCGCTGGTAGCCGATATGGGTCTCGCCGGATCTCGCCTGGTCAAGGTCGGGGGCGGCTTCCGCTCCTTGTGCATCTGGGACCACGAATCCGACAGCAGTTCTGCGGCCGCCTTTTGCCTCGGCCAGCAACTCCTGGATGACCTGCTCCGACTCCTCGTAGTCCCCCTCGCCGAAGTGATGGTGCCGGATGCGCCCATCCCCATCGATGAAGTAGTGGGCAGGCCAATAGCTGTTCCCGAACGCGCGCCAGATCTTGAAGTCGTTGTCGATCGCCACCGGGTAGGTGATGCCGAAGTTCTGGACGGCTCGCTTCACATTGTCGATTTTTTTCTCGAAGGCAAACTCGGGGGCATGGACGCCGATCACAACCAAACCCTGATCTTTGTACTTCTCAGCCCAGGCGCGCACGTAGGGCACTGTCCGGATGCAGTTGATGCAGGAGTACGTCCAGAAGTCGACGAGAACGACCTTGCCGCGCAACTGCTCAGCCGTGAGCGGCTCGGAGTTCAGCCACTGCACAGCACCATTGAGGGACGGAAGCGTGCCCTCGATTGGCAGGCTGCTACGGTAGCTCTGGCGCGCATCATTTGCGGCCAGCCGCATGCTCGGGCCTGCGGAACTCGTCGTGGCGGCATTGGAGTTCTCATGGACCCAATTAAGCAGGGATTGTTCAACGCCAGCCGTGCTCGCATAGGACAGGCGTGTCAGAAGGCCGGTATCGAGGCCAAGGGCGATGGTTGCCACGCCCGCGAGAACGGTGGCGCCCAGGCCTTGGCGAATGCGGTGCCCAAGCCCAAGGGAGCGTTTCATGGCCGCAAACACCCGTCCCCCTGCCAGGACGGCCAGAGCCAGGGATGTTGCCGCGCCGGCCCCATAGGCTGCCAGGAGAAAGGAGGTCTGCGAATTGGCACCCTGGAGAGCGGCCCCTGTCAGGACTAATCCCAGAACCGGACCAGCACAGGGCGCCCACAGCAGGCCGGTCGCTGCACCGAGCAGCAGCGATCCGGCCACACTCGGTTTATCGGGGGACGCTGTCCCTGACAGTCGCCCGCCGAGGGCGACGATCGGGCGGGTCAGGACGGCTGCGGCGCGTGTCGAAATGAGGGTGACGCCAAACACACTCAGCAGCGCGAGGGCGGCTGAGCGCCCAACCTCGTTCGCATGCACCGCCCAGCTTCCGCCTACGGCGGCGAGCGTCGCAACTGCGGCAAAAGTGGCCGCCATGCCGATCAGCATCGGCAGAACGCCGCGGGCGAAGGGCTGGCCGGCCCGAGAAATGACGAATGGCAGAATTGGGAGAATACAGGGGCTGACAATGGTCAGCACTCCCACCAGATAGGATACTACAAACACTGTCATGGCTGATCCCCTTGGCGCAATCAATGCGGGTCATTGGTTAGGCCGTTATCGAAACTTCACGAGCATGGGATCACCACCATGTATCCAGGATGTTTTCTGCTGGGGCAGAAGTGTAAGCAGATGTAGAGGAAGCAACCCATCAGCCAACCGAGCGCGCCTTGTTGACGGCAGGCGGTACAATAGATCAATCAGCCGCATTAGTGACCGTGACACTGCACCAGAGCCTGTCAGGCTTGGCATGACGGCCGCGAGCTCCGCACTTCCATGCGGCAGCCGCATTGCCGAAGAGACCCACACCTCGGACTGCTCATTCAACGCGGCGCCCAGTGTTCATTGGAATAGGCTTCGCACTGGCGGCTGTCGTGCTCTGAACTATCCTTGGCAAATATTGGCGCTACCATATGCCTCCATCGGGTCGAGGTTGCTGGTCCGAACCAATAAGGCGCGTTTGAGGCGAGCGTCCATTCCAGGAGGTCGACACCGCAAGCACAGAGCTAGGATAAGCTCTTGGGAGAACATGGGGCTGTGAGCGCCAAGCCTACACTTTGGTGTCGGCGATACCATCGTTCAATAGAAGCCTCGGAGTGCACGAGACACCTTCTTGGAATCCAACCACATGCCAAAGGAGGCTTGCGTGGACGCGAAAGCAACCCCAGCTCAGATCCGGCTCACCCGCCGTACCTCCGCTTACTGGCGCGTCACATTCGACAATCCGCCGCTCAACGTCATGGGCCCAGAGATGGTCCGTCAGTTCCAGACGTTGATTGAGACCATCGAGGCCGACGACGATGTGCGCGTTCTGGTGTTCGATAGCGCGGTCGACGGATTCTTCCTCAACCACTCCGATTTTACAGGTCGGTTGGAAGATATGACCTCCCTACCCAACGGTCCGACTGGCCTGCCGCCGTGGCCCGACTTCCTGGTGCGACTCACCCGAGCACCGGTCTGCTCGATTGCCCAGATCCGAGGCCGGGCGACAGGCAATGGCAGCGAGATCTTGCTGTCCTGCGACATGACCTTCGCCAGCCGCGAGAAGGCTGTTATCTCCCAATGGGAAGTCGGCGTCGGCATGGTAGCCGGCGGCGGCCCTATGGCACGGCTACCGGGCCAGATCGGGCGCAACCGCGCCCTGGAGGTTCTACTTAGCTCCGAGGACATCCCAGCGGATCAGGCTGAGGCCTGGGGCTACATCAATCGGTCCCTCCCAGACGCCGATCTCGACACCTATGTCGACGCACTCGCGACGCGGATCTCCAGATTTGACAAGTGGGCAATTGCCCAGACCAAGCGTTTGGTCAACACGAGCCTGCCCCCGGATGTCGAGCTTGGCGCCGGCTGGGATGCCTGCGTAGCCTCTCTCGGCCGGCCGGCCGCCCAGGAGGGGATTAGGGCGCTCACCGCGCAGGGGTTTCAGAAGCCCGGCGACGTCGAGACACGGCTCGGCCACTACCTCGGCGAGTTGCGCCGCTAGGTGCCACGCGACTCACCGCCATTAGAAGGAACAACAGATGGATCTGCTCACGAAGGCCAAAGCTCTGGCTGGGCGCGTCGAGACCGAGGCGACCAACGCCAAAGTGCCTGTGGCGGTCTGCATCGTCGATATGCACGGTAACCTCGTGCTGCAACACCGCATGGACGGTGCGCCGCTCTTCGCTCTCGAGATCTCCGAACGGAAAGCCTATGCCTCCGCCTTGGCAGGAATGCGTACGGACGACCTGCTCGCCCTCGTGCAGCCGGGCCAATCGCTCTACGTGCTCCCCTCGGATGCTGGCGAACGCTTTTGTCCAATGGGCGGCGGCATCCCGCTCTCTGAGGATGGTGAGGTCTACGCGGGCATCGGCGTCAGCGGCGGTACGTCCGAGGAGGATGTCGCCATCGTCGAGGCGGCGCTCCGCTAGGGACGAATGTTCCAAAATGGAATCGCGGTCGGCGGACCAGCTGAGGCGCGGCGGGTCGGCCGCAACTCCGAAGCTCCCCGTCTCAGCACACCTGAAAGTCCAACCACCACTCAATAGAGGCGGGTGTTCCTCGTCGGTCAATGGGGCGCCCTCCAGCCCACGATGAGGCGCAAACTGAGACGTCGATCAGCCATTGTGGGAATGATCAGGCACATGCCTGCGGATGAGCGGCTTTCACGCACTCGCCTTGCCCGAGCAGCCAGCGACGCGGTTACCGCGCTGCTTGTGGGGCTGCCGTGCACAAACCGCAACTGATCCTGAACCAGCTCAAGCATACTGCGGCCCGGATCGTTGCACCTCCTACGCCGCCAATCGCACAGCGCACCTTGTTGCAACACTGTCTTACCACTAAACATCGCTGCCAACTCTGAGGTCGTTTCTTGTGCCGTGAGGTTTTCCGGCGGTGTCCGATACACGGGTCATTCAAGGACGACCTCCGCGGCAAGTCCTCCTTCGGCCCTGTTTCTGAGATGAAGCGAGCCGCCGATGGCCAATGTCAGCTGGTGGGCGATGGCCAAGCCGAGGCCGGTTCCCCCGGTATTCCGGTTGCGGGACTGCTCGATGCGATAGAATGGCTGCAGGACGAGCTCGAGCTGGTCTTCCGGGATACCGGGTCCGCAATCGATCACGGTGATGTAGGCTCGGTCCTCAGGGGTTTTGCCAACAATGACCTCTGCCGCTCCCGCGAACTTGAGTGCGTTGTCAACAAGATTCGTGACGATGCGCCGAAGCGCATGTTGCCGGGTCACGACGACGGCATCAATCATCTTCAGAGCCGTCACCGCCTTCCCGGTGTCTTGATAATCAAAGACGATGCTGTCGACGAGCGAACCGACGTCAACACGGGCCAGCTTCTCGCCGGCGCTGTAGGCTGTCCGGGCATAGGTTACGCCCTCGCGCACGAGCCTTTCGATTTCTGAAAGGTCGCTGATCAGCTTATCCTTCTCCGGACTGTCCTCGTCCATCTCGGCACGAAGTCGCATGCGCGTGATCGGTGTCTGGAGGTCATGGGAAATGGCGGCAAGAATCTGCACGCGCTCTTCCAAGTAATGGGAAATCCGATCTCTCATGGCGTTGAACGCCGTCGCCGCATAGGCGACTTCCTTTGGTCCGGTCTCCTCCAGCCGAGCCGCTTTCTTGCTCGGATCCAAGGTCTCGGCGGCATTGGCGAGCCGAAGAAGGGGACTGATCGCCAAGCGCACAGCCAGCCACGTGCAAAGGATGAGAAGCAGAAGTTGTGCGACGAGAACATAGGGGAGCCAATCCGCCAGAGGCATGACCCTTGGCCTTAGGTCGATCGTCACTTGCGCTTGGTCGCCGAGTGTCACATGGGCCTGGACACGATGCGGTCTGCCGGGAATGGTTTCAACCCTGACCGGGAAGCGCTGTCCCGTCCCCTCATTGATGGTGTTGGCGATTTCGAGACCCAAACCGCTGAGTTCGGGAACTCCAGGTAGACCCGGACCGAGTTCATAGCGATAGTTCCCCCGTTCAAGCATGGGGATCCAATGCGAGCGTTCGTTCGCCGGAAGGCGATCGAGCAGGGCGATCGAGGTGCCGACATCTTTTTCCAGATTGCCAAGCATCATCGTCTTGGCGGTCATGTAGCGCTCGACAAACAGGACTCCAAAGGATAGCGCATGCGCGGCAGCGAGACCGGTAAAGAGGATCAGGAAAAGTCGCCACCGTAAGGTCTGCGGAAGATGCAGGAACCTGCCGAGCCAAACGATTACATTCATGGCCGCGCCGTGGTGATCTCAACTGGCATAGCAAGGACATAGCCCTCGGCGCGAACCGTTTTGATGTAGGCTGGCTCGCGGGCATCGTCGCGCAGGCGCTGTCGCAATCGGCTGACCAGTAGGTCGATTGAGCGGTCGAACAGCTCGGCTTCGCGTCCTTGGGTCAGATTAAGGAGTTGATCGCGGGAGAGAACCCGTTGTGGATGGTCGAGAAACACGCGAAGCAGGCGGTACTCGGCGCCGCTCAGGCAACCACGGTTCCATCTGTGTCGAGGAGATGCCTCATGGTGGTATCCAGTTGCCAAGCGCCAAAAGTCAGCAGCTGCCCGACTTCTGTCACCTGCAGGTTGGGCGGAAGCATTCGCGTGCGGCGGAGGACCGCTTTGATCCGAGCAAGCAACTCGCGTGCAGCGAACGGTTTGATCAGATAATCGTCGGCTCCCATCTCAAGACCGATGATCCTGTCTGTCTCATCGCTCCGTGCGGTGAGCATCAGGATTGGCGTGGACTTGTGCCTGCCCGCCCGGAGATCCCGGCAGAGCACGAGCCCATCGTCGCCCGGCATCATCACATCGAGGACAATCAGATCAACCCGGTCGGCTTCGAGAAAGGACCGCATTTGCCGCCCGTCCGCCGCGACGGTCACGCGCAGGCCATTCTTCTTCAGATAACCGGAGACGAGCTCCCGGATCTCTCGATCGTCATCAACAATCAGGATGTGGTCCGTATGCTCCATATCCATCACTCAGGTCTCGAGCCCATCTCTCCATATCAGGTCGGGTGATACTATAAACCTACCTGCCCTAGGAGATTTGTATCACTATGTATCGGCTCGCTTGAGTCTTACAATGGCTGACATAGTCTCCGTCTGCTCTCTGCCTCTGCCAGCCGGTGTCGACAGTCCGGGCTCATTTCGCGCCGTAAAGGTCCGCATCAGGCTAGCCTTGAAAGATTTCTGAGCGGCCACCGACGAGGCTTCGGCCAACGTTTGGGTGTCGCCTGAGCCTGACGAGGCTCTTCCCGCCGTCAGCATCCATGGCATCCCCAAAGTATTTGTGTTCGCCCGCGAGGCAGTCAGCCGCGATAATGGTGTGATGTACGGCGTCTCCAATGTTGGTGAATTCCGTGATCGTTAGTCCCGAACGTTCGGCTGCCCCTCGTAAGGCACATGGTGCAGGATTAGGACAGGAATGATTCTCGACTACCGCACTGTTCTTCTGAAGGCTCGCGCGCCCGCGTTCAGGGTGTCTTTTACCGAAAGAGTGCAACGCTGCAGTCAGGAAGCAAAATCTCGGTCTTATTTACCTTCGATCGTAGCCTCTCGTCTGCTTACAGGATCATGACTGACTGGGCATAAAGTTGCTCGGGGAGCCGGATCACCGAAGATAGTGCAGTCTGGGATTATCTCTCATTCCGTAAGAGTCTCGTACCAGCGCCGGCTATTCTGGGGCGCGCCCACGGCCACTAAGTTACCTGCGCATTGGTTGAGCGGAACTGGAGGTTGCTATCATGCGCGATGTTCGGGCGATGGCGAAGCCCCGAAATGCGTCGATCCCCGGGGACCATGCTTGAGCGGTGAGGCGTGACAGCTTGTGACTGGCTTGGATGAATGTCGAGCTCACTACGCACGGAAAGGCGAGCACCAGGCCCTACGCGAGTCACCTCTGAGGATGAAGCTCGAGATCGGTGGTACGCCAAGGAAGCGGAGTCGATGCGCTCAAGCCATTACTGAAGGACTGCGGAGAAACATCATGAGCATCGGTCGCTCACAACGAATTCTCATCGTGGATGATAACCCGGACTTCCGGACAAAGCTCGCACTTTGCCTGCACGACCAAGGGCATGAAGTCATCACTGCGGAAACGGGAGAGCGAGCTTTTGTGATGCTCCGCGATCGGGATCGCCCCGTCGACTGGCTCTACACGCGGGCCTCTCTGCCCGGCCTGATTGACGGCTGGATTCTTGCCGACGAGTATCATGAAACGCACCGGAACAGAGCAGTTGTCATATCCAGCTCCGGAGCCCAAGGCTCATCCCGCGGCAACATCATTGTCACGCAGCCGACGCCTCCCACGGCTTTCAAGGCCATCCTCGGCGCCTTTTCCGCGGCTTCGCAAGGGTCGATTGAGAACTGCGGGTAGCATCAACTGCATTCGCGCCGCGCTTGCTGCCGGCACCCCTTCTGGTGTGACAACACTCCCGCTGCGGGTATGGTGTCCGGTTTGTGGCTGATGCTGCGGCCAGACATGGCCGCCTCGGATTGGGGGACAGAGAGACCCCGAGGGAAACTCTGCCCAACGCCTTCGTGATCGAGTTACATCCAGCGCCTGATACCGAGTGCGAACAGGTCCTGAGCGGCCTCGTCGATATCTGATGCCAATAACTTGATGGTGCGCCACATTGGAGTATCCATGGTGCACCACCTAGTTTGGCCACTAGGCGCGAAGCCCGCTAGAGATCTCTCATTCAGATTCAAAGTGCTCTAAAACAAGGGATTAGGCAGCCTTCGAAGAGTCTGTAAGATCTTCTTCGCGCGCCTTCTTCAGCGCACTCGCCCACCAGATCAGATCGTCGAGCATCAGATTGGCTGACTGCTCCAAGTAAGGATAGTCGGAAAATGCTTTGCCCTGCTGCAGTAAGCCGATGAACTCGGTAAGCCCAATGTGGACAGCATTTCTGAGCGGTGCCGCTTGCAGCTCAATGGCTACAAGACGGAGCTGTTCAACGGCTCGCGCCGCGCCGACGCCGCCATAGCCAATGAATGCCACTGGTTTGCGCGTAAACTGGGAGTAGACGTGATCAAGCGCATTCTTCAAGACCGCCGGGATGCCATGGTTATATTCAGCCGTAACGAAGATGTAGCCATCGAACTCGGCGATCTTCGATCCAAAGCTCCGCGCGATCGCGTTCTCAGGCGGCACATAAGCTGGCGAGGCTGGTTCATTGAAGAACGGCAGTGGATAATCCCGCAGGTCGACAACCTCGAATACAGCTCCTCCCCGGGTTGCAGCAAGATCTAAGAGCCATTTCGCCGGCCGATCGCCGAAGCGGCCCTCACGCGTGGTGCTGATGATGATCCCGATCTTTGTTGTAGCCATAGGTCATTTCTTTCTTCAACCGCGGGCACTGCAACCGCCGCGACGAATGTGCCGGCGAACCAGAGCGCGCTTTCCAGATCGATGGTCCTTGAAGGGCTGCAAGGGCAGCTTGGACGGTAGTTACTTAATCGGCGGTTTGTGATATCGAAAGTTGGATAAATTTGAGAAGTTCATTCAGGAATTTCGATATGTCCATCGCGCCGGCCCTCAGCTTCGACCAACTTCAGGTCCTGTTGACTGTGGTTGAAACGGGCAGCTTCGCGGCGGCCGCAAGACGAATGAACCGTGCGACATCCGCCATCAGCTATGCCATCGACACTCTCGAGCATCAGCTCGGCGTCGCTCTGTTCGATCGCGGAGGCACCCGTAAGCCGAAGCTGACGCCGGCGGGTGAAGCTGTTGTGGCAGAAGCGCGCTTGATCACGCACGATGTGGACAGGCTGCGCGCCCGAGTGCGGGGTTTGCTCGAAAGGTTGGAGGCAGAGGTGTCCTTGGTTATTGATCAGATGGTACCCACGGACCATTTGACGGCCGTTCTTAGGGCGTTCCATACCGCATTCCCGACGGTGCCTCTGCGATTGTGCACGGCAGCAATGGGCGAAGTCGAGCGCCTCATCCGCAGCGGTTCTTGCGGAATCGGTATTGGGAGTCCGCTGCACATGAATGGCAATGGTCTGACGCTCATCCAGATTGGGGGCGTCCCGATCATTCCCGTGGCCCGGCCGGATCACCCGCTGGCGCTGGCGGGTCGCTCCAAGGTAGGGGCTGCCCGCGAGCATCTTCAGATTGTCCTCTCCGAGCCTGTTGAGATCGACATGCGGACTTACGGAGTGGTCGCCGGAGCCATCTGGCGGGTCGGGGACCTTCCCACCAAGCGTGCATTGCTGCTGGCGGGCCTGGGGTGGGGCGGCATGCCTGAGCCGATGGTGCGGGCTGACATCGCAGCCGGGCGCCTCTCCCCACTCGATTTGCCCGACTATCGAGGTGGTGAGTATCCTCTCCAGGTCGCCTATAAGACCGACGTCCCCCCTGGTCTGGCCGGTCAGTGGTTGCTCGAGCGGTTTGCCGAAGCCTAGACGATTGCGCTCACAGGATCGTGATACGATACTCCTATCCTGGAGGAATGCTTGACACACGGCGGCATTGCAACAGGGGCACTTCGCTCGATCTCCTTGCGAGACGAACATTGCCACCGTTAGAGTTCAGTCGGCCATAGACCCGGAGAGTCCGATTGGTCACGTCGTCCGCTCGCGATCCCGCTGTGCCCCCTGCAATACCTCGTGTCCGAACGATCTCTGAGAGAGGGTGGCGCAAAAGGCCTTCCGGCTAATCATGCAGGTATTCAGCGTGGAATTGTCCTGCGGCGCGTTCTGGGAATTGCCGGGCCCAGGATGAATGTCTATGATTTAAGCAAGATTGTTCCATTGCTCGAAAGGATTGAGGAGGGACGACGTGGACCGCCTCGATGCCATGAAAGTCTTCGTCACCGCGCTGGATGAGGGCAGTCTCGCCGGAGCCGGCCGCAAACTCCGTCGCTCACCGGCCGCAGTCAGCCGGGCTATTGCCTTCCTGGAGGAGCATGTCGGAACAGAACTCCTGCATCGAACGACGCGCTCGATTAAACTGAGTGAGGCAGGGGAGCGATATGCTGCGGCATGCCGGCGTGTGCTCACCGATCTTGAGGAAGCCGATCTCATAGCTGCCGGCGAGCGCTCGGCGCCACGTGGGACGCTCACCGTGACCGCTACGGCCTTTGCCGGCGAATCCATCTTGTCCCCGATCATTGACGCCTTTCTGGATGCGTACCCGGCGGTGTCGGTGCGGTTGTACCTTTTGGATCGGTTCGTCAACCTCATCGATGAGGGCGTCGACGTTGCCTTGCGCATCGCGCATCTTCCCGATTCGAACCTAGTAGCGACCCGGGTCGGTGAGGTTCGCCGGGTGGTTGCGGCAGCGCCGCGGTACCTCGCGCAAAATCCCCGGATCACGGAGCCGGCGGATCTGGCAAAGCATCAGATCATCACATTTGCAGACCTAGGAATCGACTCGTGGAGCTTTCCACCGGTCAATGGATCGTCCGTTCCGCATATGGTGAACTTCACGCCGCGGCTCATCGTCAACAGTATCCGGGGCGCTATCGTCTCTGCCGTGAATGGACGGGGAGTGACACGGGTGCTCTCTTACCACATCCCACAGGAGATCCGCGACGGGGCATTGGAAATTGTTCTCAAGGACCATGAGCCACCGCCCTTGCCTGTTCACCTGATTGCACCGCACGGACGTCTGTCAGTGCCGAAGGTCCGTGCGTTTGTCGACATGGCAATCCCGCGGCTCCGCAGTCACTTCGCAGCCGAGAGCCGTAACGTCGTGTAAACGGGTGCGGCCCCTTGCTGCAAAGGGCCTACAGGGTTTCTACGCGCAGAGGTGCGACCTCATCGAGCGAACGGACGACAAGCGCTCCTCATCTTCCTGCTTGTACAATTATTGATCCGGCTTGGGTGCAGTTGAAACACCGGCGGTCGTGGATAGGATGGAATAGTCCAGCAAGCCCTCGGCATAGTTCAAGATCACCCAAGCCGGCTCTATAAAGCAAAGGTCGCGACCTACCCAGTCTGCAGGTCACGGTGTGGGATCGAGCCGGAGTCAATGGGGCGGGCTGCGAGCAATCATTCCGCGCCCCGACCGTCTGCATTCAATCGCGGCGTGAAAGAGTGTCTCCCGATGGTCGGCTATTCGCGCTCGCATTGCGCGAAGTTATTTCTATTCCCACGACGCTGATGCCCGATGGGCAGCAGCATCCCTTTCACCAAGAGCTAAGGAAACTACTATGAGCATCGATAGAAAAGTTGCCGTTATCACGGGCGCGTCACAGGGCATCGGCGCTGCTCTCGTCAACGGCTATCTCGATCGTAACTACCGGGTGATCGCAACAGCACGGTCAATCAAGCCATCCAACAACCCCGACGTACTCGTCATCCCTGGCGACATCGGTGACCGGGGAACGGCCGAGCGGGCAATCACCGAAGGCATGGCCCGTTTCGGGCGCATCGACACACTGGTCAACAACGCTGGCATTTTCATCGCCAAGCCGTTCACGCAGTATACCGAAGCCGACTTCACGGCGGTTCTGCGGACCAACGCCGCCGGCTTCTTCCACATCACCCAGCTTGCTCTCGCCGAGATGGAGAAACAGGGCAGTGGTCATATTGTACAGATCACAACGAGTCTCGTCGATCACGCAATTGACGGTGTGCCATCGGTGCTCGCGTCGCTGACAAAGGGCGGTCTCAATGCGGCGACCAAGTCCCTCGCCATCGAGTATGCAAAGCGCGGTATCCGCGTGAACGCCGTTTCACCAGGCATCATCAAGTCCTCGATGCACCCGGTCGAAACCCACGCAGCCTTTGGGCCTCTGCACCCGGTCGGGCATATGGGCGAGGTGTCCGACATCGTCGAGGCGGTCCTCTACCTTGAGACCGCTGGCTTCGTAACGGGCGAAATCCTCCACGTTGACGGCGGTCAAAGCGCTGGTCATTGACTCAACACCGGAGCGGGGGCTCTGGCTCCGCTCCGGGTACTTACAAGGAGAACGACAATGCCGATCGTGACGATTCAGGTCACCCGCGAGGGGACTAAGCCTGGTGCGGATGCTGTAACCGCCGAGGAGAAGGCCGCTGTGATCAAGGGCGTGAGCGAGGTGCTGCTTAACGTCCTGAACAAGCCTCTCGACTCCACGTTTGTGGTTATCGACGAGGTAGAGACCGAGAACTGGGGCTGGGGCGGGCTGCCGGTTCTGGAGTTTCGCAAGCGAAGGAGTGGCACGACGGAGTAGGATGCAGCGATTCGGCGAAGTTCGCCTTTCGGGGTGGAGGCTTCGCAGTCAATCAGGACGGGAGTGCCATTATGCCATCCTCAGCCTCACCCCAGGTACTGCTCGAACTGCTTGGTATTGAGTTGCCGATCATCCAGGCGCCGATGGCCGGTGTGTCGTCTCCGGCCATGGCTGCCGCCGTCGCAAGTGCCGGTGCGCTGGGTTCGATCGGGATTGGGGCAACGAGCGCCGCGGGTGCCCGACAGATGATGGCAGAACTCCGCCAACGCTCCAGCGCTCCGTTCAATGTCAATGTCTTCTGCCATCAGCCCCCGAAGTCGAACCCTGCCGTCGAGGCTGCCTGGATTGAGCGGCTGCGTCCCGAGTTCAATCGCCTCGGTGCCGAGCCTCCAACGGTCCTAACGGAAATCTACAAGAGCTTCGTCGAGGACGATGATATGCTGGCCGCGCTCTTGGCCGACAAACCGAAGGTGGTGAGCTTCCACTTCGGCGCTCCGCCGCCGGATCGGGTGCAAGCGCTGCGGAATGCCGATATCGTCCTCGTCGGCTCGGCGACCAGCGTTGACGAGGCGCGCATGCTCGTGCGGGCCGGCGTTCATGCCGTGGTGGCACAGGGCTACGAGGCAGGCGGCCACCGGGGCGTCTTTGATCCTGACGCTCCCGATGACAGGCTCGGCACAATGGCACTGACCCGCCTGCTTGTGCGTCAACTCGATGTGCCGGTAATTGCCGCCGGTGGTATCATGGATGGCGCTGGCGTGTCGGCTGCCTTGCGTCTCGGAGCTGCTGCGGCCCAACTTGGCACAGCCTTTATCGCGTGTCCGGAATCACTGGCTGACGCAGGCTACCGAGCAGCGCTCGCCAGCGATGCAGCCCGCCACACGGTGATGACCCGAGCCATTTCGGGACGACCGGCGCGCTGCCTTTCGAATCGCTTCACCTCAGTTGGACAGGTCATTCCCGTTCATGAGATCCCCGCCTATCCCGTCGCATACGATGCCGGCAAGGCCCTCAATGCGGCCGGCAAGGCGGCAGGCGAGCCGGGTTTCGGAGCTCAGTGGGCGGGGCAGGGAGCACCACTTGCGCGCGTTCTGCCAGCGGCAAACCTCGTGGCGACCCTCGCCGCAGAAATGAAGGTGACCTGATCTGCCTGATCGGGAGGTGGCTGGAAGCATCGGCGGCTTGCTCGAGCCGCCGAGCCCTCAATGCTCGGCGAACGGCACCGCAAGGAGGCCGAACGGACGGACGTACTGCCATCCAGAAGCCAAGCGGGCTCCTTGCGCCCTGAGATGGCCGCGCGGGCGCTAGACCCGGGTTGGCTCCCTGGACGCTCGATCCGCCTTTGCAGCCACGACGTTGTACCGGGTCGCAGGATTGGTTCTTGAGAGCCTGCCGGCCATCGCCCGGCGCGCTGCGTCATAGGCGTCCCACTCGGCCTTGTCCTCAAGGGACGGGATAGTGACGGTCTCGCCTTGGTCCAGACCTGCGAGCGCGGCGTCGACTACATCTTGCGCCGACATCACGATCTCCGCAGGGAGATTGCTCACCGGCAGCCCGGCGATGTCCCAGAATTCAGTTGCGGTGGCGCCGGGGAGAACCACCTGGACCCGCACACCCTTGTCCGCGAGCTCGTGCTGGAGGGACTGGCTGAAAGCCAGGACAAAAGCCTTGGAGCCGCCGTAGACCCCATTGAGGGTTTCCGGCGAGATGGCCACGATGGACGCAATGTTGATGATCGTACCGCCGCGTGCCGCAAAGGCCGGTACGGCCGCGTACGTCAGGCGGGTCAGTGCCAGGACGTTCAGCCGGATCATTTGATCCATTGCGTCAACATCGGAGGCCAGCAGCGGAGCCGCTCCGCCAACGCCGGCGTTGTTCACGAGCATCGCGATCGTGCTGTTCGTCCGCAGGATTGTTTCGACCCGGCGCAGATCAGCGTCGTCGTTCAGATCCGCAGGCACGATCTCGACCGAGCGACCGGTCTCGTCCCGCAACCTGGCAGCAAGCGCTTCAAGGCGGCTCTGGTTGCGCGCCACGAGGATCAAATCGTGGCCACGCCGGGCCAAGCGATCGGCGTAGATGGCGCCAATGCCGGACGAGGCGCCGGTGATCAGGGCAGTGCCCTTCGCGATCATTGTGCTCATGTGTGGTCTCCCGTTGGTTCGTGGTCAAGGCAAAGGTTGCTCGGACTCAGATCGTCCGTCGTAAGCATTCGCGCCGTTTTGAGAGTTTGACATCCTCCTGAGAGCGGTTAGCCGCGCTTCGCAGGTGCGCCACCGACAATGTGCATGCCCAATGATAACTCCGTCTCAGATCTCTGTTGCAGGCCCGCTTCCACCAGCGCAATTGTTCGCGCACGTGTTTCCGGTCGAGCAACCGACTTGAAGAAGCTCTCCAGCGCTCTTGGAAAGACGGCGTCATCCGGAAGCGACAGTTCGTCGACGAAGCCCTTCGTCTCTGCAATGGCGCGCTTGTCGAAGCTCGCGAGACGGGCTGCCAGAGTATCCACGAACCCGGTGAGCTCAGCGTCCGGAAGAGCACGATTCACATACCCATAGCGTTCCGCGAGGATCCCGGGGAAGTCATCTGCGCCAAGAACGATCTCCAAGGCGCGCCCTCGTCCAACCAAACCGGCCAGGCGGGCCATGGGGTTGCCACCGGGCACTGCTCCGATTCCGACCTCGAACTGACCCAGAATTGCACGTTCCGCACTGGCGAAACGCATGTCACAAGCAAGGACGAACTCGCTTCCTGCACCGCGCGCTCGACCGCGCACTTCCGCGATCGATACAACTGGTGCCCGACTCAAGCGAACCAGGACGTCAAGCCACGGATGCATCCCGGAAGGTCCAGGCGCCATTCCGATCGTCTTCGCCTTGTCGACGAGAACGTCGTAGTGCGCCAGGTAGAAGTCAGGATCAAGGCTGTCGAATACAACAACCTTGACCTCGGTGTCATTCTCCAGCTGTGTAACGAGGTCAGAAAGGTCCAGAATCGTGTCTGGATCAATCAAATTGATTGGCGGGTTGCTGAAACTGACGCGCCAGTAGCTTGGCGTATGGCGCGCCACGCGTATTTGCCGAAATGACATTGAGGTCTCCCTTCTGTGACGGCTCCGTAATCGACCTATAGCTTCTGTGAGCACTCGCCGACGTCATGGGTGCGGTGGCTCGGAACCGAAAAAAGCCTAGCCAAAATTCATTTGTGGTCGGGGTTGCGAGCGGTAGATGGGCGCTCCGTGAGGAGCACCAGTTGCCCCGCCGTCGACGACAATTTCCGCACCCATAAGGTTCGACGAGTCGGCGGAAGCAAGGAAGAGAACGGCAGCCGCAACTTCCTCAGGCCTCCCCATACGGCCAAGCGGGATCGTTGCGCCGATTCGTCTCTCGAGCTCAGCCAACGAATCAGCGTCCGGCGCCAACGGATTCCAGATTGGCGTTTGAGTTCCCCCGGGCGTGACTTGATTGACCCGGATACCCTTTGGAGCAAATTCCGCAGCCAGCACGCGCGTCATCGAGCGAATCGCGCCCTTGGTGGCGGCATAGGCCGAGTAGCCTGGCACGCCCAGAGCCGCATGGACGGATCCATTGAGAATGATCGATGCTCCTTCCCGCAGGTGGGGAGCGGTCGCCTGGACAGTGAAGAAGACACTGGTGAGATTGGTCGTGATGATGTCCTGAAACGTGTCGAAACTTGTTTCGCCCACCGGAGTGGGGCGGCCGACGCCGGCATTCGCAAAGACGACATCGAGGCTTCCAAAAGTAGCCGCGACGTCGGCGACCGCTCGATCGATGGATGAGATCTCCCTCAGATCAACCCGGATCGGGAAGGCGTTTGGCCCAAGCTCGCGCGCAGCGGCATCGAGCAATGGCTGATTACGGCCAGCAATCGCCACTCTTGCTCCTTCAGCAACGAACAGCCGCGCCGTTGCAAGGCCGATACCGCTGCTGCCGCCCGTGATGAGAGCCGTCTTTCCGTTCAGTCTCATAGCGAGCTCCTTCTAGCTTGATGATGACACCAGAATTTGTGCGCTGGGGGCGCTCATCCTGCCCGACCACAGGTTCGGAGGACAAAATTTGAGCGATGTTGTTGCGGTGTTCGCCGCCCGTCCTCGCATGGCACCGATGTCTCGATCTGGTGTAGATTTGGCAGAGGCGGGGAGCTTGCTTGTGCCAGCCGCCGCGCCCGTGTCCTGACACCTATCGAGCAGAGCTGATATCACTGCACGCTCCCGATTGATGAAGGTGAGGTGGGGCGCCATGATCCCTCCTGCTTAACCAGAGTCGCGATCAGCTCACGTGTCGTCAGGATGGCGTGGGCGAAGGTGGGACCGTTCAAGTGGTGGGCAGCGTGCATCATCTCGTGGTGAAAAGCGGCGGTAGCGTCCTTCACCAGTGTGACATGATAGCCGAGTTCCATCGCGAAACGGGCAGTGGACTCGATGCAGGTGTTCGCCAACAAGCCGACGACGATCACATGCGTGATCCCCTTCTGCTTCAGGCGGAAGTCGAGGTCGGTGTTGGCAAAGCCGCTCTGGCCCCAATGCTCCTGAACGATGATATCGCCTTCTTTGGGGGCGAGATCAGGATGCCACTCGCCACCCCATTCACCGCGGGCGAAGCTATGGCGCTGCATGATGAGGCGTTGGGTTGGATTCGGGTGATCCCAATCCTTGTAGTCTCCTGGCTCCCAGCGGCGGTGCGGCACGATGAAGACCGGGATGCCGACGGCACGCACGGCACGGTCCAGTACGCGCAGATTGTCGAGGAGGCCCACTTCGGTGGCGATGGGCTCAATCGAGGGATAGATCTTGCCGCCTTCGGACAGGAAATCGTTATACGGATCAACCAGCAAATAGGCGGTGCGTTCAAGCGGATAGGCTGTCTTGGGCATGATGCGCCTCCTGGAAACAGGACATAGTATTGCTCCTGTCGCGGTGAGGCTGTATATTACTATGATACTCATAGTGTCAAGTCGCTATGAAAAGGAGAGCAACGTGACAATGGAGAGCCACAGTGATTGGGGCACTTTGTGCCCAGTGGCCCGAGCGGAGACAATTGTCGGGGATCGCTGGACCGTCCTGGTGCTGCGCGAACTCTTCATTGGCAGCCACCGGTTCGACGAGATCCAGGCGCATACTGGAGCAACGCCGCAGATGGTAACAGGCCGCCTGAAGAAGCTGGAGGCTGATGGCCTGATCGAACGTCGACCCTACAGTCGGCGGCCACTGCGCTATGAGTACCACCT
>Ga0182736_1001824_pt1 | contig 18660 bp, 18 predicted proteins | sample eDN5th30CKraftBY_FD_128882 | JGI IMG/M metagenome (GOLD analysis project Ga0182736, IMG submission 128882) | Enriched backyard soil microbial communities from Emeryville, California, USA - eDNA 5th pass 30_C Kraft BY (version 2) (version 2) | ecosystem: Environmental > Terrestrial > Soil >... | reverse complement strand
CGGCGCGCCGGTGCCGCTCTCGAGATCGGTAACCCCTCGCGGCCGCGGGCCGCCGCCAGGTTTGGCGTCGTGCCCAGGGTGAACTACCTCGGTATGACGATCCTCGACGCGATCACCGGTGGCCTCGAACGGGCGACGGTGCTCGACCGACCCGCCGCCGCGGCCAGGAAGACGGTTTCCACCGTCCTGGCCGACCGGGGCATCAAGGACGCGCTGCACGGGGTGTGGCTGGGCCATGCACTGCACCCGGCGCTGGCGCAGCTGACACTGGGCTCGCTCACCTCGGCGGCCGTGCTCGACCTGCTCGGGGGACGGCGCCAGGAGTCGAGCGTCCTGATCCGGGCGGGGCTGTTGACCGCCCCTCTGACCGTCGCCGCGGGCTGGGCCGACTACGCCGAGAGCCATGAGGAGCAGCAGCGCGTCGGTGTCGTCCACGCCGTCACCAACGCCTCCGCATTGGCCCTGTTCGCGACCGCACTCGTGCAACGCACCCGGGGCCGCAGCGGGCGGACCGCGTCGGTGCTCGGCGGCACCGTCGCCGGTGTCGGCGCCTGGCTGGGGGGCCATCTGGCCTACCGCCAGGCGTTGGGCCCCAACCAGGCCGAGGCAGTCCCGCACACCGGGCCCGAGGACTGGCAGTCGCTGGGTCCCGTCGCCGAGCTCCCGGACGGGACCGCCGTCCAGCGCCGGGCCGGAGCGGTCGACGTGCTCGTCGTGCGCCGCGGCGACGAGGTGTCCGTGCTCTCGGACCGCTGCCCGCACCTGGCGGCGCCGCTGCACGAAGGTGAGCTCGACTGCGCATCGGGGGAGATCACCTGCCCGTGGCACGGGAGCGTGTTCCGGGTCGGCGACGGGGCCGTCGTGCACGGTCCCGCCACCGCGCCGGTGCCCGGGTTCGCAACCAGGGTGCGCGACGGCGTCGTCCAGGCACGGGTGCTCACCTTTCCCGGCGTTCCGGCGAGCTGACCGGCGGAGTGTTGCGGGGGCGTGGCGGCGGTCCGTCACGCCAGGGCGACTACGTGTACTCCATGACCAGCATCGCGGCGCTCCCGGGAGCGAGTGCCGCGTAGCGGTGGGGCAGGTCGGCGGGGAAGCAGGCGTAGTCGCCCGGCCCGAGCTCGACCTCGGCGCCATCGGGCCCGGCGAGCCAGCGCCCGGCGGTCACCAGCATGTGCTCGACGGTGCCGGGAATGTGCGCGTGCGCCTCCCGCGCCGGCCCGGGCTCGGCCGTGACGAGGTGCAGGTCGCGGCGCGCACCGGGCGGGCAGGCGGCGAGCAGGGCGCTGCTGAACGGGGCGCGCTCCGCGGTGAGGGCCGCGCTCTCACCCGAGCGCAGCACCCGCACGGCCTGCACCGGCGTCTCGACCAGCCGGGCGAACGGGACCCCGAGCGCGACGGCGAGCGCCCACAGCGTCTCGACGCTCGGATTGCCCGCACCGCTCTCGAGCTGCGACAACGTCGACTTCGACAGCCCGGCGCGACGTGCGAGCTCGCCGAGGGAGAGATCGCGGCGGGTCCGTTCACGGCGCACCGCGTCGGCGATCGCCTGCAGGGGAGGCCCGGCCGTGGCCGCCTCCGTTCGTTCCACAGAACGCTCCGTTCGACTTGACGAACAGCACACTGGTGTTCAGTGTAGGGGACCATGCGTTCGTTCCGTCGAACACCTGGAACCGGCGACGCCGACGGCCGCGACGTGCGCGACGACGGCGGCGACCTGCGCGACGTCGCCGCGCTCGCCGCAGCGATCGGCGTCGTGGGCGCGTCGTTCGGGGCACTGGCCGCGACCGCGGGCATGCCGTTGCCCATGGTCGTCGGGATGTCGCTGATCGTCTTCGCGGGCGGGTCGCAGTTCCTCGCGGTCGCCGTCGTGGCGGCGGGCGGCGGCGCGGTGGCCGCGGTCGTCGGTGGGCTGCTGCTCAACCTGCGGCACCTGCCGTTCGGGCTGGCCATGGCGCCGGTGGTCGCGGACCGGCCGCTCGGTCGGATCGTCGGGGCGCACGTGCTGATCGACGAGTCGGTCGCGTTCGCGCGGGCCCGCGGCACCGGCCCGCGGGCGCGCCGGGCGTTCTGGGCGTGCGGGGTGTCGTTCTTCCTCGTGTGGAACCTGGGCACGGTCGTCGGGGCACTGGCGGGCGCGGCGATGCCCGATCCGGCGACGTTCGGCGTCGACGCCGCGTTCCCCGCCGCGCTGGTCGCGCTGCTGCTCCCGACCCTGCGCGCGGCCGACGCCCGCCGGGTCGGACTGGGTGCCGCGGCGGTCGCGCTCGCGGCGACGCCCTTCCTGCCCCCGGGGTTGCCGGTGCTCGTGGGCCTCGCCGGCCTCGCGCTGGCCGGCCGCGCGCCGGCCCGGACCCGCCCCGGGGAGGCGTCGTGACCTGGCTCGCGATCGCGGTGCTCGGCGCCGGCACCTACCTGGTCCGGCTCGCCGGCCTGTTGCTGCGGGGACGGGTCACCGTCCCCGAGCGGCTGCAGCGGCTGCTCGACCTCGGCGCGTCCGCGTTGCTCGTCGCGCTCGCCGCGACGGCGGCACTGACCCAGGGCGACGGTTTCGCCGGCTGGGCGCGCCCTGCCGGGGTCGCCGTCGCCGGGGTCGCCGCGTTGCTGAAGGCACCGTTCGTGCTGGTCGTCGTGCTGGCGGCGGCGACGACCGCGGGCCTGCGGTTGGCCGGGGTCCCGTGAGCCGCTGCCCCACGGCCGCGCGCCGGGGACCACGAACGGCCCGTGTCCCCGGGGACGGAGGCACGGGCCGTCGCAGCCCTCCCGGTCAGGTGGCGACAGACGCAGGCGCGGCGTCGTACCGCGCGAACGCCCGGGTGAAGGTCGCCGTACCCGACGTCATCGCCCGCAGGTCGACGGCGTAGCGGAGCAGCTCGACCCCCGGGATCTCGGCGATCACCAGGGTCCGGCCGGTCCCGGCGACCTCGGTGCCCAGCACACGGCCGCGCCGGGACGAGAGGTCGCCCAGCACCGCCCCGAGATGCTCGTCGGGGATGCGCACGCGCACCTCGTCGAGCGGTTCGAGCAGCACGGTCCCGCAGGCCTCGGCCGCCTCGCGCAGGGCGAGTGCGCCCGCGGTCTGGAACGCGGCGTCGGAGGAGTCGACGCTGTGCGCCTTCCCGTCGACGAGCGTCGCCTTCACGTCGATCACCGGGTAGGACGTCTCCCCACCCGCGGTCAGCCCGCGCTCCAGCTGGGCCCGGATGCCCTTCTCGACGCTCGGGATGAACTGCGTCGGCACCGCCCCGCCGACGACCTTGGACTCGAAGACGAACTCGCCGCCGCGGGGCAGCGGCTCGAACTCGACGTGGCACACGGCGTACTGGCCGTGCCCGCCGGACTGCTTGACGTGCCGGCCGGTGACCCTCGCCTTGCGCGCCAGCGTCACCCGCATCGGAACGCGTACCGGTTCGGTGTCGACCTCGGCGCCGCCCGCCCGCAACCGCGACAACACGACGTCGGCATGAGCCTCGCCCATGCACCACAGCACGGTCTGGTGGGTCTCGACGTTGCGCTCCAGGCGGAGCGTGGGGTCGGCCGCGACGATCTTGGACAGGGTCTTGACCAGTGCGTCCTCGTCGCCGCGCGACCGCGCGACGACGGCGACGGGCAGCAGCGGGTCGGGCAGGTCCCAGGCCTGCAGCAGGAGCGGGTGGTCGGCCGCGGAGACGGTGTCGCCGGTCTCGGCCGACCCGAGCTTGGTCAGCGCGCAGATGTCACCCGCGATGCAGCTGTCGACCTCGCGCAGGGTCGCGCCCAGCGGGGAGTAGACGTGGGCGAGCCGCTCGTCGGCGTCGTGACCGTTGTCGTCGTGGGCCGCGTCGGTACGCGTGGTGACCTCGTCGGCCGCGCTCCGCTGGGCGGGGATGTGCCCGCTCACGTGCACGGTGCTCTCCGGGCGCAGCGTGCCGGAGAAGACCCGCACCAGCGAGACGCGTCCGACGTAGGCGTCGGCCGAGGTGCGGACGACCTCGGCCGCCAGCGGCCCGGCCGGGTCGGCGGCCAGCGAGTCGTGGGCGCCGCCGTCGACGCCCGAGACGTGCGGCAGCGGATGTTCGAGCGGGGACGGGAAGCCGCCGACGACGACCTCCAGCAGCGCGTCGAGCCCGATCCCGCTGCTGGCGCAGACCGGGATCAGGGGGTGGAAGGTGCCACGTGCGACCGCCGTCTCCAGGTCGTCGATCAGCGTCGCGACGTCGATGTCCTCGCCGCCGAGGTAGCGCTCCATGAGCGTCTCGTCCTCGGACTGCTCGATGATGCCCTCGATGAGCTCGCCGCGGGCGTCGTCGGCGTCGTCGGGTGCGGCGTCGGCCGGGGTCTGGGACAGCAGGCCGTAGAGCCCGTCGAGCCCGCCCTCGGCCGACAGGATCGGCAGGTAGAGCGGCGCGACGCCGGAGCCGAACGCCTCGCGGCACGCCTCCGTGGTGGCCTCGAGTGCGGCGCGCGCGTGGTCGCAGCGGGCCACGACGACGGCGCGTGGCATCCCGACCTCGGCGCACTCCTCCCACTGGGCGACGGTCGCGGGGTCGATCGTGCCCTCGTGGCCCTCGGACGCCGGGATCACGAAGAGCGCGGCGTCGGCGGCGCGCAGGCCCGCGCGCAGCTCGCCGACGAAGTCCCCGTAGCCGGGGGTGTCGATCAGGTTGATCTTGGTGTCGCCGTGCAGCAGCGGCGCGACGGCCAGTGCGACCGAGCGTTGCTGGCGGACGGCGGCGGGATCGTGGTCGCACACGGTCGTCCCGTCGAGCACGGTGCCCTGCCGGGGAATGACGCCCGTGTGCGCGAGCAGCGCCTCCACGAGCGTGGTCTTCCCCGCACCGCTGGGCCCGACGAGGACCACGTTCCGCACATGGGCCGGGTCGGCGACGGCGGGAATCCTGCCGGTCCCCGCTCGTTGCCCGCTGTCTGCTCTGCCGCTCATGGCGACCACCTCCGACACGGTGTCGAGCACGGCGCGCCGTTGCGCCGGGCTGTGCTCGATTTCACACCTCCGCCCCCTTGGTCACAACCCCGGAAAGGCTGATCAGCGCGGGAGTAGGGTCCTTCGCCGTGCCCATCCCCGGACCCGGTTATGCCATCACCGCGCGCGTCGAGGCGCCCGCATCCGCCAGCGCCGCCGGCGATCTCGCCGTCGCGGTCGGCCGCGTCGGCGGGGTCGTCACCGCGTACGACGTCGTGGACGCCCGTACCGACACGATCGTCGTCGACATCAGCTGCAACGCGCTCAACGAGGCGCACGCCGAGGAGATCACCGCCGCGCTCGAGGCGTTGCCCGGGGTGTCGGTGCGCAAGGTGTCGGACCGGACGTTCCTGCTCCACCTGGGCGGCAAGATCGAGATCCAGTCGAAGGTCAGCCTGCGTACCCGCGACGACCTCTCGCGCGCCTACACCCCCGGGGTGGCGCGGGTGTGCCAGGCGATCGCCGCGAACCCCGCCGACGCCCGGCGGCTGACCATCAAGCGCAACACCGTCGCCGTCGTCACCGACGGGTCCGCGGTGCTCGGGCTGGGCAACCTCGGCGCGGCCGCGGCGATGCCGGTGATGGAGGGCAAGGCGGCCCTGTTCAAGCGGTTCGCCGGGGTGGACGCGTGGCCGGTGTGCCTGGACACCCAGGACACCGAGGAGATCATCCGGACCGTCCAGATCCTCGCCCCCGCCTACGGCGGCATCAACCTCGAGGACATCGCGGCGCCCCGCTGCTTCGAGATCGAGCGCAGGCTGCGCGAGATGCTCGACATCCCGGTCTTCCACGACGACCAGCACGGGACCGCCGTCGTGGTGCTCGGCGCGCTGCGCAACGCGCTGCGTGTCGTCGGCAAGAAGTTCGCCGACTGCCGTGTCGTCGTGTGCGGGGTCGGCGCGGCGGGCTCGGCGATCATCCGGCTGCTCGCGTCGGAGCAGACCGCGGACGTGCTGGCCGTCGACATCGACGGCATCGTGCACCGCGACCGGCAGGGGATGGACGCGAACCTCGTCGAGATCGCGGGGCTCACCAACGCGCACAACGTGTCCGGCTCGCTGCGCGACGCGCTCGTCGGGGCCGACGTCTTCATCGGGGTCTCGGCGCCGAACCTCTTCGGGGCCGAGGAGGCCTCGACGATGGCCGACGACGCCGTGATCTTCGCGCTGGCCAACCCGGACCCGGAGATCGACCCGGCCGTCGCGCACCGCTACGCCGCGGTCGTCGCGACGGGCCGCTCGGACTACCCGAACCAGATCAACAACGTGCTCGCGTTCCCCGGCGTCTTCCGCGGTCTGCTCGACGCGCAGGCCCGCGACATCACCGACCGGATGCTGCTCGCGGCGTCGGCCGCCATCGCCGACGTCGTGACCGAGCCCAACCCGTCGTTCATCGTGCCGAGCGTGTTCGACCCGACGGTCGCGCCGGCCGTCGCGGACGCCGTGCGGTCGGCGGCGACGGCGGCTGCGGCCGCCCGCCCGGGGAGCTGAGCGCGGGGATTACCCTGGACGTCCGTGAGCGACCCCGGATCCGCCCCGACGATCGGTGTACTCGCCCTGCAGGGTGATGTGCGCGAACACCTCTCCGCGCTGTCCGGTTGCGGGGCCGTCCCCGTGCCGGTGCGCCGCCCGTCGGAGCTGGCGGCGGTCGACGGTCTCGTACTGCCGGGCGGCGAGTCGACGACGATGAGCCACCTGCTCGGCGTGTTCGACCTGCTGGAGCCGCTGCGCGCGCGGATCGCGGCCGGGATGCCGGCCTACGGCTCGTGCGCCGGCATGATCCTGCTCGCTGCCGAGGTGCTCGACGGCCGGCCCGACCAGCAGCAGCTCGGCGGACTCGACGTCGTGGTGCGGCGCAACGCGTTCGGCCGCCAGGTCGACTCGTTCGAGACCGACCTCGAGTTCACCGGCGTGCCTGGTGCGCCGGTGCGCGCGGTGTTCATCCGGGCGCCGTGGGTGGAGAAGGTCGGTGCCGACGTCGAGGTCCTCGCGGCGGTGCCCGAGGTGACCAGCGCCGGAGCCGACGCGGGGGCCGCGGCGGGACGGGCCGTCGCGGTGCGGCAGGGCTCGGTGCTGGCCACGGCGTTCCATCCCGAGCTCACCGGCGACATGCGGGTGCACGCCCTGTTCTGCGACATGGTGCGGGCGGCGCTCGCCGGGTCGGGCTGACCACCGCGCCGGGGCGAGCGCGGCCAGTCGGTCGGCCCGCGGGCGCGCCGGTAGGATCGAACGGTTCCGGCAGGTTCGGTCTGTTCCCGGCTGCGCGGCCCTCGTGGGCCCGGCCGGTTGCCGAGGTGTGCCGCACGTGAGCAGCAGAAAGGAAGCGATCGCCGATGAGCGGCCACTCCAAGTGGGCGACGACCAAGCACAAGAAGGCCGTCATCGACGCCCGCCGGGGCAAGATGTTCGCCAAGCTGATCAAGAACATCGAGGTCGCGGCGCGCACCGGTGGCGGTGACCCCGACGGCAACCCGACGCTCTACGACGCGATCCAGAAGGCGAAGAAGAGCTCGGTCCCCAACGACAACATCGACCGCGCGGTCAAGCGCGGCTCGGGTGCCGACGCCGGTGGCGCCGACTACCAGACGATCACCTACGAGGGCTACGGCCCCAACGGTGTCGCCGTCCTCATCGAGTGCCTCACCGACAACCGCAACCGGGCCGCCACCGAGGTGCGCACGGCGATGACCCGCAACGGCGGCACGATGGCCGACCCGGGCTCGGTGGCCTACCTGTTCAACCGCAAGGGTGTGGTGATCGTCCCGAAGAACGGCCTCACCGAGGACGACGTCCTGCTCGCGGTCCTCGACGCCGGTGCCGAGGAGGTCAACGACCTGGGCGAGTCCTTCGAGGTCGTCTCCGAGGCCACCGACCTGGTCGCTGTGCGCACGGCGCTGGTCGAGGCGGGCATCGACTACGACTCCGCCGATCCGACGTTCCTGCCGTCGATGCAGGTGGAGCTCGACGCCGAGGGCGCAAAGAAGGTCTTCAAGCTGATCGACGCGCTCGAGGACTCCGACGAGGTCCAGAACGTCTACGCCAACTTCGACGTGAGCGACGAGGTCATGGAGGCCGTCGACGCGTAGCCGTGGGCCCGCTCCCGGCTGCCGGTGCCCCGTTGCGGCGGCCGGGAGCCGGGTGGCGGCGCAGGTCGGAGCGGGGGAGTCGGCGGGGTGTTTCCACCGATCTCACCGTTTCATCCTATTTGATGTATTGGCGATTACGGGTGACGGATCGCCACTTTGGCGTTTTTATTGGATTTGCTTTACTCAGCCTTTGCCTGCACTATCGAGGTGTGGACGAGGACCAGCCCCTGACGATTCTCGCCGCGCGGGTCGGCCTCGTCGACGCCGTCGTGGTCGGGTCGTACGTCATCGCGGACTTCTCACTACTGGTGGAGATGACCGACCCGGCTTTCGACCCGGTGTTCGACTTCCTGTCGGCGCGGCCGTACTCGATCGTCGGCGACGAGGTCCAGCCGTCCGAGAGCAAGGAAGGCGCCTGGGCCAGGGTCATGCACTTCGCGCTGCACGACGACGAGGGCGGCACGTCGGACCCGTTCGACGACCTGCTGTTCCTCGACGGCACCCGCTGATCCGCGGGGACGTGCGCGCGTCGGCCGGCCCGCGCCGGTTGGCTACAGTCGGCTGATGGTAGCGATGCGGTCGACGTCCGCGGCGACATCCGCGGCGACGGCTCCCGACATCGCGACGGTCCTGCGCATCGCCGCCCCCGCGCCCGAGCACGCCGGCGAGGTGCTGACGGTCCAGCGCGCCGCCTACGTCACCGAGGCACAGCGCTACTGCGCGCCGGGGATCCTGCCTCTGCGCGAGACGGTCGAGCAGATCCGCGCCGATCTCGAGGGTGCGGGCCCGACGCTCGTCGCGCGGGCCGCGTGGATCGGCCCGCGGCTGGTCGGATCGGTGCGCGGCCGGGTCGAGGGGCAGGCGATGGAGGTCGTCCGGTTCACCGTCGCGCCCGACCTGCAGGGCGGCGGTGTCGGCCGCGCGCTGCTCGCGGCGCTGCACGCGGCGGCGCCGCCGCAGGTGCGGACGTTCTGGCTCGTCACCGGCGGGCGCAGCGAGGACAACAAGCGCTTCTACCGGGCCGCGGGCTACGAGATCGTCGGCACGGCCCTCGACGACGCCGGCGTGGAGCTCGTGCGGATGGAGCGCCCCCGGGGGTGACCCCGGGGTGACCCACTGCCGCGTCCGGCGGACAATGGTCGCGTCGCGCGCCGCCCGGAGCCGGGCGCCGTGGGTCGGGGTGACCAGTCGACCGTCCTCGACGTGCCCTCGGCACGGAACGGAGCCCGGCCATGAGCACTCCGCCCGGATGGCAGGGACCCGGCGGTCCCCCTCCGCCCCCGCCCGGCGGCTCCTACCCGCCCGGCGGGCCGTACCCGGGCGCCTACCCACCCGGCGGCGGGCCGTATCCGCCCGGTGGCCACCCACCCCCGGGCGGCTACCCACCGCCGGGGGCCTACCCGCCGCCCGGAGCCGGCGGCCCGTACGGCGGCGGCCGCCCGCCCGCGCCGCCGCCCCCGCCGCGGCGCGGCAGCACGGGCAGGACCGTCGCGATCGTGCTGGTCGTGCTGGTCGCGCTGCTCGGCGTGGGCGGCTACTTCGCGTACCGGGCGGTGTCCGGCGTCGTCGGCGGGGTGTCGGGGCTGGCCGCGGGCGGCGGGGGCTGCCCGGCGGTGGCGACGAGCGACGTGGACGGCGTGCTCGGCGGCAGTTTCGACGTCATCTCGATGGGCGGTGTGGCATCCATCGCGGCCCCGGTGCTCGACTCCCGCGTGCTGGCCGACGCCCCCACGTGCTGGGCCGTCGACACCGACGACTCCGCCGGCAGGCTCGCGCGCATCGCGCGGTACTCCGGCGGGGACGCCGTACAGCGGTTCGCCGCCGAGGAGACGACCGCGAAGGGTACGAGCGAGGACCGCGGCAACGGCATCACGGTCTCGACGTCCAGCTACTTCAACAAGCCGGTTCAGGCCGGTGACCAGGCGTTCTGCACGACCGGCGACATGACCGGCTCCGCGGGCGCGCTCGTGCGGCGCGGCGACGTGCTCGTCTACGTCTCGACGAACGCGGCCGGTGGTGGCGTCGCCGGGGTGCCGCAGCTCTCGGTCGATCCGTCGGAGGGGCCGAACGGCGCGATCCGGTTCGCCACCGACGACGCCAACTGCGACCTCGCCGTGCGGCTCGCGGCGACGGTGAAGTAGCGCACGACGGCGCCCCGACGCGGGAACCATCCGGACATCCCGGGCGTTGGCGCAGGAGAGCGCAGAGCAGTCCGTCGCGTCCGGTTCGAGAACTTCGCCCGGACGGGTGCGGCGTCGCACGCTGTGGGTACCCCGGAACCCGTCCCGTCGTCGACGTCGCCGACGGTCGTGCGCGCACTGCATGGGCGCGAGCCGTCGCACCGGCGTCGAAACAGAGAGTGGAGCCGTGAACCTGAGGATCTTCGGCTGGTCGTACGCCGTGACAGCAGCGGCCCTCGTCGTCGCGTTCGTCTACGGCGGAGTCGAGGCCCTCGTGCTGTGCGCCATCCTCGGCGTCCTCGAGATCTCGTTGTCGTTCGACAACGCCGTCGTCAACGCGACCGTGCTGGAGCGGATGAGCGCGTTCTGGCAGCGGATCTTCCTGACGGTCGGCATCGTCATCGCCGTCTTCGGCATGCGGCTGGTCTTCCCGCTGCTCATCGTCGGGATCACGGCGAACCTCAACCCCGTCGAGGCCTTCCGGCTCGCACTCGAACAACGCCCGGAGTCCGACCCGACCAGCTACGCCCACCTGCTCAACGAGGCGTATCCGTCGATCGCGGCGTTCGGCGGCATGTTCCTGCTGATGCTGTTCCTCGACTGGCTCTTCGCCGAGCGCGACGTGCGCTGGCTGAGCTGGCTCGAGCGCCCGCTCGCCCGGATCGGCCAGCTGAACCGGCTCTCGATCATCCTCGCGGTCGTCGCCCTCGTGGTGCTCGCCGGCACGCTGGCCGCCGACCCCGCGAAGGTGCTGGTCGCGGGCACGCTGGGCCTCGTCACGTACCTGCTGGTCAACGGCTTGGGTGACCTGTTCGAGCAGGCCGGCGGCGCCGACGCGATCGCGTCCTCCGGCGAGGAGGCCGGCGACGGTGCCGAGGAGGGCGGCAACGGCGCCGCCGCGGCGCGTCCCGGCGGGCCCTCCGGGCTGGCGAAGGCGGCCGGGAAGGCCGGGTTCTTCCTGTTCCTCTACCTCGAGGTCCTCGACGCGGCGTTCTCGTTCGACGGCGTGATCGGCGCCTTCGCGATCACCACCGACCCGATCATCATCGCGCTCGGCCTCGGCCTGATCGGTGCCATGTTCGTCCGGTCCCTGACGGTGTTCCTGGTGCGCAAGGGGACCCTGGCCGACTACGTGTACCTGGAGCACGGCGCGCACTGGGCCATCGGCGCCCTCTCGGTGATCCTGCTCGTCGGCATCGGCTACCACGTCGACGAGGTCGTCACCGGCCTGATCGGGGTGGCGTTCATCGGCGCCGCGTTCGTGTCGAGCGTCATCCGCAACCGCCGGCTCGCCGCGCGGGGGATCGACACCCACCGGACCGCCGACGAGATGGCCGCCGGTGGTGGGCACGAGCCTGCGCCCGCAGGGGCGCCGAGCGGGTCGCTCACCGTCGTGCGGATGGGCCTGGGCTGGGACGCCGCGGAGAAGGCGCTGCCCGACGCCGCGTCGTCGCAGGTGGTCGACCTCGATGCGTCGGCCCTGCTGTTCGACGAGGCGGGTGAGCTCGTCGACGCCGTGTGGTACCAGCAGCTGGAGAGCCGCGACGGCTCGGTCCGGCACACCGGCGACAACCTCACCGGGCTCGGCGACGGCGACGACGAGTCGATCGTCGTCGACCTCACCCGGCTCGCCCCGACGACCGCGCACGTCGTGTTCACGGTGAACTCGTTCACCGGCCAGGACTTCTCGCAGATCGAGAACGCCTTCGTCCGCGTGGTCGACGAGCCAAGCGGGGCCGAGCTCGCCCGTTACGACCTCAGCGGCTCGGGCTCGCACAACGCGCAGATCACCGCCAAGCTCAGCCGCGACGAGGCGGGGGAGTGGCGGATGACGTCGATCGGCGCGACCGCGACCGGCCGGACCGTGCAGGAGCTCGTCCCCGCCACCACGGCGCACCTGTAGTCCGCCGGCACCGCTCCGCACGACGCGGCCCGCGACCGGTGGACGTCGGTCGGACGTCCACCGGTCGCGGGCCGTGTGCGCGGGTCGTGCGGGTTACAGGTCGAACTCGGTGGGCGCGATGCCCACGGCGTTGCACGCCTCGCGGACGGCGCGCTTCTCGTCCTCGTCGAAGTCGCCGTCGGCACCGCCGATGATGATGCCGACCTGGATGACGGCCCGTGCCGCGTCGGGCTTGCCCTTCAGCTTCGAGATGGCCTGGATGGCCTCGACCTTGCCGAAGTCGTAGTCGGCCTCGAGCTTGCCGGCGTAGTGGGTGAACCGCTCCTGCAGCTCGCCCGCCGGGAAGATCGACAGGACGTCGTTGCTGGTGATGAAGCCCGCGGTCTTCGCCTTCTCGTCGGAGGTGATCGTGCCGTCGGCGGCGGCGATGAGCGCGCAGACGGCCATGCTCGCGTTCGCGAAGTCCTTGTTCTTGAACTTCCCGACCTGGGTCTTCGCGGTCGCGGACATGTCGGCCGCTCGTTCCTTGAGCTGGTCCCACAACGCCATGAACGGTGTCCTCTCCTCGGTGTGTGTGACGGGCGCGTCAGGCGCCCGTCGTCGTCCTGGTGAACAGGGACGGATCGGGTGCGCAGGCCGCCGAGGCCCACGCGAGGGCGGCCGCGAGCACCTGCTCGCCCGCCGCACCCCCGTGGCGCGTGGTCACGGCGACGTGCGGGAGGGTCCAGCCGGCGGCGGCGAGCTCGCCGTGCGCCGGCCGGATCGCGGCGTCGGCGTGCTCGAGCAGGTCGGCGTCGAGCAGCGAGTCGCCCGCCGCGAACAGCGGACCGCCACCGCAGCGGGCGCGCACCTCCGCGGCCGCGGCCGACTTCGTGAGCGGATGCGGGACGGCGTAGACCTTGCGGCCCTGCAGCGACACCCGCCAGCCGCGGGGCTCGCACCAGCCGGCCAGGTCCTCGACCCAGCCCGCGGGCAGCGCGGCGCGGTCGACGACCGCGTAGACGAACAGCCCGTCGGCGGCGCGCACGCTCCGCAGGAACCCGCCGCCCGGCCCGATGCGCGCCGTGACCTCGGCGAGCGGCGCGACCCCGGCGAGCCGGCTCCGCACGAGGGCCGCCCACCGCGGGTCGGGTTCGCCGTCGACGAGCAGGTGCCCGCCGTTGCCGGCGACCGCGAGGCCCGGCGGCGGGCCCGGCAGCCGGACCCGGGCCAGCTGGGCACGGGTCCGGGTGGTCACCGGGACGACGTGGGCGACCTCGGCCAACCGCACGAGGGTCGTCGCCGCCCGTTCGGTCATGAACGACGACGGCGCACCGTCGTAGGTCTCGACGCAGCACAGCGCGGGACCGGAGGTGCGGGCCGCATCGAGCCGCAGTGCCGCCGCGGAGTAGATGATCGTGCGGTCGAGGTCCAGGCAGACGACGGGACGCGGCCGGGTCACGGTGTGCTCACTCCGACACGCACCGCCGTGCCGTCGGCCCCGGTGGCGCCGCGGGTGTACCGGGGATGGATCAGCCCGATGCAGCTGTAGGGCAGGTCGGGCACCTCCTCGACCGGCACGCCGCGGCCCTGGGCGAGGTGGACGACGTGGGCGACGTCGCCGGGCGGCGCCTCGGCACGGACGAGTACCCGCCACGGCACCCGCCGCAGCAGCACCCGCGTGGTCTCCCCGACGCCCGGTTTGACGAGCGTGACGTCGTCGACGCCGTAGCGGGCACCGATGCGCGCGACCTGCGCCGCGACGCCGGGGTCCGGTGCCCTGTCCGCCGGCGGGCGCACCGCGCGGACCCGGGGGAACTCCGCCGAGACGGTGTCGAGGAAGTGCGCGGAGACGTCGGCGCCGGCGAGTCCGGCGTAGAACTTCGCGCCGTGGTACCTGCCTGGCTGCAGCAGCCGCGGGTTGAGCACCGTCCGCGAGACCAGACCGGAGACCGTCGAGTTCAGGCAGGCCGAGGCGACGAGCCAGTCCTGGCGGGTGCCGAAGGTGCGCACGCAGTGCCCGGGATCGGCGAGGACGGCGAGGTCGTCGGAGAACCGGACGCCGGTGTCGCGGGCGTGGGCGGCGAGCGCCGCGGCGAGCTCGCCGGTGATGGCGCCCTTGCCGGTCCAGCCGTCGACGAACACGACGCGGGCCGGGTCGTGGTGCGCGGCGAGGTGGCGCAGCGCGGCCGTGTCGATGCCGCGGCCGCGCACGATCGACACGGCGTAGTGCGGCAGGTCGAGTCCGTGGGCGTGCCGGGCCCAGCGCCGCATCAGGATCCCGACGGGGGTCCCGGCGCGGGCCAGTGACGCGAGGGTGACCCCGGGCCCGCGCTCGGCCAGTACGAGCTCGGTGACCGTGGCCACGGCGGTGGCCAGCCGGACGGCGGTGTCGTCGAGCGCGCGCCGGTACAGCGCCAGGTACGCGGGGTCGGGCTGGAACTCCTGCGGCAGCGACTCGGCGTAGTGGGCGCCGCCGCGCTGCACGGCCTCCTCGCGCTCCTCCGTCGGTGCCTCGAGCGCGACGTGCGAGAGGTCGGTGAGCAACCAGCCGACCTCGTCGGGCGCGTAGCTGCCGAACGACGGGCCGCGCAGCGGATCGGGCGTCATGGCGTCGTCACCACCGTGATCCGGGTGCTGTGGGGCGCCAGCGCGGCGAGCAGACCGGTGCGCAGCCCGACACCGTCGGCGGGCGGGTCGACGACGACGAGGACGTGGTCCCACGGCCGGTCGCCCGCGCGGCCGAGGTTGTAGGCGAACCGGGGGCCCGGGCCGTCGGCCGGGTCGTCGTGCGCGGGGAAGGTGATCCCGCTGGTCAGGGCGTACCCCGGCTCGTCGACGACGACGGCGGGGGAGCGAGTGGTGGTGGAGAAGGCGACGTCGTGGCCGGCGTCGGCCACTGTCTGGGCCAGCCGCAGCGGCAGCGCCATCAGCTCCTCGGTGCCGAGGACGAGCAGCCGCTCCTCGCGGCGGAGGCCGGTTGCCGCGGCGAGCCGTCCAGCCATGGCGGGCAGGGCCGTGCCGAGCCGGTCGTGGTCGGCCCCACGGAAGCCGTGCCGCCCGCCGACGGGCAGCCCCGCGGGCCAGCCGAGCACGTCGAGCCGGACGTGTCCGGCCACGGGTGTCCCGGCCGCCGGTGTCCCGGTTCCGGGCGGCGCGGCCGGCTCGCCGCCGAGCGCGGCCCGCAGCCGCGCGGCGCGGTCGGCCAGGTCGGCAGGCAGGGTGACCGTCGCGCGGGCGAGCGACACGACGTCGAGCCGCGCCCCCAGCCCGGCGACGGCGTCGACGAGCGCGCGCGGGTCGGGCCGGGAGTCGACCAGCGCGGCGAGGACGTAGCGGGGACGCGGCGCGATCCGGTGCAGGGCCGCGATCGTGTTGAGCGCCGTGCGGCCCGTCGACAGCTCGTCGTCGACGAGGACCAGCGGCCGCCCGTCGCGCAGCAGGTCGGGGTCACCGGGCAGCAGCATGTGGTCGGTGGCGTGCGAGTGCTCCTCGGTGAACCCGCCCGCCGCGACGTGGCCCGGGACCTGTCGGCGCGTCGAGTGCAGGTGGTCGGCGTGCAGCGCCTCGGCGACGCAGTGCCCCAGCCCCGTCGCGGTCTCGGCGAAGCTCAGCACCAGGACGTCGCGGGCGAGCCGGCCCGCACGGGCGACCGCGCCCGGCTCGGCACCGGAATGCAGCCGGGTCGCGGCCGCCCGGTCACCGTCGACGGCGGCGTGCAGGTCGGCGACCGGCAGCGGCCGCGCCGGGACGCCGTCGAGGGCGTCGGCGACCCGCCCGCCCAGCAGCAGCCCGGCGCCGCGGACGAGCCGCGGGTCGGTCGGGACGTGCTTGCCGAGCACCCGCGACACCAGCAGCTGTGCCCGGCGGGGGTTGCGCCGCAACGCGATCCCGAGCAGGACGGCAGGGTCGGCGTCGCCGGGTCCACCGGCGTCGTCCACCCGGACGCCCATCCGGTCGACGACGCCGGACCGCGGTACGAGCGAGGTCACCGCGACAGGCTCGACGCGAGCAGGTCGACGAACGACACGTCCGGCGCGGCCACCCCGAACACCCTGGCGCGCAACAGGGTCCGCCGGGCCCAGGCGGTGTGGGGGCGGATCTCGTTCATCCGGTCGCCGCTCCCCGACGCCATCACCCCGCCCGGGCGGGCGGTGCCTGCGATGTCGAGCGCGTCGTGGTACTCCTCCGACGACACGACCGACATCGCGTTGATGATCGCGACGTGGCTCGGGTGGATCGCGGTCTTGCCGACGAGCCCGTTGGCCCGGTCGAGCTGCACCTCCCGGATCAGGCCGTCGATCGCGCGGGACACGAGCCGGCCGCGCAGCTCCGCCTCGTCGTGCTCCTCGAACGGTGTGCGCCGCAGCTGCGGCTTGAACAGCCGCTCGGCGTGGCCGTAGTACTCCCACACCGGACCGGTGACGGTGAACCCGCTGCCGTCGACGCGGCCCAGCACGTTGACGACGTCGGCGATGAGGTCGCCGACGACCTTCACGTCGTAGATCGAGAAGTCGGCGGTGCGGCGCAGCCCGTACAGCGCGCAGAGGTCGGTGGCACCGAGCCGGACGGCGAGCACGCGCTCCCGCTCCCGGTTCAGGACCGCGCCGAGCCGGGCGAGCTCGTCGACACGCGTCTCGGAGTACAGGACCGCGCCGGACTCGATGACGGGCATCGCCAGCAGCCGGGTGCCCCGAAGGTCGTCGGCCCGGCGGCGTTCGGCGTCGTCGAGCGCGGCGAGGTACGCGATGCCGCCCGCCGCGGTGAACTTGGGCAGGACGAACCCGTCGAGCAGCGCGACCGCCGGGCCGAGCCGGTCGACCAGCGCCGGGATCTGCTCGGGCGTGCGGACACGCACGAACAGCAGCGGCAGGTCGCTCGGCCGGCACGTGTGCAGGTCGCGCAGCGTCGCGACGACGATGTCCTCGGCCTCGGCGACCCGGTCGTCGGGCACGGCGTCCTCCAGGCAGACGACGACCGAGGTCACCCCGGCCGTCGCCTGCTTGGCGATGTCGGCGGCCAGGGCGGGCCGGTCGCCGGGCATGTAGAGGGTGGCGCCGAGGGCCACCGACAGGAGCTCGCGGCCGCTGTCGCGGTCGAACTCCTCCGGTGGCCGCTCGAACAGCGTCGCCGCGTCGGAGGCGGTCAGCGAGCCGAAGTGGCGCACGGCCCGCCTCTCGGGGAGAGCGCCGCCGCGCCGGCCGCCCCGCGCGGACGGGGTGCCGTCACTTGCGGCCGCGCGCCCACTGCATGCCCCACCCGTAGGCCTGGTCGACGTCGGACTGGCCGCCGCGGATGTAGTTCATCTCGCGCTGGACGACGAGGTCGCCGCCGCGGTTCTCCAGCATCGCGATGACGCACGTGCGGGCCTGCGGGTCGGGCTCGTCGAGCCGGACCTCGATCTCCGGGCCCGACGCCGGGTAGAGCGTGACGACCCCGTCGGCGCTGGCCCAGTTGGGCACGCCCTCGTAGATGAAGGTGAACACCAGGATCCGGCGGATCTCGGCGACGCGCGCGAGGTCGATCCGCATGTTCTCGCCGCCCGCGACCGAGCCGGAACGGTCGTCGCCGTCGAGGCTGATGATCGGGACGCCGTGCGTCGGCGCCTGGAACGCGTTGCCGAGCGCCTGCACGACGCCCTTGCTGCCGTCGGTGAACTCCCACAGGCAGGCGAGGTCGAGGTCGATGGCCCCGGAGCCGCCGCGGCTGAACAGCCCCCGCTTCACCGGCTGCGCACCGGTGCTCCACTGCAGGTTGACCCGCAGCTGCCCGCCGGTGGCGCCGCGTTTGCTGAGCGAGACGCTCGGCTGCGCCTTGGTGAGCGTGACCTTCGACAGGGACACCCCGCCGCCGTTCCCGGCGGGCGCCGCGGTGGGGGGCGTCGCCGGGGCAGGGGGCTTGGGGCGCTTGGTGTAGTCGATCGCCACCGTGGGCCTCAGACGTTGACGCCGAAGTCGCGGGCGATGCCCGCGAGACCCGACGCGTAGCCCTGGCCCACCGCGCGGAACTTCCAGTCCGACCCGTTGCGGTACAGCTCGCCGAAGACCATCGCCGTCTCGGTCGAGGCGTCCTCGGTGAGGTCGTAGCGGGCGAGCTCCTTCTGGTCGGCGGCGTTGACGACGCGGATGAACGCGTTGCGCACCTGGCCGAAGCTCTGCGCGCGGGAGTCGGCGTCGTAGATGCTGACCGGGAAGACGACCTTGTCGACCTCCGCGCCCAGCCCGGCCAGGTTGACCTTGACCTGCTCGTCGTCGCCCTCGCCCTCGCCGGTGAGGTTGTCGCCGGTGTGCTCGATGGCGCCGTCGGGGCTCGTGAGGTTGTTGAAGAAGACGAAGTGCTTGTCCGACAGGACCTTGCCGTCGGCACCCACGGCGATCGCCGAGGCGTCCAGGTCGAACTCGGTGCCGGTGGTGGTGCGCACGTCCCACCCGAGGCCGACGACGACGTTGCTGAGGCCCGGGGCCTCCTTGGTCAGACTGACGTTTCCACCCTTGGTGAGGCTGACGCTCACGTCGTGCTCCGAATCTGTCGAGGTCCGTGATGTTCCGAGGAGGTG
>Ga0182736_1001822_pt1 | contig 18662 bp, 16 predicted proteins | sample eDN5th30CKraftBY_FD_128882 | JGI IMG/M metagenome (GOLD analysis project Ga0182736, IMG submission 128882) | Enriched backyard soil microbial communities from Emeryville, California, USA - eDNA 5th pass 30_C Kraft BY (version 2) (version 2) | ecosystem: Environmental > Terrestrial > Soil >... | reverse complement strand
CTCCGCGGGAAGAAGTACGTCGGCGAGGCTCATATCGCCTCCGCGGGAAGAAGTACGTCGGCGAGGCTCATGCCAGGACATCCTGTTCGGTGCGGGTGAGCGAGGCGGGCAGACCGAAGGCGGCGGGTCCGCCGAGGGTGTTCATGCTGTTGACGACGAACCGGTCGTCGACGAGGTCGCGGTGCACGGTGGCCGGGTCGAGCCGGTCGACGAAGCTCGCGTCGCCGTCGACGACGGTGCCGCGCATGGCCTCGACGAGTGCCGTGGTGTAGCCGGGGAACGGGTAGGGCGTGTAGCCGATCCGCTCGCCGTGCCACTGCGGGTGCGTGAGGACCGTCGCGTAGTCGCCCTCGGCGCGGGTCAGCGTCTTGGTGATGGCGGGCAGCGGCTGGGGCATGTACTTGTTGCCGCTCAACAGCTTCGCCGCGTCGGGGCGGTTACTGTTGATCCACTGCTGCGCGCCGGCGACGCCGTCGGTGAGGGCCTGCACCGTCTGTGGGGAGTTGTCGATGAGGTCCTGGCGGACCATGACGACGCAGCAGGCGTTGTCGCGCCAGGCGTCGCCGGTGAACCAGAGGACCTTGCCGACCTTCTTGACCTCGGCGACCGCGTTGAACGGGTCGGCGACGATGTAGCCGGAGATGGTGCCGGTGTCGAGCGCGGGCACCATGTCGGCCGGTGCCATGACGACCAGCTGCACGGTCCCGTCGGACACCGACGGCGCGGTCCGCACCACCGGGGTGAGCCCGGCCGCGCGGAGCTTGCGCTGCAACAGGATGTTGTGGATCGACCACCAGAACGGGATCGCGACGGACGTCCCGGCGAGCTGCCGGACGTCGTTGATCTCGGGCCGGACGGTGAGCGCGGAGCCGTTGGTGTGGTTCCACGCGACCATGCGGACCTGCGCCCCGAGCTGGTAGCGCAGCTGCAGCGCGAACGGCATGAGCAGGTGGACGACGTCGACCTCACCGGCGACGAACGCCTGCGCCAGCGACTCCCAGCCGCGGAACAGCACCGGCCGCGGGATTTCGACGCCCGCCTTGGCGTAGCGGTTCTGCCCGTGCGCGACGAGCAGCGGGGCGGCGTCGGTGATCGGGAGGTAGCCGATGCGTGGCGCGGTGCCGGTCTTCGCGGTGGGTCGCGACGCCGTTGCCAGGTCGGCGATGCCTGCCACCCCGCCGACCGCGGCGGCGGCCGCGCCCAGGGCGATACCGCCGCGCAGCACGGCGCGGCGGTTCGGTCCGGCCATCAGGAGGCGGCCGCGGCGCCCAGCTGGGAGCGGTAACCCGCCAGCAGGGTCGCCCGCAGGGGGTGGTCGGCGAGGTCGTCGTGGCCGGTCGGGGTGTCGCTGTGCCAGTGACCGGCGGCGCGGCCGGAGCCGTCGAGCAGCGTCACCTCGGTGGCGAGGTAGAGCGCCTCGTCGACGTCGTGGGTGACCATGACGAGCGTGAGCCCGAGCGCCGTGGCCGCGTCGCGCAGCCACAACTGCAGGCTGCGACGGGTGGCCGGGTCGAGCGCGGAGAACGGCTCGTCGAGCAGCAGGATGTCGGGCCGCACCGCGACGACGCGCGCGATCGAGACGCGTTGCGCCTGCCCGCCCGACAGCGCCGCCGGCAGCGAGTCGGCCTGGGCCCGCAGGCCGAACAGGTCGATCAGCTCCTCGACGTGCGCGGCGTCGAACCGGGCTCTGTTGGCCCGGTAGCGACCGCCGAGCGCGATGTTGTCGCGCACCGTCAGCCAGGGCAGCAACAGGGGCTGCTGGAACACCGTCCCGACGACGGCGCCCCGGCCGTCGGCCGAGTCGGGCCTGGTCAGCGAGCCGGAGTCGAGCTCCTCGAGCCCGGCGAGCACCCGCAGCAGCGTCGACTTGCCGCTGCCGGAGTGGCCGAGCACGACGAGGCGGCCGTCCCGCTCGACGTCGAGGTCGACGCCGTCGAGGACGGCGTTGTCGCCGTACCGCTTGGTGGCGCCGGTCAGGCGTAGCGCGACAGTTCCCACCGGAGCTGTCCTTCCGTCGGTGACTGGATGGGGAGGAAAGCGGCCTCGCGCAGCCGACGGCTGACGTCGCTGCTCGCGACGTACCCGGCGCCACCACGGGTGGTGGCCTCCAGCCGAGTGGCGTCGGTCGCCGCGGCGGACGCCTCGAGACGGAGCCGCAGCAGGTCGGCGGGGCCGGGCTCGTCGGGAGCGGACGCCCAGGCGTGCAGCCGGCCGCGCACCGACACGACACGCGCGCACACGTCGTCGATGTCGGGTCGGAGCTCGGCGTTGAGCCCGGTGCAGTGCTGCTCGGCGCCGGCGGCGGCGCGAGCGGCCAGTCCGGCGCAGAACGCCGTCTGGGTGAGCAGGAACGCCGGCCGGACGGCCTGCACGAACCCGGTGAGATCCGTGGTCAGGACATCCCCGGGCGGGACGTGCACGCCCTCGAGCGACACCGACGACGACGCCGTGCCGTCGAGCGCGAGCAGCTTCGGCGACGTCCGCACCTGCACGCCGGCGGCCGAGAGCCGGAAGTGCACGATCGCGCGGCCGCCGTCCTCGAACCGCACCGGCGACACCACGACGGCGTCGGGGAACAGGTTCGAGGCCCAGCGGATCGGGCCGTCGAGCCGGACGCCGCCGCCGGGCAGGCGGGTGCCGATCACCGGCACCGGCTCGATCCCGGCGACATCGCGCAGCGCAGGTGCCATCGCCGTGACCCCGACCGTCTCCCCCTGGCGCAGCGAGTCGACGCGCGCGTCGTCGACACCGCCGCGGACGAGGTACTCGATCACCATTCCCTGCGCCCACAGGGAGAACGCGGAGCTCATGCACTCGCCCGCGATCGCCTCGATCAGCGCGATCCGGGCGTCGAGCCCCCTCCCGAGGAGCCCACGCGCGCCGAGCCAGCGCAGTCCGTCGCGCAGGTCGCCGCTGCCCTGGTCGACGTCCTTCGCGCACTCGCGGAACCGGTCGGTCACCTCCGCGGGCACGGGAGGCGCGACCAGGGCAGGCGCGACCTGCGCCGGGGTCATCGCTCGTCCGCGGCGAGCTGGTGGAGCCGGTCGATCGGGGTGTCGACGACCTCGCGCGCCTTGACCACGCCCGCCTCGTCGTCGGCGTCGTAGAAGCACAGGCACTTGGTCATGTCCTCGCGCACGTAGGTCCGCAGGAAGCTGACCTCGGGGACGTTGGCGTACAGGGGCGCCTTCGCCTTCTTGCGCGCCAGGTAGGTGTCCATGTCCAGGCCGTCCGGGAAGTCCCATTCGACGAGGTAGCCCGCGGTCGGCTTGGCCGCCTTGATCTGCGCGAGCTCCGCACCGACGAGACGCACCTCGTCGGGGCCGACCACCTCGGTCGCGCTCGCGAGGTTCGCGGCGGCGAAGGCGTCGCCGAGGCCGTCGGCCGAGGCGGCCTCGACGACGGCGAACACGCGGTCGTGCGCGCCGGTCACCTGGGACTCGATGAACTCGGCCCCGGCGGCGGCCGCCGCCTTGTCGACCTCCTCCAGGACGGCGGAGGCGCCGGCCCGGTCGGCCGCAGCGGGCACGAGCTCGAACAGGTACAGGGACATGGAGATCTCCTTCTCGGATCGGGCATGCGACGGGCAGGCGCGCGGCGGTGCCGGCGGGCAGGGTCCTGCGCGTTCGGACGACGTCGTCGAACGATCGGGTTGGTGCGTGGAATGGCCGGCCCGCGAGGGACGCGACGGCGCCGGAAGGCCCTACCGGGCGGCGGGACGGCTCAGCGCACCCGCGACGGAGCGCCCTGACACGCCGCGGCAACGACCCGGAGCAGGTCGATGTGGCGGCGCTGTACCAGCAGCACGGGGCTCACACGACGGAGGCTAACAGACAGAACGATCGGTCTGCCAGCCGTCGGCGGCCTATGCTGGGCCCGTGCGCGGAACTCCCGGGCGGCCGCTGCCCGCCGAGCGGCTGCTCGAGGCGGCAGCCGCGCTGTTCGACCGTGAGGGGATCAGGGCGGTCGGCGTCGACCGGCTCGTCGCGGAGGCCGACGTGGCCCGCGCGAGCCTGTACCAGAACTTCGGGTCGAAGGACGCCCTCGTCCTGGCCTGGCTGACCAAGCAGGACGAGCTCGACCGCGCCACCTACGACCGGGCACTGCGGGCCGCCGCCCGGTCCGCGGGTGGCCCCGCCGACCCGGCTGCGCGGGTCCGCGCGTTCTTCGACCTCGCCGTGACCTCCACGCGCCGCCGGCACTACCGCGGCTGCCTGTACGTCAACGCGCTCACCGAGTTCCCCGACGACGACCACTCCGTGCACCTGCTGGTCGGCGAGCATCGCCGGTGGATGCGCGAGGAGATCGCCGACGCCGCCGCGATGGCCGGTGCCGCCGACCCCGCCGAGGTCGCCCGCTCGATCCAGCTCCTCTACGACGGTGGGCTCGTCGGCGCCAAGACGGCCCGGTCGGTGGAGCCGATCCGGCTCGCCGAGCGCCTCGCGATCGGCCTGCTGGACGCGGCCGTGCCCAGCGGATCGACGGCGTCGGCACCGGTCTGACGCCCCGCGCGGCCACCGGCGCGGCGTCGAGCTCCTGAAGGGCCGAGCAGTGGTCCTGCGCCGGTCGACCCCATGAGGCAGGCCGCCCGAACGATCTTCGCAACCACCTGTCTCGTCCGCGACCGGAACGATCGTCGAGATCGACGGCGGCGTCACGTGCTCGGACTCTGCCCACGCGGTCATCGTTCGGAGGTTTGCAATCGGGGGCGTTGGCTACGTGTGGCTGGATGACCGATTCGTCGGCGGGGCAGAGGGTGGTCGCGGGGCGCACTGTCGTGGTGCACCTGGTGGCGGACGAGGGCATGCCCTCGGTCCTGGCCGAGTGGCTGACCGAGTCGCTGCCATCGGCGTTGGCGGCCCGCGTGCACGGCGGAGTGCGGTGGCAGGTGTGCAGCGCCACCACGGTGCTGCGGATCAACGAGGACGGCGACATCCCGATCGTGGAGATCGCCGAGGCTCACCGCGACGGCCGGCGCAGGGAACTCGTGGTGCTGCTGACCGACCTGCCCCGGCGGGCCGGCACGCATCCGGTCGCCTCCGACTTCAGCACCTCCGGGGACGCGGCGCTGGTGTCGGTGCCCGCGCTGGGGGCGATCCGGTTGCGGCACCGGGCCCGCAGCCTGGTCGCCCACCTCGTCGCGCACCTGCTCGAGAACGACCCCCGGCCGGACCCGGAAACACGCCGGCACAGCGCGCAGGAGCGGATGACCGGGAAACTGGGCGATCTACTCGCGCCGACCGTTCACATCAGCTCGAAGCACGAGGGCGTCGACATGCACCTCGGCCTGGTCGGCGTTCGAGGCCGGCTGCGGCTGCTGGCAGGCATGGTGCGCGACAACCGGCCGTGGCGCCTGGTACCCAATCTGGCCAGCGCCACCGCGGCGGCCGCAGGCACCGCCGCGTACGGGCTGATCACCAGCAGCTTCTGGCACATGGCCGACTTCCTGTCGCCGCCCCGGCTGGCGCTGATCAGCCTGGCCGCGTTGGCGGCGATGACGGCGTGGCTGGTGGCCTACAACCATCTGTGGGACCGCCCGTCCGACGTGGGGGAACGCGAGAAGGCCGTGCTCTACAACCTGTCGACGCTGCTCACCGTGTTGATCGGGGTGGCGATCATGTACGCGTTGCTGTTCGGCGTGACGCTACTCGCGGCGGCCACCTTGATCGACTCGGCCTACTTCGGGCGGGAGTTGCGTCACCCGGTGTCGATCGTCGACTACGTCCGCCTGGTCTGGCTGACGTCGTCGGTGGGTATCGTCGCCGGCGCTCTCGGGTCCAGCCTGGAGAGCGAGGACTCGGTACGCCGCGCCACCTACAGCGCGCGGGAGGCCGAGCGGCGGGCCCGGGCCAGGGAGCGGGAGGAACGGCGCGAGAGCTCGCCGCGCTAGCGTCGCGTCCTCGGTCCCGCGCGGCCGTCTCGGCCACCCTCGACCCGCCGAGGGCGACGGCACGCTTCGCGGGCAAACCCGGAAGCGGATGGACGGGTTGCTGCGGTGAACGCGCGTGCGTGCCGCCGGGACCACCAGGAAGCGTCCGTGCCCCGCGACGGCCCTGGCGTCGGTCCCGAGCTCCGGCCGACCGATGAGTCCGCAGCCCGGCCGACGTCCTATCCATGTCGCTCCTACGGCACGTCCCGGAGGCCGCCCTGAGGTCCGCGAGGGGTCGGGTCGGGGAAGTCCCGGAAGCCGCGGGGGCGGGGCACGAGCGACGGTGGTCGGGTCGCAGACGAGAGGGGTGGGGGTCGTGGTCGTCGTCCTGGTGACGCTCGTCGCGGCGGCGCTGTCGGCGCTGAGCGCCGCGGGCGAGCAGCGCGCCGCGGCCCGGCTGGCGGGGCGACGGCGGTCCCGCCCGCAGGGGCCCGGCGCCGCGATGCGGCCGGCCACGGGTGCGCGTCGGATCCGGCTGGGCCTGGCGTTCGCCACGGCCCTGCTGACGACGCCGCTGTGGCTCGGCAGCTGGCTCGTCGACGCGTCGAGCTTCGTGGCCCAGGCCGCGGCCCTGCACCTGGGCTCGCTCTCGGTGGTGCAGCCCCTGATGGTCACGACCCTGCTGTTCAGCCTGCCGCTCGCCGCGCTGGGGACGGGCCGACGCCCCACGGCGCGGGACTGGCTCGCGGCTGCGGGGATCGGCGTCGGGCTGGGCCTGGTGCTGTCCACGCGCGACGCGGCCGCGGCCGCCGGCTCGGCCCCGGTCGGTGGATCGCTGGTCCCGGTGCTGGCGTCGGTGCTGATCGCCGTCGTCGCCCTCGTGGTGCTGTCCCGGGGCCGGTCGGCGCCGGTGCGGGCCGCGCTGCTGTCGGTGGCCGCGGGCGTCCTCTTCGCCGTCGGCGCCGCACTGACCAAGCTGACCGCGGACACCGCCGTCACCAGCGGTTTCGCCGGGTTGCTGACGGGCTGGCCGGGCTATCTCCTGGCCGCCGTGTCCGTCGCGTCGTTCGCGCTGCAGCAGGCCGCGTACACGATGGGCACGCTCGCCACCGCGGTGACGGCGGTCGTGGTCGTCGACCCGCTGGTCAGCTACGCCCTCGGCGTCGCCGCGTTCGGGGAGCCGCTGCCCGCGGCGGGCTTGCCGATGGTGCAGGCCGCGCTGGGGATGGTCGTGCTGGGCGTCTCGGTGGCGGTGCTGGCCCGCTCGCCGCTGCTGCAGCCGGCCGGGTCAGGTCGACCAGAACCGGTCGCTCCCGGCGGGCAGGGCGGGCGAGTCGGCGCGGGCGAACGCGTCGAGGAACCGCCGTACGACATCGACGTGATCGTTCCCGCGGCCCACGCACGCTACCCCGGTCGACAGCCGGCTCCGTGCGCGTGACGGCGAGCGCCTCCAAGTTCCACGGTCACGAGGGCGTCGCGTCGTGGGACCGGACCGACAACATCGGCAGGAACACCCGGTTCGAGGCGACCGGCACCCGCCGGGACGGCAGCAGCTACGTCGTGACGCTCGTCGTCACCGGCGACGGTTTCACCGGCACCAGCGACATCGTGTTCGACGTCGACGGGGACCGCATCCGCTCGATGGTGATCAGCCCCTGACGGCCGGGACGAACCGGCGGACCTTGCCGGTCTGCGCGTCGCGGGTCAGCCCGCCGACGACGCGCACGTCCGCGGTCGCGCCGTGCAGGCCGGTCCCGGCGAGGGCGGCCGCGAGGCGCTCGGCGAGGCAGTCGCGGTCGAGGGTCGTCCCCGCGGCGAGCACGGCGTCGACGGTGATGCCGTGGTCGCGCTGGCACACCTGGTACTCGACGATCTCGGGCCGGCGCAGCAGCACCCCGCGGATCACCCCGGGCGGCACCTCGGTGTCGCCGAACCGGAACGTCGGGTCGATCCGGCCCCGCACCCGGACGCGCTGGTGGCCGTGCGCCGGGTCGGGCTCGACGGCCACGAAGGAGTCGGTCAGCTCGTAGCGGACCAACGGCTGCAGGTGGTTGACGAGGTTGGTGACCAGCACCCGCGTCGACGGGGTGCCCGGCGGGACCGGGCGCAGGTCGTCGTCGACGAGCTCGACGACGCACTGGTCGGAGTTGAGGACGATGACGTCGTCGTCGGGCGGGGAGGTGCCGACGAGGCCCTCGGTGGATCCGAAGGTGTCGACGACCGGTGCCTCGAAGCCGGCGGAGATCGCGGCCCGCAGCTGGGGGGTGAGCGTCTCGCTCGTCGAGGTCACGATCATGGGGGAGAGCCGCAGCCGGCCGGCCCGGCGCTCGGCGGCGAGGCGGGCGAGCACGGACGGGTAGCCGTACAGCCCGGGCGCCCCGATCTCCTCCAGCCGGGCGACGATCTCGCCGAACGGCAGCGACACCGGCACCGGGACGACCCGCAGCGGGAACGCGCCGTTCGCGGTGAAGGGCGCCGCGCAACCGGTGGCGTGCACGGCGGTCCCGGCCGCGACCATCGCCATCGGCAGGCCGCCCGGCGGGATCGCGTCCCTCGCCCGCAGGCGGGCGATGGCGGCGCGGGTCAGCCCGCCGAAGAACGCACTCAGCGCCGCCATGTCGAACAGGAAGACGCCGCGCAGCCCGGAGCTGCCGCCGGACGCCATCGCGATGTAGGCGTCGAACAGCGGAACCGGCTCCGTCCGGGTGGCCGCGATCGCCTCCTCGGCGCTGCGCCGGGTCAGCCGGCGGTCGGTCACGACGTCGTCGTAGGCGGCCATCAGCTCCGCCTTGGTCATGACGGGAAGCCGGGTGAGGTCCCCCGGCTCGACGGCGTCGAGGTCGATCCCGGCGAGACGACGGGCGTGGAACGGCGAGTGCTCGGCGGCGTGGCCGAGCAGCGCGCGCAGCCGGGCCCGCCGGACCTCCGCGATCCGCTCGGCCGACCAACCGAGCGCCTCGATCTGGGCCGGCAGGTCGGTGCGCTGCCGGTCCTGCAGGCGCTCGCACAACGCGGCGAAGCCGGTCCGCGTGGAGATCGCGTCCATCGTGCACTCCCTTGTCGCGGCGGAGGCCCGACCGGTCAGGGTGACGGCACCCCGAGGAGCCGGCGGGCGAGGTCTTCGAGGGGCTCCTGCGGCAGCGCGGCCGGGTCGGCGGCGCGTTCCAGGGTGAGCCCCGACGTGACGGCGAACATGAACTCGGCGAGCAGCCGCGGCGCTGCAGGCGGCTGCGCACCCGCCTTGGCGTAGGCGGCGACGACGCAGTCCGCGAGCGCGTCGACCGTGCGCCGGTGCGCCGCGGCGTACCGGGCGTTCAGCTCGGGATCGCGCGCGGCGAGCACCCGGAACTCGATCAGCAGCCGGGCCCAGTCCGCGTCGTCGGCGAGCCGGCGGTCCTGGACGTGCAGCAACGCCACCAGCGCCTCCCACCCGGTGCCTGCCTCGACGAGGCGGGCGTTCTGTGCGGCGCGCTCGGCGATCCGTTCGTCGAGGAGGGTGAGCAGGAGATCGGCCTTGCCGTCGAACTGCGAGTAGACGACGCCCTTGGAGAAGCCCGCCTCGTCGGCGATCGCCTCCACGGTCGCCCCGGCGTAGCCGCGGGCGAGGAACACCCGGCGAGCCGCGTCGAGCACCAGTTCCCGGTTGCGGCCGGCCTGCTCCGCCCTGGTCAGCCTCGTCGTCACGCCGTTATTGAAGTACCGCTGGTATGTCAATGTCAAGGGTATTCGAATACCAACGGTATTTAGTCGTCCGCGGCGCGAGCACCCCTGAACGGGGGGCGGAACGGGGGATGTCGCGAGCGGGGATGTCTCTTATAGTGTGTCGGCGTCTACTTTGATGAAGTAGTGACCGACGCCCCGAGGAGGAACCGCCCGATGACGACACCGCTGGCACTGCCTGACGAGGTCCAGGTGGTCAACATCGGCCTGCCGATGTTCGCCGACGCGGTGCGTGCGCAGGGTCGGCCGGTCCAGCACGTCGACTGGCGCATCCCCGCCGACGGCGACCTGGCGGCCGTCCGCGCGCTGTGCAACCTCTACGGCGACGCCGGCGCCGCGATCGACGAGGCCAACGCCGAGGTCGTCCGCCGCCTCAACGAGGGTGTGCCGCAGCTCGTCGAGGTCTCGACGTTCGGCGCGGCCGTGCCCGGCGTCGAGGGCCGGATGATCCTGCACTCCGGCCCGGTGCTCCCCTACGCCGAGCACGCCGACCCGCTGCAGCGCTCGATGCGCGCGGCCGTGGTCGCCGAGGGCTGGGCCGCCGACGTCGCGGAGGCCGAGAAGCTCCTGCAGAGCGGTGCGATCACCCTCGACGCGGCGAACCACCACGACGCCGTCGTGCCGATGGCCAGCGCGGTGGGGCCGTCGCAGCCGGCGCTGGTGGTCGACAACCGCGAGGGCGGGACGCGCGCCTTCTCCTCCCTCAACCAGGGCCCCGGCGAGGTGGCCTGGTTCGGCCGCGACACCGACGCCGCGATCGCCCGGCTGCGGTTCCTCGCCGACACCGCGGGTCCGACGATCACGCAGATCCTGGCCGAGGCGGGGCAGCTCGACATCCTGGCGATCGCCGCACAGGGCATCACCATGGGCGACGACCTGCACATGCGCACCCAGGCCGCGACCAACCTGCTCACCCGCACCTGGCTGGCCCCGATCGCCGCGCTGCCCGACGCCGCCCGCGTCCCGTTCGCGCAGTACCTGGCCGGCAACCACCTGTTCTTCCTGAACTTCGCGATGGCGGCCGCCAAGTCGCTGCAGCTGTGGGCGCACCAGGTCGCAGGCTCGTCGATCGTCACGCACATGGCCCGCAACGGCACCACGTTCGGCGTCAAGGTCGCGGGCGACGACAGCTGGTACATCACCGAGGCCCCGCCCGTCGGCGACGCGATGTACTACTCGGGCTACGGGCCCGAGACCAGCGCGAAGGACATCGGTGACAGCGCGGTCCTGGAGCTGACCGGGATGGGCGGCCCGGCCGCCGGCAACTCCGCCGCGGTCGCGGCGTTCCTCGGCGGCGCGATGTCCGACGCCGCCGCGGCGACCGAGTCGTTCCAGGCCATCTGCGCGGGGGCCAGCACCCGCTTCACCCTGCCGGCGATGGGCTTCATCGGCACGCCGCTCGCCGTCGACGTCCGCAAGGTCGTCGAGACGGGCATCACGCCGAAGGTGACCACCGGCATCCTGCACATCGACGCGGGGATCGGTCAGGTCGGCGCAGGCGTCGCCACCGCACCGATCGCCTGCTTCTCCGACGCGCTCAAGGCGCTCGCAGCTCGGGTGGCCTGACCATCCACCCCTCCCGGCCCGGCCGTCCGCCGGCCCGGCCACGGCAACGGCGGTCCCCTGCACCGGGGGCCGCCGTTGTCGCATCTCGGGGCCGTCTCGGGCTCGAATCTCGGGTCGTGACAGGGGCACATGACCATGGAACGTCCACTATGATGAATGACGTCTCCCATCGTGATCGGCACGGTCGCGCCGCCCGATGGGACCGCCGGCCCGCCCACCCCGGAGAGACCGCAGCATGAGCACCGCCCTGGACCCCGACGAGTACCTCGACGGCTCCGGCAACCGCATCAGTCCCGGCCTGCGCACCGAGGCACTCGAACAACTCCTCACCGAACGCGGCCTCGCCCGCCCCGCCGTGACGGACGAGAGCCGGATGCGCGCGGGCGCCGCCCTGCTCGACCTCGACACCGACCCGGCCTCGGCGCCCCCGCGGGCCGACGGCGAGCTCGTCTTCGCCGAACCGTGGGAGTCCCGCGCCTTCGGCATCGCCGTCTCGCTGCACGACGCCGGCCTGTTCGCGTGGCCCCAGTTCCAGGCCGCCCTCGTCGCCCGCATCGCCGCGTGGGAGAACCAGCACCCCGAGGGCGAGCGCTCCTCCTTCTACACCCCGTGGCTCGGCGCCCTCGAGGACGTCCTCGCCGGCGACGGCACCGTCTTCACCGACGAGGTCGTCCAGCGCGCGGCGGAGCTGGCGCTGCGGCCCGCCGGGCACGACCACGCGGCCCGCGTCAGAGGTACGGCCGCGTGATCAGCTCGAGGTAGTGGCCCGCGGGGTCGCGGAAGTAGACCCCGCGGCCGCCGTGCTCGGTGTTGGTCTCGCCCGGGCGTCGCATCTGCGGGTCGGCCCAGTGCTCGATCCCGCGCTCGCGCAGCCGGGCGTAGGCCCGGTCGAACAGCGCGTCGTCGACGAGGAACGCGTAGTGCTGGTTCTGGATCTCCGGGTACGCCTCGACCGGCAGGTCGGCGAACTGGAGCAGGACCCCGCCGTCGAGCTGGAGGTTGGTGAACGCCCCCCAGGACGGCGCGGCGGAGGCCTCCAGGATCTCGGCGAAGAAGCGGGCCGACTCGGCACGGTCACGGGCGGCGATGATCGTGTGGTTGAACGTGGCGGGCATCGGGTGTCCTCTCGGTCGGTGAACGCCGGGAGGTGCGCCCGCGCCGGCTGCACGCACGGAGGACCTGGACTGCGCCGCTGGGCCTGCGGGGTGCACGACGCGGCAGCCGCGTCGGCCGGTACAGCCGCTCCTTCCCGGTAGGCCCATCTGGGGCGCACGGCCACCGTACCGGATCTCCGCGTCCGAGCGGCCGGACGACGACGGCCGCACCCTCACCGGGATGCGGCCGTCGGCGCGGAGCGGACGTCAGGACGTCACGGCGTCGCGGATCTCGTCGTAGATCTCGCGGTGCCTGCGCGCGCTGGCCTCCCAGCTGAACCGCGGCAGGATCGCCTCGCCGCCCGCGCGCAGCCGGTCGCGCAGCGCCGCGTCGCGGACCATGGTGCGCATCGCCTGCGCGAGCCCGTCGGAGTCCTCGACGGGCGGCAGCAGCGCCGAGACCCCGTCCTCGAGGTACTCGTGGAACACGTCGAGGTCGCTGGCGATGACGGGCAGGCCCGCGGCCATCGCCTCGAAGACGACGAGCCCCCAGCCCTCCTTCACCGACGGGAAGCACAGCGCGTCGGCCGCGTGGTACCAGCCCGCGAGGTCGGCCTCGCTGACGGTGCCCAGCAGGTGGACGTCGTGCCCGAGCTCCAGGCCCAGCTCCGGGAGCTCGGCGAGCGCCGCGTCCCGGTAGGGGGTGTAGTCCTGGAACGAGTGGCCGCCGACGACGGCCAGCGTGGCGTCGACGCCGTCGCGTTTGAGCTGCGCGAGCGCGCGGAAGGCGTGGACCGTGCCCTTGCGGGGCTCCACACCACCGACGGCGAGGAAGACGAATCGCCCGTCGCCCGCGCCGATCCGCGCGCGCAGCTCCTCGATCGTGCCGTCCGCAGGCTTGGCGAACCTGCCGAGGTCGACCCCGTTGGGCACGATGTCGGCATCACGGCCGTAGTCGTCGCGCATGATGCGCCGCCACTGCTCGCTGACGACGAGGATCCGGTCGGGCTCCACGATCGCCTGGCGGGAGCAGTTGATCAGCGCGGGCGTCGTGAAGTCGTCGACGTGGTGCACGGTCCGCACGACGGTGATCGGGGCGCCCGCGTCGCGCACCCGGGCGGCGGCCCGGGCGGCGATGCAGTCCTGCGCGTGCAGGATGTCGTAGTCACCGGCGAGCTCGGCGAGCGCGGCCGCCAACGTGTCGATCGACGCGAACACCTTGTCGTCCAACGTGTCGCCCACCTTCGTGGGTGCCTGCAGGACGGTGTTCGGGACGTCGGTGCGGCGGAAGAGCCCCACCGCCGGGTCGCCGAGGGTGAGCAGGTGCACCGGCACGCCCTGCCGGTGCAGCTCCTCGGCCAGGCTGAGGGTGTGGACCAGCCCGCCCCGCGGCTTGGTGGAGTGCGAGACGAGCGCCAGCCCGCGCCGCACGCGGTCGCCGGTACCGGTCACAGCGACATCGCCGCGATCTCGGGCTTGCGGCTCGCGATCGCCGCGGCGGCCAGGGCCGCACGCTGCGCGGTCTGGGTGACGAGCACGCCCGCGTCCTCGAACGCCTTCTTCTGCGCCTGGTAGCCCTGCGGGTCCTGCTCGGTGCCCAGGACGTAGACGATGACCTGCGGGCCGCCGGCGTCGCGGATCTCGGTGAAGACCGGCACGAGCTCGCCCGCCGGGTTCTCGTGGGCGCCGTAGCCGAGCACGACGTCCATCAGGATCGCGGCGACCTTCGGGTCGGCCGCCTGCTCGCGCAGCAGCTCGATCCGGGCCTCCGGGTCGATCATCGGGTGCGGGCGACCCTTGGTGTACTCCTCCTCGCCCAGGTCGAGCGAGGTGTGGGCACCCTCGGGGGCGGGCAGGCCGAGCGACTTGTCGAGCGGGGTGTTGGAGTACACGTCGCCCAGCGTCTCACCCAGCACGACGAGCGACTCGTAGCAGAGGGTGCCCCCGGAGTAGAGGCCGCGGACCAGGGTGCGCTCCGCGGGCAGGGTCTCGGCGATCTCGCGGACCCGCTCGACGAGGCCCTCGGCGACGTCGGGCGGGGTCTGCCCGGCGAGCTTCGCCGCGGCGATCGCGCCGGCCTCCAGCGTGCGGGTGACGACGACGCCCTCGGGCGCCTCGAACCCCTTGTCGATGCCGATCAGCGCGGCGACGACCTTCTTGCCCTCGGCGGCCGCGAGGACCTCCTGCGCGACCTGCGGGTTCGGCGGCTTCGACACCAGGAAGACGATCTCCGTGGCGTCGTCGGCGACGAGGCGGGCCATGGCCTGCTTGGCGGTGAGGCCGCCGATCTTGGCGGTGAGGTCGCGGCCACCGAGGCCGATGACGTGCGAGATGCCCGCGCCCCACCGGTCGACCAGGCTCGCGGCCTCCTGGGCCCCGGTCCCCGCCGCGGCGACGACGGCGACGTTGCCCTTCTTGACGACGTTCGCGAACGCCAGGCAGGTGTGGCCCAGCATCGCGGTCCCGGCGCCCGGCCCCATGATGAGCCGGCCGATGCGGTTGCCGCGCTCCTTGAGCGCGACCTCGTCCTCGACGGAGACATTGTCGCTGAACAGCAGCACGTCGAGGCCTGCGGACAGCGCCTTGTGCGCCTCCAGGGCGGCGTAGTCGCCGGGGACGGAGATGACGGCGACGTTGGTGTCGGGCTGACGCGCGACGGCCTGGGCCAGGGTGCGGGCCGGCTTCTCGGCGGCCTCGCCGGAGGCGTTGGTGCGCGGCGCGAACATCGCGGCCTCGCCGGCCTCGCGGGCCGACTCGGCGAGCTCGTCGGACTCGGCGTTCACCGCGACGAACAGGTCGTTCGCGCCGGCGTGCCCGATCTCGGAGGTGTCGAAGCCCTCGCCGGCGAGCGTCTCGAGGTTGGCGGGGGTGGCCATCGCGGCCGAGGCCCAGACGACGCCGTCGAGGCCGCGCATCGCTCGGGTGCCGGACAGCTGCACCACCGAGTCCACGTAGGTGTCGGTGTACAGCGTGATGCGATGGATGCTCACGGAGCGGCTCCCAGATGCTGGTCGGCGGCAACGATTCGGGTTCCCGGTTCGGCGCCGTCGCCGCCCCCGGGGTTCAACGACGCGACGGCGCGCTCGGCGTTCGTGACGACAGCCGTGACACCGCCCTCGCGGACGAACTGGATGGCGGCCCGCATCTTCGGGCCCATGCTTCCCTCGGGGAACTGGCCCTCGTCGGCATGCGTCTGCGCCTCGTCGACGGTGATCTCACCGATCGAGCGGGCGGACTCCTTGCCGAAGTCCAGCATCACCGCGGGGACGTCGGTGATCAGTACGAGCGCGTCGGCGCCCAGCGTGGTGGCCAGCCGCTGCGCCGCGGCGTCCTTGTCGATGACGGCGTCGACGCCGCGCAGCGTGCCGCCCTCGTCGACGACGGGGATCCCGCCGCCACCCGCGGCGACGACGATGAGCCCCGCGTCGACCAGGTTGCGGATCGCGTCGAGCTCGACGATCTCCACGGGCTTGGGCGAGGGGACGAGGCGGCGGTACCCGCGCCCGGCGTCCTCCCCGACGACCCAGCCCTGCTCGGAGACCAGGCGGGCCGCCTCCTGGACGGTGTAGAACGGGCCGATCGGCTTGGTGGGCAACCCGAACGCCGGGTCGTCGGCACGGACGACGACGTGCGTCACGACGGTCACGACGCCCGGCAGGTCGACCCCGCCGGTCTCGCGCACGGCGAGGGCGAGCAGCGAGCCCAGCTGGCCCTCGGTCATCGCGCCGAGGACGTGCAGCGGCAGCTCGGGCACCTGTCCGGCGCCGGCGCGCTGCTGGATCGCGAGGTTGCCGACCTGGGGCCCGTTCCCGTGGACGAGTACGACGTTCCAGCCGGACTCACGCAGGCCGCGGACCGCGACGGCCATCGCCCGCGCGTTCTCCATCTGCTCTGCCTGGGTGCCCGCCTGCCCACTGCGCGTGATGGCGTTGCCGCCGAGCGCGACGACTGCGGTCTTGGACATCGAGACGTCCGTCTTTCCCGTCGGGGTCCCGTGACCGGGGCCGGGTCTTCATCATCGGAGGTGTGCGCACACTATAGTAGACGGCCGCTCGTCACGTCACGTCCTGCGACCCCGATAGAGTCCGCGCGTGCCCCGGGCCCACCTGCGGTTGCGCCTGCTCGGCCCGTTCACCATAGAGGGCGAGCAGGCCGTGGTCGTGCCCGTCGGCAAGGCCAGGCGCGCGCTCGCCGTGCTGGCCGAGCGGCCCGGCGAGTTCGTCGCCGTCGGGGTGCTCGTCGAAGCCCTCTGGCACGAGTCGCCGCCGCAGCACGCCGACCGCAACGTCGCCGCCCTCGTCAGCAGGCTCCGCCGGACGTTGGGGCGCGACCGGATCGACGGCACCCCCGCGGGGTACCGCCTCGTCCCCGACGACCTCGGCACCGACCTGGCCGAGGCGATCGAGCACGTGGAGACGGCGGAACGCGAACTGGCGCACGGGCGGTTCGCCGTCGCACTCACCGCCGCCGAGCTCGCGACGACGACGCTCGACGCCGGCGAGGCCATGGCCGGCGAGCCCGCCGACGAGTGGGTCTCCGACGTCCGGCTGCGCGCCGCGCGCTACCTGCGCCGGGCCCGCATCGCCCGGAGCACCGCCGCGCTGGCGCTCGGCGCGCCGGACCTGGCCGTCGAGGTCGCGGGCGCGGCCCTGGCCACCGACCCGCTCGACGAGGAGGCCTGCCGCGTCGTGATGACGGGACGCTGGCGGGCCGGGGATCCCGGCGCGGCGCTCGCCGAGTACGCCCGGCTCGAGGCCGCCATGTCCGACCAGCTGGGGTGCGACCCGTCGCCCGCGACGCGCGCGTTGCGCGACACCGTCCACGCCGCGCGGCACCCGGCCGCCGCGGCGTCCGAGCCCGGCCCCGACCCCGTCGTCGGGCGCGACGGGGAGCTCGACGTCCTTCGCGCGCACTGGGACCGCGCGTGCACCGGGGAGCCTGGGCTCGTGGTCGTGTCCGGGGTGAGCGGGATCGGCCGCAGCGCGCTCGTGGACCGCTTCGCCGACGAACTCCGCCGCGACGGCGCCCTGGTCCTGCCCGTGACCTGCTTCGAGGCCGAGCGCTCGCTCTACCTCGAGCCGCTGGTGCAGGTCGTGCGCGCGGCGCTGCGCCGGGTCGACCCGGCCGACGTACTCGCGCTGGCGGGCCCCCGCCTCGACACGCTCGCCCAGCTCGTCCCCGAGCTGGCCGACCTGATCGCCGAGGCCGACCGTGAGCAGGCCGGACCCGGCCCCGGGCCCGAGCTCGCCGACCCCGAACTGGCGCACGGGCGCGCGGTCGACGCCTTCGCCGGCTTCGTCGCCCGGCTCGCCACCCGGCGCCCGGTGCTGGTGACGGTCGAGGACGCCCACCACGCCGGCCGCTCCACGATCGCCGCGCTCGGCGTGGCCGTCCGCGAGTGGCGGACCGTCCCGGGGGCGCGGGTGCTGCTCGTCGTCACCGAGCAGGGCGCGCACCCCGTGGCGGCCGAGCCGCTGCACGACGTTCCCGGTGAGCGGCTCGTGCTGGGCCCGCTCGACGTCGCCGCCGTCGCCGAGCTCGTCCGCCGCGCCGGGACCGGCCACGACCCGCGCAGGCTGCACGCCCGGACCGGGGGTTCGCCGCTGTTCGTCACCGAGCTGCTGCGACAGCCCGACACACCCGGGTCCCGGCCCGACGACGGCGCCGTCCCGGTGCCCCGTTCGTTGCGCGACATCGTGGCCGAGCGCATCGCGGGCGTCGACGAGGACGTCGCCGAGCTGCTCGGGCAGGCCGCGGTGCTGGGCGCGTCGTTCACGCCCGCCGACCTGGCCGCGCTCGCCGGGATCGACGAGCGCACGTGCACGACGCGGGCCGACGAGGCGGTGCGGCACGGCCTGCTGCGCCTGCGCCGCGACGCGCTGGCGTTCGTCAGCGACGTGGTCCGGCAGGTCGCCTACGAGTCGTCGCCGAGCCCGGTGCGGGTCAGCAGGCACCGGCGCGCGGCGCGGATGTTCGACGCCCGTCCCGAGACCGCCGCACGCCACTACGCGGCCGCCGGGGACTGGTCGTCGGCCGCCGACGCGTGGACCGCCGCGGCCGAGGTCGCGTCGCGCGCGTTCGCCAACAACGAGGCCGTCGAGCTGCTGTCCAAGGCCGTCGGCGCCGCGCGCAGTGCGGGCGACGTCGTCGTGCTGGTGCAGACGTTGCTGCGGCGCGGGCGCGCCTGCTCACAGATCGGCCGGCACGACGACGCGGTCGCCGACCACGAGCAGGCACTCGAGCTCGCGCGCGGGATGGACGACTCGGAGCTGGAGGCCCGCGCGCTGGAGCAGCTGGGTTGGACGGCGCTCTACGCCCGCGACGCGATGGCCGCCGTCGACCTCGCCGAACAGGCCACCGAGCTCGCCGAGTCCGCCGCCGCCGCCCCCGGCGCCCTGCCCAGCGCCACCCTG